>JACCDX011635105.1_pt1 | contig 88702 bp, 129 predicted proteins | sample 7449681 | NCBI WGS metagenome assembly JACCDX01 (sample SAMN15323450, study PRJNA562643) | freshwater metagenome | isolation source: river surface water | place: USA:Blue River Watershed | collected 2017-08-18 | reverse complement strand
TGGGCGCCCCAGATGTAGATTCCACTAGTCCCATTTCCAGCATAAGAAAAGACTCCACTGGAACTAGCAAGAGAAATATAAATATTTGTAGGTACTGTAGTTGTTGTCGTAATAGAACACCTATACCAACCATTACCAGCTGGAACTATTGATCCTGGGCCTGATAATTTAGTACCAGTCTGAAGATTAAAGTAGGATTCACCAAGAGCTCCATCTGTAACATTATAATCAATCAAGCGCAGGAGCCTTGAGCCACTGCCCTGTTTGGCATAGACAGAAAAAGTACGCGTACCGACCTGCGTAACGCTTTGGCTTAAATTGTGCTGACCACTTGATGTATCCTCTGTGATTAGGTCTGCAGTTAAACTACCTATTGGAGAAGAAATAGAATTTGCCGTAGAACCAGAACCAAATGACTGAATACCTAGGCGTGGCCAACTCGCATTATCAAACTCCTCACTCCGCAGCAGCAGATTCACCACCGAGTTCTTAATCAGCCCATCGCTACCTACATACGTCCCAACGCCATTACCACCACGGGTGAAGTCGATCAGGTTCTGGCCGCTGACGTTATCATTCAGACTCTTGCTAGAGGCAAAGCGTAGGTCCAGCGTTGGCGTACCAGCCTGGGAGTAGAGGAGATCGTCGCCCGTCCCTGGGGCGCCAGTGATTTTCCAGGTCATTACATTGCACTCCTAATAGCGGTGATCTGGGCGGCACTGAGGGCAGCCGGGAAGACCATCACCCGCTCTGCCGTGTAGCCAGGTTGAAGCACGATGGTGCTGCCACTGACCAATGCACTCCCCTCTGGTTTGGCGACCATGGTGTAGGTGCCGGTAAGGACTCCGGTGCCGTCAATCACGGCAGAATCAGCGGTGCGCGTGACGGCTGTGGTGGTCGTGGGGATTGGCGTTGATGCGGTGGCACCTTGCTCTAGCTGGGGGAGACCTATATCGAGGGCAAAATCCACAGCAGTCCCACTGGCTGGAACGAATAGCTGAAGCCCATAAGTGAGAGAAGTTAATGCTGCGTCTGTTGTAATAATTGAGAGTGTATATCTTTGGCCGCCAAGAGCTGCCGATCCTGGCGTGAATGGCAAAACAATACTACCTACATATGCGGGAGTAAACCGACCAAACTCCTGCTGCAAAGTTACGCCTGTCAAAGATCCGGAATGCAGGCGACAATACACCGATCCTGTCCATGCTTGTCCTGTCGCAGCGCTTACAGAATCAAACGTGCTGACAGCGAAGAAGACATTTGATGTATTTGTTGTCCCTGTAATGCGAAATCTTATGTAGCTTATATTACCCGCAGACCAAATTCCTACAATTTCTCTAGTGAGTCCGCCCGCCGTGCTTGATGCAGCCCAATTCGTCGGCAATGTTCCGGGCGTACCAGCCACCGCACCCACCATCGTGTTGTTGCGGATGCTGTTAGTGCGGGACGCCTCCACCAACAACCCTTCACTAACCAGGCTCACCGGGTCATGATCAAACCGTGGCACATTGGTGGTCGCCCGTTGGATGTACCCGTCTGAGCCCACGAACGTACCCTGGTTACCACCAGTGAAGGTGAGCTTATCCGTAAGACTTACCGCCTCTGTCTCGCGTTTATCGCGGGCGAACCTGTAGTCCAGCGTCGGCGCCACACCAGCGATGGCCTGGGGCCGCAGGCCGTTATCCAGCGTCAGCCCCGCCGCGAGCTTCAGGCCCATCAGATCACCTCCGGTTCAGGCGCAGGCTCCTCAACTACCGGCTCCTCGACCGGAGCCTCAGGTTCAGGGGTGGGCTCGGGCTCGGGTTCCGGCAGCACAATGGCATCGCTGCCTTGATACGCCGGGTTCGGCGAACCGTCAGCCAAGAACTTTGGTTCCAGGGCACCCACGTAGTACGGGCCGACCTTATAGGTCTCGCACCGCTGCCTGAGCGTTTCGATCACGCTGGCAGCAAAGTACTCCTCAGCGGTGGCCGCATCCGTTGCGCCAGCGGTGGAGACGATCAGGAACTCCGCCTGCAGCGCGGGCAGCAGCTCATCGGGCACATCAAAGGAAAAAGTAGCCATGAGATCAAGCAGTAACAGATTTAATGATGGCAAACCCCACCACGACGGCTTCGGCTAAATCACCGGCCGTGATGTTACGTACAGTAATTGTACAGCTACCAGCAGCAGGCCTGGCGCCAAACATATAAGCACCAGCAGTACCACCGCCGCTGTGATTAATAATCAAAAGATCTGTCGCCTCAATACGATCGTTAGTTAACACAAAACTCACAGCTGTACCCGCCACAAGGTTTGCATTACTCATTGTGATCTGACCACAGGGGACATTGAGTGTCACACCTGTGCTTTTATTCGTTGCTTGTGTAACAGTACCACCAGCCCCAGTTCCGTAACCAAACCGTAAAGTAGTACGTAAACCAACAGACGGATCAAAAGTAAGGGCACTACTCCCAGCTAAAGCGCCGCCAGAGTTGTAGGTGACCTGACCAGATGCACCTCCGACAAGAGCCACCGTGCCGGTAGCGTCAGGGAACGCAATTACCCTATTAGCTGTCGGTGTAACAAGCTGAAAGGTAGTAGTGTAAGTACCACCATCATCAAGATTTACGTCGCCCCCAACAGTTAACTCCTTAGTCGTGTCATCCCAAGTAAGATCCGGCGAAGCATCAAGTGAACCCGCCGTATTATACTGAATCTCTGTAGTGCTACCAGCAGCATTCTGGCCGCCGCCAGCATTAACTAACTCCTGAAGCGTAATCTTTTTAGGCTGAGCGTCAGCATCGACCTCACTAACATCCAGAATTGCTAGAATATCATCAGCAGCAGCACCGTTACCTGCGGCCTGCAGTTCATGAACAGACTGCAGCTGGCGGCCGTAGTCTAGAGCTTCATCTAACTTACGCCGCGTAGCCATAACTCACCTGGGGCGCTTTACCCCACATTATAACTACTCTAGCCGAAACATTCAGTCTGGCGACGAATCAGACGACATCCACCGCGAGCACCAATCATCCCGCTCAACAGTTGGCCACGCGGAATCCAACGAACCGCCCGGATTCATGATCACAACCGGCGGGTTCAGCCGACACCGTAGATACCTTGGCGTGTGGCTAAACGGCGACCCATAGCGACAGTTCGCACACACCCTCGCGTCCGCTTCGCGGGGCCCGATCACAGAACTCTCATACATACTTAAAACGCTAAGGAACGAATCTACTTCACCCGAAGGCACCCATTTCAGTGCATATCTTAGCTTAGCCGCCAGGATCCGCAACAAATCACTCTTCGACATCTTCCTCTCCCCCTAACCCAGACTTCTCACACACATCCAAAAACTTACCAACCAACTTAGAACTCTTAGACTCTAACAACATCCCATTGACCTCATCGACCCCAAGACCTCCCCTCCCAAACAACTGCTTAGCTACGTTATCCATCCCATCCCTCAAGTAGTTAAACTCACTCACATGATACGTAGACTGTCCACCACGGCGGCACACATCGCACGTCCCGACTACAACCGGCGGCGCCCCCTGACCAACGTACCGACCAAAGTTACTGCCACAAATCAAACAAACTGACTTAGCCCTACACAACTTAGAGTACAAATCATTCAACTCAATATTCACCAGCTCGTCAATTCGTTTCATAACACTCAGAGGTTGATGTTGAGAAGATAAACCATGAGACTCATGAGACTCGCGCATCTTTCGGGCCACCCCGCCGGACCCTGTGGGCCACACGAATGTTGTCCCTGCACGAGCACACATAGCTGCAATACGGTCCCTTACACTCCAGCTTAGCCTTAGAGTTCTTAATCCACTGTCGCAATCGCGACCCCTTAAGCATGAATTCCTCTCCGCACGCCGGACACGTTGAAATCAACTGACGTAACACTGTGCAACCAAAAGCACGAACACAATTCTAACCACGCGGGCTCCATCCTTAGCCCCCTGCGCCCGTCTCATCTTGAGTCTCACGCATCTAAGCCCCCGGACGGACTTGAACCGACAACAACCGCATTACAAGTGCGGTGCTCTACCATTGAGCTACAGGGGCAAAGTTAACCCTACAACGCTTTGATTCTTTCCAAAGCCTTGCGGGCTAACGGCGAGTACATCGTATCATCCTCTTTTACGCGGCTGTACCTCTGTCGCCCTTGTTCGTAATTAACCGCACTCTTCAACATCTCCCACGCCTGGCCGTGCATCTGCATCTCTGCCAACCAGTTGACGGCCTTTAAGGTCGCCTCGTGCCGTTCGATTTCATCCATCTCCAGATTCTATCAACCGATGCCCGTGGTAGCATGATGCCACTAGGAATCGTAACCTGTGAGCACCTCGTACCAAATTACACACGATTGGTATCACCAACTGCTCGCCGGTTACGACCGTGTGCTCCAAGAACCACGGGCGTCCGAACTTCACTTCAACCCGAGCGAACGGCGGACCATCGTTGAACTCGGTGTGTACGAAGGTGCCTCGTCTTGTTGGTGGTCCGACAACTTCCTAGAGCACCCGGACAGCCGTTTGTACTGCATCGACCCCTTCCAAGGCAACATCGAGTACCAGCAGAATCGCGACAAATTCCCAACTCTCAATCAAATTGAGCAGATCGCCAGGGCCAACATCGCCAAGAGCAAGCACCCCGGCAAAGTTACAGTTTTGAAAGGCGCCTCATGGGACGAGTTCCCTGACATCTCCAGGGACCTAAAGATCCTCGGTACCCCGATCGACATCCTGTACGTTGATGGCGAACACACGTCCACGGCGGTTTGCCGGGACCTATCGCTCTATGCGCCCCTGGTTCGATCCGGCGGTGCCATCATCATTGATGACTACGGTCACGATGATGTCCGCCGTGGCGCTGACGGAGCCCTCGCCGCACTGAACTGTACGTCTAAGGCATTCTTTACAGGCTGGCAGCTTTGGTGCGTTAAGGATTAATTAGACACCAAAAAGCTGACTAGAGACTTGAGCAATGGTGTCCTCAAGCAAACGATCAGCAGCTAACTTCTGCGGGGCAACACTCTTTTGCAGCTTTTCCTGCATCGAAGGCATCAACCGTTGTTCGCCAGGTAACACTGGTTGCTCATAGGGGGACATGCCGCCCCGAATCTGCATCCGGTCGAAACTCGGTTGGTTAGCTAAAAGTTCTTCGACCGATGCGTACATAACCGCCCCGTCACGTAGTTACAGTTTACCACGCGGCAGCCGAACCGGCCTGTAGGCTAAACTACCGAGGACAACCCGGTGACCCCGTGATCGATCTGGTGCGACTTCACGCATATAGAAGCGGTATATTTCAAATCTTCGACGTACCTAAAGAAGAATACGAAGAACGCAAACAGAATCTAATCGCTGAAGGCTACGTTATCACGCACGTCGAGTTTGTTTAACGACCAAGTAACCACTCTGTTAGACCAAACTCTCCCTTAGTCGGATTGAACCGACCAGCAGCCAGCTTCTGCCTCCTTTCAAACTCCTTCTGAACAGGGTTTAAGTTTTGCTGTCTCCTCATCTCAGTACGCTGAGTTTGAGTCAGAGGACGAATCTGAGGGGTTACATAGGGTTGTGCGCGCTGGGGAGAAGCCACGCCGGTCCGAGGGGTCGTGCCTATGGCCTGCCGGAACTTGGGAACAATACCCTCGCCAGTCTGCTGACGCACAACCTCATTCAGGGCCTTGCCTGCATTGACCCCAACCAACCCAGCACCGATGCCAGGAGCAAAGGGAGCAGCGGCCGGCGTAGCTAAAACAGCAGCTGCAGCAGCACTCGTAGGTAAGCTTTGCACAAACTCACGTCCCATCTGAGCACCCATAGCCGGCAACCCTTTCCGATACCCGGTACGGATGGCTTCCTCTGAAGGGATCAAATCAGCAGCGCCGGGGAATAAGGACGACGGTGTTCTACGAATACCTGATGCGAGTTCTTTTGCACCAGCCACAGCGGCTCCCACAGGATCAGATCCTAGGAAAAAGGAATGAGGCAAGAATAAACTAGGTCTAGTAGGCCCAGCGTACTTCTGATCTAGTGTAGACAAAACCCTACTAAACCGGGGAACACTATACTCTAGACCTTCAAAGCTAGTGTTATTAACGGGAAACTGAGTTCTAAGCGCACCTTCGTACTGCTGAGAGGCAGGACGTATGTATTTTTCTAAAAATAGCTTACTAATCTCATTTAAATCTCTAACCGTAGAAGCATCCTCCTTAACAGGAAATGTAAGAGGCCTACCTTCTTTATCTAAATACTCTGTGGGGTAAGCTAAGTCAAAACGAGTATTAACTAGTTCCCCTTCTGGGGAATTAGGCTGAAGCCCTTGTAAAGCCTCCTTTCTAAGTTGTTCAGTAAAGACAGGCTGAAAAGCTGAACCTAACCAGTTAGCAGAAGGCTCTTTACCTCGTGCCAGCCTAGTTAAAGCGTTTTCCCCTGTAACGGCCACCATCTCATTGATAGGGGTAACCGAGTTAGGACCAAAAACTAGACGTTGGTCCTCCATGGTGCGCCCAGTGTCAAACCCTCTGTAATCGGGCATAAAGCCCAGCTTATAAGGAAGCTCATGAGCATAGATCTCATGTCGAGCCGCCGTCATTAAATCACCGGGTTTCAACGTATACGCAGACACCGGAGTGTAATCTTCAATACCAGTATTCTTATTAAAGTCTATAAACCGTTCTTGTATAGACGGCAGCACACGACGTAGCTCAGGCCGTATCTTGTCTGCATAACTTCTATAAGACTCATAAAACTCCCTATTGGGTTCCTCATAAGCATTAGGGTTTCTACTGAGAGGATTTACTTTCTCGTACAGATCAGCTACTTTTGAGGCCTCTTCCGGAAGTAAACCTTCACGGGGAATTGAAGTAATGAATGGCTCAGCGTCGCGTAACCGCTGTAACCAGTCAGATACGAGTCCCTTAAAGAGAGGACGGGTATCAGTTACGTTCAGTGCCTCTCCCATCTACCTTAAGTAACCCGAGATAACTGTATTTTAGTCTCTTACAAAAACAAGAAACACGCTCGGAGGGACTCGAACCCCCATTAAACGTCTTAGAAGGACGGTGCCTCATCCATTCGGCCACGAGCGCTCGTGGGTACCTACGCAAACAGCGTAGAAAGGTACTTGTTCAAAAAATCATTAGCCGCAATCACAGGCGCATCAGGCGCTTCCTTGGTTACCTCTTCCAAATACCCGGCCAAACCATACGTCGGCCCATACTGACGCACCAAATTCCCAAAGCTAACTTCACCGAGCTCGGGATCTGCTGCTTGAAACAGCGTCTGTGCCATCGAAACCGCCCAACCTCGGCCTTAGTCTACTTGATTCTTGCGCTCAGCTTCGATTTCTTTTCGAATGTTGGCCGCCATGAACCTGTTTCCAGCTTTTTCAGCAATTTCCAGCGCCCTATAGAGCCTGGTAATCCGGTCGTCGGCTTGATTTGACACAATAACTACAAAATAACATCAAAAATATTCTACTTCAGTTGCCACGCGGCGAAAATTTTTCAGTCAGGAACTGCTAATATGCTGACACTCCAACTTTGGACCCCAAAATACCCCGCTGATACCCAGACCCTTCTCGCCGCCCCCGTCGTCACACGCGCGTATATAAAAAAAAGGGGTTGCGGGTGGCAGTTAGCTATACAAACGATCCTCGATATAATTAACCTAACTCTTCTAGATATAACTATTCAAGCTCACAGCAACAATTATTCTTTACACTCACACAGTTAGCTACAACAACGGTACCGGCATATAACAATTTCGCTTCTCGCGTGCGCGCGTGTGCGCATGATGCGCGCGCGTGTGTGCGTGCGGGCGCGGGTATGCGTGTGCGTGTGTGCGTGTGCGGGCGTGCGCGTTACATCCGCGCGTGGGCGTGTGTGCGTGCGGTTCCTTCCCCAGACGGAACCAACCCTCGACCTAGTGTGCCAATCCGATAAGCGGCACAGAAGGCTTACCGGAAGGACCGCCGCAGACCCCATACTGGCTTCAAGCCGATCGGGAGCGACAACGCGACCCAGGCGGGAACCTTGACAACCTGACTGCGCGTCCCTCGCCACTGGTGTGGCCTTCGGGACCGGATGGCGTGACTCGCCCGGTAACCACGCGCAGCAGGCTCAGTGTGTTCTTGGCACAGGATAGGTGTGCCGAACCTTGACAACAGAATAGAAAGTCTGCGGTGATGGAATGATCATGTCATTCATTCCAGCAACTGTAACTAGAGCCCCGACAGTATTAGTGTCCCTCTTCATTCAAGCTGTTAACTAGATCAGTAGTTTGCAATGGATACTTAACGCATAGGGTCCGCGTGGCAACTCCATCGCTAGCTCTAGCTCTACTTTATTATCCGTAGCATTATCAGCAGGCACGTTCTATTTAGAACTGAACTGTAAGGTCGTTCCTTACACCTAGCCGCGTTAAGTATGGTCGCTCCATACATTGTCAGGGTGCAGGCTAACCACGCCGGCCCCTGATCTTGCTGTGTCGCGCTACATAACGAGGCATCACCGGCGCACAATGGTGCAATGGGTTAGCTACCTTTCTGCATTTAGAGTCTGGCTTGCCTACGTAAGCATTGTCCGATGGTTACATTCTCACGCTGGCAGTTGTCACACTCCGCTGTGAGATCGTGTAACTAACCTGGACTTGATTCTATGTACGATCTAGCTAACCCTATGCTCCATTGTGTGCCACGTGCGCCTCGCTATTGTCCGCCGCCTTTACTCTTTATTGTGTGAGGGTGGGTGCGGATTGTAGTTACAGCACAGCACAACCGGATCATTGGGTGATCGCGTCGTGATCTGAATAGGATCATGGCGCAGTCGCCTTTCTTGATTCTCTCCCGCAGGGTGTGATCTTCATACTCTGCCTGAGGGATTCACCCTCACTTGTTGTCAGCTGCCGGCTCTATTGCTGGTGAATGTCATGGCCAAGCGTAAGACTTTCGACGTTCAACTGTTCAAGACTTACATTAACGCTCGTCTCGAATCAGATCTAATCAGTGATGATGCAAAGGATGCTTTTGTCAGTTCACTCGAATACGTTCTAGAAGAGACTGGAAACTATAACGGTTTCCGTTACATCTATAAAGATGACGAACGCCCTTGTCTTGATGATCCTATCGATAGGATCATTGGCAATGTCTGCAATCCTAAATGGACTCGCAGTCACGAACTGAATCGTAACTACTTCTGATCTACTCGAACAACTTAATCATGACTTACTACATCAACCGTCAGGCTGGACGTTATCACGAAACTGTCGATGAGTTTGACTCAAGATCTGAAGCTGATCGTATGTGTAAAGAGTATCAGTACAGTGAGCACGGTAAGGCTTACTACTATGTAACTAGAGTGGCAAGACCCAACTGGTTTAAATAGATTCTCTCCCGCAGGGATTAAGTATCCCTGCCTGAGGGATTCACTCTCTCATGTTGTCAGCTGCACGCCATGTAGCGTGTGAATGTTATGTCCATGTGGCCTAGTGAAGTGCGCAAACTATGCGCTAACTACACCGGCAAGGTGTCAATCCGTAAGGAACGTGTCAACGCTGGTGGTTACACCTCTGGCGGTGTTTACTTTGGTTGTGGTGCGCCACTGTACTTTGTGCAAGATGAAGACGGACTATGGGATGACTACATTCGCGCATCAGATAGAGAGGATGCGATTGCACAAGTGCGGGAACGTTATCCGCTGGCACAGATCAAACGCTAACAACGTGGGCGTTACGTTGTATCGGTTCCGCTGCGCGGAGCGCCCAATCAGTTAACTAACCAAACCCAAATCACTGTCATCATTCGCCGCCATGTCTACCTTCACTCATCACTGCGCACCTAACGACTACTACGGCAACCCTCGCCGTTGTTATGTTCTACACGACGAAGATCAAACGCCCATTGCAGCTTGGGACGAAGGCTACAACGGTCACCACGCCGTGCCAGGTATCTGGCGTGATGCTGCATACAATGCACCTAGGGTTAACTGTACTGCCGCAGAGTATCGCGAGCTGATTAAGACTTTACCCTCACCAGACTACGCTCACGAAGTTAAGGGTTACAGCCACCTTCGCGACATTTAACTAACCCAGTCCCGCTAACGCGGGGCGCCAATCACACAGTACAACCATCTACTTAAAGCCATGTCTACTCTCACCTGGAACATTGAGCACACCGATACATTCGGTGGCGAAGCTAACTATTGTTGGGTTAACCGTCACACGATCGAACTGCCCGAAACATATAACCGCGCATGGATTGTGCGCAAGGTTAAAGAACAGGTCGGTTGGACAGGTACGCGTTGCACAGTGGAAGATTTGGGCTCCTATCTTCAGATCAAACCTGCCGGAATGTGTCAGGTTGTGTTCGCGACCGTGGCTGATTAACTAACCACGCTGCACCTAGTCTCGGTCCCGCTAACGCGGGGCGCCTACACCCCTTAACTAATCCAATGACGATCGAACAGATCTTTGTATTCTTTGCTTACGGTGAGCTGCAGGCTGCATATAACGCACACCTACCCTCTTATTATTGTCTCTTATCTTATCTTGACGCAAACGATGATGAGCACGATTATTGATTGCTGATCCGTTAAGACGGGTGGCCAGGTTTAATCCCTGGCCCAGCTATTGCCTCACACCTAGTAGTGTGGGGCCTTTTGTTCTGCATTAACACTCAACCGAGGATTGTCATGGCAGCACTAACAATTAAGACGAACAACCAGCCACGGCAGACTGTGCCTGGCTACGTTCTGTTCGAGAATGAAGCGGTTCGCGCAAGGTTTGACTACCTGAGCGACGATGAGTTTCGTGATGAGTCATTCATTAAGTATCACGGATGGTGGTACGCAATGTGTGACTTTATGCGCGTGGAGAATGAGTCAACAGGTGACTTCAATGGGTGGGACGGATACCATGGCGATTCATACTTCAGTGGCGTCCTAATCAAGTGGGCCGATGATTGCGGGGAGGAGGTGATTATGGGTACCTACTATTGCTGACCGGTCCCGCTACGCGGGGCGCCCGCATACAATACAACCCTAATCACAACCAGCCATGCAATTTCACCTAGAATCTAAAGGGATCGACTTCACTTCTACCCTCACCGACACACAAGTGCGCGAAAGACTCAGCACCAAACGTACTGAGTTTGCACAATCACTCTACAACCGTAGAGAATGGTCCGACAAACAACGTGCGTGGGCTCACTACATTGTGCAGGAACAACCACGCTGCGCCTTTGACTTTTCTCCCCTGCTGCGGATGATTCGCAGCGCCCAATCTAAGGGTGCCAAACGTATCACCATCAGGTTCACCGACTTCATACTCAAACTCTCAAACGATAAGATAGCCGTACTAGATCACCAAACACAATACAATCCTAAGTTCGACGCTGTAACTAACATCTTCTACGGGTACATCGGCGAAGAGGAAACAACTGTAACTAACCCGAGTGTCATCACCGCACTCAAACTAGCTTCAGCAGATCCATTGTCTGCCGCAGTTGAGTACGGTCGTGCATCAGGTTCGTGTGCATGTTGTGGCAAGAAACTTACAGACGAACAATCAATGCGTCTCGGCATTGGCCCAGTCTGTGCCAAGAAGTATGGTCTCGCCTAGTTAACTAACCCATCGCATTGCGCCGCAGGCGCACACAAACACAATGACAATCCCTAACCGCACCGAATCTATCCTCGATCTATTTCAGCCTCACACCCTAATAGAAACCCTGCAATACCAAGCAACAGCATCCGAATCTGATTGCTGGGAACAGCATCACATAGAAGCGATGCTTACAGTATGCCGTTACATCCAAACAACTTACCCTGCGATGTACAAACAGATCCAACACATTCACACTCGATTCCAAGACAAAGAGGCTGACTTCTAACCACGCGGGCTAAACCTACAACCCGACACACACACACCAACTACATCACCACCATGCGTAAGATCGAACAAAACATGCTCAAAGCCATCGCAGATCAACGCGGTTGGCAACAAGACAACACTCGCGTCATCTGTTCCGTATTCGAGCACGAGGGTGCGGACATTTACCGTATCAGTGTCATCCTGCACGGCTCAACCATCGCAATCATCACACGCGATCAACTAGAAGTTAGCCCGTGTGGTTGGTGCACTCCTACAACCAAGAGTAGACTCAACGCCCTACTTCAAACATACTGCGACGCAGGTATTTACCAGAAGAACAAAGTGTGGCGCGTTTGTCTACCAGACGGTGAGCATGAGATGCACCCTCATTCTGTGTTCTTTATCGACCGAATCGACAAACCACTATCATCAATCGCCGCCTGACCCCCTAGCCAAACCGGGGGCCGCCGCATACAATAGTGTGGCCCTCTTCCCTTGCCAACACACTCTCAGATGCAGTCTCAACTGACACAAATGCAACCGACTCACACACTCTATGAAGTGTTCGTTAACAACACTCACTACGCATACACATATACATTTGAACACGCACTTACAATCCGCAACGCCCTACTGAACGCAGGCAACAACGCCCATCAAACAAACATTCGCCGCAAACGATTCTATGCTCCGTTCATTCACATCGACACCAACCATCCTATCTACAACTGACACCATGTACACCATCCAAACAATCGACCGCACCGACAACGGTTATGAGATTGTCGCTTACGTTGAAGATGCGATTCAATCCCGATGGTCGCCACACGCGCCCCAGGGCTTCAGCGCCGCGACCTGCATCTGCACCATCAGCGATCTAATGCTTGACGGTGAACCGTTCCCCACCGATCCTGAAGATCAGCAGGATTACCTTGCTGTAGCTGATTGGCACCCGCTCGTGTGGTAGCCCTTGCGCCCCGCACACAGTACGCTACACTGCACACAGCTGCTCACAGCAGCACACATCACACCATAATCAAATGCCTACAACCCTTCCCGACATCGACACGATTCCCCTGCCAATTTCTAACACTAGCTACACAATCCGGAACACCAATCTCACAGTCTGCTACACACGACCCGAACTGAACAGTCTCGACTGGCTGAACATAGCCAACTGTGCTAAACAGCGATTCACAACTCACATTATTAACGATAGGTGGGAAGGTGAATACGACAGCCTCAGACTGGCTGTTAAGAAAGCAGCTACTCAGTTCCGTTAGTCACCACGCTCGGCAGCTCCAGTACCCAGCCGACAGCTTACTCTTCTTCTCATCACAACTATGGCGGCTACGGAATGCACGGCGACGGTTAGGATCATCACTCCGATTCTCCATGTTCGGGTCACCAAACCTAACTAACCGGACCGTATCACCTTCCTTAGCTGCTACAGAATACTCCTTACCTCTCTGTACATCACGCTTGGGTTGATTGTAACCCTTGAACACTTCACCCGCAATTCTTATTGCCATGGCTACCAATGAAACCTCACACCATTCTAACTAATCAACACAGGATACGATCGCCGCCTTGACACACGAACTGGTCCCCGATTAAGCGGCCCTTGACACTCGATCTAAGCTGCTGTGGTTGCCCACGCCGCCTAAGGTCGCGATCTAAACTCGGTCCCGCTTCGCGGGGCGCCCGCATTATTTAACTCAGAGGTTACGTTATGAACGCTACCGTAAAAGGTTGTCTTATGTTCTTATTCGGTGTTAGCCTGGCCTCAGGCAACATACCGCTCGCTATCTTGTTCCTCATTATCTGGTTGATGATCCGATGACTCTCGTTCGCATCGAAGCTGTTGACTTTGATTGGTCTGACTCTAGACTCACCTTGAATGAGAAGATTACGCTTAAGCGTAAGGTTGAGAGGTCTTACGTTTCTCTCGATGATGACGACATTGAGCCTGATGCTTTAGAGCGTAAGGTCAGAGATCTTGTTCAAAGTATCACGGGAATGATTCCCGTTAATGTTTATATGTTCGAAATCGAAGACCCCGTTTTCGTTCTGTAGCGTCGCCACGAAGGCCAGCTAAACTCTTTAGAAGTATCTAGCTGGCACCATGTATACTCACACACTTCACGGAGTTAATTTCAACACTCTTGATGAGTACGACAATCTCCGCCGATCCACCTTGCTGATGGGTACTAAGTGGCAAGCAGAATCTCACGAAGATCTGTTGTTACAAGTGTCTAAGGCAAATAACGGTCTAAAGATTACATCAATCTCCTACACAACATCGTATGACCTCAACGATTCTCAAGAAGATTGCTCTGATTCTGGTTCCATTCCTATTCACTCCAGCAGTTCAGGCTAATACTGTAACTGCTACAGTTTATCACGAAGATTTTAACGGTGGTCCTAACTATTGCGACGGGACCACATACGAACACTGGGGAGTATCAGCAGCAAGTAGCTGGATTCCCTGCCATACGAAAGTGAGGGTACATCATAAAGGTCGTGTGTTGTCTGTGTACATTAAAGATAAGTGTGCATCGTGTGATATTGATCTATCAGCAGGTGCCGCATACAAACTAGGGGTGCCTCTAGACGGCATAGGCGCCGTGAATATCTCATACTAGACTGTGCAGGGCGCTCACGACGGGCGCCCAATCCTCAAACCTCGCAAGTTAACTAACGCAAATGGCGGTCTGGCTTCTGGCCTTAATTCTGACTGCACACCCTTCAATTTCACATCACAACCACGGTGGCCCGGTCCCTCACATCAAAGGCGACGGGAACGACCGGCCGATGGACAACCTCCCTGAGTACAATCCAAACGAAGAAACTAACTCGGAAACGCACGATGCTTAATTCTGACTACCAACGAACACTAGAGTACGACAACTCTAACAAGCGATCGACAATCACTAAACAACATGAGATCTCAATCACAAACGGTAAGCACATGAAACGGGAGTTCTTAATCACGATGGGTTGTGTAGCCGTAGGGCTTGCGCTGATTCAGATTGCACAGGCGGCACAAAATGCAGCCGTTCAAAGTAACTGCAACCTTTCAACGCACAAGATTATCAATACAGGCGGCCCGATCGAACAGGTGCTGTGTATTAAACGATCAGACCCAGCGTCACGTCGCTACATCTGAGAGTAGAGGGTCGCCAGTCGGCGGCCTTTTCTTTTGTATGCGAGGCGACATTTGGTTAAGCTGAGGGGGCTTTTATAGAAATAGTTTTAGAACTAAGTTTTACGAACCTAGACTCTAGAACCATGTAACTACACGCACATCATAAAGTCTGTGAGTTATACTCTGGAGCTGCGTGGTGTTGCTAAGATCCTGAGGCCTTAGCTCCCCTGCCGTGCCTAACACAGCCAGCGCAAACCGTACGTTTGATGTATTTGCAAAAGAAGCTGGTAAATGGAAGTTCAAGAAACGTATCGAAGCGGACAGCCAAGAACATGCGAGGCATACCTATTACGAAGAGGTCCGCACCACGCCGCTGGCTTGGATCGCTGCCTATCCTCGCTAACGCTCGGGCCGCCGCACCTAGTTAGCTCAGGCTCTAGGTGTGCTATGCTTTAGATCAGGCGGCACCGGCCTCTAACGGGGTGCGTTCACTTCTCTTTTCTTCACATGATTTCCACATCTAGTCTGATCTCTCTGGGCGACGCTGCTGCCCACCTCTACAACGAGTTTGACTACGCCGACACCCAGGTTAAGGATGTGTTCGGCGCACCCTTCAGTGCTGCTAAGGATAGTCTCGTTTCAGACTTCCGGCTGGCACACAAAGAGGGCACTGATCTGTCCTGCTTCCAAGGTGAGAACAACCGCTTTCGTTACCCTGAGCACGGGGTGAAAATCGTCGTCCGTTACACCAAGAAGCCGACTGAACACAGTAGTCTTACTGAGCTTCAGCAGAAAATCGAACAGCTTGAGAAGGAACTCAAGCTCACTAAGATGCTGCTCAAGAACCGCTCTGAAGAACTAATCGCGTTCGGTGAATGCGGTCAAGTTGTTGAGCGGATCGATCTCGCTTTCTCTTCTCTCTGATACTCGCCATGACTACTCATTATCTTCTTTCTTGTTCTATCAGCGCTACAGTTCGCCAGTCGGTACAGATTGAGTTCAACGATCTTAAGCTGCCTGACTCGGTTATCACCACGCTGCGCAACAACAACACGGCTAGCGTGCGGCCTAACCTCAGCGCAGCTCTTAAGAAGGAACTCGATGCGCTTCGTCTGCTACAGAGAGAACTCTACGATCAGTATTGTATTCATTTCGGTGATGCTCACTTTGTTACAGCTAAGTACTTCACTCACGCTCAAGATGTGATCCGAGACATTAAGCTCGGTGCTCAGGAAGCTAACGAACGCCTTCGAGCTGCGTGGGCCGCTGAGTATGAAATCTGGCAAGAGACAACCAGTGGCATACTGCGCCCTCTCTTCACAGACGATCTTGAATACAAAGATGTCTACGAAGCGTACATGCTTTTGTTTCCTAAGAGGCAGGAGTTTGAGAACCCAATCAGGGTATCTGTTGTAGGTCCGCTGCCCGTCTCTCTGGAAGCAGTCTCGAAACCGATTGATGATAGTGCTCCTGATCTTGTAGCGGCTTACGAGAACAGCATCAACACCGCTGAGGTTCTCGCAGCTGCGAAGCAGCAAGCGGCAGACCGGGCGCTGCAGATCGGAGCCGAGCTACTGGACGATCTTGATTGCAGAACCATCGCTAAGATCGGCAAGCTGCAAACAGGTGGAGACAAGAAGCGAGGCTCGTGGGAGCTTAGTGCGGAAAAGCTCAAACTGATCTCAGATTCCGTTCCAGGTTTCGACCGGTTGGCCGAAATGGCCACGCGGTTGCTGTCTTCTGGCCGAGAGCTTCAGGACAAGAATAAGGAAACAGCTCGAACCGCTGCTATCGAGTTCCAGCGAGTCAACCAGGAGATCCGCGACGAACTGGAGGACATTTGCAACAACCGTGACTCTTCTCGCGGTTTAGAGAAGCTCAAGCAGTCTTTGTCCTTGTCTTCTAAATACAAGAGTCTGTGTGAACGGATTAAAAACGCTGAGGATGCGGGCAGCCTAAACCTCATGCTTCCCGACATAAACATGGAGCTGGACATTTATGAGCAGCGGTCTAAAAATCTCCGCAGGTTGATGGAACAAAGGAAGGAGCTTATCTATGCGGCGAAGGGTGACAACTTCGACGCACTGATTAGTGAAATCCGAGACACATCGGATGTTGACCCCGGCTTCTGATCTACACTAAACTAACTAAACAACATGGACAGCATTCTTTTTACTAAGCTTCAGAACTTTCGCAGCTCTCTTAATAGTGCCTTTCTTGAGCGGGAAACCGTCATCGACGGATTGCTAGCCACGCTGCTGGCTAAACAAAACGCATTCCTGCTGGGTGAGCCTGGCACGGGTAAGTCTGAACTGATCCGAGCTATTTGTTCTGGCATTGATAAGGCTAGTTACTTTGGTTATCTCCTTAGCCCTACTACAGACCCATCTGAGCTGTTCGGCCCTGTCGCCGTAACTAAGTTACTCAAAGACGAGTACACAAGGGATGTAGATGGTTATCTGCCTTCATGTAACATAGCCTTCCTTGATGAGCTTTTCCGCTCTAATTCGGCAATTCTTAACAGCTTGCTTACTCTGCTTAACGAGCGTACGTTTAACAACGGTAAGGTGAACCTCACCACGCCGATCACGTCGATCGTCGCGGCAACTAACAGCTGGCCTAGCGAGGAGTCCCTGCAGGCTTTCGGGGATCGCTTTCTGTTCCGACCCACAATCGAAACACTAAGAAAGCCCGTATCCAAAAACAAGCTGGACCTGTGGGGCCTGGGACTAAAACCCCGACCTAGTGTAGGTATCCATCTAACACTAGATGATTTGTATACCTTACAGAAAGAAGCAGCATCTGTAAAAGTCTCGGACAACTTCCTTGAGAAGTTTAGCAACGTATGGGAACTGCTATCTCAACATGGCATTCGTATCTCTGATCGCCGCAGGATTCAAATCCTTAAGTTCTTGCAGGCGTGGGCAGTAGTACAAGGTGACGAGGAGCTAGTGCCTGAGCACCTACATGGATCTATTGTTCACATTGTCTACCGTAACGATGACGATAAAGCGACGATTCAAGAAGTACTAGAGCAAGAAGTTCCTACGGCGGACAGATTGTTTAAAGACGCAAAAAGAGCGGCAGCAGGCATTATGTCCGAGTTCACCAGTACTATCGCGAGCGCCAAAAACAATAACACACTAAGCAGCCTTAGTGATTACGTTGGTCGTGTACAGCGTATGTACAGAGACATGGATACAATTCTCGCAAAAATCAACAAGATACTCGACGCTAACACCCTTAAGATCAGTGCTAAGGATCGAGGTTCAGCAATAAAGCTGATACAACTGCTGGAGAACAACAAAAGCACACTGGCCAAAGCACTCGCCGACATCTCATCAAAGTAACATGGAACTTCAAAACGATTTCATTCGCCTTACAAACGCTGAACCCCTCACACTGACATGCTCAGCTTTAGTTGATTTCCTGTGGGATGATTTTGTTCGAGATGCACGAGCTACAGTAAATTACTACGCATCTCGATATAACATCAAGCAGCTCTCGCGCTTAGGTAAAGAGATTTTCGAGCGCCTGTTCACTGGTGACGATGTGACCTGGCTCGTATCCTTAGAGGATTACGAAACCTACTTCCGAACATATCAAGACACCGGATCAGCCACGCTGCCGTCTGGTTACAAACCGGAGAATGGACTCTGGTGGTCCATCATGACCGACCTCACAAACGCTGCCTCCTGGCCTGATCTACTAGAGCGCTGCGTTGGTGATCAGTTCAACGCTGGAAACAACGCAGTTCACATTCTGAACCTCCTGTCCAAGGTAATCGAGGTAGCGCTAGAACAAAACCCAGAACTTGTAGAACTACTACGCAACGCTGGCGATAAGCTCAAAGACCTCAGAGATCAGTTCAAAAAAGCCGTCGAAAAGGGGGACGCTGAAGGCGCCGCCAAAGTCCAAGCACAAGGTAAGCAGCTGGTACAGCAACTGAACGAAGCGTTCGGCAAAGCTCGACAAACAGTCCAGCCTAATCTGGACGAAGTGGTAGATGAGGTGATCGAAGAGAGCGATAGGATAAATGAAGCTATGAGCCAGCTGTGGGGATCCTCAGACGGTAAAGGTAAGGACGCAGGTAATCTGCAGGAGAAGAAAAACCTAGCTAAAAAGCTGAAGAATAATCGCGAGCTGAGGCAGGTAGCCACGCGGCTCGGGGCGTTGCGAAGGATCTGGGCGGAGCGCAAGCGGGCTCGGGCTGTTCGTAGCGATTACGCAGCCGTGGTTGGCGCCACCTTCAGCAACAACGTGACCAAGGTCTTCCCCTCGGAACTCGCCCTGGCGGGTTCGGAAGAGGGCCGCGCACTGTTTGCTCTAAAGTATTCACAAAAGACTCTGCTAACAAAGGACTATGAAGCACACTCAAAACACATAGGTAAGGGACCTATCGTTATGTATATTGACGTATCGGGCTCGATGTCCGGTGAGCGAGAGATCTGGAGCAAGGCCCTCGCACTTGTAATCGCCGAGGAAGCGATGAAAGAAAACAGAGAGCTGCAAATAAACCTGTTCGATGTAAGCGTAAAGAACACGATCTGCATCAAACCAGGAGAGAACAACGCCCAGCTGCTCGACTTTGTAGCTGGCTGGACTCTCGGCGGTGGAACCATGTTCACACCCATCCTCCTGCACGCGGCCACCAACACCCAGCTTAAAGACAAGGCCGATGTACTCATGATCACAGACGGCCGATCTTATGTGTCTGACGCTGCTGTTAGACAGGTTAAGGACGCTAAGGATAACACTGGAGCACAGTGGTTTACTCTGTGCATCGACAGCGACGCTTTCGATGTTTGTTCTCTCTTCAGCGATGAAGTGTACAACATTGACATCTCCGATCAAAACAAGACGCTAGATATTATCCAAAGGTGCGTTCTGTGAGCTGCTACCCTCCCTTCGGGGAGGGATTTCTGTAGGATTAGTTACCTAATTTAACCCTCCTTTAGTTACCTAAGGGGGATTACGAACTAAATTAGGTTCGTAACTAAGGCAAAAACCAATGTTCCGCCGTTTAGCTATCGGCGCGGGTGCTATCGCTATCTCCGCCGCTACCACGCCTGCCGCGTTTGCTCAGCTGGCTAGCCAGAACAGCATCTTCCAGGGCACAGTGCCTCCTGTCTGCCAAGTGGCTGATGCAGTGCAACCCACTACTCCCCTGAGCTACCTGAATAACCAGCTCACCGGAGTTACTAATCCGTTTAGCTTCCAGTCTAACGGTAACGTCTCCCTGCAACTCCGCCAGGTTGAAGTGCTTGCAGCCCCCGCTGGTACTAACGCTTATCAGTATCGCCTGGGTCTGAACGTCAACAACGGTGCTGAGCTGCTCGCCGCTGATTCCGCTGCTGGTTCTGGCCCCGTTAACTACCCGAACGGGCTGACTGCTAACGACGATTTCACCATGAGTATGGCTGTTTCCGCTCCAGGTAACAGCTTAATGGCTCAAGGTGCCTATCAAATCAGAGGTACAGTAGACTGCGTTATTGCTAACTGACTAATAACGAATGAAAACCCGCTTAGTTAGCGGTCTCATCATGATGCTTGGGCTGTCCTCCGGGGCGGCCTTTGCTGATGGGATCGAGATCCCCGCCAAGGTTAAACCGACTGCCGGCGGTAACGTAGTCCTACGTGCAACCCTAACAACGACAGAAAACATAACGGGTCTAGAAAGAGGTGTGTTTTCGATCAACAAAGAAGGTAAAGTCGGAGATCAAATAGAAGCTACCCTTCGGCCAGAACGAATGAACACCACAGCGGGCCGAAAAACCAGGCAGATCGTTCAAATGAACAAGCCCGAGGAAAATACGGTCTATGCTTTCTGCATGTGGAAGTCTGTGCCTGCACCTAAGCCGACCGCACCTCAACTCTTAAGTGCATTCCGTGTCTGTAAACTCTTTGAGGTTACTCCGTAGGAACATAACTAACCTAATAGTCTCGGGGTTTCTTATCTCTGGATCTGCTTTAGCTCAACAGGCTCCAGTGCAGACCACGGTGGCGACCCCGATACTGACAACATCACCGATAACTGGAACCAGTACATTAGATCAAATACGTCCAACTAAATCAGATCAGATAGAACTTCAGTACCCATCAGGATTTACCTGCCGAATAACAGGAGGAGACACCCCCTCATTGGTCTTCTATGGGGACCAAGGTCAGCTCCAGGCGCCAGTGACAAACCTTAGCGGCCTGCGGGCGGGGGCCGCCGTGGTCATACCACTGTACAAATCTAAGCGCAATATGTGTGATAAATCCATGACGTTACAGAATGCGTTGTCTGAGTTGGAAGTGGCGGAGAAGCTGGTAGAGATCGGAGCGATGACGAATGAAGAATACATGGACCTCGCGAATCGGATCAAACGGGAAGCGCTACGTGTCAGTACCAGCAAATAGTGGTTGACACCCTCGCTATGATTGACGCACGGTCGAAAGCTCCTTTACCCGACCGCACCGTGCCCTTAAACCGACATGACTTCGATCACCTTTACCCTTCAAGACTCACCAATCAGCGACAAGGAAGCCGAGGCACTCATTAGGTTCGCAACCCAGTCCGACAGCTTTAATATCGAACTCAGCCGGCTCATCAAGATCACAAAGCTGAATCCTAAGAAGCTGTTTGAGATCTCCATCAAAGAGAACGACGCTGACCTGGCAAAGCTGGCATGGCGACTCTCGACCAGAGAACCCGTTGAAAAGGAGTCATCTGCCACGCAACGCAAGAACATCGGTCCTGTGATTGCACCTGAGAACAGGACTATGGATAACATCGTAAAGGCTTTGGTTAGTTCTAATACGATGTGGGCTGCAGGCACCACTATGATTATGTGGGCTATCTACGACCCTGAAAATATTCCTTACAACCAGGAACACACTCTGACAATCAAACAAATCTGCACCCTGTTCTTGAATAAAGTCCTCAACTCTGGTCTGTCTATTTCCCCCGATAGCTCAGTAACCAAAGGGTTCAAGAAAGATCCCGATGGACTGTGGCGCCCAGACACCGATAACGAAGACCCCAACAATCGCTATCATCGCTCCCCTCTCTACGTGGCTGGCCGCACAGGTATCATCTGGGCCAGAGAAAACGGTCTAGTAGATGTGGAGAAGCTAGTGTCTCACGGTACGACTAAGGAGAACGCCTCACCGGCAGCTAAGAAAACGCAGCGCAAATACTTCTCGATCAAAGGCAACGAGTTCGGTGAGGACACCTACGACGCCTGGGATGCTTGGTTCGATCGGACCGCGATGTATCTGATCTGATCCAGACCCAACCCTCTACAATACAGGCTCGGTTCGCCGCCGGGCCTTTTACTATGCAAACACATTACATCACATCAACAGCAGAAGCTCTAGAATCAATCAAGACTCTAGAAGCAGTAGAGAAACTCTGCGTTGACTTCGAGACAACAGGACTTCAGGTGGGAATCGCTAAGCCACGCCTGCTGCAGCTTTGCGACACAAACCCCCTTGAAGAGGATCGTCACGTTTACGTGTTCGATCTATTCAAAACAAACATCATCCCTCAGCTAAAAGAACTAATCGAGTCCAGATCACTATTAATATTCCATAACGCTAACTTTGACCTACAGTTCCTTATGTATTTAGGCATCGACTACAAAGGTAAGATCTTCGATACGTACATCGCTGAGCGTGTCCTTCGTGCAGGGTTCAAAGAAAAGAGATATCAACCACAAACGAAGAAGCCTTACTTCGCCGATGTGTCCTGCTCGCTGCGAGCCGTAGCCGACCGACGCTTAGGTATCGACCTAGAGAAAACACAGCAGAAATCTGATTGGTCAACTGAGGATCTGAAAATCGAACAGATCGAGTATGCAGCGGGGGACGTTGACATCCTGCCGAAGATCGCAGCGTTACAGCTGGCCGAAATGAAGGAAGAGGCCCTCGTAGAAATCTACGGGATTGAAAGCAAGTGCATCAGGCCCGTCGCCAGGATGTGCAGCACAGGATTTAACATCGACATCACTAAGCTGCACAATCTTCGTGCAAAGGTCGAACAAGAACTCAATGAGAAAACGATCGCGTTCGCAACTCAATTAGACGAACGGCTGCCTGAAGAACACAAGCTTCCTAGAGAAGAAGACGGAAATCTAGCAATAGGAAAGGCAGGTACAAAACGCAAACCAAAGTTCAACCCAGGCAGCGGTATGCAGGTCGCGGAGAAGTTCACGATCTGCGGCATCCAGATGCCAACCGACTCAATCACAGGGAAGCCCACGCTCGACCAGATCGCACTAGCGGAGTTCGACAGTCACGACCCGATAATGAATATCTTCCGTGAGCGTAAGAAGATTGAAACTCAACTAAGGCACGTCGAGAAACTGATCGAGAACGTACACCCTATAACTCAAAGATTACACTCTGGCTACAATCAAGTCGGTGCTAACTCCGGGCGGTTTACGTCAAGCGGTGCGCCTAGAATAACTAAGGCAAAAACAAAGACTGTCTTCTCCGTTAATATCCAGCAGATACCCAGGTCAAAATCGTTTCGCGAGTGCTTTATTGCCACGCCTGGTTACAAACTGGTGATCTGCGACTGGGCTCAGATCGAACTACGTCTCGGGGCGGAGCTGATCAACATTCCCCAAATGCGTGAAGCTTTCGCTCGCGGCATTGACCTTCACACGCTGACCGCAAGCCTGATCTACAAAATTCCGATTGAAGAAGTCACCAAAGACCAAAGACAGGAAGGTAAGACCCTGAACTTCGCTCTTCAGTATGGCATGGGTTACCGCAAATACAAGACCTATGCGGCACAGAGCGGCAAGATCATATCCTTATCAGAAGCTAAGGTTGCCCACGCTGCCTTCCACACCGCTTACCCTCGGCTACGGGCGTGGCACCAGGAACGTGCGGCTCTGGTCGAAGACGGGTGGGCCTACGCTCGTACGGCTTGCGGCCGGCGCCGTTTACTGAGTTACGACGACGCTACAATGATGTGTAGTGCGAACACACTAATACAAGGTTCCGGTGCTGATATCCTTAAAATCGCCATAGCTAAACTAGACGAACACCTAAACGATGATGTTAGACTAATTGCTTGCGTTCACGATGAAATTGTAATGGAAGTGAAAGAAGAACTAGCACCTAGGTATAAAACTGTGCTAGAGCAAGCGATGATTGAAGCTGCTCAAGTTGTTCTTAAATACGTACCTGCTGAAGCCGATGCGAATATCGGCAGTTCATGGGCAGATAAGTAAGCTAACCTGTAGACATAGGTAAACAGACTGCTGTCGTGGCTACTCTCCCTTCTACTCCTGTAACGATGCCTGGGATGGGGGGAGGTATGCCCCTCACCGGTATCTCCCAAAGCTACGGTTTCAAAACCTCTAGGGGTAACCGACTCGGCCGTTCTGCCGATATGGCAGCTACGACAGAGTATTACGGGCAAATGGGTGGACCCGGTGGCGGAGGAACCACAATCAACTTCGCCCCGACTTTAAGTAATATCGACGCACCGCTTGTCGAAGGGCTCTCGGTTGGGGGTGCTGCCGGTACACCTACGAGAGGCGGCGGTGGAGGTGGCGGTGGTCGAGCCACGGGCGGCGCGGGTGTTAGAGGGCTGAGGCAAGCCGGGGCAACGGGTCCTGGCAATAAGGTAAGCCTTGCCGAAATCAAACAGCTCGCAGGGGGTAGAGGCCCTAACGCCGCTACCAATCTGTTAACTAAGGCAGAAGCGGGAGGTTTTGATCTAGGTGCTGGTGCTACTCGTTGGCTAACGAATCAAGCTAGCCGTGGCGGTGGTGGCGGAAGAGCCGGAGGTGCAGCGGGCGGCGAAGAGGGGGCGAGAGAAACTGCCCTTGAACTCGCGCAAACTCGGTTAGGTAAAGAACAGAACCTAGCCAATCTGAAAGCCGCCGCTCAAAGCGAAGGTAAGCTTACCGTTTCCGAGCTTAAGGGTATGCTCGGACAAGGTGCTGGTCTCCGTCAGACTAGGAATCTGATTGAGAGCGAAGGTCTTACCTTAGGTAATAAAGCGAGCGACTTCTTAAATAAACAACTGAGTTCCGCTGGTGCTCGCGAAGCAGTCACGGGGGGCGGAGGTTCAGGGGTAATCCGGGTCCCGGCCGCCCAATTACCTGAAACAGGAACACTCAGGAGCTTTGCGATGCCTATAACACCGCAAAAGATTACAGGGTCCAATTACGATATTGTACAAACAGCTGCAGGACTAGGAGGTTCATCCAACAAGCTGACGCAAGCGGAGGCGAGGACAGCCCTTGAGTCAGGGCTAAAGGCTGGTCAAATCTTGAATCAGATTAAAAAAGGTAACATTACAGCTAGTAAGAAAGCAACAGCGAAACTGACTGCTCAAAGAGCAGCTGCAAAGAGGGCCTGAGTTAAGGTTCGAATCGGAACCCCCTGGGTTAGACTCCAGGGGGTTTTCTTTTTGTCGTGGAACTCGTAAAGCTAGCAGTAGATGCAGGAAAAGAACTGAAGGCTGTAAAGCTCACAGATAAATATTACGGCATAGTAGAAATCGAGGGCGAACTGTGGATTACATCAGAGGGGTTTACCACGCCGCTCCAGGCTGCAAACCAGATCCGCAGACTCAAAAAATCAACAGATGTAAAAACTCCCGTTAAAAAAGCTAGAGAAGTTAAACCGAAACCACCTAAAGTCAAGGCGAAAGAACCGCCCAAGCTTTACACCGAGGCTGAGATGACTCCTCTATCCCAGTCAACACGCCTGAGATTCAGGGAGGTTTGGGTCATACTGAACCGAAAGGGCTTATACGTGCAGAGGGCGTTAACAAAAACACGAGTCGTTCAATACTGTAAAGACAGGGATAAAGCAAAGTCTTTTAAGACTTACGAAGAAGCAGCAATGCTGATTAAAACACTTGACAGCGTGTGTGATGTGGGACATACTCTAAAACGATTCTTCCAAGAGAATAATGAAGTATTACACACTAACGACCATTTCAGGTAAACACAAGACCAGGATACGAGTTCAAGCAAACGACTCGGGCCACGCGCAGGCCCAAGCCGAAGACATTTGCCGTGGTCTTGATATCAACTCCTACACTCTGGAGTACGGAGACTATCGAGAAACTCACGTCTCTAAGTTATTCAGTGACCTAGCAGCTAATAACTTTACGCACAAACAATGCTACATATGGCAGGGGCCTCTAGACAACAAGGAATACCCCTGCATGTACATTCATAAGCAGAGGATCTACGTAAGGCATGTCATACTCAAATATCTAGATACCCCAAGAGAGGCTTGCAATATAAGACTCACTTGCGACAACCGATGCTGCGTCAACCCCTACCACTTTGATTACGTAGATCGAAAGAACGAGAAGCTGAGCGGCGGGGATCGAAAACTGCTGCTAGCCTATCTGGGCCAAGGCGCCAGCGTTAAGCAGGTGGCCAAGGTGTTTAACGTGGACCCTACAACGATTTACCGTCACCTCGAACATGAACGTTTTCACCCTCGGACTCCGAATCACAGCTAAAGCCGAAGAAAACGAAGGCATCATCAACGTCATCGCTGAATCGCTCCCTGCATCCGATAAACGAAGCGCAACCAAAGTCCAACTGTTACAAGGAAAAGATCACTACGTCGGCAAACTTCTTGCCGAGTTAGAGGAGGGAGAAACCTGCCTGGCTATCGGCCCTACAAAACCTACGCCCGATGGTGTCCTCAAGATGCAACCAATGCTCGTGGTGACTAGCAGGAACTTCGATGACCTGCTGGCCGTGAACCTCTTTGTTGCCACGGGCGGGCTGGGTCCTAAGGCCGACGAGGTTGAAATCGGGGATACAACCGTGACCAACCGTTCGCTGGCTTGGCAGAATCCTGATGATAGTGAAACGAGCTGGTTTAAACTCAGCGCATTCGGTGAACTATCTAAGCAACTGTCGGAGCTTGCACCAGGTACCCCGACGATTGCCGTTGGTCGAGTCTCGACTAGCGTGAAGGACGAGAAGAACTACCTGAACTACAAAGTAGATAAGGTTCTCTATCTCCCTAAGACGACCCGTAGTGCTCCTAAAAAAGCAGCCGACCCTGAAAAAGGTAAGGTTGCTGTTTCCGCTCTCGGTTCTATTGATTTCTCCCTCGACTGACGAACAATGGTTTTCATTGCTGGCAACTTCTCCGCAGACGAAATTCTCTGCAACATCCCGCCTCACATTCTACGAATCGATCTACAGGCACGACGATGGAAATCCGACACTGATTCGGAATCCGCCATCATCGACCAGAACGATAACGGCATTCCTATTGAGTTTGTGCTGTTGGGTTTCACTCCTTTCTTTGGGAATCTGGGGATGCGGCAGCACGAGGAGTTTCTGAGGATCGCCTTCATTGGTGTGACTCCGAAACACCGGCTGCTACCTCCCCGCTGTGTCACCACGGCGATCGTGTCTGGTAAGAGCAGTCAGCGTAACTTCATCAGTTACTTCCAGACCCTGTATAACAACCGCATCAACTGCGCCTCGGTCATTACCAGCACGAAGTTCGTTTCTAAATCCTTTAGCGAACGAAATCCCGTAACTGGTGAGGATGGGGCCAAAATCAACTACAACGTCCTAGAGTTTAAGGATCGCCCGGCCCAGTCAGACGATGAGAAGCAGCTGCTGGCTGACATCGACGTGTGGCTGAAGGACAAAGCTCCCGATCTGCTACCGTCCGCACTTCGGTCTCATATCCCCGGTAGCAACCTTGTGGAGCTGCCTCTAGGAGAGGATCATGCGGCGATTAAGCAGCGGTTCCTGGCGGAGTTCCCCCAGGGGCAACAGGCCAGCATCGCAGCGGCTGACATGCCGAGGCTCGCATCAGCAGCCGACGCACCGCCCACGCTGAGTGCCAAAGAACCGCCGAGCGCTACAGGAAAGCGTAGTTTTGAACTGACCGACGAGCAAGCCAAGGCTTTGGGTGTAGAGTTCTAGCGAGATGGGTAGGAGTTCCGGGGGGCGAAAGCCCTCCTTTTTTTTGCCGCCTAAGAGGCGAACGTATCGACAAAGACTCGACGGTGAGTGGGTAACCTTGTTCGCCGATCAGTTTATGCCGAAGGTATGGAATTTAGGTGCAAGCATACACCCAAGGCGCCGCGCACAAAGTGATTGGTATTACAACAAAAAGAACAAAAGAAGTAGATCTGCTTCAAAGCGCACAAAACTGCGTGATCTGCGTGGTGTTCGGATCCTGCTGTCGATGCTAAAACAGGCTGTAAGCGACCTTCCCTCGGGGCATCACGCAGTCGTAATGATCAGCCACGAGGGCTCAAACGCTCTAGGCCGCTACTTAGAGCGGCTGGGTTTCATTGCTCATCAGGGTGGCACAGAGACGTGGTGGGTTTTAACAGCGTTGCAAAGGAAGGAAGACCACCACCTTCCGAAGCACACCAACGCATCAGAGATTTAAACAGGTGCTGGTTTAACAGGTACTGTCTATGAACTTCTGTAAAAATCTCAAGAAGCTGCTCTTTATCGAGCTGCTTGGCCTGGCGGATCACATGCTGATGTAGAACCTGCTGCTCTAGAGTTTGCCAATTAAGAGGCTCGTCCACTATACTGGCGGCGAGGAACAAAGGCGATCACTGTGTCTTCAGAGTACTACGATATTCCCCCAGGCGTTATTAGCGCACTGACTAAGAACACGTACATACAAGGTAAGATCTTCGTCCCGTGGGATCCTCAGCGCTCGCTTACAACTCACCTTAGCGAGCACGGTTTCGATGTCACCTCCAATGACAACGAAGAAAATCTATATTCTCAGCAGTGGTGGCACTACCAAAAACAGTTCGGTTACGATTGGACGATCTGTAGCACACTAGGTCTTAAAGAGTCGAAGAACTATGTGCTGACTTATGGGTTAGAGGTTGCGAAGGAAGGCATAGCAATCCTAGATCGCCTCAGCTTTTTAGAACCTGTAGAGTCCCGTAGAGATTTCCTGTTAGTACACAAGATGTCGCAGATGGTGATTCTGTCACCACGCCCCCGCTACTCGGTGGTAACATCTGCAAGAGATTCGATGACTTCGGCCTGGTTCCTCTTCCAACACCCCGATAAATGGCGTGACCTGACACAGATCATATACGCTGTAAACTGGGACGCTAAACAGAAACTTCAACCTCTGGGTAACTGACATGACTAAGAACCGTCTGGAAAAGCTCGAAGAGTTTCAGAAGCACACAGTAGAAAGGCTCGATCGAATCATTGAACTTGTTGAAAAGCTGTGTGCTCTTAATGTTTCAGATCAACTCCTAAACGAATGTGTAGCTCCTGATGGCACACCAAGGACAGCTGAAAGCTGTGCGAGCATAGTTGAGGAGTCGTTCCAAGCGGGTCTCTGTCTGTCTCAAGAGATGGAAGAGGCTCATAGAGGTTTTAGATATTCCAGGGACGAGTTCTTCATTGACGATGAAGACGAAGACGACGAACCTCATCTAAATATCCCTTCGCGATTTTCGGATTAGACTCAAATAAATTGACGCAATAACTGTGTCCTCATCTACGAGATTAAAGATTGACGGTTTACGCCATTATGTCTGTGACGGTGTTCATAGGCCGTTACCTTCTGTAACTAGCGTACTTTCTGCAACACAGAGCGAAGAAACTCGTAGAAAATTAGCAGCTTGGAATGTACTGAACCCAGGAGTGGCCGATCAGGCTGCTGAAAGAGGTACTTGGATCCACGGTGCGGTCGAGAATCACATCCGAGGGCTTGTTGTAGATCCTCCGAACCAGTACTACCCCTACTGGCTAGGTGTGGGGGATAGGGTTGATGAGCTGCTGGAAGGGGGTGAAGTTCTATGGAGCGAGAAGCCTTTCAATAGACCGATATGGAATAAGTATGTAGGTGATGATGGAGTAGGGCGCCTTCACTACTACGACCCCAGTACAGATAGAGGGTATGCGGGGTGTCCTGACATTATCTACAAAGATAAGAATGGTGAAATAATCCTAGGAGACTTTAAAACATCGGTAGGCCCGTACTCAGCTAAGTTTCCCAGCTCTAAATCTGACCTACCTGATAACGTCAAAAAAGCAATGATCTCCGGGGTCTTCAAACTGAAGAAGACCAAGCTTCAGTTAGCTGCATACAAGAGAGCAGCAGAAAGCTGCCTTGGGATCACAATTAACAAAACTCAGATTATCGTCTCGACACCCTGCCCGGAATACTCCGTTCAGGTTTTTACCTTTGGCGAACAAGAGGTGGCGCGGGATGACGAGGCTTGGATGCTGACGCTAAAGAAGTTCTACGACCAGCTCGGCGTGTAAAGGGTCGCCACGCTGTCCCTAGAGACTCAAGCGAGACGACACCGGGCGGGCCATAATGGAGCTGCCCCAAGTGTCGCCGTCCGTGAGGTTCATATCTTCTGTAAACAAAGAAGTAACTAAGTACCTAAACCCTACGACGGGGAAGATTGCATCGGGCGGCAACTTCTCGGCGTTTAACAGCAACTGGGAACCTGTAGAGGCTTCGATTGAGGATATATCTGCGGACGTACTAAAAGGTGCTGGTTTATGTGCGTGGCATTTAGTAGGGGGAAGAAGAACCAGAAACGACACAGACTGCATCAAAGCAGGCCTATTAATCCTTGATATAGATAATCAAGACGATAGTAAGGATGAGTCAGGCAATAAAATACAACGACAAGAGCTAACAGTAGAGCAAGCTCTCCAGCTAGAAATCTGCACCCGATTTCTTTCATTCGCATATAAGTCTCCATCGGATACAGAGTCCTGGCCGCGATTCCGTTTGGTATTCGGCCTAGGTAAACCTATCCTAGATCCAGAGTTCTACCGCTGGTTAGTCCTTGACCTAGCGGCGCAGATCCCAGGATCCGATCGACGGGCGACACAGACAGTCAACCTGTTCTACGGGAATAGTGCGCCCGACGCCTTAATCACGATCACAGATAAATACATCCCTGAGTCTTATATAGATGCCAAGTATGTAGAGTATCTAGCTGCTCCTAAAGAGTCGGAATCGACATCCGACCTTCAAACCGCACTGAGCTGCGACGTGGACCCCGGTGGGGTTGACATTGAGCAACTGGTAAACCGCAAGACTCGCGACCTGTTGGACGGTGAGCCCGCCACGGACCGCTCGGCGGACACGGCCATCGCACTAAAAGAGCTGATCGGCTGGTCGAACTGGCTCAGAACCGCTGGCATCCCGGCGGCGACTAGCCCCCTTGACACTGCGAACCACCTGTTCTACAATGTCTACGGTTACGACTCAGCACTCGATGGCAAACTAGATCGAATCCTACGCTCCATACCAGATCCTGAGTCTCTGCTTCCAAGTATCGCTTTAGCGGCTGACGAAGGGGACTTAGCTCCTTGGCGCAGGATCAAAAAAAAGTACAGGGAACTCTACGAACAACACTGTCCCTTAGAACTTAAGGAGCAGATTGCTACACTTAAGCCAGCTCCTAAGAATAGCGTTCTCAGTATTAACTTAAACATCACACCAGATTCACTTCCAGCTTCCGTAATTGAATTTGAACCTGAAATGACACAACAAACTCCCGACTCCCCTGTTCAGTTGATGAACCTCCAAGGTAACGGAGGGAATCAACAAAACCTCAGCGAGGATGACATCGCAGACATTATCGTTAAGAACTACGCCGACGTATTTCTCTTCGACAGCAAAGTCGATGAGTTCTATAGCTACGACGAAGATGAAGGCGTGTGGTTTCTATCTGACGAGCATCACACAAAGAAGCGTATCACCAAGACACTTGACACCTTCAAATCAGCCGGTGTTATTCAGCGGTACAACTCAGCATTTCTATCCTCTATCCACGCGATCCTAAAAGCTAAGCTTCTCCGCTCGGTCAACTCCGGCCGCGAGTCGATCTGGTCTACGGCGCGGGGCAAGATCCCGTTCGCCAACGGTGTACTCGACGCTAAATCTCTAGAGTTCTCGAAGGGTAACCATCGAGAGTACTACTTCCAAACCAAGCTGGGGTTTTCTTTCGACGCTTCCGCAAAGTGCCCGGAGATACTTAAGTGGCTGGAATGGGCAGTTGGCACAGAAAAGATCATCCTTATTCGTGCATTCTGTAGAGCACTGTTGACAGGATACACATCTGGCGAACGCTTTCTTCACCTGATCGGACCTGGCGGCTCTGGTAAGTCCACGCTGCAGCAGTTGTTGATTGCTTTGGCCGGTTACACAGGAACCCATACGAGTGACCTTGAAACCATCGAGACGAATCGGTTTGAATGTCACAGCCTGATGAACAAAAGGCTGCTGCTCCTGACAGACGAAGCCTCGTTCTCTAAGCGATTGGATACCCTTAAGAAACTGACTTCAGCTACCGATACGCTGCGTGCTGAGCGTAAGTACGGCAAGGAGGTGATCAACTTTAAACCTGAGATTCTGGTGTCAATCGCCAGTAACGAGCACATCGCATCTAGCGACTTGTCCAGTGGTCTGGAGCGGAGAAGGCTCACTATTGTCATGGATAAAGTTATTGATCCTTCCTTGCGCAGGAACTTGATCAGTGTTTATCCGACGCACATCGAAGGTGAATTCGTTAAGGAGTTGCCTGGGTTCGCCCAGTGGCTGTTGGAAATGCCGTACGACCTGATGCGTGACGTACTGGCAAACCCGACGAAACACGTACCGGCACTGCAGAAGTCGAACCTCGATGCGCTGGTGTTCAACAACCACCTGTGTGCGTTTCTGGCTGACTGCACAGTGTACGCGCCGAATAGTCACGCGATCCTCGGTAATGGTGCTTTCCGTCCGTCGATCGATGAATCGGAGAAAGGTTTGTACGTCAAGAACGCCTTTAACGAAGTGTACGCAGCTTACGTAAACTACTGTAAGGCTAACAGTTACAAGTGTAATGGTAAGGCCAAATTTATTGAGCGCCTCAAAGAGACGGTTAATCACGTCCTTAAGGTTCCTGGTATTGATGTAAAGCTTCTGAACGGGCGCCCCGTGGTTACTGGTATCCGTCTCCGGCCTTACGACCCTTCAACCGATCGCGCTGTGTCAGGTGCTAATAGGTTGCCATCGCCAGTAGAATTCGCAGCAGATCGCTCCTGTTGGGAAGCCGCCTTCGAAGAACATGACAAACCATCTACCTAGTGTACTTAGGCATATTTATGCTCCCATCCTGGTAACGGGTGGTATTGTGTGCGCGGCGGTAGGGGCTGTCAAACCGGAAACCCTGCCCGGCACACTAGCTGCCACGGGGGGCGTGCTAGCTGGCGCCTCCCTAGTAATGGAGCACAGGCGCGACTCCGAGAAGAAAACAAGGGAAGCGGCAAAGGTAGCTACTGTCTTCCAGTACTGCTACGCGAAGAACAAAGGCATCATTCAAATTGAGGAGCTGGCGTTCTTCAGCGAGATTGATCTTGAGCTAGCTAAAGGGTTTGTGTCTGAGCTGGCGGCTAAGTCAAATGCTGTTGAGCTTAATGTCGAAAACGGAATAGCTTACTCATTCCCGCACCCAGAGAACACAGTTGACATTCTGACGAACAATGTCCAGCAGTGGGCTGTGTCGCAAACGGATAGCCTGAAGCGTGAGAACGAACAGCTGAAGGCTGCGTTCGCAGCGATGCAACAGCAGCAGCTCCAGGCTGCGATCAGGACCCAGGCGCCCCCCACGCGGGCTCCGCTGCAGCAGGAAGAGGATACGGATCCGTGGAAGAAACTCCTCTGAGCACTGAGGTGCTGGACGATGGCTGTATCCGTGTGTGTCTTGGAGACGGGACAAATACGGTGTGTACGACCGTGAGCAGCTTTCATCTGGTAGAGTGTAAGCGGACTCAGCTTGAGTTTGCATTACTTGATATGAATAAAAATGACTGAATCAACCCCCGCACCAGAAGATTTCCTCGGCAACCCCGAGCCCGCGATCTGGGCCGAGGTCGAGCGCTACGCCAAGCAAAGCAACGACGAGTACGCCGCTGCGCTGCTCAGCCTCCGCGCCAGGGTTGAGGCCCTGGAGGGCAGGTATGAAACGCAACGTCTTGCCACGCTGGAGTGGGGCAAGGATGTAGACAAGCTCCAGATACGAAGCGATCGACACCTCCAGCGCATCGAAGCGCTAGAGGCCAACGTCAAACCAAATCCTAATCTTGGTCAAATTAGGAGTTCCGACATCACCCCACCGCCGGAGCTGGTCGAAAAGTGGGCCAACGATTCTGTCCCCAGGGGGGCCGATGCAATAAGTCGAGACTGGGAAATTGCTTTTGCCACTCGCGCCGCTGCTTGGGGAGTCGACCAGGAACTTGAGGCGTGCGTGGAGTATCTGATGCGCTGTGCCCAATGGGAACCCGAAGATGTTGAGGAACTCCGCGCCGCCCGACGCCCCAAGCCGCCGAGCTTGAAAGAGCAAGCTCTTAAGTTGCTAGATAAAGCTGAAGATCCTTATTGGTGCATCAATGATTTCTCGATCGTCCGCCGCGCCCTGGAGCAATTAGATGACTGATTCCACCCCCGAATACGTTTGGGAAATCAGCGGCCCATGTCGCGAGCACGACTCGTACATACTGCCGCATGACGACGACGCTAGATGGATGTCGGCAAAGGATTTTGCGCTTGCTTGGCTTGAAGAACTAATGGATCAAATGCAAATCGGTAGCCCTGCGTTGGGCGTCGAAGTTCAACTTAGGGCTGCAACAGAATCCGACTTGGCAATCTTGCGCGGAGAATCAGATGAACTTGATGACTAACTTCACCCAGCCAAGCCCCGCCGCGCAGGCGGTGCTGGATGCCTTCGACGACGATGCCGCCTGCGACACCATCCGCCGCGCCCTGGAGCAGTTGGATGACTGACTTTCGTGCGCTATGCGCTGAATTAACTGATGCGCTTGATACCTGGCTCATGGCTCACCACTACGGCGGCGTTCCACCACAAGGCGGCGCAGACGCCGAGTTGGTTCTTCGCGCCCGAGCCGCCCTGGCCCAGGCTGAGCCGCCGAACTTGAAAGAGCAGGCGCTGTTGCAGGTGGATGTTCTCAGCGCAGACCTAGCCATGCACGGTATGGGATGCGACCTGTCTCAAATCCGCCGCGCCCTGGAACAACTTCCTGACGATTGAGCTGAGTCGCTAACCCTGCTCTCGTTCTTTATTCATTAAATCACCATGTCCAACACTATCACTGTCAACGGTGTCGAGTACATCCGTGCCGACTCTGTTCCTACTGCCAAGCCAAATGGCAACCGTGCCGTCATTGTTGTTGATCGCGGCTGGATTTTCGCTGGTGATGTAACCCGCAAAAATGGCCGCATCAAATTAAGCCGTGCTGTTTGGGTGTTCCGCTGGGAGTCTTGCGGCTTTAGCAAGGTCATTGAAGATCCAAGCAAGGCAGACATTCGCCCAATAGCTGATGTTGACATTCCGGATGGCGCTGAAATCTTTTGCGTGCCGGTTAATGAGCAATGGGGGCTGAGCTGATGTTCAGGCCGATCGGTTACGGCTACGACGGCGATGGCTACGGCGGTGGCTATGGCGACGGCGACGACAACTACAACGGCTACAACGGCTACAACGGCTACAACGGCTGCAGCGGCGGTGGCTATGGCTATGGCCGCAGCGGCGATGGCTATGGCGACGGCGATGGCGACGGCGGCGGTGGCTACTGCAACAGCTACGACTACGGCTGCGGTGACGACACTTGCAGTCCGCATCGCGGCAGGAGGGCGCAATGATGTTCAATCGAAGCCACCAAACCCCACCAAACCCAGCCGAGCAAGCATTCGCTGCTTTGGAGCAATTCAATGACTGAACAACCCGACAAGCCACTCCTCTACATTTGCGCCGATGGTGGCCGCATCGGCAACTTCTGGTGGGTCAACAGCAATCTTATTCCAATGAATGTAAAGTCCATCTTTCTTGTGCCGCTACTCGCAGTTCGCTGGGGCACCTGCGGCTTTGGCTTTGATATGACACTGAAATATGAACCAATTAGTACATTGACGAAATAGACGATGCCGCCTACGACACCATCCACCGCGCCTTGGAAGTCCTGCCCGATGACTGACTACCAAGCAACTCTACTTTTCGGTATCGCCATCATTGCCCTCGTTGCATGGGGAACTAAATGACTGACCACCTTACAAGCCGCGCCCAGCGGTTGGTTGAAGAGTTCGAGGAAGGTGGCAGTGTGCGCCAAGGCATCGCCAACGTACTTAGGCATCTGGCCTCTGCTTGGGATAGCTATAGCGATGAAGGCACGCTTCATGGTGTTCGCGTGTCGCTGTTAGAAGATCTTTGCGAAGAGCTGGAAGCACCCACCCTGCTGGAGCGCGCCCTGGCTGGCGATAAGGACGCTTCAAGGCAAATCCTACAGGAAATGGGGGTAGTGGACCAGCACGGTCAGCTCACTCCTGAGTATGCCCCCTATTGTTCTTGAATCCCCGACTTCAATGACTGAACCTACCGACAAACAACTGCTGGAGCTGATGCCCGAGTCCATGCGTGACGAGTTCGCCTATGCCGCCAGGGTTTGTTCTGACGCCACGGGCGGCCAAGTCAAACCAGGCATCTTCCGAGTGGTACTGAATACCTGCGCCCTGGAATACGCCCGCGCCGTCCACGATCGCTGGGGCCGACCTACAGGTCAGGAGGACTAGTAAGTGAGCACTTATTTTCTGCAGTTAGCGACCATCTGGCTATCTGTATATGGCTTAACGCGGCTCGCTATCTATCTACTGCAAATCCACAAGTGAGTACAATCAACACTCCAAAATTCCGTACCTATATAACCAAAAGCAAGGCTGGTCACTACACTGTCACAGTCCGCGATTCAGCTTCTCGTCGCGCTGTATCCCGCAACTTGCTTTCCAGTCTTCACAACGCTCGCGAAATCGTGCCGGAGCTTATTGCCGAGCTACAGGCTGCCACTAAAGAAGGAGGCTACGAGGCATGAAAAGCATTGATGACTACACAGCCGTTGGAGCCGTTCTCCTGGTGCTCTTGCTGATGATTGCAACAGCCTGGTGGTGGCTTCCTCAAAAGTGGCAAGCGTGTGAACGGCTTTATGACAACAAGCCAGCGCAGATTTTCTGCCTACTAGCCTCTCAGTAAAGGAGACAACTAATGACTGACTTTCGTGCGCTATGCGCTGAATTAACTGATGCGCTTGATACCTGGCTCATGGCTCACCACTACGGCGGCGTTCCACCACAAGACGGCGCAGACGCCGAGTTGGTTCTTCGCGCCCGCGCCGCCTTGGCCCAACCCGAGCCGCAGGGGCCGAGTGATAAAGAGTTGCTTGGCCTAATACCTGAAATTATGCGTGATGAGTTCTCTTATGCCGCCAAGGTTTGTTCTGACGCCACGGGCGGCCAAGTCAAACCAGGCATCTTTCGCGTGGCGCTGAACACCGCTGCCTTGGAATACGCCCAGGCTGTTCTTGCTAAATACGGTAACGTACGCTAAAAGATGCCCAACCCAAATCGAAAGTTTCTGACACCGATCGAACGTAACCTATTGCGGTACATTATCCAGTTCAAGGACCGTAACCCAGACGAACCTTGCTACATTCCCCAGCATATTAACTCGCAGACTAAAGATTACTTGAGGGCTATACACTACTTAGAGGACAAAGAATATATAGCTGTTACAAAAACATCAAATCACTACAGAACGTGGGTTGTAGAACTCAAAAAGGTACCAGACCCCTACGGATCGGGAAGCAAAGAGCTGATATTCAATTAACGAAAATTTTAAGTAGAGTGGGGCTGCGGCGTACAAGCGCCCAACCCCTTGAGCCAATCAACGAGCTGATCAGCTATGTCTATTATTGCAGTATCAAGCCGCTCTTGGAACGGCACACCCATCTCCCGGCGCAGCACTGACGGCTACGTGAACGCCACGGCGATGGCCAAAGCGAACGGGAAGGAGTGGGCTGCTTACTTTCGAACTGACCGCGCTACCACGTATATGGAAGCGTTGTCAAGAAACTGCAAAATCGCAGTAACTTCCCTTTACATCTCCAAGCCTGGAGAGGGCACCTGGATCCACCCGCGCCTTGCCGTGGAGTTTGCCCGTTGGATCTCCCCAGATTTCGCCGTGTGGCTCGATGGGTGGTTCCTTGACGAACTCAAGGCCCAGGCGTCCCAAGCTCAAAATACTCAGACGACTCAAACACCGGCTCTCCCCGGAGATGTTCTCACCTACGTTGATAGGAGCATCGATCTCCTAGAACGACTCGGTGGCGTAGACGATCGCGCCCAAATGATCCTCCGGGACGTGGTGATTAACGCCACGCTGACATGTGCCGGTGGCTCGGTTCCCTCTCTAACCGCAACCCAAGAACTAACAATTTCCGAATTCCTGATCGAACTCGGATGTCCTTCGCATCACGCCACCCGAATCGCAACGAAAATCGGCCGTGAGGTAAAAGGAATCTACCGGGCACAGAACGGAAGAGATCCTAAGCAGCAGCCTCAACTCGTAGGCGGCCGGCGCTGTCAAATCGCGGTGTACGAGCGGAGCTGGTTAATCGAGCGGCAAAGCGACTTCCAAGACGCTATCCAAGAACACAGCGCAAACTAACTAAACAGAACAACCCGGTGTCTTAGGATGCCGGGTACACACCTCAACCGCATGGGACAAGAACTGATCCTGTACGTCTCGGAAGACACGTACTGGCGCCTAGTGATCAAGGCTGCCGAGACAAAGCAATCCGTAGAAGACTACTGCATTAACGTACTAGAAACACTCGCTAAAGAGTATGAAACTGACGATTGATTACAACTTTAACGATGGAACATACGACTGGGAACTGTACGACGGCCCAAATGGAATCGACCACTACACAGGCAAAGAACTGGACCTAGGTCAAGTCTTTGAAGAAGTGGTTCGACGGCGAACACTCAACGCTTTGAGCTACGTAACTAACCCTCATCGATAAACTTCCAACCACGCAGGCCCAAAGTGTCATCATGGCGGGCAGCGTCAATAACAGCCTGGATCGTGTCGGGCATCAACCGACGCAGATCCCGGCCAATTAAATTAGCTATATACCTGTGTTCTGCCTGAGTACCAGGGGCCGACCGCAAACCGACGTAGAAGATCCAGTTCCGCAGGTTGCCTTGCATGTGCATCCGAGTTGGAGTACACAAGGGGAGGATATTTCGCGCACACTCACGGGCCACGCCATCGGCTACCATCGACTCATAAAGACTCTGGGCCGCCGCATACAACACCTCTAGTTTGCTACGATACCTCGATTCAATCTCATCATCCTCATAGCGTATACTATTCTGCCTATTCTTCTCATCCTGTTGACGTAACTCAAACCCAGCAGGGTCCTTAGTAAACCCTTCAAGAACATCTAAAGGATTACAGTACCGTTGACTGGTTTCCTGAAAACAGAAAGATCTATGCCTTAGGATCTGCGGCGAGATACTACGAGTCGTGATGATCTCGTAAGAAGCACAAGCTTGCTCAAAGATACTGACGTGACCGTGTTGAATACAGTACGTCAATAACTTAATGTACTCAGGTCTATCCGGCTTCTTAGTTGAAACCCTCGCGTGCTTCGCGATGATCCTCTCAGGATCCGGTGTGATCCAGTCTAGCTCAACTCTGTGGTGCAGACTCAGCTTGGGATTCAAAGGGACCATCTGCTAACACTGTGGATTTGATTCGCTCGACAAGCTCGGGCTGCTCTTGAGCCACGCTGCCTGCAAACCGTAGAACAGGAAGATAGGGCAGATTACGAGGATCGCAATCAATCTGAGAGCCTGCGAAACGATTTAGCATCGACCGCGACCTTGAAACGTCTGTTGGTACCGGAGTCTAGCGGTAACATCCATAGGTGTCAGACCTTGGATATCACGAGCAGATAGACCAAACCGTTGCCCTGCCATCCTTACAGGGAAGTCATTATCAACCATCATTAGCCTTGCACCTTTTGTTTAGCTAGAGAAAGCAGGTTGTTCATCATATTGTGCGACAGAGAACCGTAGTCCGCACCGCCGGACGGGCGATACAGAAACCGCTGAGCAGGCAGCAGCATGGCCATCCGAAGCCGCTCACGACTCTCAGGCTTGCTTTGGAGGAACGACAGCCCATATTCCTCCTGGGACATATCGTCGGCACTGTCGGGCAGTGCAAAGGCCCTCTGGTTGTAGCCAGCAACGCCAATCGGCTGGGTTGACTTCTTGATATTCCCTTCGCCGTACTCGACCGGACCCACGGGCATCCGCTTGTACGTCCCGGTGTCGTGCTCGTACTGGGCGGCCAGCCGGGTGGACCCGTCAGTATCAAGGATCGTGCCGCGACGCAACAGCACATCGGTAGGGCTGTTGTAGGGCATGAAGCCTGGAGGCACCAGCGGCGGAATCTTGTTTTCAGGAAGACCCTGGTTACCTAGTTGAGGTAGAACGGCCATTAATGTTTACCTCGATTCGCGCCGCGATCCATCACTCGTATATTAGCCGATCCGTTGTTTAACGGATTTCCATCCTTATGATCTATATCTTTCCCGTCTCCCTTATGAACACGACCATCGCGCTCTAACTTACGTCGTGCTTTATTACGTGCCGCACGGCGTTTCTTGTCAGACTCACTACTCTGAAACTTTTTATATTCGTCCCGATAGTCGCGTTCAGCCATCGGAATTTACCACGCTGGCCGGACCTACTCCGGCATTACGGTACAGATTGGCAAGGTCCTCCTTAAAACGCTCCCACAAACCAGTAAAGGTGTGGTCGGCGGGTTGATACGCTTGATAGAGTTCTTCCATGAACTCAGCCTTACGGTTCTCGTGGAAAGCATCCCAGTGAAACAGGATGTGCTCAACGTCGTACTGCTTCCGTTTCACCAGGAAATAGCCTCGATAATCCAGCCTGACTTCCCGCCTTCGACACACCAGCGGGGAAGCAGGTTTTTCTTACTGTAGCGCTTCCCGTCGCCGTTCGTGTTCATGTAACTGCCGGATACAAGATCCAGTTCGCCGTACGGATCGTTAACGATTGCACCTTGCCAGTTAGCCCAGACACCAGTGGCAACGATCCAATGACCTCCGCCGGAAGGCGATGCGATATTGCCATGGTGGAGAATCCCCATGGGAACAGGGACACCAGACTTCAAGATACGAACCAAATCGTCCCAATTTGAGTTTTTACGAAAAACCGCCTCGACACCAAACTCACGTAGAGCCTTAAGTTGTGTTGAAGGTTCTGTCGTATCACCATGTTTAAAGACGACATCGATATAGTCATCATCAGAACTGATGCTCTTAGGCTTCAGGTATTTGAGCAACATGGCACACGAGCTAGAGAAACACGTACGGCCAGGGTCGCGATCGTTATCCCGCTGCGAGTAATAAGGAACGTCAAGGACAGGAGCCTGAGCTACAGACGGGGGAGTGGGGACCGTAGGGGGCGCCGAATCATTGATGATCTTCCAGTGGGGCGGGTACATCCACCACGCGGGCTCGGGCTTCTGCTTTAGATGAACACGATAATGGTTCTCACCAGGGACTAACTCAATCAGTTCCCACTCATGAGCCGAACCCTTAGGGACGAACAGTTTCTGCTCAGCAGAAAGCTCTTGAGCCTGCTTGGGTTCCCTCTTGAGATACGTATCCTGCAGAGCTAAAAGTGAGGTAGCCATTGACGGATTGAGTTGTTTTGTCAAAAAGAGTTCTCGTTCAGCCGCACGACGACGGGTTAACCCTTCGACAGGCTTGCCGTCAACTTTATTCCAACGGGCAAACTCTGCGGCTACGATGTTCTTATCTGTATTATCATTCAACAATTTAAGTAATGTAGAGTTGCGGAACGCAGTGCTACCTACGTTGTAAGCAAAGCTCACAAGGGCATCGAACTGATGCTGATTGACCTTAGTTTTTAGTGAGTCTGTGATCCCCTGAGCGACATGATCAACAGCGGATCGAAGTCGGTTCTCGGCTTGATCCTCTGTTATGACCATCCCGACTTTAACGTCAGGACCAGTTGTTCCGTAGCCGATCGTAGCCACGCCTGCTGGACACGTATAGCCAATGAGACGCAAGCCCTCCCACCTCTTAATGAGGTCAAGGGCGTCTTGTGATGCTTTCACGTTCAGCCGCCGTACAGATCGATACCGACGCGATACTTGGCTCCGTTACGCCCCTTAAGCTGCACGTAAGCGTAGTGCGAACCAGACGCATTCACCGTGGTGGTTGTGATTGCATTGGCTCGGCTGCTGTAAGCCGAAGGGCTAGCCTTCAGAACCTCAGCGCCAGCGGAGTTGAGGATGATGACATCCCCGCACTCACTTTGGTCTCTGATGCTGACCTGCAGGATACCCGTAGCGTTAAACGTTAATGGGTAGTAATCAGCGAGACCGTAGTTACCGTCAGCGACGTAGGTAACGGTGTTACGTGTATCAACGACCACGCCGCTCGCGTTAAGCGTCCGTCTCTGGTCAAAGGATGTAGAGACAGTGCGTCCCAGCGAATTCTGAATACCGCTGGCGAGCGTGCTGTCAAGCTCAGAATCCTTAGCGAACTGGGACACTGCTCTAGTTAACGCTTTTAGGGTAGTCTAGCAAAATTCAGAGTCCTTGCCCGCGCGATTTTTTCTTACCCCGCCGTTTTGGGCGAGACATACGACCTTGGCCGATAGATGTAGTCTTAGGCTTGGATTCGATTTTGTTGATAACGCCTTTGGGTTTAGCCATGGACGAAACAGGCAGCGGGATTAGACTAACAGAAGCTAGAGGAAGCGGTGTGAGCTTAACGAAGATTTTAGGTGCGTACGGTGGAGTTGCAGCAGTTAGCTTCCTGGCGGCGGTCCAGGTTGTATTTGCTGCTGGGTATCTACTGTCGTGCGAACTAAGAGCCGGTAAATCTGGGCAGTGCGAGCCTCAGTGGATTGCCGCCCAGGCCCTGTTGTTTGGTGCGGGGGGCACCACGGCGGGCCTGATGACGAAGAATCCCCTGATTCGGGATAAGAAGGAAGAGGATCACCAACAACTACGGGACGAGCACGGTCGTTTTGTGCGGAGGCCCGATTGAGCGCTCATTGGGGCAGCGACGATATAAGAATTGTCGGTGACATAATCGCCGGCAGTCTTCTCGCGTCTGGCGTTCGACTTGTTGCAGTTAAGGCGTTTATTGAACCCTTAGCTATGTGGCTGGGGCAGGAAGCCTATCGTCGTGCGGACGATGCTTTGGACGATAAACTCCCTGATCTATTTAAGAAACCTAAGCAGCCTGTAGAAATAGAGAACCAGGCTCATACACTTCATCGTATTGAATAACAGTCCTTTGATTAATCCAAGATAAGAGACGCATTTCGCGCTCATAGGTCCAAAAGTCCTGCGCTCGATACCATGTAAACCAGTCGCTATCCGATTTAGCTAAATTACACTTACGACAAGCAGGAGCGAGGTTTGCCCTAACCGTTTCTCCTCCTCTGCATTTAGCTAGAATGTGATCTAGCGTTTTCGGGTCTTCACACCCACAATAACAACATCCAGTAGACCAGCTCTCAAATATATCCCTCCGAAACCGCCTCTTTGCTTTACCTCGTTGTAGACAATGAAGCTGAAAGAGAAGATCGGATTCGGACACAAGCCCTCTGCCGTTACCCCAGCTTAGGACCCTCTGCCTGTTAGAGCTTGAACACGCATCAAAATCTTCTTAATTGGACTGGGGTGAACAATCCTACGCTTCATAATCAGTGAAATTTGTTCGTACAAATCATTAAGTAACATGGCGTACGGCTCATCGTCCACGGGGGGTTTACGCCTTTCTAACTTGTCGTACTGAACGCTAAGTATACCAATAGGTAAATTACCTACACGAATTAACTTATTGTACATCCTATAGATACCATTTAGTTTTAAATGATTTTTACATGCTTCCGGTAGATCCTCGTCGTACTCTACTAATACCCATCCGTTCGTCTTCATCAGCCCTTCCAGCTCAACCATGATCCGACCAATAGGAAGATCACGTATGGCATTAGTCATCGGCTCCTTACCTGGGGCATTGTATGTGTTAATTGTAGTTAATTTTTGAAGATGGTAGCCTGCGTTATCTAAAGCGCCGTTATGAAAAGCAGCTAACACAACTCTTGTAGCGGACGTTATAACACCTACTTGCGCAAGCACAGCGGATAATTTGCGCTCATCTTCTATAGGTTGAAATACACCGTCTAACTTGCTCACCACGGTGGGCTTAAGCGCTCGGTCCCATAGGAGCCAGACCAACGCTGCTGTAGCTAAAACAGCGTCAGCCCCAAATGATATTTGAACCCCCTTTTGTTGAGGTGCTTGATTAACTGGCACCTCTATAACTGAGGACATTATCTAGATCAAGGCTCAATTAAAGTATAAACATCAGCAATATTCCCAGCGGCAAGAGAATCTTGAAACTCCGTTAACTCCGACTCAGTAAAAGTACCAGAGTTAAGAACGTTGTAAATACTAGATTGGATGGCACTCTGAAGAGGACGCCCAGCTTTAGCGTCTCCTATTAAAGCGATAAACTCAGTGGCTGCTGTGTTCATCACTAAACTTTGAGCGGCTTGAGACCGAATCGAAGCGTAAGCTCCTGTTTGAATCAAAGCTTCCCAGAAAGCAAAGTAATCGGCAGGAGAAGGATCAGGAGTATGGGGAGCTGTCGTATTTCCGGCATTAAGCCAATACTGATACTCTGCCCACTCGGGAGTGCCGTTATTTTCGGGTGGAAGGAAAAGAGGCTTGCCCCCCGGTAACGTAGTAACGATACTACCAGTAGATGTAAAGGAGTAACTCATAATTCAGCGCTGGCTAAAACACGCATACTGTATGAATATGCAGAGGTAGCGTTACCCTGTATGACAACGCCATCGCGGGCTGAAGTCAGGGTATAAGAGGCGGGCGCCCCTCCCGCTCCTGAATAGGAGTCATAAGTAACAGTAGGAGCAGACCGCATAATTGTAGCAAACGTAGCCCGATGAGAAACACTGACTGTTCCTGTAACATAACCAGCTTCGTTTGCAGAAATCAACTGATAATACCGTTGGGCTAAGGTCCACTCCGTAGCCAGGGATCTTTCTTCAAAATCAGTGGCTACCACGCCGGGCTCAACTTGAACCTGGCTGAACTCGAAGGTACCTGATTGATGCCCGAGACTATTGGTCTGGCTGTTGAACGACGAACCGGCGTCCATCCATAATCGCAGAATTAGGTAATCATCTGCATTTGAGCCCAACGTTTTACCTGTTATAGAGGGTATCGTAACAGTACAGGAAACTTTCTGCCAATCAGCGACAAGACTAAACTTATTAACCCCTATACTGGTAACGGAAGCACTAGGAGAACCTCCAGTGCCAAAGAACTGAACAAACTCTGAACTGATGTTAAGAGGTGCGCTAGGCTTCACCCAAAAACTTAAAGTTACTTTCTGCCCCGCAAAAGTTCTAACACCTTCAATACGTTGTACGAGAGAAGAGAAGTTACCTACGCCGGTTACCGACGTAACAACCATGCGACAGTAAAGTCTAGGAGATCCATTAAAAGTACCAGGAGTAAAAGTCTGCTGACTCATCACAGCAGACGAACCTACGTAACTATTGACCCAGCGATCCGCCCCATATACAGCAGAAGAAAAGCTAGTGCCTCTCTGCCATAGATCAAAATTGCCGTTAATAATCGCGTTACGGTACCCGGCTAAAGGGCCGGATTGAGTAGGGATTGACCCCCAAGACTCTTCACTATAAGCTTCATACGTCCTACTTGTAGTATTGTACCTAAGCATTCCGCTGGCAGGTACAGAAGGGCGCTGGGCACTAGAACCTACAGGAACAGATATATAACCAGAAGCGGTATTGGCCACGCTGCCGGTCAATGTCCCACCTGCGGCCGGTAAAGCGGCAACCCCTAGAACAAGAGCAGCGTTCCCACTAGCGAGAGCATCCTGGGAAATAACTAAAGCAGCATTTCCGCTCGCCAAAGCTTGCGACGGCAATAGTAGGGCTGCATTTCCGCTAGCAAGAGCGTCACCCGCAACGATTAAGGCTGCATTACCGCTAGCTTGCGCCGGAAGAACAGAGACAAGGGCAGCATTACCGCTAGACAGAGCGGTGGAACCGATAATAAGGGCAGCATTCCCGCTGGCCAGTGCTTCGAAGCCGCTAGCTAAGGCATTAGATCCGACAATAAGGGCGGCATTACCTGACGACAAAGCCACGCTGGCCGAGGTTTGGGCTGAGGTGCCGCTGGCCAGAGCATCTGTGCTAAGTACAAGCGCTGCGTTACCTGACGCAGATGCTGCCGTAGCAAGAGCAGCAGACGTTACAGCGAGATTCGATGCGGAGTTAGCTGTAACCTGAGCCGCGTTACCGCTGGCGAGTGCGACAGATCCAACAATTAGAGCAGCATTACCGCTAGCGAGAGCTGTCGATCCGATAGCTAAGGCAGCATTACCCGACGCCTGAGCGATAGCATCGGTGCCAGGTACGGTATCCGTAGGCGGCAGCTGAGAAGAAACGCCGCTAACGATGACTAGGGGATTACGTATCACCATCGCGACTACTCAGTCAGAATGATTTTAGGTTGAATCTCAACTTCTAGCTCAGTCGTACTAAGAGCCCTGCCGACATACACTAATGCGCCGTATCCGTTTGTTGTAAGATCAATTGTTCCCGACGCTGTAGAGTACTGTGTAATCTGGCCATAGTGCTTCGATAAGTAGTAAGAAGCGCCAGGAGTTAGTTGTGCTTCTGCTGTAATGTTACGGCTAGACAGAGTTACGATATTATCTGAGTTGATGCGAACAGTAGACCCTAAGACGCCTGAAGTTACAGCAGAACCGAGAGGATCGTAATTTTCATAAGCTAGACCGCTAGCAGCGGAAGCCTTAACGAGTGCGCCTCCTCGAATACAAACAAAGTCACCAACTTCAATAGTCTCACCCGCTGTATAAGACTTAATAGAACTTACATCAACACCACTAACGAGAATGTAATTACCACTAGGAACAACAGTATTAGATCCAGTGCCGAGCACACGCCCAGACACAGTTGTCTGGAACGTTTGATCAACGTTTAGGTTGAACTCGGAGCCACCGCGAATGTATAGCCCAGAACCTGCGGTGTAAATAACGCCCGACGCACTGGTCACTGTGGCGTTAAAGATGCTGTAGTCACCGCTGGTGGTGACGTAAATGCCCGAACCAGCGACAACCGAGGAGCCGCTTTGAATACCACTAATAGTTATGTTGAGGTCTTCTAGCGCTTTGACGACACCCCCAAAGTTCTCAGGATATCCGTCCGGGGACATTGTATAAGATACAGAGCCCACTCCGCTCACCGTTGTGATGATATTCGTGATGGCCGCGATAATGCCGCCAAAGCTCTCAGAGTTAAGCGGGCGAGTATCGGCCATCGGGCGGCTAAGGGCCTCAGCTCACTATAGCAGCCTGCTCGCGTTTCCGTTTGACGGATATACGTTTAACGGTACTCAGACCACAATTTAAAATCTCAGAGACCTTTCGGCAGCTGTTCCCGGCATCTAGGAGGTTGCGGATTTCGGTGTGAAGCCACGTGGAGCTTTCACGTTTGTCGATGGCCGCACGGAGGGCCGCAAGCTCGTCAGGCGTGGCTTTCTCGCGCAAGACCTGTTGCACCCGCTGGCGAGTCAACCCGTGCTTCTCGGCGATCTGGGAGTAGGAGAGCCCGTTCAGGTAGTCCGTATACATCGCCTCGAACCGCTCACGGGTGTTAGGGGTGCGGTAGTAGGCCAGCCGGTTCGGAGCGTTCACGGGGGCTCTCCAGGGTTCATTCAGACTATCGGGAGCCGGTTCTGGCGTCAAGTTCTCGATCGTGCGTCCATCGTTCCTCGGCAAGCATCCAGGCCGGTTTCCCGCACCTGGCAGCTTGTTCCTTGCATCGCGCCCAGAACCGATCTTCGGTATCCAAAGGCTTAACAGCGTTCAGGAGACTGGTTGGCACAACTGAACTCCCAAGGTGTTATCGACATTGTAGACATTTGAGACCCAGAGTGCGACAGTACTGTTTTCTGATCAAGATACATAGCCTTTTAGTAGCGGTGTTACCACGCGATTTCCTCGAAAACTGTTTCCAAAACTATTTTCTGTTGGACCCTTGTTTACATAACCAAATGTCGCATTCTTACTTCTAACTCAGAATGGTACTGAGGATCGCGACCCAAATTCCTAATTATCTAAATAGTATAAATAATAGTATTACAGTAAACGTAAGCGCATTGTAAAACGACTCAGGTCGCAACTTGGGTCGCAATAGACAGGCTCACAGAGCGCACGATTGGACAGTTCAGGGCCAAAAACCCCGTCAATCTCACTTTGGGACGCATAAGACTAGGAGTGATCTACTTAACGTGATGTCGCGATCTCGCCTATCTCGCGTTGAGACTCATGGGTCTGGGAAGGGGTTGCTTAACGTGATGTCGCTTTAGCGGTTTAGCTAGAGAACTGAATAAACGCGACACCGCGTTAAGTTTCAGCCCCTTTTAGAGAAATAGTTTTAAAACCAAGGTTTTCCGTCCCATACCATCGACCGAAAAAACGCCTTCCAAAAAGTTTTTTCTGAAAAGGCCCTCTGGCATAACCAAATGTCGCAAAAATCTGGGGAAAAACCCAAGTCTCAATGGACTCAAGCCGAGAAACAGCGCCATTCGGTTAAGCTGCTGCTGTTAAGCCCCTTGCGACGCACTGGACTCATGCTGTAGAGTTCTAGGTGAGCTAGGTGCTCTAAACTCGAATCAGAACACGTCGTATGTATGGCCTCACTCGCCGCTGCCCAGCTCGGCCTCGTGGAACCAACCTCCGTAGACCGATTTGACGGCCCGATCCTGCGATCCGACTTCTGGGGCGACTACTACGAAGAGCGGACCTCCACCACGGCCCGACTGACGTGCGGGTGTGGGCGCTCCGAGCCTCTCCTATTAACATTGCGCGACCGGGCTCGAATCACCGAGCTGCAGCCCATACGAGCTTGCCCCCTCTGCGTTCAGGAATTTAAAGACGCCAAGTCACGCAGCGCCCAAGTGACAGCGTGGTTAACCCGCACAAGGGCTCAACAAAAGAACCATCACATCTACTTCCCCTTCGAAGCGACTCGTTTAGTTAAGGGTTCCAAGATCCTGAGACCTCGCCGTCTGGTGTATGAGGTGTACTACAAAGTCGATCTGAGCACATCAGACAGGGTGGTATGCTCGTGTGGCGATTCTGAGTGCATGAATCCCCTGCATCTCGGGCTCGTCAAGAACCCAGCTCAAAAACTTACACCGCACATCAAAGAAGAAATCAAACAGTGGCTAACGAAAAAAATGAAAACCAGTGTAGTAACCCAAGTAGTAAAACAAAAATACGGAATCTCTATAACACAACGTACCGTTCAACGTCTGAATCGCGAGCTGCAGCCTTTGAGTACCACGCTGAGCTGATTGCTACGCTACAGTTACTCGGACCAGTCTCATTCGAGGAGATACAGGAGGCGTTTTACTTCCCTAGACGTATACTTCAGCGGAACCTCCGCGAGCTGATCGCCGCTGAGCTACTTGTTAAGATCAGCTTTGAGCATCACACACTCTATTGCCTTAACGGCAAGTATATTCAACTAGATACCCAATGACCTACACAGTCCCTACGCGAGAGAACGAATCTAAGCCCCTTCTGTGGGACAGGAAGTACATCGTACCTAACCTGCCTCTCTGGATCTATACAGACAATAAGGAGCCGACTAACGAAGCAGAGTGTCGCGCCAAGATCTCATCGCTTGAATACACCCTGCAGGACATTGATCTCCAGATCGAGATCCGTGAAATCGAACTCCGTACCGGAAATAGCCGACACTCCACTTCTTTCGAATACGACAAGTGGAAAGCACAAGCCCTGCGTGCGCGCCAAACGCACCTGTATCTGCTTAATGCGTATAAGTACTGGCTGTTACTGAACGAAAAGCAGACAGGAGGTAACGCACTGAACGCGAAGTTAGACTCCCTTATCAAAGTTCTCATTGACGACCCAGAGGACCCCGTGGAGTTTGTGACGCAACTTGAACAACTCTTGCGCCACAGCGACCAGGATTGAACCTCACCTATACTGAAACAGTCGCTTACTGGTGTAAGAACGACCGTAGGTAAGCGATTGGAAGGCCTCTATCTTTTTGTCGTTTCGGTAGAGGGGTAACTGACCTCCGTGCCTGGTACCAGGGGCGGGGGCACCTTCTTCTTAAACGGAATCACTTATTCACATGGTAAGCGAAAAAGAGTTCCTTGCGACATTAAAATCAATAGACACTTCACTACGGATCCTGGCGGCTGCACACAGTCCCTCGCGAACTGCTGGTTTTGTCGCGAAAAAAGATCTTGCAACCTATCTGGCAGTAAAGCCCGTCACCATCGATAAACTGATCCATCAGGGCCTCGTCTCTGGTGGAACTTCTGGTATCGTGGAAGGACGCCACTACTGCCGACTCGATCCTCGCGACAACAACTCATCGAACTTCCTGTTCGACGCCACGCGGGTGATGGCTGACGCATGGTCTAACTTTTCAAATTACGGTACTGATGGTGATGTCTAGAGTTAAGGGATTCATTTCAAAGCTGTTTGGTAAGTCCGAGATCCAGAATCGCATGGCGAAAAACGCTGTGAAGATGATCGTCGGCGATATTGTCTGTTTGTACGAGGAATTCAGGAAAGCTGAGGGTCCGGGCGCTCTGTTTTTTAGTGCAGCGGCGCCCGATAACAGCCATTACATGAAGACCAAAGAAATCTATAACGACATTATCCTGGCGGAAGAACAGTGCGATAAGGGAACTAAGGATTTCCTTCAGACTACTCTGAATGTCATCGAGAAACACGAAAACGATAAAGCCGCTATCGTTGTGCTCGTAGAACGTACGGGTCTCAGTCTCATGGTTATTGACCTCGAAGGTGCGGATGAGGCTATTGAGAAGGCGGCAGAGTCTTGCAAGTAGTCCAAGACTTCGATTTTGTATCGCCGCCGGATGTCATTGGCACCACGGCGGCCTTTTTCAATGGGCGCATCGATCTCGATCCTGCTTCTAGCGAGTTAGCTAACGGAGTTGTCTGCGCCAACCGATTCTATGAGCCGAAAGACGATGGTCTAAGGCAGCCGTGGAAAGCAGATCATATCTATTTGTACCCTCCAAGAGACTGCTTGCGGGCCGCAGATCAACCTGTAGATCTAGCTTTGTACAGGAAGAGACGGACATTCAGGAAGTCGGCACAACGGGTGTGGCTAGAAGAAGCGATGGCTAAGTACAGAAGACAAGAATTCAACGAGGCTATCGTGTTCTTGACATCAACGGAAGTAGCCCTGTCTGTTACGCAAAGGCTTGAAATTGATCTACCAATGTGTATTATGCGAGATAAGCCTGAACTGTACTGTGATATACCTGAACTTCCTAAGCTGGAGAACCCAAGATGTTATGGGTTCATCTTCTATATTCCTAGTCCGTTAAACACCGAAAAGCGGATCGGTGAGTTTTACCGTATGTTTAGCGAGCTTGGTCGGGTATACGTTTAATATACTCTACAGTGCTATAGTCGCTATCCGGTGCAGATGTTGACTGGTACTCATCAAAATACACCGGCTGATTCTTAGACCGCTCGCGTACGTTTTCACGTCTCAGCCTCCGACCACGCTCGGTCTCGGACTCCTGCCAGACTTGACCTGCCATGCGTATGTCAGGTCTTCGGTTGAATCGGTAGTCGTGTTTAGCTAGCGGTGCTTCACTATGGAAATCAATGCGCCGCTCACGTCGCGTACTGTGAAACGCTCTAGACATTGTAAGTCATCCAGCGTCTAGCATTGCTTATAAAGTTAGAGTCTTGGCTTACTGTTTTTGGGTTCTCAGCCATAGTCATAGCTTGCTGGTTTATCATATTTTCAAACGCAGGGTTCTTGCTAGACGCCGTGAAATAATCTGTAGCCATTTGAGGCAAGCTTCTTAACCGAGCGCCCGCTCTCTCTGATTGCCCTTCAATGCCTTTTTGAAAATCTTCAGAGACTGCAGTCAGATAATTAGTAACGTCTCTGGTCGATTTCGAACCGATAAGCCCCGGTTTAAAATCTCTAAGTTGGCCGCGAGCGGCCTCGGTCATCTGCTGTATAGCAGGGTAAAACCGTCCTTCGACATTACTTATCCACTGGGCAGGGTCTTGTCCCGTGATATATCTCAACTCCTCGCTAGCTTCAGCGTAATTCTGTGGGGCTCCTCCTCCGAGAAACTCCGTTCTCTGCTTGTTCAAATCCTTAGTCAGTTGAACTTGAGAAGCTATTGCCTTATCGACAGCTCCCTTAGCTTGGCTTTGGAACTGCTCAGCGGGAGACTTACCCATCGAATCGACTAACCCTAGAGACTATTCTATCAAGAAGGTGTGGTATGCAGTAACCGAATTTCATAGGGACCGCCTGTTTGGATTACGCCGTAACCACGCTCGGGTTTGTACGTACCTCCGCCCCTCCATTCAAGTTGCGTCCCCGCAGGAACTCCAAAATCGACACCGCGATGGTAGGTAGATGCCCCTGCTGTTGGAGCAGACCTAGGCCCAAACCGAGAAGTAATAGCGTAACCAGGGCGCCACTCCTCGCCTACTTGTGAGTACAGAGGCTTATCCCCGACATAGAGGTTCTTTAAAACAGACCTAGCGATCTCAGGATTAATGTACTGTCCATCCTTAAGAACACGTACATCCAGATGAGCGCCGGTAGAAGGAAGAACGTCTTTACTTGGATCAACCACGCGGCCGACGGCTAGTCTTTGGGCCGGGCCTGCATTAGGTTGAGTCGCCGTGGGGGCAGTAGAAGCCCCATTCGGTGTGATCTCCCAGTCTGTAACGTATTGAGGAGTAGCTGCTTCGATAAATCTCTTAGCTAAGTTGTTCAAATTGAACCCACTCGATTGACTATCAGGTTCAGACAACGCCGCTTTGAGTAGCTCAGGCGCTGATGGATCTCCAGCCGCATCGGCTACCATAGCTGCATACAGCTTATCGTCACCAGTAGATCCTCCCCCTCCAAAGCCACGCTGGATCTCTCCTATTAAACTCTGAAAAGCAGCCGCATTCTGCACAGGCATACGCCTGGTTTTAACAGCGAATGTTCCTGGTTCTGCGGTAGTCTGAGAAGCCTGAGTTGTCTGACCCGAAGGGCTACTTGCGGCTGCACCAGAGAGAGGATCCCCTAATACACGTTGAGCATTACGGTATAGATCCCCACCGGAACGAAAACGGGGAACAGCACCAGCTACAGAAGTTCCAAAAGAGTCTTTAGCTTGCAGAGATACACCGGGATTACCTCCTAGGATTGTCGCATAGGCTTTCTCGATACCCATGCCAGGTTTGTATCCTCTATCCAGAAGGAACTGAACAGCCTTAGGGATTTGTTCGGCTCGGGTGTACTTCCCAACTCTTGAAGGATCTAAATACCTGGCCCGTTCGCTAGGACCAAACTGAATCATCCCGTAATACTTGCCGCCACCTCCTCCCCAGATATTTGGATCCATGTTGGCGCCAGACTCCAAACTGAGAAGTCCGCCAAATTCATAAGGATCTAACTGAAGTTGTTGAGCTGCGTTAAAGATCGCTTGACGGTCGGCTGCAGGGAGGATACCGATACGTCCTTGTGCAGCCACGGTCGCCGAATAACTCTCTACCTAGTTTAGCTCTCAGTCCTCGTCTTCTTCAAAAATATCGATGTTTACCGAGACGTAGATGTCACACTGGCTCATCACAGTTTTATACGCACGTTCTCTAGCTACCATTCTGAGTATTGTATTCCAGAAGAACTGGTCCCGCTCTTTAGAGTTCTTACAGCCAGTAGCTTTAGTTCGTATCTGCGTAAGAACGAACTCGTCCTCCAGAGTTAAAGAACAGGGAGTGCCGTTAGGCTGAGAATCATGAGACACGGCCATCGGTACCAGGGCGAGTATCTTCAGTCTAAATCCGGCAGACCTTAAGAAAACCGAAAGCCTGAAATAATTGGTTGCCTTTTAAAAACTAGGTGCTACCCTGTGCCTTGTGTTCGCCCGTTTCTTCAAAAAATCTGTACCTAACAAAAGATCATTAAGGACAGCACAGGTTTCAAAAGTGATCCTTGAGGTCACTGACAGATTTTTGCGCCTTTTTGCTCCTTTAAAAGGTTCAAATAGGAAAACTAAAAAGAACATTAGATCACTGAACATCACGTTGCCTTATAAACAAACCAAGGTAACGTATTCAAGTTGACTCTCTTTAGAGCATCAGATGTCTGACAACAAGACCCTTCTCACCATCGCCGAAACCGCAGACCTGCTTAACTGCAGCAGTGGGTTTGTCCGTAAGCGGATTGCACTCACCGAAGCTAATCAGCCCGGTGGTTGGCCTAAGAGCACCTACGTGAATCTGCAGCCCATGGGCGCAAAGTCCCTTTTCCGTATCAACAAGGCCGCACTTCAGGAGTACCTCCAGACCACGCCGGCCGCTACAGTTGAAACTGAAACTGAACCGACTCCGGCCGTCTGTGCCGCCTGACGATGACCTTTTCCGGCGCTTTTCAACGAACTGAGGTTGAGCCTCAGCAGCAGATTCAGCCTCCTATCGAACAAGAGGCGCCGGAGATGGAACAGGAGCCAGAGGCAACGCTGGACACCCTCGTGTTTGAGTTGGTGTCTCTGGCTTCCTACATCGACAAGCTTTACACGCAGTCACATCTAATCCACCTCAACATCGAAGGCCCTCTGTTCCTTCCTCTGCACGAGTTTCTTAAGGAGCAGTATCAGGCTCACGTCGAAAACTTTGACACTGTGGCTGAGCTGGTCCGTTCGATGGACTACTTAATGCCTATGTGTGGTAGAGGTCTAGACGCTGCCTACAGAAAGTTTAAGCACGTCAAGTCATACGATTGTAAGGATATGATCGTTGTCTACCTCAAGAATCTTGAGGACTGTGGGATGACTGCTAAAGAGATCGTTGAGACAGCACGTAAAGTCGAAGCCCCCGACGTGGAAAATGCGATGGCTGACCTCGTGAACTTCTGCTTTAAGTCGGCATGGATGTTGAAATCCACGCTGCGCGGAAGCTAAAATCTGACCGCATGGTTCTCCGGAGCTCCTAGTTGCGGCTAGGAGCTTTTTATTTACACCCAGTAATACCCAGTACCTGCTCTAACATATAACCCTGAAGGGTATGTCCCTGACGTAGTGAATAGAAGGAACTGAACACCCGATTCAACCGCAGTCGGCAGGGGCAGCGACGAACTCACGGTAGATACCGATAGCGCTCCGGACGCCAAAATACAACCGGACGAAAGGATAGAACCCGATGCCAGGATACAACCAGACGCCTGTATAGCACCCGAAGCTGATATACATCCTGATGCTCTTATGGAGCCTGACGCCAAAACACACCCAGACGCCTGTATGGCACCCGAAGCTAAGATACAACCTGACGCCTGAATGGTGCCAGATGCAACTAAAGCTGACCCTGCGCTCGTAGCGAATGTAGCCGTAGTCGCAGATCCTGCTGTATCCGCATACTTAGCACTAACCTTCGACCACGCTGATCCGGTCCAGACCTTGAAATACAGATCGGCTGTTGAGCTATCAGTCCAGGTCTCTCCAGTCGAGTTTCCACTTAACCCAACAGGAGTTGAGTTAGGCGCTGTGCTTCCGTAAGCAGAAGGTCCAATCTTCCGAATAGCACCTGCTGTGTCCTCAAAGTACAGACCAGGGTCGGATGCACCCGCAGACAGCGCAAGCTCGCCATTCTGTACGACGATACCGCTAGGTCGATCAGAAGCAAGACCCGATCTTTTGAGTAGTAGATTAACAGGTGTTGATGTCATCAGTAAGTGCCGCCGTTAATCGGGTATGTCGGAGGGGAGACCAAGACTCCGTTCTGGTACTGCCCACCGTCTAGGGTAACAAAGACAGTAGCCGACGTAGATACACCGTTTTGATACGTACCTCCATCGTATGAATTTAGATCAGTTCCTGCAGGTGCGTACGGATTAAACTCTGTAGTATTATACATCTCAAAAGCATCTGCTTGTAGCGTTGTATTACTTCCTACTTCACCAGCATTAAGGGTCTTAGTCATCACATTGTACATATCCGGTTCCATCATCCGGTCCGGCATTGCATCCTTAGCCGGGGAATAACGCTGCCACCAACGAAGATCTTTCTCACGGCGTAAGAAAGAAGTCTTTCGTTGAAGCTGTTCCTCAAAATGCTCCCGGTAGTAAGGGTCCGTTGGCTCATCATTCGGTTGAGGCAACCAGTAATCAACCTCACTACCACGGGCGAACCTCAGCTTGAGATCCCACATAGCAGCGTAGATGTGCTTACACCACTTAGGTTGAAAGTAGAACAGATTAGGATCTGAGTAGCTTTCGTTAGAGTATGAAGGTATATTGTAGATTTCGTTTAAATAGATAAATCCAAATGAACGGGTCCAACCTATGTCATCAGGTGTCTGTAAATCTCTAGTTGTATCTCCGTAAGGACCAGCATCGTATGTACCTGGACTTAAGCTAAAAGGAGACGTTCTCGGGTAACGCATCCTGAGACTAACATCGTATAAGTTCAAACTCTCCCTGCTCAGGAAATCGGGGCATGTACACTGAGCCCGCATCTCTGTGACGAAGTATTCACCGGGCGACGGTGGACCTGACGCTGGAACACTTAATGTGTTGGCATTAACCACGCTCCAGCTCTTGTCCTGTGCGTGCGATAAGAACAGCGTGTTGTAGATTGGCGCGTACCCAGGGTTATCAACAGGTACGTTGTCAATTCCTACGTTTACAACAGTGTAGTTGCTATAGCCGTAAGGTTTAGATACACCGTCTGCCGTGACACTGTTTGACAGAACCTCGCCCTTGAAAAACGAAACCGGAGCCCCAAACCGTTCCGACAGCTTCACAGCGTAGGTCTCGCTGTCGTAGTCAGTTACAGAATCAACTTTGTAGCCAAAGTCAATGAAGTTAAAGGATCCTCGTGGACGGACACCGACCATCCACATTCGCATATCCGGCCGGGTAGACGGATACATAAAGGCTAGACCAGGCAGGTATAGACCAATACCCGGCGTACCTAGCAGGTAGTATTTAAAACTATACGATAAACTTTCGTATGTTTGTTGTCCGTACATGGACAACTCATAACCACGCCGCCAGCGAGACCAGAGCGAGACGTAGTTGTATTCACTAAGAAGACTATAGTTTTTCGTGCCTGTTAAAGGCCTAAACCTCCGTTTAAGAGGCATAGGCTTATTCAGATCCTGTGCCCGATCTGCGCCAGTAGGCCCTACAGACTTAGGGGAGTTGAAAGAACTTCGGATCCCCTTTGCACTGAAGTCTCCGAACTCTTTCTTACGTCCCATTTAGTAGAACCCGCCCTGACTCCAGATGGTAATACCAGACGGACTCAAACCACCAGACACAGATGCAGGCCCGTTACCGATATAACCGGCACACAGGATGTAGCCCTTCTCTAAATACAGACCCTCGCCCTTACCGAGTTGAATCGGGGCAACGATTGTTGTGTCACCGACTTGCGGAACAGGGGCGTTGATCCCAAACAGTTGGACAGGAAGGGGATAGCCAAAAGTGCTACCACTCAGACCAACCTCGAACCGACCAACCATCAAAGCAGCCGACGTGGACGGAGCCGCTTGATTTGGTGCGTACACATACAGACCAATGTCTGCTGTGCGAACACCAGAGTTATCAGGGTAATCTTCGTTGGAGACGATGGTGATGTCTTCAACAAGTGCCGCGTCTTCAGACGGAGAGTCACCCACGCGGACAAGCTGAATCAGATCCGTAAGATTCGGATTTGTAGGATCGCAAGTCGAGGTCGCGCTAGTAATCCGAGCGCCGCGAAGGAACGGACGGTCTACGAACGACGGGGACTTATTCGAAGAGGTACTACTCGTGACACTAAACACCCTCTCTTGTTAGGATGAGGGCGCTCCAACTCTTAGACCAGTTTAATGCGGACAACTTTTACTTGCCAGCAATGCGGGAATACGTTTACACCAAACTGGCCTGCAACCACCAGGAAAAAATTAAGAGACAGAGGTTACGTGTTTTGTTCGAGATCTTGCGGGGCATTCAAACATGGAGGGTCTTCAGAGAAAATGCCTGAGTATATATCATGGCACGCTATGAAAACTAGATGCGATAGTAAAACACACAAAGCTTACCATCGTTATGGAGGTAGAGGTATAACATACGACCCAGAGTGGAGAGAGTTTAAAAACTTTTTAAGAGACATGGGTAAAAAACCAGACCCAAAGATGGAGTTAGATAGAATAGATAACGATAAAAACTACTGTAAGGATAACTGTAAGTGGTCAACCAAACAGGAGCAGACTAGAAATAGAGGAGGAGATAGAGCCACTAGACTATATACACACGAAGGAAAAACTATGTGTATTAAGGATTGGGCTGATTATATAGGAATATCAAAATCTGCTCTAAAAAAGCGTCTCGATAAAGGCTGGCCGTTAGATAAAGCGCTAGCCCCGGAGAAACACGATAAACCAGACCTATACACTTACCAAGGGAAAACTATGACAATCAAAGAGTGGTCAGATCATTTAGGCATTAAAAAAACAACTTTACAAAGTAGATTGTACAACGGTTATTCTCTAGATAAAGTATTCACAAACAAAAAGTTCAATAGGTGGACAGCTAAGTAATGTAAAAGAGGGTTAATACCCTCTTTATTTACTTAACCAGTGGACGCTGAATTCACTGTCTCTGCTTCCTAAGAAACGTCTTGTGCTAGGCTCGAACAGCCCACTGGTTTTTTGATCCTAACGGAGAATAACGTTTAAGCAACGTCATAGCAGTAGTGTGAGCTAACTACTGAAAAACGTCTCTAAACATATCTCCTGCAAACCGAGTATTCCCAAAGTCATAGTTAAGATCTATAGGATTCTCTGAGCTAAAAGCTTTACCCATATCGCGCATATAGTTGTCATCAAAGTTACCGAATTTTTCGGTGAACGGGCTAGACAACTTATAGTACTTAAGTGTATCGTCGTCTTCCTCTTCCTCCTCATCTCCTTTGTCTTCGGCTGGTTTCATGGGAACGGCACTTCCTGTGCCTCCCATTAACTCCCTGATAAAATTCATCTCTTGCTCAGCTTTCTGTCTGTCAAAGTAACCCTGAGTGATACTCCCATACCCAGGGGGAGGCGCTTCACCTCTGAAAGCATAGGCTAATTTACCCACGCCTTCGCCGAGCATACCTATACCCTGCCCAAATCCTGCCCAATCGAACCCTTGACTTTGAGGTTGTGTCGGGGTCTGAGGAGCCACCGACGGCGGCGGGAAAGTTTGAGCCCAACTTGCAGGATCTAAGCTGTACGAGAAGTCAGTCATCGGTAGGATACGTTAGCGAAACGGGACCCAGTACGATTGTAGAACGCTTGCATATCGCGGGGCATAGCCTTCAAAGAAACACGCAAATTCGGATCAGTTGCAGCCTTCAGATCGGGGCTGGCCCCAGCAGCAGTCGCAACCGCTTCGTTAGTATTACCAACAACATTATTAGCTGTATTAGTGCCAAGCTCCGTGGTGATCTCAGCGTCTTGAATATTCTGAGTCTGTTGAGAGTGGCCACGCGGCAGGCTGTCCTGTAGCAGTTGGTACGCCAGGGCCGGATTAGCCTTGGCCCAAGCTTGCATGTCAGCATCACCCATCCGAGGGCTTTGCTGAACAAGCTGCTCCGTCACGTTCGACATCACGCCAGGCTGCGCCACGTACCCAGCACGGGCCGCATAGTAGTCTCTAGCGTTCGTGTAGCTACCTGGGGTCGGCTGGAAAGTTGTCGTACCCGCCGCTGCATTAGCGGCAGCCTGACGCTGAACGCTGTCGGCATCGTTCATACGGATCACGACCTGCCCACTACCGAGCTGACCCGGCGGGGGCGGAAGAACAGGAGCCGCAGGAGCAGCACCAGGAACCCGCTGCTGTGGAGCCACGGGGCGATCGAACACCTCAGGGCCTACAGTGGCGCCAGCACCTCTTGTGAGGTCAGGAAGCTGAGTGCCTCTGTTAAAAGTATCTTGAGGCGGAATAGTAGGAGCGCCGCCACCGCTCGTGAGCAGACCTTCTTGAGTTACCTCCTCACCTGTTTCAGGGTTGAAGTATCGAGCCTGGTCGCCATTAACAGCAAGACCTAAAACAGCAGCTCCTGCACCGATAGGAACACCAGCCCGCAGAATCTCAATAGGGGTAAAGCCTTTTCCGCCGACACCACTAGAACCGCCGCCGCTGAGATCAACAGCTCGGAGTCCGCCAACAGCGTTGTTGAACCCGGCACCCGCCGGAGGTCTAGCAGCTACCTCGCCAAGAGGACCGCCGAGGGTACGCCATTGAACGTCGATTGCCGGTTCCCCGCCAGGCAGTGCCCGAGTCGGTTGACCAACCACGGCGCCGCCGGGACTTCTCACCAGAGCGCCCCTGTTGCCGCCAGCATAAGCAAGGTCAGCAGAATCGACACGAGCAACAGAAGTACCAGGACGACGTACAATGTCAGACGGGAACTCAAGTGAGCGGAGAATAGCAGTTCCGCGAGAACCCAGCAGATCCTCAGCACTCACAGGAACTCCATACTGCTGAGAGGCACGAACTGCCATATCCGAAACAGACTTATAAGTCTGCGGGTCAGATGCCAACAGACTGCGACCCAGAGGCCCCGTGGGCTCAGCAATAGCTAAAGAATCAAGTCCAAGCTGACCAGGACTGGTACCAGCAAACCGTTGAGCCGGAACATCAGGCATTGCCTCCTGCATACCCAGCCGTGCTCTTTCAACGGCTTGTGTGTACTCAGGAGATGGAGCACCTTTACCCCGAGGAACACCGTAACCCTCTTTACGTGCAGCAACAGGGAGGCGAAGTTGTGTGCCCTCCATAGACTGTCGCGCCGGAACAGCAGGTGTCCGGACAACCGGTCTGGGTGCAATCGAAGGAGCCTCAAAGCCACGCGGGCGAGGAGCTGCAGGACCGAACTTTTCGTTAAGAGCTTGCCTTCTAAGCTGACTCTGTGTCTGCTGTGCTCGCTGAACAGCAGCAGCGGTCGGGCTGGGAATAACCCGCGCAGGAGTTTTAGTGGCCTTCGTTGTTACGTCAGGAACCAAGGGAAGGATCTGCCGGGCGGCAGCATCCATAACCTGTCTAGCTTTCTGCTGTAACGCCGGAATACCCGTATTCCAAAGGGCTTGACCTAGGCCCCAGATAAGTTCAGCCTGCGTCTTCGGGGCCATACGAATCTAGCCACTCATTTATACAGACATTCTACCGACTAACGCCAACTTGTAGCGAAGTAGATCCTATCAGCTCTAGATGATGTAGGAGCGCCAGGTAAGGCCTGAACATAACTAGCACCGCTACGCTCAAACCGATAACGACTCACCATCGGATTACGATAGTTTGCGACGTATAGAAGCTGAGCTAAACGATCCGTCTCATACACATAGTTTTCTCTCCATATCTTCGCAGTCTCTTGCTTGTCCTGTACGTTAATCGTACGGCTCACATCTCCCAAGATAATCTCTTGGCGGCTCGTGGCCCGACCACCGGCCAACTCAGACAACCGCTCAGCCTCTTCACAGCGTTCGATCTGCTGAACGATCTTGTCGTAGTAGTACTGACTCGGTACACTCGTACATGCCAGCAGGAGCCTGGAATAATCCCCTGCAGGTACAGTCGATATGTTGTAACCAAGGTGATACGCTACACGACTGAAGTTGAAATCATCTAGCTTGAAACCAAAAACCCTGGCAGGATCCCTACCGATCTGATTGAGCGCTGAATAAATGATCTCGCGCTTTGTCTGATCGGTAGTTGTCGGCTGCGTTACAACACCCTGCTGAGCTAAATAGCTAAAGACCTGCTCTAGCTGTTGGGTAGTTAACTCAGCCACGGCTCCTCCTGCTTTAACTCAGTCTACTCACCGCCAAGATTCAGAGAAATACACATCATCAAAGATCGCGGGACTAGGTGGACCCGGAAGACTCTGGATGAAGTCACCCTCGGTGGCGATGAATCGAGAGTGTGCGATAACAGGATCCTTATAGTTTACTACATGGAGTATCGCAGACAGTCTGTCGCACTCATACAAATAGTTTTCTCGCCAAATCCGAGCCACGCGGCGCGTCTCTTGGATTGTGATCGTGCGGCTGGCATCACCCAAAATCACTTCTTGTTGGCTCGCACCGCGATTGGATGCCAACTCTGTATATACTTCAGCCGTGTCACATCGCTGAATCTGATCTAGTATCTTAGAGTAGTAGAAATCACTCGGTATATTGTTACAAGCTTCTAGCAATCTAGAATAATCCTGCGGACTTACGGCTGAGATGTTGTAGTTCAGGTGGTAGCAGACCCGCTCAAAGTTATAGTCATCGAGGGCTGTGACCTTAATCTGAGGAACCTCGCGAAACAGTTGATTAACTGCCGCGTAGATTGTTTCCTTAGCAGTCGAATCGGTAACTCCACCGACAAAGACTGCACCTTGCTCACGAATGTAAGCCTCAATCTGCGCAAGTTCTTCCTGTAAAAACTGCGCCATTGAGGCTTACCCGGCTAGCTACATTCTACGCTCACTCGACGTAGACCGTATCGTCCGCCAGCACAGCATCCCAGTCAATACCGCCGATCGTTTTGATCTGATCGAGTTTGCTAAACCGTTCACCAGGGAGCGACTGCTGTAACTCCTTGATTTCGGTAGCTGTCTTCATACCGATGCCCTTGAGAGCGCGGGTCAGTTGATCGGGGGTCGAGGTGTTGATATTGAACCGCTGGATCTCGGGCTGAGGAACGGCCGAAGAAACTGCGGCGGGCCGCCCACGCCTGCGCTTAACGTTGATGTCGCCTGTTTTAGGCTCTTTAGAGTGCTCAACGAGCTGGTTCTTATGGGCGAAGAACACCTTGCCCGCCGTGGTAGACCGAACCATCAAGTATTCACCTTCATCGTGTACGCTGATAACACTGACGGTGACACCGGATGGTTTGTAAATGTATTCGCTCGCTGTAGCAGTAGACATACGATGTGAGCCAACCCCAGTCAGTATAGCGATAGACACAAAAAAAGCCTCCACTAGGGAGGCTGTTTTCAGACCCGTTAAAATCAGGCGCCAGGAGTGGTGCTGGTGTAGGTCGAGGATTCCACAATGCCAGCGGGTTGCAGAACAACGTCGCTACGCTTGGGAGGCTGGTCGGGAATAAGCCACGCAACCTCACAGATTGCGAGAGCTTTATCCTTACCGGCCAGTTTGCCAACACCGGCACGGGGATCATACACACCGCTGGCTTGCGTCAGACCAGAGGCCACGGCGCCGCCGAGGTTACGCACAGTCGCGAGCGAATAAGTCGTCGCGGTGGTAACACGGTGCATATTCGCCGAATTCCAGGCATTGCTGGAATTGAACGAACCGTTTTCGATCCGGCTGTTGCTGCCGGTGATCACGGCATAGAAACCACTGGGGCTCGGCGTGGTGCTCAGGCCAACACCCAGTGCAGGACCGAGGCCCAGCGACGGGGTAGCAGAACCACCAGCAACACCGCTGCTCACCAGATCACCACCATCGACACGCAGACCAACGCGGTACACATAAGCGCCAGAAGGCACAGTGATACCGTCGGTGATGTCAGCTCGGATGTCCTTATGGTAGTCCGGCGACGGGATGATCACGGAACCGTTGGTAAACTCCTTGTTAGAAGCACCGCCGGAAGCGTAAGGAGTGGTGTAGTACTCCAGCTGATTGTTGGTGCCCAGCGGTTGATAGCTGAGGTCAACATAACCCACAGCCTGCTGCGCGATGAAGCCGGGCTGGGTCACCACGCCGACAGGACCACCAACAGGTTGGTTAGTCAGCGTTTCAGACGAACCGTTCTCATTGTTGTACACGACAGACTTGGGGTCATGCCAGTACTTGAGGACGTTCGTATAGTTACCAGGGTAAATCTTGGTAACTGCAATCTGATTAGGATTGATCGCCATCGTTAGTTCCTCCTATCAAGCGTTAAAGGAGTAAGCGATGGTGGCGAAATCGGCGTTCAGCAGTTCGAAACCTGCGTACAGGCTCCAAATCATCATGATGAAACGCGCGAAATCGTCGTTGTTGTTCAGGAGCACCTGAGCATTGTTACCGCCGATACCGACGCCAACACTCTGAGGGCCGAAGAACATACCAAGGGCCGTTTCGTACGAAGCGCTAGTAGAAGCGATCGTAGCGGTCTGACTCTGCGAGGGCATGTTAGTGCTCTCGAAGAACCGGACGCCTTCGAAGACGAAACCCGTCAGGTGTGTTATCCTAGGGGCTCTTTATCCCCTAGCTCTGCATCTTTTCCATCGATGCAGCTCAGATCATCTCATCTACTCCAATGTCTCAAGGCAAAAAAGTCTCAGTAGACCCTACACTTCTAGAAGCTCTTACTGCACAATTTTCGGATACTCAAATAGCCAAACAATTAAATTTGGCTGTATCCACGATTTTTTCACTAAGGAAAAAATACGGGATAAAATCTTTCACCGAAAAAACGGAGTGCCGTCAGGAGCGGCTTAACGGCGAAATACTCTTACCTGGAGAGGGGACCCCTCACAAGAATTTAAGTTCGCCAGAAAGTCTGTATTTTGCCAAGATAGACACACCAAGAAAAGCTTATTTTCTTGGATTAATAGCCACGGATGGTTCCTTGCGCTATGCAAAAGATAAATTTTTAAGCATAGAACTAAAAGAACCAGACTATTGTGTACTAGAAACGCTAGCAACAGAACTGCAGAGTGTTTCTAAAGTAACTGTATACTCCAGAGTCGATAAAAACAACACTAAATACGGACGATTACGAATACATAACCGTGTATTAGTAGATAGCTTAAAACGACTAGGAATAACAGACGACACAACAAAAAACAAAGCTTATGCAGAACTTTCTAAGGAATTGCGTCCCCATTATTTGCGAGGACTTTTAGATGGAGACGGTTGTGTAAAAAGTAAAACCAAAACACTATATTTTGGTTCTTGCTCAAAAGATCTCACAGCTATCTGGGATAGCTGGATATCTGAAGAGTTCGGCGTTTCATGCTCGATCACAGAAAAACTCCTTAGATCGAAGAAGCTTTTTTACACAATTACTTTCGGAGGAAAACCGAAAGAAGTCTTATCTTGGCTATACAAAAACAACCAAGACGTTTGCATCCCTAGAAAGCTAAAAGAAGCTTCGCTGTGGCTAAACCTAAAGGAGTAGCGGGGCGCTCGTGGGAGCATTACCGTCCGGTCTGGACTCGGCTCCTGATCGTTGCACCTTCCGACCGATTCCTCAGTCGGCTTGGCTCAGGATTCCCCTTGATTTAAGGAGGGGTTCCCTGAATTCACCCCGTTTGCTACGCAACTCACGCTGCGAAGGCCCAGGTTTGTTTAGGCATAATCGGTTCACCAGCCACGAAGGTGGCTTGACCGAACCCTTGGCCCATGTAGATAGCAGCGTTGGGCTGCATCGAGGACATCAAGGGATTGATTTGACCATTGCCAGGATAACGAGCAACTTCACGGAAGTCGCTGTTCTGACGAAGGTGCATCAGGAAGGTCGGATCGCACACACAGCGATAGAAACCGTCCTGGTAGGTCAGTTGTGTTAACCTAGGGGCTCTTTATCCCCTAGTTCTGCACCTTTACCATCGGTGCAGCTCAGATCATATCATCAACTGTAAAGAATACAGTTGCAGGGCGCTCGTGGAAGCATTACTGTCCGGTCTGGACTCGGCTTCTGATCGTTGCACCTTCCGACCGATCCCTCAGTCGGCTTGGCTCAGGATTCCCCATAGTTAAGGAGGGGTTCCCTGAATTCACCCCGTTTGCTACGCAACTCGCATTACGTAGGCCCGTGTATGCTCAGGCGTGTTACGCTTGCGCAGGCTCTTAACCACGCGCAGCAGGTCATCTTTAACGTCGAACTTAGCTTGTTCGGCGTTGGTGTAGGTCAGAGCACCTACAGCCAGATCACCAGGGTAGTAGTAACCACCTTGGGAATCCGAAGATTGACCCTTAGAAACCGCTTTCAGGAGTTCATTGATGAACACCCGATCTCTCCATCTTCTGTAATCGTCCAGCAGCGTAAGGCTACCGATCGATTGATGGAAAGCGGTCATATTACCGGTATCCAGCAGCAGACGCTGGGCGGTAATAAGTGTCTCGCGAGCGATCTTAAAAGTACTAGGCTGTGTGGGATCGCTAGGATCCGCAGGGCCTGTGTCACGTTGTTACCCTAGAGGCTCTTTATCCCCTAGTTCTTACGGTTTACCATCCCGTAAGGTCAGACTATCTCATAACCCTCAGATAAACTGGTAGGGTCCAGAGCGCTCGTGGGACCATTACTGAGTTTCCTCGCGGGTCCTAGTCGTTGAACCTTCCAGAGCGTATATTCTCTGGCTTGGCTTCTGATTCCCCTAACACGGCGGGGTTCCAGAAATTCACTCTGTTATTCAATGCGGATTACTCCGCAAGGGAGCTACACATTAACTCTTTTAACGTCACAAGAACTTTGTCTTTGACGATATTTCTGCTATTAGCAGTACCAATGGTCTGCTCGGCAGTGCGTTCCCGCGACTCCTTGGAGCCGGGATTACCCCCATTTGTTACCCTAGAGGCTTTTTATCCCCTAGTTCTTACAGTTTATCATCCTGTAAGTTCGGCATACATCATCACCCACGGCTTTACGTTTGGGTGCCCCGCACTCGTGGACCTTTACCATCCCAGAGGGACTCCGTGGTCTATGCTCTGAACCTTTCAGATGTTGCCACCTGACTCGGCTGCTGATTACCCAATAGCATGAAGGGTTTCCAGCAATTCACGGGGTTTTTTAACTAAGGCTCTCACCTTAGGGTTCCAGGGTTATAATCTAGAACCGATAACGGTCGAGTTGCACAGTCTGGCCTGGCTGCTTACTGAAGTCATGAACGACAACAGGCTCCGCAGCCATCTCTACAATGTCGTTTGTTAACCTAGAGGCTCTTTATCCTCTAGTTCTCACAGTTTACCATCCTGTGAGTCCAGACTATATCATCAGCCTTATTTAAAGGCTGCCGCGCGCTCTTGCCTTCTTATCGCCCGTTGCTTAAGCACTTGGGCTCGCTCACTTCTATAGAAGCAAGGTCTGCAAACAGCAAAACAAAGGTAGTCGTTGAACCTTCCGACCATTTCGGGTCGGCTTGGCTGCTGATTCCCCGCAATATAGCCTGTGGAGGGGTCCCAGCAATTCACGCGGTTGACACTAAGCACTTACATGCTTAGGGCGCAACATTTACGCAGGCAGTTATGTTACCCAGAAGGCTCTTTATCCTTCTGCTCTTACACTTTGCTATCGTGTAAGCTCGGACTATATCATCACCCTCAGCTTTACCTGTTTGGGTGTCCTGCGCTCGTGGGCGATTCTTCCGTTCTGGATTACTACGCCTAGTCTCTGAACGTTCCGCATGTTCCCACGCGGCTTCGCTGCTGATTCCCTCAACCCCCGCGTGCTTAGACGAGGGTTTTAAATTCTGACGCCCAGCATGTCACTGGGTCTAATTGTCAAGGTTCCCCCGAAGGGTTAAGCACTGGAAGAAGGGTTCCAGCAATTCACAGGATTTGCTAAGCGACTTACATCACTTAGGCACCTAACGATGCGGACGGTAGAGTTCTGCACCGAGCAGCTTCGGAAAGTCATTATCGACAAACACGTCGATAGGCTCCTGAAACTACGAATTAAGTCTAACGGCACAAAAATAGGAGTGAACTCTACGACGCTGCGTCCGCCGCGTTAGTTATATGTAGTTAACTCAAGGTTCTACAACACTACTATACTCTCTAAACTGTCCCGAATCCCGGTCATACACACTCACCAAGTTACACATAAACCTATAAGCACTCTGCTTAGGCCCCAACGCATTAACCCTAAAAATAGGAGACAAATAAGTAGCTCGCTGAGTCACAGAATCATACAGATCAACACCTACAATCAGATCATACAAGTCACCAAACGTAGGGGTTGAGGTGTATATATCCGCTTTATACGTATTGAGTTTTACACTATTTATCAACTGAACAACCGCATAGTCCCACGGGAGGCCCCCGAGTAAATCAGACTGCAGCTTAGTAAAACTAAAGTAATCCCTGGTCACATTGGCTGTTATATCCGGGGTAGGACCTGGAACAGACGTAACCTCACCGGACGCTTTCCTATAAATAACAAAATCAGCATTATACACCGGCTCGCTCATATAAAATATATAACCAGCTCTAGCTACATAGCTCTTACTCTCAACAACATTACCATTCCTAGTCGTAATCTTACAGCTAATCCTAGTACCAACCAGATCAAGAACAGGACTGTACGTACTAGAAGTAGCGTTAGGTATAGAAACTCCGTTTGAAAGCCACTCGTACTGAGCAGCATCGGGAACAACCGGAGCTTGCCACGGCGTAAAGACAAACGCTCCTGCCGTCGTAAACGTAATATCTAAGGAAGCGTCAGCTTCTCTAGGTCTGGCATACGACAGCGTATTGCCATAGTTCAACGAATACCGTGTGGATTCACCCCTGTAGATATACCGAACCGCCGTACTCATCAGACCTGGCGAGTCAGGCCTAATCGTCTCAGTGTAAGTCTTACAGTAGACAGGCTGACTGTACCGCCACTGAGATCGATCAGACGTACCCTGAGAACCCAGAATGTTCACCAGCATACCGTTCTCGAAAGAGCGGTGAGAAACTGGTCCGCCTGTGTACCCCTCAGCTGCACTATTTGTCGCGGGGGTGTTGTACGGGGTGTAGACCTGACTGCTTGGAGACAACCCGCCAAGGGTGGCGTACCTCCCGTTGTCAAGCAATCCGAAGTCAGGCCCGATCGACGTGGCGACGCTAGACCCTGCCGCCGTTGCCTTAGTTAGCGGTCTATACGCTGTATAAGAACTTAGTTGCCCGCTAGGGTTATACGCAGTGCTACCGACATCCAGTATAGAACCAGAAGGTGTATAAGGAAGAACGCGCCAAGAGGTGTCACTTGATACACTATAAAAATTAGGGTAGCCTTCAGTTACAACACCTTCATCAGCTCCAGTGTCCATGACACCAGAACTAACAACTGTATAACCATCATGTGCGGGGCCACTTTGAATCCGCCGAGGACCCGAATCGTATCTCCAGTTCCGAAGCGGTAAGTAGGCCACGCGGTGTCACACCTTAGGCTGCAGGATCGGTCTTAGCGTTAGACTTAGCCTCTCTAAGGTCCAGACTAAGCTGGCGCATATCGAGGCTTACATTGGCCATATCGCGAGCGTAAGCTTCCTGAAGATCTTTCAGTTGTTGCTTAAGCTCAGCAACTTCGTCCGCACCGCCACCACTGCTGGGGTTAGTCGTACGGCGGCGCTCCAGCGGATTAGGCATCGTCTTTTCTAGTCCTCTTTTCAGTGTAGCGACGGGCTTTATCTTTGGCCGCCCGTTTCTTCGATTCAGAACCTACACGCTCAGGAAGATCACCTTTTGTTTTCTCTTCATACTCATGTACCTTACGCTTACTGATTTCACCACGCTCGGCAGCCGCGTGGAAGTACCGCCTTTGAGCTTCAGACTTGAAAGGCACGATCTAACCAAAGCTACATACATTATAATCTCTAAGTCAAAACCCAGGGGCCGCGCACACAGCGCCTAAACTTACATGCTTACAACTGTATTCCCTGGCGATCCTATGGAGCAGGGTAGAGATTTAGTTCACATCCTCAACACATACAACCTCCAAAGTTCCGACATCACCACTGGCGGCACCGACAAACACACCGGTCACAGCTACACAGGAGTTTACCAATCCCTATTTGAGCCTCACCGTATCAAGTGTTTCAACATGCTTGAAATCGGTGTGCTCTACGGCGGTTCATCCTTGCTTTGGCAGAAGTACATGCCGTGCGTAAATATCTGTGCTGTCGATAACAACAACATTATCAAGGAAGTTAACCGCAGTCGGCTTGACTACGCGCGGTTTACATTTAATCTTCTTGACGCCTACAAACAAGAAACAATCGACACCCTGTATGAACTTCACCCCGAGCGATATGGCGTAATCATTGACGATGCGCACCACACCGAAGAATCACAAACCTACGTACTCGATAACTACCCACGCCTGCTAACGACACGCGGCACCCTCATTATCGAGGATGTGCCAGGTTTACAGCCGCTGCTGAGGATGCACGATCGAGCCAAACAAAAATATCCGGCAGCGACCGTACACGCCTATGATTTGACGCTGTTGCGCGGCAATTCAGACGACTATATGCTCGTCGTCCAGTTTTAGACAAAAAAATACCCGGCTATCGCTAGCCGGGAAGTCCCGTACCTCTCGGTTTAACGATAGACCAGAATCAGGCCTGGTCAAGGAACAGGAGTTTCGAGCGCATGGCATCAGGAGTCATTTGCGACAGATAACGCCAAGCATTTTCGGGATCCTGCTGCATCACCTGGCTGAACTGCTGCCACTGAGTTTGAGGATCGGCCTGGCGAACACCAGTCGAAGCCGAAGCGGGGACCGCAGGCATCTGGTCGTACTGCGGAACGTAGGGGTTCGACTGCTGCATTTCAGCAGGACCGTCCACGTCGATCGGCTCAACCTCGGTGAAGTACCGATTAGTGTAATCAGCAAGCTGATCGCCGTCGGTCAGGATGTACTCCATAGCTTGAGCACGCTGAGAGACTTGCTCAAGGACACTCTGCTGTTGAATCAGAGCATCTTCCAGCGTGGTGGCATACTGATTCAGAATGCCGGGGGCCTCGATCCCAAAGTGATTAACGACGGCGGCTGTTTCGGCGCTGAGCTGAGGTGCCGTAGAAGTCGGAGAGGAACTCTGGATCGTAGAGCCGTTGCTGTACGAGGTCTGCGGAGCCACGGCCGCCGGATATTGCACCGGTTGGGCCTGTAAATTCGGATTGTACTGTGCTGTATCCTGCAGCGTCTGTTGGTACTGCGGATACGATGCTGTCTGGTTGGGGGAAATTCTCGAAACCACCCGTTCCAGACTGCTCATTGCGGCTTCCCAAGGGTTGCTCGGGGAGGATGCCGACTGAGACTGGCTGAACTGGTTGTTGGTAGAAGGGGCCATAGCCGGTGTTGCCGGCGACGGCTGTTGGGGCGTAGGCACCGAAGGCCCCGCCTGGGTATGCGCCACCCATTGCGGGTAGCTGGTTGAGCCCATATCCGCCGAGGGTGCCGCCTGCGGGGCTGCCGCCACCGGAGAAACCGGGCTCGGGATCGAAGCTTGGATCTGCTGGTTCATATTGACCCGAGTAAGTTAATTCTTGCGCAAGGTGGTCAAACGTCCTGTAGAGCAGGGCGGTTAGATTGAGCCGGGGGTCAGCAGCGAGGGGCTGATTCGGCGCGAGCGGATGTGGCGTCTGCAACATCTGCCCTAATAATACTAGGAACTGTTGAAAAGCGCCCTGAGTTTGTTGAATCATTCTAAACGGGAAACCCTTGAGCATCTCAGCTCGCTCAGAATCCGTCTTATCTGGGAAGAGGTACTTAAGGGCTTCGACAGAATCGACACCAAGTTCCTGTAAATTACGAACCACAATAGACTTCTGGTTAATATCATAAGCTGTATCTTCGTAGACATCGCCTTGGAAGCGGTAGTCTACATTCCGATCGCCGTCCGGTGGGAGACCATAGACACCACGCGGCACCTTGCCTGCTTCTAATGCCGCAGAAATCGCTTCGTCTAGCTTCTCCTCGAACTTGGCGTATTTAGCTTGGTACTTAGCGATAGCCTCTTCAGTCTGCTCCGCCGGAGGAGCAGGAGGCTTCATGCCTTTAACCTGGGCAAAGCTCTCCCTGAAGACTTGCTCCTGGTGATACAGGATCATCTCCAGCAAGCTACAGAACCCATAGGTCAGGAAGCTGCGATTCTTACGAAGCGCCGTGGCCTGGGCTCGACCCATCAAACCCTTAATCTCCGTCGCCGTGGCACCAGCGGAGATAGAGATTTCATCCACGCCGCCTAGCGCTGTACGTATCTCCTCACGCAGCAACAGCGCATAACGGTTCATGTCCCCGTTCACCGGGTCCGGTGTCAGGAAGCCAACCCGATCTGACGGCTCAACGTTGGCAATAATCCGGGGAACACGCAGGCCACCCAATAGCGAGGATGCCCCAAACGGGTCAGAAACCCGAGTCGAAGGAGTATCAATCCCCCCAAACCCACTTTGACTACTGATCGTCGGGCGGAAATTCCGTTCGCTATCCGAAGCCTCGACCAGATCACTACGGGGCCGCGAACTGACGAGCGTGGGGTTGCCAAAGAACTCAATGTTCTTGGCAATGTTCGTCATCATCTGGTCATGGAGCACAATCGCTTCCATGAACTGTTCAAACTCACCTTCGCCTTCTGTACCACTGGCGTTGGGCTTATTCAGCACTTCAACCGCTGGAATAAACCCTAAGGTGTTCGGCCGGCTGCTCTTTGGGGTGATAATGGCCCCAGGTTCCAGTTCAAAACTCAGTTCTGTGTTCGATTCGTACTCTGAAACGCGATCAGCGGTTAGTGATATACGAACGTAGCGCTTATTTTGATTATTCTTGTCGCTAGGTAGACCCAGCATCGAGTTGCGCACTCGATAGCTATAAATAATAACAACTTCTTCTATATTTCCGTTAACATCGTGATAAACACGATACTGATCCTTTGAAAAGAAGTAAATCTGATATTTCAGCTTAGGATCGGGCCGGAAATAGAACAAGCCACAGCCGTCGATCAAGAAATTCCGGATAATTGCCGGAAATCGAATATCTAGCTTGTTCAGGGTGATCAGATCACCCAGAAATTTAGTTCTAGAACCATAGGTATCCTGCTCGCAGTAAAAAAACAGTCCTTTTTTGATCATCAGCAGAACCATCTGCTGAATATGCCCGAGGACAACCATCGTTGCCGACTGTTTTGTGCGATCTTGAGTGCGAGCAGCCTCAAGAATCTCACTAAAGCGGCTACGGACACTCAGATTGTCACCGGGCATCTCAAATAACCTCTTTTAGTTCCTATTCGGCGGACGGCAGGAGAAAATTCCTGACTCGATCTATTCTAAACAGCTCCGGCGGCAAAAGCTCATGCGGATAATCGACAAGAATGTGGTCAGTGCGCCCTAAGGGATCTGTAGCTCCTGCTTCTGCCTTGTACTGATCCATAAAATCAAGCATTTCTTGGCTATCAGCGGGTGCGACAGCGTTTGGAATCACGTCGTAACAGTGAGAGAAGGACCTAACCTTAGTTTTTAGCCGATCGGGACCGCCCATCCAAGAGAAATGATACCCTGCATCACAGTTTCCGTAGACAACATCCTTTGGGTTACGTCGAATAACCGACAGCGTGGAGTCTTGAAGGTGCTCAGCGAGAACCACGGTGCCGCAAACCCAGTTGTTCGGAGCCTCAGTCGGGTCTCCATCTGGGTTAACAACTCGTAGATCGGCTCGACCGTAGAACATAGGCATCGACAGCCTCACACAGCGGTCGGGAGCACTTCTAGCGATCTTTACCGCCTCCAAAAGTGCCTCAGGTTTTGGGATCTCATCAACATCGCTGAAGAAAAACGCCGAATCTGGAGGCGTCATCCTCATACCAACTGCCAAAGCATCCCGTTGGGCGTACTCGCGGATCCACGGATCGGGAAATTCTTTTGGTCCAGGCAGTTCAACGTGCAGTACCTGGACCTTATCCTGCGGGATACCAAGTTCCTGCAGGGTTTCAACGCACGTAAAGGGCTTAGGGTCGCCCTTAAACGTACGATCTGCGTCTGTAATAATGAAACCGTCTACAACATCCTTAAGCATGTTGTAGCGCAGCTCAAGCAGCTCCTTCTCATTGAAGTACAGGAAGCAATCGAACAGCATCGGTGACTCAAAGCTGCCAGTATGTTAGTACAGCCCGACGCCTCCAAAGCACTCAAGCTTCTTTTTTACGCCTTAAGTGGGATCTAGCTTTGCTCACAGCCTGCTTAGCAGCCTCCGTATTAGCTACGTGTGTGTTGACCGGTTTATCCCCTCTAGTAGCCTCTTTCTTCTTTTCGTCCGTGGCGCGCCGCTCTTCCGCAGAGAGTCGAGCCCACGCTGCCTTGGGTAGGTACCTCTCTGTTCTACCGCCCTCTCTTGCCAGATCTGCCATCAGTCCTTCTTCTCGTATTCCTCTCTGGTCTGCCAATCCTCCTTAGACCACTTAGATAGCCTGTTTTTCGACGACTTTTTACCTTCGTACCTTCCGCCAGACTCTTTGTAATACTTTGTAGCCAGCTGCATAGCCCTTGCCGAATGACCGCCCAGCTTGGCTCGGGCTTTAGCTTTCGCTGCAGCCCACTTAGCCTTGTCTCTTTTCTTTGCGATCTCAGCCACGGCTTAGTACAGAATGAAAACACCGTTAACGGTACCGCTGATAATCGCAGTACATGAGATAGGAATCAGTGTGTTACCCGCGAGGTTAGTGGCGGTAGAATGCTGACCAGGTGCATCAGAGAGTTCTACTGTTAGGTAGTCTTTCCCTGCAGGGTCCTTCCCCTCGATAAACAAAGCACGACAAGCAGGAAAGCGAACAGGCTCACCGCTGGCGCTCACAAGCAAACCAAACCCACTAGCGTACGGAAGAGAAGCAGTCTGCCCGTAATAGCCGCCAAAAGCACGAACGTCCATTAGTGTATAACGTTGTTTAAACGATCATAAACAAGCATAGAATACCCTGCAAGGTCTAACCAGCTGTCGGCGTAATCAGGGTCTCCATTTACTATTCTACCAATCTTATGGCAAATCATGTCTAGAGCTTCGGCTTGATCGACAGCCAAAATCTTGTTTCGCTTAGCCAGATTGTGCCGAATCTCCTCCTTGAGACGCATGGTGATGTCAGCGTGGCCGTAGAACGAACCGTACCGAGACCCTCGCTCAGTAAGAACCTCGTCTAAATCAGTTCGCTGGATTGAACCAGTAGACTGTTCCTCCATGTGCCTCTACATCTTTCTTGAGATTGTAAGCATCCTGCCGAGCAATGGTCTGACAGCAGTGACGCCGGTTCATAACGTAGCAGACAGAAACGAAAACGGCGCCACGCGGCAGCTTCACTGCAACACAAACATCTCGCTGCAGTCTATAAGCGATTCGCCTCGACGCTCTAACTCGGGCGCGTACTTATAGTCGTCATGTTTAATAAGACAACACTCCATAGGTTCGTACTGCTCACCTCGTTGCACCAACGGAACAAACCGCCGATGCTCTAAGCCAACAGGAGGATACTCAAAAGCTAGGCCCATAGAGCTGCGATCAGCTAGAGGCCAGTTCCTAATACCAACTAACTCATAGCTTTCTTCAGGCTTGCAACTCTTAGACCGAACGTACCGAACAGCATCATCCTGATCCAAAATCATTGCGCCGTAGTACGGGTTCGCTGGTTGCGCAAACAGCTTGACCTCGTGGTCAATTACGAGTTGCTTATGAACCGTAAACCCTACACGGTCCCAAACATTAGGAGTCTTACTAAGAAGATGATGTTTTAAGTGATTATCGAACGGTACCTTCTTGCCGTCAAACTCCTCGTACCGGATAAACCCAGGCTCCATATTGAGAATCTTGAGTCTCGGACTCCAAGTCAACCAGTAGTGGAAATTATCAAGAGTAAGTACCATATCATTCTCCTGATAGATATAGTAATCGTAACGTCTATTTAAGACTTCATGTGTAAGTTCTTGCTTATGAGCCCAGGTTAAATACCACCCTGCGTACTCGGGGGCTGCGACCTTGGCCACGGCTCGAACCTTCTTGAACAGGTTCAAACTCCTCTGAATAAAATCCAAGTCCTCTTGAGAATCATAATCAATAAACACCGTGACATTTACGTAGTACGGGAACTTCTCGTACTCCGAAATCACCCTGAGGAGCGTCGATAAACGCTCCATCGGTTTATACGCTGTGATGGCAACCCAGATCCGCTGCGGCATTTCAGTATTCAATGGAGAAGGATCCTCGTCTTTGAAGGAAAGTCATCAGCCAGACGTACGCATCGAGTAGGTCGTCGTGCGCCGTCGAGCCTACGTTAATCAGTTGCTCAAACAGCGCATCGAACTTGCGGTATTTGTTAAAAGTCACCTTCTTATGCTCTAGGACGCCTAGAGTCCCTCGGAACCGGGCGATCTTGTCCCCTCGGAACCCCTTGATCTCATGGACGTGCAGGTTCCCAAGACCCCGCTCGTTCAGGAGCACTCGCCGGATGTCCGCCGCCAGGGACGCCTGATAAGCAACCGACTCCACCACGAGCGTCACCGTGGAGTACGTCGGGAAGTACTGATTATCCTGCTTCGTTAAGATCCCCCACTCCAGTAGCATCTCGCACAACAAATCAATCTTCTCTAGGTTACCGATGCTGCGGCACTGGTGCGCATCGATGATGTAGTACTTATCCCCAAGACGCCCACCTAGTACAAATGCTGTGTAATCACTGGTTTCGTTTTTACTGGCGGACAAATCAATGCCCACGGCTAGCGAATCAAACTCTGTCGCAACCTCACCTTTGACTAGCAGATCCGGGGACACGATCAGATCACTTGTTAGCACCGGCTGCTGCTGGTACTGGAAAGCGAAGGCTACAGGATCTAGTTCTTTCTGTTGGAGTAGGTAATCTACAGACCACTGCTCCGGCCAGTAACTGATGGGATTACCGTGATTATCGTATGTAATAGCTTCTTGAGTTAACTGACGCCACCCTTTAGCTGGGATAAACATAGTTTTGTGTATATCTAAAGGATGGAACCTAGTCCCCAAGCATATAGCTCTGCCGCCTTCAAAAATAATAGGTGCGATAACACTACTCCAGTTATTATTAATCTCTTCTCTGATCATAGGATTCTTGATGTCGCTTGTACTTTTCAGCGGGTCATCGACTATAACGAGCGCTGCTCTTTTACTTGTAATACTACCTCTTAGTCCAGCTGCACGTAGAGTAAACTCTTCATCACCTAATCTATCAATACCTGCGTACTCGAAGTCAATCGACCAGCCCACGTCGCTCTGCATTCCCGGCTTAAGCCTGCACGTAGGAAATACTTTCTTAAACTCTGTGCTGTCTACGATTTGTTTGATAATTCTGCTTTTAGGAATAGCAGTAGCGATGTTGTACGATACGTAGATAATCTGCAACGGTCTTTTTGCTGCCGTATGGCGTCCTATACACCATGCAGTGAGCATGTTGAGCACCGTGCTTTTACTGGACCCGCGCGGGCTGAGTATATCTGTATTCGGACCAGCAATATCTAGCAAATACCTGTTAGATTGACCTGTTATAAGCTCCCTATGCCATTCCAGCATGTGCCGTGCTGGCGGCTTACCTAAGAGAGTACAAAAAGTGCCAAAATCATTAGCAGCTTGAGTATAAATAGTACTGACAGCAGTATCTGGCTGCTCCTGTGCCTTAAGGGCTCGAACCTGAGCCGCACGACGGTACGCGAAAGACTCCCGGCTCGGCATATCAATAAACTGACAGTCCTGCTATGCTAGCGCAGATTCGGGAATAAATCTGAATGGCCAAAGTGCTCTGGTACGGAGATGCGTGCTGTAACACTGGATTCGGTAGAGTAACACACAGCATCTTAGATTATCTACATAAAGAACACGACGTAACCGTCATAGGGATCAACTACAACGGTGATCCGCACGACTACCCGTTTCCGATTTACCCAGCATCCAACCTGGCTGTTCAAGATCGATTCGGTCTACCACGGATCCCTGAGCTACTCGATAAGATCAAACCGGATGTGTTCATCGTCCTGAACGACCTGTGGGTGGTCAATCAGGTGTGGGAACAGGCCCAGTTCCTTAAGCAGAAACACAACTTCAAGTTCTTCGCATACTTCCCAACCGACAGCGAGACCTACCCAGACGACATGCTCCGCAACATCGAGCACTGGGATCTTGCAACAACTTTTACCGTCAACAGCGCACAGCGTCTACTGAATCACGGAATCAAGGCCAATCGACTAGCGGTCATCCCCCACGGGGTCGATTCGGATCGATTCAAGCCGATGCCAAAGGAAGAAGCACGGGCTGCCCTTGGTTTGCCGCAGGACAAATTCATTGTTCTAAACGCCAACCGGAATCAACCCCGCAAGCGTATAGACCTGACCCTTCGCAGTTTCGCTGACTTTGCGAAAGACAAGCCCGACACCATGCTCTACTTGCACATGGGAGCAAAGGATCTCGGCTGGGATATTATGTCACTGTTTAAACGTGAGATGGCTCGGGTGGGCGCCCCAAGCGAAAACCGTTTGATCCTGACCTCAACCAACATGAACTACATGGCAGCGCCGCCGGATGAACTGCTAAACAAGATCTACAACGCAGCCGACGTGGGTCTCAATACCGCCGACGGTGAGGGTTGGGGTCTAGTGAACTTTGAGCACGCTAGCTGCCGGAAGCCTCAAGTCGTACCAAATCACACCGTCTGCGCTGATTTGTGGGATGGCGCGGGTATGCTTGCGGATATTGCCACGTGGGTCATCGACAAGGATCTCGGGCTCGGTCGGGGCCTGGTCAGCACTCAATCCGTGTGTGACTGCCTGAACGAGCTGTACTACAACAAAGAAACCTACGACGAGGTAGCCGATGCGTGTTACGCATTGACGCGCCGCGACGAATACCGGTGGGGCAGTGTAGCCCTTGGCTTTAGCTCCGCCATCAACGACCTGCTTTCTTGACATGCAAACTAGCACCCGGTTCTTTCATACACATACAGACGCTGTACTGCTAGCTAAGACACCCGAGTCTGGTATACCCAATGTGTACACACAGGCAGAGGCACTCGGCGGCCAGTTTACGAGAATCGTCCACGGGCTGCCGCGTGGCCATGTGGCTAACTTCAGTCCCAGCATCCTGAAGTATAACGATAAAACGTTTATTGCTTGGCGCACACAGCCGGAACCCTTTTGCTTCCGCTACGACCGCCAGTACTTCTACATGAACAATACGCCGACTGATATTTACATCGGTCAGTTGGCGTCCGACGATACGGTCCTGGCGGCTCAACCGATACGCCGTAAACCTCACCGGCTCAGCTACGAAGACCCGCGCCTATTTGTAGGTCCAGACGAAGAGATCTATATCCAGTTCGTAGCTTCAACCTACGCCAGCCAGTACAACAAGGGAAACAAAAAACTATTCGACACACCGCACGTTGTTGTATGTCACATGGACCGTACGGGTAAAGCTGTTAAACCTGCGATCCCCCCTATCGGTAACAATCTAAAGATCGGTGAGACCGAAAAAAACTGGTGTTTTTTTCCACGCGGCGAAAATCTAGCGTGTCTGTACTCGACTAGACCCCTCGTCATCGAACAGGACGACGGCAATCGGATCGAGACCGACACGAGCGTACTCGATCAAGTCACGATGGGGGCGCCGACATTCAACTCGACCGCACCCATTAACTTAGGATTCGGTAATCTTATCTTTTACCACTGGAAACACATGACCCGTGACGATAGCGGGTTGACCTATTTGATGTACCACCTGGGGGCCTATCTAACCAGCCCCGACTTCAAAGAGGTACTGTACATCGATAGACAGCCGCTGTTCACCGGATCTCTTAACGATAAACTGATTGCCTGGACCGACTACTACGGAAACGTAGTGTCCTACCAACCCGCTGTGATCTTACCTTTTGGAGCACACATTGAGGACACTGAACTCGTTATGTCTCTAGGAGTTAACGACGCATTCATGGGCGTCTTTAGGTGCCCATTAGAAAACATCATGCGGCGCCTAACTAGAGTCGCTTAACTCTTCTCCTCACGCTCCAGCACAGACCATACGAGGATCGACGCTTCATCCAACAACGATTGAATGGTTGGTTGATCATCAAAAGTCTGAATCAACTCCCGAAGGCAACGATCGGCGCCGGCCAGTAACAAGCCACGCCGGTCCATGCCGTCGGAAATGGAGCGCACCGACTGAATATGCGATCTCAGTTCTTTTTGTAGAGCTGAGATCTTTGTGGCAGCCGTGGCATGATCAAGCATCCCGTTGTAAGTCATATCTCTAACTTTGCGAATATCTTCCTGCAGCTCATCAATTTCCGTCAAGAGCACCTTTCTGAGGTCACTCTTCGGGTACTTCTCTTGAACCCATGCGGTCAGATCACTGATGCTGCCTGCGTACCCTGGTTTCAAAAACCTAGCGTACAGATAAGCCTCAATATCACTTGTCGCATTCTTGGCGTAGTGAACGAAAGCATCCTTATTGGACTTATCAAGAGAGTCCAACCAGGATGCAACCGTCTGTGAATTACCGATTGTGGATGTGATCGTCACGCGAAACCTTGAGCGCCGGCCAAAGCATAGCCAGCTCCCATCCGTTTCAGTGCCATTTGACTCTCAGTCTGCCCACGCTGCAGCGCCAGTTTATTCAAGGTGTCTTCCTGCATCTTACGAATATCAAGATTCGTTGTTTGCAGATTAGACACCATTTGGTTGCGCTTATCAGCAGCCGCCATACCTAATTGGGCTTGTGCTTGCGTCACAGTGTTGGCTGCACTGGATTCACCTTCGAGCACTTTGCCTTGTAAGGCCGCCGTGGCTTGACCATACATATTGGCCAAGTTAGCTGCGGTAGAAGGACCAAGAAACTCAGTAGCAGTCCTGTAGTTAGCTGCGTTAGTCTCCGCACCGATAATCCCGGCGTTAGCCAGATCAGCCGCTTTGCCTAAGCTAGCTGTAAGTGTTTTGTCTTTGTCGTACGCCGACTGAAGTTGAGTCAGAGCATTAGACCCGTAGATACTCGTAGCTGTATTGAGTCCCGTCAAATAAGGACCCATCAGCGCACCAACCTGCTGAGCAGCCAAAGTCAGTGCTGTTTGACCTGGAGCTAACTGAGCAGCATACAACGACGCATAATCACCCGCCGGTTGACTACCGCCTCCGGTTATACCTCCAATGAGACTGCCGATACCACCGGCCGCCATGCCTAGACCACCTAAGGTACTGGCTAAACCAGCACCAGCACCGGCACCACCTGCAGCCGCAGCGATAGGCGCAGCAGCTAATAAAGGACCTGCCATTATGCGCTACCTCCAGGTGCATACATTTGAACTGGAGCCATAGACGCTTTCATACTTTCACTCAACGCACTCATCAGACCCTGGTTAGGAGTCTGTGCGAGGAAAGCTGTGTTAGCTAAAGCTATGGCTTGATTAGACCGTGCAAGCTCTTGAGCTTTACGCACATCAGCCCAAGCTTTGATATTCTCTTGCTCGATAGCACGACGGGATAACTCGCGCAAACCACGGTCGCGAAGTATTCCCGTAAGCATGGCACGTTTGGTTTCGTAACCAAACTGCTGCTCCATGAGACCAGGAAGCATCTCAAGTAGCTTCCTGTTCTCACTAAATACATCCTGAGGCGTGGGCTGGGTGCCCTCCATGCCCTTACCTGTATCCACGGTGCTCGGGTTATACGCCGGAGGAGTCCCGGTGCTGGTACCTCCAGAAGACGCGGATGGAGGCAGGTCGGGTGCCCTAGGTGGCTGACTGGGAGTTTCTTGCGTTGCAGCACCAGGCATAGGTTTCCATGTCTGAGAAGCGGTATCCCACACATGAGGCTTACCGCCGATAGGGGCGCCGTAACCCTCCGGTCGATCTGCGATCCAACGTTTACGCTCGGGATCCCAGATGACAGACTTACCGCCTAAGGTTGCACGACTGCCGCCAGGCCTGTTGCTATCGTCTACATCACCCAAAAACTGTCGCGATAAATCATAGACACCTTCCCCTGCCTGAATATTTAAATTCAGAGGGAACGGCAGGAGGGAACCGGCAAACCTAAAGGCATCAAATCCGTCAGACATCACCAGACCTCACATGATTTTGGCAAGCTCGACTTCCGTCGGGCGGCCTGTAGGTATTGTACCCAAAATACCAGACACCGTATTACCTAGAAGATCTTTAGCCATACCATACGAAGATTCGACCCTTTGGCGCTGAATATCCGCAAGACTCGAAATTTGTTGCCTCTGTGTTGATGCTTGTTCAGTGATACCCGTACGTTCGGTCTGTGCAGCCTGGATAATACCCTCCAGTTGCTGAGCTAATAACCCTTCAGCACGCCTCAATGCAATCTCACGGAGATTGGCCTCATCCATAGCTCGACTCTGACGAGCCTGAACACGCTCACCGGCCGCAGCAGTCGATTCAAGAGGAGGGAGTTTAGAGACAATCTCTTGACCCACGCCGGGGATCAAACCCAACAGGGCTCTTTTAAAAAGCTCACTTCTCTCGTAAGCGAGGCGATCAAGGTCAAATTGACCACCGATCAGGTATTTACCCCCAGGACTAGACGCATTAGACCCGACAGGTGTACCTTCAGTAATGTCCCTAGCTACATAACCAAGAGCTGCCGGCCCAGCAGCAGCTAAACCCTGCGCAAGGGCAGGTCTAAATATCGGAGTTCGTTCCGGCGGTGCTTGAGCCCCGACGCCAGCTGATTGCAGAGCTGCAATCAATTGAGGCAAAGTCATCGTGGCTACCGTGGCTGCCGTAGCAGCAGCGGCGGGAGCAGCGGCAGCGGGAGCAACCATCAGGACACCTGGGGACGATCGTAACCTATACCCGATGTGGGCATCTTCTTCTTAGAGTTTAGCTGATTCTCATCATTTGAAGGTACCACGCCTTGCTCTCTCTGCTCCTTAGACGGCATTGCAGAGGTCTGAGGGAAATTGGAGTTAATATAAAGATCCAAAAAAGATACAGGATCCAGGGAATCAGAATCATTACGAACATCCCGGTCCAGTAGCTGCGAACGTCTATCCATCATCCCAACGATTGATACGCGACAGAAGCAGGAACAGTCGAAGAACTAGGTGCGTTCAGCATTGAATACTGACCCCCGTAGTTCGGCATATCGTAATGAACAGGCCGCTGCTGGCTGAAGTATTGACCTGCAGCGTCACCGTCTTGCTGCATCATGGTCAACATCTCAATCAACTGCTCGACTGCCGCCGGATTTTCAACGATCATCTGCAGTAGCTCGGCAACATCGGCCATGTCCTCAGGGTCATTAACCCCTGCTTGTAGACGATGCTCCAACTGAATCTTGGCTTCCGGTTGAGTGACATCCGGCGGAGGATTCAAACTTCGCGTAGCGGATGTAGTCATACCGTACTCCTCGCCAATCCCAGGCAGGGAAGCCGGAGCCCGATAGTACGACCGAAGGATCGAAGCTACCACGGGGGCAGCAACCGCCTGCTCAGCGGGAGTTCTAGGAATAGGCAGCCCAGTGAGCCGGGCGGCGAGTTCGTAATCTTGCGGACTAAACACCGGACGCCAGCTCTATGTACCCTGATGCCATGTTAGCCGAAACCTGCAGGATGTCGCCTGGTTGAACACCAAGCACCAAACAAATCTTCTCTAACACATCAGGAGAGGGGATGTAACCAGAATCACTATAAATCTTTTTAGTCGTTGTAGGAGATATAGAGGCAAGAGTACTTAGTTTAAACGATGAGATATTCCTAGAATCTAAAACATACTTCAAACTGTTTTTTAGCCGACCCTGTGTCGGGTAGGAGGAATAAAACGGCATCCGTCTTCAGTCTCTGCAGCCAGTCTAATTAAAACCCCAGATGCTTCTGGCGAATGAACTCTAAATCGTACGTTGTAAAGTCAACAGGAAGCGCTGGGTTATTAAACGGAGTTGAGTACACATCTCCATCAACATGCTGCTGCCACGCGGGCGACCATTTGGCGTGGAGATAGTGCTTGTTTAACTCATGGGCCATGTGGATCTTCTGCGCGATCTCTGGTTCACTCCGCCACGATTGAGATCCATCCTCATAAGAACCAGATTTAGACCCATGGTAGTAAGGCACACCTACACCCATACAGCGCTTTAAATCCCTTCCTTTAAACCGCATTCCGTAGTCGAGATCCTCGCAGTACGCAGGCGCTGTATTCTCATCGAACAAACCGTACTTTTGTACAACCCAATCTTTAATAGCGAACACATCCCAAGCACCATTATCTCCATGAACGATACCCGTCTCTGCATCGTGCGCCGCCGCATCTACTGCTTCTAAAAACCCAGGAGTAAACATAATATCATGATTAACAAGCAACCAATACGGTGCTGTCGGCAGCGACTTAATAGTCAGGTTCCAATATCCAGCACACCCAATATTACCAGGTAAATGACAAACACTGACCTTCTTAACGAATGAGTGCGGAACAGAACTCAGTAAATCCAGTTCTTTAGTAATCTGACCCCGCCCGTTGTTATTAAAAACAACGAAGTGATCTACAGGATAATCAATGCTGTAGAACAACCGCCATACCCAATGGGGTGCGTTAATAAGCCCAGTAGATACGACGGGAATCGACACAACCAAATCTCGGGTGCTAACATACTAACACCCGCTAACAGTTCTTGAAATACGTTTGGACGCCTAACGAAAACTCAGTTGTTCCCACGCGGGGCCTGACTTTCCTGATGAATCACGACGACAGTGCCTTGTGTCAAATGCACAGAGTCGGGATCCCTGAGGCCAGACTGATCGAGTTCTGCAAACAGTTTGGCGACAAAAACAAAATCATGATCGACGGGGGCGCCCACATGGGGTCCTACTCAATCATGCTTTCCGATTACTTCAAAACCGTATATGCTTTTGAGGCGCAAGAACGCACATACACACAACTATGCGGCAACATCTTTATAAACGAAACAACCAACGTCAAACCGATTCACCGCGCCCTGTCTTCCCCAGAGAACAGTTCTGTTGTTAAGGAGTTGAAGATCGTATCCGATGACGGTGGTGGATCAACCCTTGAGAACACGGATGAACCTGTAAAGCATACAGAATATGTCGCCTGCACAACACTCGATCTGATGAGATTTGATCACGTCGGGCTCATAAAACTCGATGTCGAGGGGCACGAACTGAGTGTTCTACGTGGGGCTGTATACACCCTTGAGCGGTCTGGGTACCCGCCGATTCTCTTTGAGTCCAATGACAAACACTGGCAGCAGAACTCCCAAGATGAACTATTTAACTTTTTAAGGACGCTCAACTACAAGATCGGTAATCTTAAGGAGTTCCCTCAGATGTTCTTGGCTCTACAAAACGACTAGATCAACACCGGCTTCCTCTAACATCTCCTTGCTAGCTGTAAAGCTAGACTCCCAACGATCGGGAATTGGCTTATCTGGGACCACCACGCGGGACACGCCGGCTTGGATCATCAGAGCCGCGCAATTAGAACAAGGCAGAAAAGGATAGATATAAACAGTAGATCCCATAAGAGATACACCATTCCTAGCAGCTTGAGCAACGATGTTAGCTTCTGCGTGTACTGTACGTAGAAGCTTTTCGTCTCTGTTATTAAGGCGCCCAGGTAAGTCAGCAACCCCCTGAGGCAAACCATTATACCCTGTAGATAAGACTCGACGGTCTCGAACTGCGACGGCGCCAACTTGGGTACTAGGGTCGCGACTCCACTCGGCCACGTGGCGCGCCATATCGAGGAACCTATAGTCCCACTTGGCTTCCATCACATTAAAATTGATGTAGTGCTAAGGGTACCATGCCTGTTCGATTTGCGGGTGAAGTCTGGCGAACCTTGGGTTTAGGTAACCCTGTAACTCGTGTGGGTCAGGTTGTTAAGTTCGTTAACCCGTTTAGCTTGCGCAACGCTGTAATCGAACCTGCAGCTGTCCAAGCAGCAGAAAAACTCCTAGGTGAGAGAGCTGGACAAACTGCAGCTAACTACACATGGGGACCCATCATCGGTTCGTTCTTAGAGGGAATTGAAGCCAAAAACACCGCTAGTGGCGAACTGCCGGCACACATGCGCCGCTAACACAAGGTCTCAAACAGCGAGCACTCCTCAGCAAAATCACCGCCAGCCTCAGGGAACTCCATAGAGCACCCCTCAGGTTCCATGTACATGCAATCTTCACACCGTTTACCTGTAACCACGCGGGCCGTATTATCGAATTGAAAGCACGAGCGGATACGCTTCACCGTCTCCTCGGCCTGCTTAAGCTGCTCGAAGTAATCAGCCGACACCTCATACGTCGTGTAGTGATGGTCGCATGTCTTGCAGACCTTACGGCGGCGTATGTGGTTGATGTGCTTGTTGGTGTCGATGCAACGTACGGTCTGTTCGCCGCACTTGGGACAGATAGGGACTGTGCTCGCCATTGAATTTAGTTAGATACCCTGAGCGGGGCTCGAACCCGCACGATCAAAGATCAACGAATTTTAAGTTCGTTATGTCTACCACTTCCATCATCAGGGTAGGTGCGCGTCGTGAGACTCGAACTCACCTAAGGCGAATTATGAGTTCGCTGCATTCACCTGATTGCTAGACGCGCAAGGCATACGCACTATAGCCTGATAGCTGCCACGCTGGCGCCGTGTGACGGTTTCAAACCTCCGTTCCCCATACAGCCTCTAGCTGACGCCAGTCGCTACGAGTGAAGGTCGTGTAACCGTTCCACCCGGGCGCCATCAGGGACTTAGACCCCATTGGCACGTGGTCGAAGCCGAGAACATGACCCATCTCGTGACGGAAGATATAGTCTCCGTAATACCTAACAGGGAACCTTATCTCCCACCTAATATCTGTCCAAACAGCAGCTCCGTTAGACCCTTGAGGGAGATCTCCGTAGCCAATAATAATAATATCAGAAGAACGACTATACTTGACTTTTTTAAAATCAAGACCTAAACGAGAATCTATGTATCGTATGGATTCTTTAATCTTTCGTTTAAACGAAGGTAATATATCTCCGGGTGTAAACGAGTAAGTTAAACGTCCTTGTCCGTCAACAAGACGTTTAGTGTAAGAAATTAAATCATCTCTCACTTGATTAGCTCAATGCGAAGACGGTCTACAGGCACCCCTGGGAGGGAACTGCCATTGACCTCGGGATACCGGTACAGTTTACCCTGTAAATAGATTTTATCTTCTCGCCCAAAATTTTTAATAACCCCTTTCTGTAAATGGTTAAGAGGGTGACACGGGAAGCCGTGCTTTTCGGAGCACTTGGCAACGTCAATGCGATTAGTGAAAATGAATATATCCGGCACGTTGTCGCGGCCGAAGTCCACAACGCCGCCGCTGCGTTTGCTGATGATGTGACCCTGCGGGCCGAATTCCAGCCGGTCGGAGCCTTTGCTGCCGATGAACCGCCAGCCCGTGAAGATGCCCTTGTCGAGATAGAACGCATTGACAACTGGGGCATCGCCGCGCTCACGTTTGCCCTGTGGCGTAGTGCGCATTTTGAGGCCCGTCAGATGGTTGCCGGGGTTGCTGGTGCTGATGCGCAATTCAGTGCCACCTTGACGATTGCGGGTGGTGATCGTGGTGTAGGCCCGTTGCGCGGCGGGGATGGCGTCCCAGTTCAACGCCACGGCGATCAAAGCGGTAACCAGCGGCGTCATGGTGCTGTGATGGCCTGCAAAACGGCGTTAGGCAGGCGACGGTCGAAGAAACATAGGCGGCGGATGGTGCAACCTGTGTTTCCGCTTGGCGCAGTTTGTCCATCACGCATGGCCAACGCTAAGCGATTAGCCGCGATTGGCGAGATTGCTGTACTTGATTGCTCTAAGACACCGGATATGGCATTTCCGTGGCTGGAGCCTGAATATCCTACTGCCTGACGATAGAAAGTATTTAGAAGAATAGCTGGCATAACACCCGACCAAGTAGCAGTTGCGCCTCCTCCCCCCTGTAAAATTGGCGTTTGCCTGTATTGCCTTATATCAATGCGATTGCCGCCTGCGGGATCGTTAAGGGTCAAGAACCCACCGGCTACTTCAACGACCCTAGGGGCAGAGCCATCCACAAACACCGTCCCCTGACTCTGCGAGTACCACCGGCTAAAATTAGACCCGGTGATCTGAGCGACGTCAGCATTACGGGTGACGGTTGCGCTGGTAGTGGGGATATAGCTGGTGGGGAAGGCTCCGGCTTCCAGCTGGGCGCCATAGAGAAGGATTCCGCTTGTGCCGTTAGCGGTAATGTTCAGCGCATTATTTCCGCTAACAACCGCTACAGCATACGGAATGGAAGTTGTTCCAGCACTCCTAGATAGCGTGCATCTATACCATCCATTACCGACTGATGTAATTGTAGACGTATTTCCAGCTTCGACTGTACCAACGGTGCCTGTTGAAAGATCAAACCAAGTGCGATGGTTGGTGCCATCAAAGGCGTCGAGAAAAACCCAGGAATAACCGTCTGCTTTTAGGTAAACGCTCCAGGTGTAAGTCGTACCCGAGCTAACCGTTGCGGTTTGCGCAATAAAAGGCAAGCCTGTCATTGCATTTGGTATAAACCTATCGGCAACTGTCAAGCCGTTCGGTGCTGTTCCAGCGTCCGAGGTAACCGTCCCGTTGACTTTATTGTTCCACGCGGCATCATTAAACTCCTCACTCCTAAGCAACAGGTTGATACGTGATTCTTCAATCAACAACCCCAGGCTTTCACCAGTCGCCGGGTTATGGTCAAACCGTGGAGCACCGGAGATACTGGATGTGGTCTTGACGTATTCGCCTGCAGTGGTGGTGTTTGCTTCCAGCTGGGCGCCCCAGATGTAGATTCCACTAGTCCCATTTCCAGCATAAGAAAAGACTCCACTGGAACTAGCAAGAGAAATATAAATATTTGTAGGTACTGTAGTTGTTGTCGTAATAGAACACCTATACC
>JACCDX011566663.1_pt1 | contig 88720 bp, 85 predicted proteins | sample 7449681 | NCBI WGS metagenome assembly JACCDX01 (sample SAMN15323450, study PRJNA562643) | freshwater metagenome | isolation source: river surface water | place: USA:Blue River Watershed | collected 2017-08-18 | reverse complement strand
TAGCCTGTTCACTGGCTTCGCTGAAAGTATCTGCTGTGACTCGCTCTATACGCATGTCTCAATATCCTCAGGCCGCCACACCTTGGCGCGCTTGCACCGTGATGCTTTGGGTAACTTTCAGATTCGTGTCTTCGGGGAGCTCGGAGTACGACAGGACGGCCAAGCCGGGTACACGCGGACGCAGAATGCGTGACAGCCAAGGCCGCAGCGTCGGCGACGTCACAAGAACGGCCGGACGATCGAGGTTCAGCTCTTCCTGCGCGGCCGTATTCACCGACCGCAACAAGCCTTCGGCCAATTCGGGTTCGATCGGCACGTTGCCGCCTTGTCCACGACGCACGGTACCGTGCAGGACCTGTTCGAGCTCAGGTGCCAATGTCATCACATTGAGCTCTTCGCCATGTGCCACGTATTGCTGCACGATCATGCGGCCGAGCGCGATACGCGCGACACCGGTGAGTTCCTCGACGTCCTGCACCTTCTCGACGATGGGCGCGAGAGCCGCGAGTACACCGCGCAAATCGCGTATTGCCACGCCTTCGGCGAGCAGTCCTTGCAATACTTGGGTAAGCGTGCCAATCGGCAGCTTTTTCGGGACCAACTCCTCGACGAGCTTCGGTGCGGCAGCAGCCAACTTGTCGACGAGTTGTTGCGTCTCATCGTGACCGAGCAGCAGATGGGACTGATCCTGGAGAATCTTGTTGAGATGGGTCGCGATGGTCGTGCTCGCATCAACCACGGTGTAACCGAGTGAGCGGGCGTAATCGCGTTGCGCCGGATCGATCCAAACCGCGTCGAGACCGAAGGTCGGATCTTTGGTACGCAGTCCCTGCAACTCACCGTGCACCATGCCCGAGTGAATTGCGAGTTCGCGTGTCGGCTTCACCTCACCGCGACCAATGACCACACCGTTGATCATGATCTGATAAGCCTCGGGGCGCAGATCGAGATTGTCACGAATGTGGACTTGTGGAATCAGGAAGCCAAGTTCATACGTCAGCTTCTTGCGGATACCGCGAATTCGCGTCACGAGTGCGCCGCCCTGCTGCGAATCGATCAGTGCCACCAAGGCGTAGCCCACTTCAAGACCGATCGCATCTGCTTGCTGCACATCAGACCAGGTCAGCTCACGTGGTGCTGCCGGTGCGTCTTCCGCTTTTTTGGCTTCCGCCACCGTCTGCTGTTTCTTCTTCGTCATCAACCACGCGCCACCCGCCGTCACGGCCGAAAGGGCCAAGAACGCCAAGTGCGGCATACCAGGGATGATGCCAAGCAGCGCCAGAATGCCCGCTGTCAGCCACCATGCTTCGACGTTGTTGAACTGGCTGGTCGTCTGATCGTGCAGCGTCTCCTCACCGGAGACGCGCGTGACGATGATGGCTGTTGCGATCGACAGCAAGAGCGCGGGCACTTGCGCGACGAGACCGTCACCGACGGCGAGCGTCGAATAACGCTCCATGGCTTCGCCAACCGCCAAGCCATGCTGCATCGTGCCGACCAAGACGCCGCCGATGATGTTGATGAACAGGATCAAGATACCGGCAATCGCATCGCCGCGAACGAACTTGCTCGCACCGTCCATCGAGCCGTAGAAATCGGCCTCCGAGGTGATTTCCTTACGACGTGCGCGCGCTTGATCTTGCGTGATGAGTCCCGAAGCGAGATCCGCATCCACCGCCATCTGCTTGCCGGGCATCGCATCGAGGGTGAAGCGTGCAGTCACTTCCGATACGCGACCCGCACCCTTGGTGACGACGACAAAGTTGATGATGACGAGGATCGCGAAGACGACCAGACCCACAATGTAATCGCCGCCGACCAGCACGGAGCCGAAGGCTTCGATCACGGCACCTGCCGCATCGGGGCCCTCGTGTCCTGCACTGAGCACGACACGAGTCGAAGCGACGTTGAGCGCGAGACGCAGCAAAGTCGCAAACAGCAGCACGGTCGGGAAAACTGAGAACGACAACGGCCGAGCGGCCGAGATCGACAGAAAGATGATGACGAGCGAGAGCGCGATGTTGAACGTAAAAAAGAGGTCGAGCAGCAGCGTCGGCACCGGCAAAATGAGCATGCCAAGCAGCAACAGGAAGCCTAATGGGATCGCGACCGCCTGTAGCGGCACGTTACCGACCCATTGTCGAAGGTTCGACGGCAGTGCAAACGGCATCGACGCCATGCTTAAATTCAACCGGATCAATAAGTTACAAACTCGACCGGCAATCCCTGACGGAATTTGCCAGCCCCCGGATGAATAGATGCAAACGTGATGCCAATCGAACGCCGCATGGGCGCTCAAGTAAGCTCAGCCACCGTCGACTGTATCAGGGAATATTTCTCATCGAGCGTATCCATGGCACCACATCGATCCGTACTCGCGTTGAGTCTGTGCATCGTCGCTTCGGCGGGATGCACCAGCGTCAGCTCGATCACACATCTACCCGCCCGATCCGTGACGCCCGTGATCGATACGCCGATCGATCCCACGGTTAGCAAAGCGAAGCCCGTTGAAGGCCCACGCTCTCGGCCGGCTGAGGCAGACACACTGATCGGTCATCTGCGTCATACAAAAGCGAAAAAACCGGCTGCTAAGCCCGACACAGCGATGCCGGTAACAGGTGAAGATCTCGTGGTCGTGGGTTACGCATCGGTCACGGCGCAACCAAGTACTGATGCAGCCGAGCGACGCTTAATGGCGGCCCGCGCCTCACGCCTGGATGCGTATCGCAGCATGGCAGAACTCGTTTTCGGCGTTCACTTCGGTAGTGAAAGCGCGGCTGACGACAGCCGCTTGCGCAATGACAATACCCGCACTCGAGTGTCGGGCCACCTACGTGGCGTCGAGATCGTGAGTATCGAACCGCTGGGTAATGACACCTACCAGACGACGTTGCGCCTGCCGGCCGTCGAGGTGGTTAGATTGCGCGCGGACTCGACAGAACGATAATGGCAAAAACGATAATTCCCAGATTTTTGGCCGGCATCGTCACAGGCGCTGTGAGCGCATCTGCACCTATCATGGCGCAGACATCGACTGAAAGCGGCGCACTTGAGCGCGCAGAAACTATCGAGACTTGCTTGCGTGACGCCGGGTCGTTTTCTATCCCGACATTGCGCCGTTGCGCAAGTATTCGCCCGTGCAGGGCGACCGCCGTTGTCAGCCGTCCGATACGACTCCACTGGCATGACGGCGAAGCTCATCCGGCTTGGAGCACCAATGATCGCGCCCGGTTAACCGATTTGGGCTCGCTGCGTATCAATCGAGCCGTTGATCAACATCCGGCTACTCATCGAGCCACCGCCAACGCGACTCCGTCGGACACCCTAACCGTAGAAACACTGTTCTCCGGCATGGATAGCCTCCACCGAGACATTAGCGATTGGGTGCAAGCGCCTCGTATGGTGACCATTACGATACGCTTACAACGAACAGAAACCGATGAGGTCATCGGGACACACAAGATTGAAGCGCGTATTCCAGCCGGTATTCAGCCCTATCAACGCGACACCAGCGCGGCTGCGTGGCTGCAGAAAAGCCTCGAGGAGTTGCAAAACGGCACGACCAGCTTACTCGACACCTACTACTGCGAGCCGACCATATTCAAGCTCGTCAAAACTCGTAACGGCCAGCCAGCCCTGGATCTGCGAGATCTACAAGGCGTTCCCTCTGGCTTACAGGTCGTATTGATACCGACGATCGGTCGCGAGACACCGGAACCATACGCGATTGCACGAGTTACCGCGGTAGAGTCCGGCTTAAGTGCGACGCTTGAGGCTGTGAACGGAGATGTTCGCAATTGCGCGAACGGCGACTGCGTCGCCGTCGCGCTCTGATACGAAGCGTTTAATCTAGGGCTTTTTGAAGGTTGGTACACCTGCTTGCATGTCGGGCGCTTTCCGTTCGAGCAAAGCTCGCAACTCGCCGACTTCCTTACGCAGGGTAGCAACGTCTTCCGCAGTCTTACGTAACTCGCGCCCCTGTGCTTCAGACAATCCCACCGACGCTGCGCGAGATGATCGAGACGCGTTGACCGCCGATGCAAGCTCATTGATTCGCCCATCGAGCCGGGCGATCGCCTTATCGACTGTGACTGAGTTGACTCGAGCTTCAATACGCGAAATCGCCTTCTCAAGATTCGCTGCGTTTACGTCATTGAACTTCGCCAGCGAACGCTCGATGATGGCAGCACGCGCCGCCTCCTCCGCTTTTATAGCTGCAGGACGAGCCGCTGCGTCTGCTCGCGCAGATCCAAGAATTTCCTTCAAGCGACGTGATTCGAGATCGATCAAAGCTGCTCGATCCGCTTTCGTCTGTTCACGCAGTACCACCATAGCGCGCTGCGTCGTATCTTCCGCAACCGTTTCGTACTTCTTCAGCACTTCCTCGAAATGCGCGACATTCTTGATCGACTGATTGAGCTTTTCGATCTGAGCCGCCTGATTATCCATCGTCGCTACAAGTGCATCGCTCTTAGCTGATAGATCGCGAAAAATCACTGCTATCACGACAGCAAGTACAATTCCGATCCCAAGGATCACAGCCCCCAGTATCGCTGGCGCGTTACGTACGGCTTTGGTTGTTTCCTCGTTAATCTCGACTACTCGCGACAGACGAGTCAGTGCCTCACTCGTGACTTGAGCGCTGTCGTTGGCAGCATCAGCAGCATCTAAGACCAAGGATGTCAGTGTCTCAAGCGGACTGACCTGCGTCTCCGCGCTGGCAGCTGACTCGGTCGACTTCTCTTTATCACTCATGTTACTTCATTGCTCCCAGATTCTATCGCTGTACACCACGGCGCAGGTTCTTGGTTCTCGCAATCGTTGCTTCAATACGCTCACGAAGCCTATCGTCGAACGTCAGCGCATCCTTAATTCTCGCAACTTCTTCCAACATCTTCTCTGCCTTATCGTAAGCCTCAGCAAGCTGCGCTTGTCGCTCCTCGAAGCTCTCGACTATCGCATCCGCTTTCTTCAAAGTTTCTTGCAGCTCTTCGACGTGTGCCGCATCACCACTGCTCCGTTCTGGGGTCTGGCCAACGTAAACTTCGTTAGGAACAACCTCTGGCGTGTGGCCGACATAGATTTCACTCTTATGGAACTCAGCCTCGGAGCGAGCGACTGCGATGTCCGATACGGCCGAGTTCGAGAACTCGCTCATGCGCTGGGGGACACTGCTGGCCGATTTCAATATGCCATCGTCACCACGATGTTCTTCGGTGTGTTTATTTTCGCTCATAGAAGTCCGCCTCTTTTTTTCTGTTCTTCAACAACCATCGGCGTGACGCGACATGGACCAACCGACCAAATCTGACTTAGATGTCGATCAGCCGCCTCGAGACTCTCGAAAGGACCAACCTGCAAACGCCACTTATTCTGCTCACGTAACACACGGGTTGGAACGCCACGACCGAGACGCTCTCGCACCACATTGAGCGTAGCCTCATCCGCATAGGCGCCACAGTCGAATACGCGCGGCCGATCGTCGACAGTCAACTGTGACTGAAAGATCCACGTACCCCCCACTAAAAACACGAGCAAAATCACTGCTGTGATGAAGGGTCGCCACCGTTGAAGCCATGATCGGTCTGTTGCGTCAAAGCCCCGTTCGCGAGCACGCTCAGCTGCCAATTCAGCAAGTACATCGGCTTTTTCTAAAACGGATTCGACGCTGGGTTCCGGACGTGAGCCAGCTGTTGGCTCCGTCGAAATCGGTGTTGGCTTGCCCACGACACGCTCAAAGCTGATCGCGGGCACCTCTGGTACTGACGGTGCTACTAAATCAAGCCCCCAAACAACCGCCCCCCGCAAAAACTGATGAGACTCATCAGGTACTAAACCATCGTTTGGCATTCGCCAAAAAAGTACGACACGAAATACCGAGCCTTTAAGAGCACGCGCCACACGTTGTGCGGCTTGCAACTCTGTTACAGGCAGTGACTCGGCGTTGTCGATCACGAGCAAACGTAGGCCGTCAGCGCTTTTAGAGACAGTCAGTTTTTCGACCGGGATATCGGCTAGTAGTCGGTTAGTCGTGTGAACTACGGCCTCGACACCACCCTTCTGATGAAACTCCACCTGTGCACCGCGCCCGCGCAAGCTGCGCAGATAGTCGCGCGCGCACTGAGAGAGAATCTCCGGCGAGTGAGCAGCTACCACGAGGCAGTCTATATCTCCTTCAATGGTCGCGGATACGACGGCGTCTAGCGATTCGGCGCCCCGAAACCGAGGAGAAAAGGAATTACCCATCAAGATTTTCCTGAGGTAAGTTGACCGAATTCGTCATAGTTGAACGCCGCTGGCACCTCCGGCTCCTGGAACTCCGGTCTTTCGAGATTCGACGAAAGCGCACTCAACCGAAATACATAAGCGAGCACTGCTGCCACGGCACGGTAGAGACCCTCGGGTATCGGCTCATCGAGTTCGGTTGTGTAATAGAGGGCTCGCGCCAATGGCGGCGCCGAAACCTCCGGAACACCCGCAGCACTCGCGCGCTCCTTAATCGCGCGTGCCACGTCGCCCTTACCTTTTGCCAACAAGATAGGTACGCCACTGCGCTCTTCGTCGTATTCGAGCGCGACTGCGAACTCGGTCGGGTTCACGATGACGACATCAGCCTGCTTGACCTTATCAAGCATACGACCACGACTGAGCTCGCGCTGCTTGCGACGAATCTGTTGTTTAACCTCGGGGCGCCCCTCGATGTCTTTCATCTCATCACGGACCTCTTGCTTCGTCATACGTAAACGACGCAAGTAGTTCCAGCGTTGATACGGAACGTCGAGGATGGCAATCGCGGCGACTGCAGCTGAGATCAAGGTGAAAATCGTGAGCGCGAGCGATGCGCCGTCCGCCACCATCGGCTCTAGTGAGTCGCGCGACATCGCTACAATTTCCTCACGTCGCTGCCAAAGTAAAACGACGAGCACTCCTGCTATAGCGAAAAACTTCAGCAAATTTCTCAAGACCCCCATCAAGGCCTGAGTCCCGAACATACGCTTCAGACCATTAAGCGGATTGAGTTTAGAACCTTTGGGAGCTGCCGCTTTTCCGGAAAAATGGAATCCGCCATTGACCGTAGCCGCAAGCAGAGCGACAACTAGGGCCACGAGAAAAAGCCACTTAACCGTCCATAAACCCTGGAGGATCGACCAACCCAAAGTCCCGGGTAAGTCGTCGAGATCATCAATCTGGACGCGCGTGAAGCTGAAACTTTGCTTCATTAAACCAGCGATATCCTGATAAATAGTCTCGCCAACGAATGCGATGAGCGCGCAGATGGCCAAGACCACCATGGCGCCGCCAAAATCCGGTGAGCGAGGCAACTCGCCACGCTCGCGAGCCTGCTCTAGCCGACGCGAAGTTGGCTCTTCTGTTTTCTCTTGGCCCTCGTCTTCTGCCATGGCTCAGCCAACTCCAAGCAATCGAGCGCGGATATATCGCTCAGCGAGCTGCCAAAGCTCGATCATACGTTCGCCGATGATCGGCATGAGAACATAAAGGAGTGCAAAACCAGTCAACAGACTGACGGCGAAGCCAACCGCGAAAACATTCAGTGATGGCGTTGCACGCGAAAGAGCGCCGACACCGATATTCACGGCAAGGAGTGCTAGCAGCAATGGTGCGCACAACAGCGCCGCACCGCGGAAGATTATCCCTGAGAAGTCGATCCAAGCCTGTATATCCAACAAGCTGAAAGACCCTGGCGGAAGTGCGCGGATGCTTTCGGTCATCATGCTGATGATCACGGTATGTCCATCTGCGGTCACGAAGACCAGTAGACCGATCAGATTCAAGAATTGAGATAGAACGGGCGTCGACCCCATAGAAGGATCGAACGATTGCGCAAAGCCGATACCGACCGACATCGAGATCTGTTCGCCTGCCATCACGACGGCGGAGGTAACAAATTGCAGCACCAGTCCGATCGAGACTCCAATCAGCGCTTCACTGATCAGAGTCAACAAATTTGGCTTACCGAAAGGTAGCTCCGGCGGCGTCAATGACATTGGCATTGCCGGCAACATCAACACGCAAAGCACAAGCGCATAAATTAGGCGTATCCGGACACTGCCGGCGATCTGCGTAAATAGTGGCGCCGCGAGGAAGAACGCAGTTACCCGAGTAAAAGGCAATAGCAGCGATTCCATCCAGCTGAGCACGAATTGGCCGAGCTCAAGCATCGTGTTATCCCCCGATATCCGGGATCCGCTCGAAAACCTTACGCGTAAAGTCGATCAGCAACTGTAACTGCCAGCCTCCAACCGCCGCGATCAACAAGGTCACCGCGAGCAACTTCGGCAGAAAACTAAGGGTCATTTCGTTGATGGATGTCGCGGCCTGAAAGATACCGACTGCAACACCAACAATGAGTACCAGTAAAAGAATAGGCCCCGCTACCAGCGCACCAAGCCAAATGGCCTCACGCGCAAGATCAATAACTTGAGTCTCGTTCATGAGCCCGGCGCTCCGAAACTTGCCGCTAACGAACCGACGATCAGTGCCCAACCATCCACTAGCACGAACAACAAAAGCTTGAATGGCAAGCTAATCATGATCGGTGAGACCATCATCATGCCCATGGCCATCAAGACGCTCGCGACAATCAGATCGATGACGAGAAACGGAATAAAGATCAGAAAACCAATGGTGAAGGCTGTGCGCAACTCACTTGTGATAAAAGCCGGTAACAACACATGCAACGGAGTCGCCATCGGTTCCTGGACCGCCTCTATCTTGCCGAGATCCATGAACAATTTCAGATCCGACTCCCGAGTCTGCGCCAGCATGAATCGCTTCATCGGGACGATCCCGCGATCAAGAGCCTCCTCAAATGGAATTTTGTCTTCGACGTAGGGCGTCAAAGCCACGCGCTGCACCTCGTCGAACGTCGGCGCCATGACAAAGAAAGTAATGAATAGCGCCAGTCCCACGATAACCTGATTGGGTGGCGTCTGCGCAGTGCCGATAGCCTGACGCAGCAAGCCGAGCACGATAACAACTCGAGTAAAAGCGGTCATCGAAAGAACGATCGCAGGCAGTAAGGTCAACAGCGTAACGAGACCCAACGCCTGAAGAGTCAGGCTATAGGCTTGTCCACCACCCGCTGCGGGCGTCGTGCGCAATACTTCTATGGTGCCCAAATCTTGCGCTGCGGCGATCGGCACAACCAGCGCTGCGGCGACAATAGAGGTCGACAGAACCCAGGAGCGACTTTCGGGTTTCATTTGTCAGATTCCGCGCTGAGTTGACCGGTACCAGCAGGTACCGAGCCGAGACGGGTGATCGAGTGTGGCGTGATACCAAGCAAGACGTCCTCGGAACCGAAGCGAACCACCAACAGTTTCTCCCTAGTGCCGACGCTTAGATGTCCGACGACTGTCAACGGCGCTTTTGTCGCCATACCCGTCAGATTAAAGCGACGCAACAACCAAATGGCGAGTGCCAACAACGCACCCACCAATATGATGGCCGAAATGTAGCGTACCGGATCCATAGGGCATCAAAGATGTTTGACGCGATCTTCCGGATCGACCACTTGAGTCAGGCGGATGCCGTAGCGCTCGTTGACCAAAACGACCTCACCGCGCGCAATAACGGTGTTATTGACACAAACATCGAGCGGTTCACCGGCAACTCGATCGAGCTCGACCACGCTTCCTTGGCCCAACCGAAGAAGGTCGCGAATACGCAGCGAGGAACGACCGACTTCTACTGAAATACTGACGGCCACATTTTGGATGAGGTCGAGTTGCATTGCCGAATCGCCCTCGCCGTTAGCTTTGGCGATTGTGCCTGTTGAAATCTCGCTCATGCTGCAGATGCTCCTGATGTCTTGATAGTCTTACCGCTTGAACTCTTGCGGGCAGACGAGTTTGGCGGTGTTGCTTCGGAGAAATTGGAATCGCCGATCGGTTCGATGCTGATCGAGTCACGATTCTCAACGGGCTGAACAACATTGGTGATACGAACGGCAACCGAATTATTGGCAGTGCCATATTCCGCATCGAAAAGATGTGTCGACTGCACAAGTATCCGGACATTCTCAGGCGGTTTAAACCAAATCGTATCGCCAGCCTGTATCGAGGCAAGATCGACTGCGGCGACTCTGAGATTTGCCAACTGAGCGACTAGCTGGAGCTCCGTGTCGGTAATAGCATCCTGCAGTTGCGTCGCCCAACGCGCTGCCAGCTTCTCATCACGTTCGCCCGACTGCAGACGCCCCCGCAGCAAAAGACGAATCGGCTTGAGCGCCGAAAATGGGTACATGATCGAGATGTCCCCGTGCACCCCAACGCCGAGCTCGACGTTGAATCGACTGACAACGACGGTCTCTTTCTCCTCGCCTACCTGAGCAAACGCAGGATTAGTCTCGCGACTGACGTATTCCGTACCGAGGGCGTAAACAGGCGACCATGCTTCGCGCAAATTATCGAACACAGTATCCAGCAGCAGCTGGATGATGCGCTCTTCAGTCGGCGTGAAACTGCGCTGACTTGCTCCCTCGATAGTTCCGGAACCACGACCGCCGAAAAAGCTATCAACGGCGCCGTAAACAACTGCTGGATCGATGGTTACGAGACCATAACCACGCAACGGTGGATAACGCACGATATTGACGCTGCATGGTGAGGGGACGCTTTGAATGTACGCGCCGAAAGTCGTGACTTCGAATGGACTGATCGATACTTTGACTGCTTGCCGAAGCAGATTCAGTAATCCGCCGCGCAACTGCCTGGCGAAACGATCATTGATCATTTCGATCGCCGCGAGCTGGGATCGCGAAGTGGTATCCGTAGAGACGAGGCTGTAGTTCTTGACTGCGGAAGCTGATGAAGATGCGCCCAAATCGGGCGAGACATCCACCTCGCCGCTAGCCATTGCATCGACGAGAGCCTGAACCTCGTCGTTTGTCAAAACTTGACCAGAAGTCGACATGATCTTTCAGCTTTATTGAAATACAAAGTGCGTGAACATGACTTCTTCGATGCCGCCGAAGTCTTCGTTGCGGATCAGCACATCGTTCATCGCATCACGCAATGCCGTCGCCAAACGCGCTCTACCGTCGACCGAAATCATCTCTTCCTCGCTATATTGACCGGCAGTGCCAATGATGGCGGCCTCGATAGCGATCTGGTGTGTAGTCACACGCTCGACAATCTTCTCGCCGTAAAACGTCTTGTAGGCGATGCGAAACTGCACGAACTTGCGTGAATTCGGCACGTTTAGAGTGAAATCCCGCTCGATTGGCTTGTAGGTAGCTGCAAATCGCTCCTCAGGAGGGATTTGTTTAGTCTCCAGTTGCGGACCATCGGGCACCTGTGGTCCAGCAGCACCCTCTCCATCCGCAGCGTGCTCATCCGCAGCGTGCCCATCTGCAGCTTGCTCGCCGCCGTGATCAGCGCCGGCCTCAGCAGCCGGCTTCTTATCGAAGAATCCTGTCAAAAACAGAGTCGCTCCGACCGAACCGCCAACGAGTACCAACACGCCCGCCACGACACCGATGATGAGAACGAGTTTGGACTTTTTCTTTGGAGTGCCCTCTTCGCCCTCAACAGGCGCGACCTCTGCACCCTTTTTCTTGTCGTCTTTCTTATCAGCCATTTTCCTTTACCACTGTTGACCGTTTATACATATACATCGACCGCGCGGGGCGACTGCTCATCACGCAAACCGGCATCGGCGCTGGAAGTCGATGCCGCCTCTTCGGCAACCCGAGCAGTCGTACCGCCGACTGCGGCAAACTGCTCAGCGAAGTCCCGCGAGCCATGCGAGCCCGACTGCGCAAACGACCAGCCAGCCAAGTTTAGCCCCGCCGAGTCCAAGGATTCGCGTAGTTTAGGCAATGCCGATTCCAGCAGGTGACGAACCTCGGGGCTCGCGACGGCCACATTAGCGACCACCTGGTTACCCTCAAGTTGCAATTCGATATCCATCGGGCCAAGGTGCTGCGGATCAAGCTGCAAGCTGACGGTCCAGCGACTCTCGCGAATCTGCTGCAATAAACGTCTACCGACCTGCTCGGCGAACTCCTCGGCTCGCTGCTCAATAGGCAAACTGCCGTCTGGGACCCGCACTGGCGTCGCGGTATCCGCTGACGAGGGCATAGGCAACTGACCGACATTTCCTGTGGCCGCGCCACCGATCGAAGCGATTGGGCCTATCGCTGGAGTGGAGAATCCGCTGACCGAGGCCATAGAACCTGCTGTATCGGGGTTCGCAGCGCCAGTCAGCCGATCAAGCGTCATACCACGCAGCGCCGCAGAGGCGGCCGCAAAATCAGAATCGGACAAGGTCTTTGATAGCTCGATCTCGAGCGTCCCCGCGAGATCTGCGCTGATGTCACGCGTCGGCGACAACCAATCCGAACGATGTGTCACGGCACGCCAACGTAACACGTCCTCATCACTAAGAGTCTCAACCAATTCGAACGTCTGCTCCGATGAAGACGGCTCGCGATGAATGTGCGATTCATCGAGTGCAAGGCTAGCAGCCGCAGCGGGTGCCGCGACCACCGCGAGTGAAGGACCCATATTAGGCACAGCTAACGTCATGCCGACCGGTGTTATGGCCGCTGGAGTGCCTAGAGCCGCTGGGCCACTCGTTCCGACGAGAGATACACCGATAGGCCCAGTCGCTGCACTGGCGACCGACGACATCACGCCAGCCGAAACAGACGCGCCGACGACCGGCGTGGAAGGCAAAGTGGTGTCAAATGCCGTCTGCTGCAATAACAGCTTCGCTAGACGACGATCGATCCCCATGCCAACAGCAAAATCCTCGAGCTGCGTATCAGCTGTCGCGGCGGTGGCTGCCACCTCGATACCCGGTACGACCATGGCCGGCGATGGGATGGCCGGCAACGAAACCCCAAACGATATGGAGGCAGGCGGCAAAGGCGACGGCAACGGCAATGTGTTGCCGAAAGCCGCTAGCTCGGCGACTGGGCGCGACTCATTCAATTCGTCCAAGTCGTCGTCGTTGATCGCCACTTTGACGTTACCGTCAGCGATGGCGTCGGACTTTGAATCGTTGTTTTCGCGATTTTTTAGCCGCTTAGCATCAATATCCTCGATATTTTGTTTCACCAAGGAAACAAAGTAGTCTGGATCGCCCTTCGATGCATCACCTAGAACCGACTCCGTCGGATTCGGCGGCGCGGACTTCGACCCCTGCAAGAGGGACAAAATGGCGGACGGTGCTGACATGGTGACCTGTGGACTTGCCGGTATTCTCGAACCTGGCTAGTCGATGCAACTAAGATGCCAACGCATCTCCCACGGATCTAGCCAACGCATCCATCGCTTTCTGCTCAAGAGTTGCAGCCTCTCGAGCCGCAATCGCTTCCGCACGGTCAGATGCATTCTCAAGCGCGCGTGCGAAATTGCGCTTCTGCAACGCCTCTTCTAAAGCGGAGTCAACCATGAACTGCGCTTGCGCGACTTCGTTACGTTGCGTCACCGACATCGTCGAAAGCCAGCCGGAGAACTCGCGATATTGCCGCCACGTCACGATGCTAGTCGGAGCCGACTCTCGGTCGCGGGTCGATTGGGCATAGTCTCTGCAATACTCCTCGACTACCGCGAGCCGCTGTTCTTGGGCCAACAGTTCGCTGCGCCGCTGCGTCACTACCGCCTCGGCCGCTTTAGCGACCGCGTCGCCGATCCTAGCGATGCGCTGCAGACGTTGTGCGCGCTTAGCCTGCTTATTGCTCACGCCAATACCTGCTGCAGCTGCGCAAACCCCTCGTCCAAGGTTACGCGCTCATCTGCACCTTGGGAAAGGAACTCTCGAAAGACGCCTCGACGTTGCAGCGCTTCGTCGAGCTCAGGCTGCGTACCTGGCCGATACGCACCGACAGCAACCAAATCTTTGTTTTCCTCGTAAGTCGCAAGTAGTCGACGAAACTTGGTCACGAGCGCTCGGCGCTCGCTGGAGACGATCTTCGTCGCCAATCGCGACACCGATACGCTGATATCGATCGCCGGATATTGCCCCATCGCCGCAATCTCGCGTGACAGCAAGACATGGCCGTCGAGAATTGCGCGCGCACCGTCGACGATCGGATCGTTGGCATCATCGCCCTCAGCTAAAACCGTATAAATCCCGGTGATACTGCCTGCAGAACTCATGTTTCCTGCACGCTCTACCAATTCATTGATTAAGAAGAACACCGATGGTGTGTACCCCTTAGTCGTCGGCGGCTCACCTGCAGCTAATCCGACCTCACGCTGCGCGTGCGCGACGCGAGTCAACGAATCCATCAATAAAAGGACGTTTTTACCTTGATCTCTGAAATACTCTGCAATCGCACAGCTGTAGTGTGTAGCGCGTAAGCGCAAAACTGGAGACCGGTCGCCCGGCGCGGCGACCACTACGGCGCGCTTCAAACCCTCTTCGCCAAGCGTCTCGTGAACGAAATCGAGTACCTCTCGACCACGTTCACCAATCATACCAATGACGATCACGTCAGCTGCAGTGAATCGCGTCATCATTCCCAAGAGCATACTTTTACCGACGCCACTGCCGGCAATTAGCCCAATTCTCTGACCCTGGCCCACCGTGAGAAATGTATTTATCGCCCGAATTCCGACATCAAGCGGCTCCGTAATAGCAGCGCGATGCAGAGGGTTTTGCCGCTCGCCGCGTAGCGGCACGAACACCTCGTGCTCAATTGCAGGACCACCATCGAGAGGGTCACCGAGACCATCGACTACCCGACCGAGCAATCCGGCACCAACACCAACCCGCGCCGTCAGAGTAAGGACTCGAACTGCAGCGCCCGGCAGCAAACCTTGCACCACCGACAGCGGCATCAACATGATCTCGCCATCGCGAAAGCCGACGACTTCGCAGACGATGCCCTCGCCATGCTCGGCCATGACTTCGCAGTAGGCGCCAAGTGGCGCGCGTACGCCGCGCGCACTCAACATCATTCCAGTCACTCGCGTGAGCACGCCCCGTACCGTGGGCGGTGATACTTCGATACCAGAAAGCCGCCGTTGCAAAACTCCGAGCAGCGACTCGCTCATGACGGCTCTCGCAAAACCTCGGCGGCTGCCGACAAGGCAAGCTCTCTCACTTCACGCAAACGATTTTCGAGCCGATCGTCGATGACTTGATCGCCCCGGCCCAGAATAACGCCACCACGCGCAACGAGTGGATCCGCCTGAAATTGCAGCATTGCGGGCCGCCGGTTGCCACGCTCTAGCAAGGCGACGTCTTCCGGATTCAAACGAACAACGATCGGCGTTGTTGGCAGAACAGAGGCGTCGGTCTGTGCTTTCTGTGCCAGCGTTTCGGCAACGAGTTCAATATAACGTTCGAGCCCGGCGGCGGTAGCCAAGGACTGCCGAGCCAATTGGGAGCCTAGCTCGATGCCCGCGCGCGCCAACGGCACGACGCAGTCACGCTCCAGCTTCACGCGCTCCGCATCCAACGCCTGCGCTGCTGCATCGAGCGCGACGATCGCCGAATCGAGCGCCGCGGCAATCTCGGCCATCGCAGCCTCGCGACCGCGCTGCTCGCCCTGCTGCTCCGCCTGCGCAATGCGCGCTGCGATTTCCTCCTCGGTCGGACCCGCAGGCACGAGCTCCGAGACTGGGGAATCCGCCGCGTCAAACGCAGGCTCGATCAGTAACTCTGGAATCTCATCCGCCGATGTGATGATCGCCTCTTCCTCGAAGGGAACCGGCGGCTCGGACTGCTGCTTGGCATGCTCACGCAGCAAGAACCCGGCCCGACGGATTGCGAAATGACGAGCTGCGAAAGCAGCCGACTCGTCATCGCGACGACGTAGTACATCGGCAGCCAGGAACGGCGTCGGGCTTTTCGATTTCACGGCATGCCTTTAGACGTAGTCGGCGCCACGACCTGAGAGCATCATTTCGCCGGCGTCGGATAGGCGACGTGCCGTCCGCAGAATCTGCTTCTGGGCTTCCTCGACTTCCGAAAGGCGCAACGGCCCACGACCTTCCATTTCGTCGACAAACATGTCACGCGCACGCGCCGACATGTTTGAAAGAAATTTATCTTTGACAAGATCATCTGCACCCTTAAGTGCAACCATCAACTGCTCGCTAGCTACATTGCGCATTAGCGTCTGTATGCTGCGGTTATCGCAACCCGCAAGATTTTCAAACGCAAACATGTTGTCCTGAATGCGCTGGGCGAGATCAGAGTCTTTCTCGCCAAGACGCTTCATCATCGACTGTTCGATGTCTGTCTTGACGTAGTTCATGATCTTCGCGGCAGCCTTGACACCACCGACACTCGACGATTTGAGCGACGAATTCGAGGAGAACTGCTGCTTCATGATCGCCTCGAGCTCTTGCATCGCCGTCGGCTGTATCGTCTCGAGTGAAGCCACACGTGCGAGCACCTCCGGGCGTAACGTCTCGGGCAGGAAACGCAAAACATCCGCTGCCACGTCGTAGTCGAGGAAAGAGAGCACGATAGCAATGATTTGCGGGTGCTCCGCAGCAATCATTTCCGCGATCGATCGAGCATCCATCCATTGCAGTACTTCGAGTCCACGATTCGCTGAAGCCGGTGTGATTCGACTCAGAACACTACTCGCCTTATCCTCTCCGATCGCGGCACGCAATACATTCTCGAGATAGTCGAGACCGCCACCCAAGTTAGTCTGCTTCTTGATCGTCGCAATAAAGCCATCAAGGACTACGCTCACGGCCTCCTGCGAAAGATCCGCGACAGAAAGCATCGCTGCACTCAAATGCTGCACTTCTTTCGGGGCTAGGTGACGAATGATGCTCGCGGCTTCTTCCTCACCGAGCAACATCAGCATGACGGCCGCGCGCTGCGTGTTCGACAACGCAGCGACCTCTGCGGCGACTTGTTCCGGATCTGGCGCTTCGAGGGTTGCCAATGCCATTGAGTCAGCCATGATCGTCTCCGTGTCAACCGAGGTCGCGCGTAATGAGGTTCTTCAGTACCAGCGCCACGCGACGCGCATCCTGATCAACCAACATACGAACCACGGTCACCTTGTCATCGTAACTGTTGGCGGTATCGAGCATCTCAGCTGAAATTCCGGCCTTCTTCTTCGGCTTCAAACGAGCCTTGAGGCGAGCCTTGAATTCCTCCATCGACTCACCTTCTTTGATCTCGATGTTATCGCTCTCGGCCTCGACCGACTCGACGCTTCCACCCGCTGCCGTGCCAGCTACCGCAAGATCCGCGGCACCGCCCTGCGCACCGAGCGTGGCAAGTGCCAACGCATCGGGTGTGATATCGCCGGTTGCCAGCAACGCGGCCTTCATCTCGTCAGGCGACATTTGTGCCGGTGCAGGCGGAGGTGGGACGTATGTCAGTCGCTTCACGATGGGACGAACAACGAGAAACGCGAGCAATGCGAGACCCATCGCGAAAATTCCGTACTTCACGATCTCAAGGAACTGCGGCTGCTGCCAGAACGGCAACGGCGTTGTCGGAACCGGCACTTCGAAACTCGTGCTGATGAGATTGACCACGTCACCCCTCGCTGCGTTGAAGCCGACCGCGCCCTGCACGAGCGAGGTCAAGCGAGCAACTTCTTGGGCCGGCAACGGGCGCCGTGCCGGCGGCTGATTTGATCCGGGAGCAGCGACTGCGTCGTTGACCGCTACGGCGACGGTTAAGCGACGCAGGCGCGGCGCCGGATCGACAACGTATTGTACCGAGCGATCCATTTCGTAGTTTTTCGCTTCGCTGCGTTCTTGCGCACGCACCACCGGCTCGCCGGGGGCGGGCTCAGCCGGTACGTTAGCGTCCGGTGTCGCTGCGACGGGCGGGGGCGGCTCGTTGGAAAGCGACCCTGGCACACCCTCGGACTTCGGCTCGGTCGTCGTAGATTCTCGCAGCTGCTCAGAGCGAACCTTGGTGCCCGTGCTCGTTGGATCGAAATTCTCGACCGTTCTCTCGATAACCGAGAAATCGAGATCGGCATTCACCTGCGCACGGACATTAGCGGTACCGAAAATGGGGCCCAGCAACTGCACCACGCGATCGGTGTAGTCGGCCTCGAGTTTCTGCCGCAACTCCAGTTGGCGTGCGTTGAGATCCTTCGACTCCGGCGACTCGGTGAGGAGACGTCCGAACTGATCGACAATCGATACGTTGGCCGGTGTCATGTACGGGATGCTTGACGACACGAGGTGCACAATAGCCTGCACCTGTCCCTCACTGACCGCCCGACCGTTATAAGGCGTCACGATTACCGAGGCCTTGGGTTCAGCGCGATCACGCACAAATGCGCTCTGGCGGGGCAGAGCAAGGTGCACACGCGCATCCTGAATCGTGTTGATTCGACGAATACTTTGAGCAAGCTCTTCCTCTACCGAAGCGTTGTAGCGAGCCTGCTCCATGAACTGACTCGTGCCGAGCGGCATGTTCTCGCGCAAGGCGGAGTAGCCAGCGCTCGCCTCACGAGGCAGACCAGCCGCCGCAAGCATGATGCGTGCTTCGTGGAACTCATTCGCCGGCACTTGCAAGGCTCCGCTCACCGGATCAAGCGAAACGCCAATGCCATTTTTCTGCAATAGCTGCTGCGCCTGCTCCTTATCTGCGTCAGCCATGTTCGGATAAAGTGAACGGTCCGGCTGCGAGGACATCGCCATATAAGCGACGATAGCTAGCAAAATTAATAAGCCGAGCCCCACATAGGGCAGCGCGGCACGAACAGCAGGTCGCTGTAAAACCGCCGGAAGACCGCTACCCGTACCACCGTTTGCGAGTGAGGTTCCAGCGGCATTGTCATTTGCACCGAGGGTCGACCCTGCGGTCGTCATGTTGCGCGAGGTCGAGACAGTGACTCCGTCATCGCCGAGTCCGGCACGCGCGGCGTCTAGTCGAGGACCGAGAACTTCTGCTTCAACGGTAGCCATACATTACACCGACATGCTCATAATTTCTTTGTAGGATTCCAGAATCTTGTTACGAACCTGGACCGTTGCCTCGAACGCCACGGAGGACTTCTGCATCGCAATCGCCACATCGGTTAGCGACACGTCATCGCCCCGAACATATGCGGTCTGTAATTCGCGCGACACTCGTTGCTGTTCGTTCACGCGATCGAGCGCGAATTTCATCGTGTCGGTGAAATTAACCTTCGGCTCACCCGAGGGCGGCATCAACGGCGCCGCGGGCCCCTGCGGCTGACCAGCCTCGACGCTAGGCGGACGGATCGACTCGCGCATCTGACGGAGCTGATCAAGTGCCTGCTTCATCGCGACCGACTGAATGCTCATACGCCCACCGCCATCATGCCGCTCTCACGCAGACGCGCGAGCTTGTAACGCAACGTTCGCTCACTGATACCGAGCTTGGCCGCTGCCGCCATCTTGGTGGGCGTTTCACGCAGCGTCGCCATGATGAGCTCCGCTTCCTGATTCGAGCGCCAATCTGCAAGGGACTCGGGCTCTGACTCGACTACCTGGGCAGGCAGATCCATCGGAACGAAATTGATTTCGAGCGGTAAGCCCACCTCAAGACCCAGATGATCTGCACGGAGCACGCCGCCATCCGCAACGACCATGGCACGCTGTATCACGTTCTCAAGTTCGCGCACGTTGCCCGGCCAGTCGTATGCGCGCAACGCGGCCACGGCGGAATCATCGAGTTGCATCGCACCGGAAATATATTGATGGCGCGCAATCATCGCGCGCGCTAACGGCAGGATGTCGCCTGGTCGCTCTCGTAACGGCTTCAACTGGAGCGGAAAGATATTCAACCGGTAGTAGAGGTCTTCCCGAAAACGACCGGTCGCTACGTCACCCTTAAGATTGCGGTTAGTGGCCGCAAGCAAACGAAACTGGGTTTTCTGTGGCTTGGTCGAGCCGAGTGGCGTGAATTCGCGCTCCTGCAAAACACGCAGCAGCTTTGCTTGCACAGTCGGCGGTAACTCGCCCACTTCATCGAGAAACAGGGTGCCGCCGTCGGCCTGCTCGAAGAAACCGGGGAAACGCTGAACGGCACCCGTGAAGGCCCCCTTCTCATGACCGAATAGCAGGTCCTCAACCATCGACTCTGGCAGGCACGCGCAGTTGAACGCGATAAACGGACCAGTACCGCGCAGGGAGTTCTCATGAATGTAACGAGCGAGCACTTCCTTACCCGTGCCCGAGGGACCACCGATCAGCACCGTCACCTCGGTGCGTGCCACCCGTGACGCCAATGCGAGCAACTGTGCCGTGAACGGGTCTCCGTAGACGACCGCGCCGGCTTTCGCATTCGGGTTATTCAGTGCTTCTGACACGACGGACTCACGACACCTTGCCTGATCAGGTGACGGAATGAAGCAACTGCCATGCCACAAGGCATCACAGCTAATAAAATCAATGGGTTATCGCGTCAAAGCCTGGCGCGAGAGGCTACTGTCGAGATGCCGACAGATCGTATTTACGCAGTCGCTCGATGAGGGTGGTCCGCGCAAGACCAAGCAGCTCAGCCGCGTGGGTAATGTTGCCTTCGGTCACCTTCATCGCCTCACGAATCCATGCCGACTCGAAATCGGCCAACATCCGCTTGAGGTCGACCGTGGCATTGGCGAGCGAGGGCTCCGATATCGACGGTAGTTGGGCGAACCAATCCGTCGAGACGGCCTCCTCTTCTTGCGACTCGATGCTCACACAATCGGCTGCAGCAAAAGTATCTTCGTTGAGCTCGCCAATAAACTCATCGCCCTGAAAGAGGTCAATGACCGCAGCTTGCTCATCGGCCGACGACGGCCCGGCATTGAGAGTGCCCGATCGGGGCAACATGGATGACGGGAGCTGCCGCAGTGACAACTCCTGCTCGGGCCAAAAGACCGTCAAGCGCTCGACAAAGTTGAGCAATTCGCGGCAATTGCCGGGCCAAGAATACGAGGCAAGCCAAGCCTTGAGATCTTCGGCGGCTCGGATCGGAGACTTACCGGGCGCCGCACACCGCTTGGCGAAATGTTCGAATAGCACAGCGACATCATCACCCCGATCTCGCAGTGCCGGAACATACAGCGGCACCACATTAAGGCGATAAAACAAATCTGCCCGGAATTTTCCTTGCGAAATCGACTCTTCAAGTTGCCGGTGGGTCGCTGCAACCACGCGCACATTGACCGGAATCGACCGATCGTCACCGACTCGATCAATCACTCGCTCCTGCAGCACACGTAGCAACTTGACCTGCATGTCGAGCCGCATGTCGCCGATCTCATCGAGGAACAGGGTGCCGGTGTGAGCCATCTCAAACCGACCGCGTCGATCCGTTAGTGCACCCGTGAAAGCACCCTTGGTGTGTCCGAAGAGCTCGCTCTCCAAAAGATCGGGTGGGATAGCGCCACAATTAACCGGCACAAAGCTGTTGCCGCTGCGGCCCGAGAGGCGATGGATAGATTGGGCAACGAGCTCCTTGCCCGTGCCCGACTCGCCGAGGATCAGTACGGTGCTATCTGAACTCGCAACGCGACGGATAAGCGCGCGCAACGATCGCATGGCCGGCGATTCGCCTGCCAAGACGTCGAGCGCATCACCCTCGCTGGGGCGTCTACCGGGGATTGCAGCCAAAAGCCGCCCCCACGTAACCCGTACGCCGCAAGACCCTCTCCCTGACGTTGTTGTCGGATTCGATCCATTTCGGATCGAAGGCCTGCGGATACTACATCAGGATCAAGCCGATCAGGTGCGAACCACGAACATCCGCTGGTTGACCTGCCCGACGGTCGCGGGGTTGATTGAGGCCCAAGCCTCGCGGACCTGACCTAGCAAATCCTCGCACTCGGCTAGGTCGGTAACTTCAGCCGCACCGCCCGCCCGAACGAGCTTGCGAATCAAAAACTGATAGAAATCATCGAGATGCGCTGCGACAGAACCGCCTTTTTGCAGATCCAAGGTGTCACGCAGGCCCGAAAGGATCGAGAGCGCACGGGTGACGGCGGCGCTGACCGCCTTACGTTCGGTTCGCTCAGCGTGGGCCCGGGCCAAACGGATCGCCTCGATGGCGCCGTCGTACATCATGATCACGAGATCGCGCTTGTCAGCGTCCGAGCAACGGACATCGACGTGCGCAGAACGATAGGCTTTGAGTGCAAGTGCAGACATGGTTTGGTGCTCCATGAACGGGACTACCCCGTACATGGACAACAGTCGGCCCAACGCCCGCGACCTTTAGCCGGAAACTCCGGCCGGAGAGGATTGGCGGCGGGGGTTTAAGCCCCCGCCGCGATCCCGACTTCCAGTCTGCCGATCCGCCTTAGTAGGCGCCGGCTACCGCAGCACCAATGGGTACCGTCGCCGACCGAGTCGTCTCGGACGGACTGGAGGTCAAGGCCTTTACCGGAGTCGCGACTGCAGCTTTGGCAAGCTGAACCCACGAATCCTTCACCTCAGAGATCATCTTGATACATTCCTGGAGCAGTGCCACATCGCGACGAGCCTGCGCTTTGATGAGCTGCGCCGACAGTGCGTTGTAGAAACTGAACAAGTTATCAGCCACCGGTTGCCCGCGCTCGAAGTCGAGCGTCTCGCGCAGACCCGCAACGATGGTCAGAGCTCGAGCGAATTGACGCCCTGCATCCCGCCATTCCTTGCGCTCGATGTGCCCCTGCGCCTTGACGAGTGACTCGATGATGCCGTCGTACAGCATGACCACGAGTTCCACGCCTTTTCCGCCATGGGCCATCGATTCCGATTTCACGGACTGATAAGCCTTGAGTGCCGCAGCATTTGGTGCCATATGCTTTAGTCTCCAGAGTTGTTGAACCGTTATTCCTTGTGATCCACCAGGATCCCCGTCAGTGCGTCGATGTTGCGCGTGATGCGCAGCATGTCCTCCGACGGAATCTGGCGAACCATTTCGCCCGTATTGACGTCCGAAACTTTCACTACGATCGTGCCAGTGTTGCCGTCGACGCCGATCTCGACGCGTTGTCCACGCGTAGAGAGTCGCTCGTTGGCCAGCTTCACCGACTCACGCAATTCCGCTTTAATCGACTCGACGCTGACCGCAGAGTCGCCTCCGCCGACCGGCTTGATGCCGGTCACGCCACCCAAGTCGACCGCAACCGGTTCCACCGGTTTGTTCGGTCGAGCCTCGGCGGCAGCGCCGTCCGGGCTCTTATCCCGGATCAACGCCTGTACCGCAGCATTGCTCACAGCCATGGTTTAACTCCTGAGTTCACGCGTCAGCCTCAGCGCAGCAGCGCGAGGATGTACTGCGGACTCTGATTGGCCTGTGCGAGCATCGCGCTGCCCGCTTGCGTGAGGACGTTCGCCCGCGCCATCGCAGCCGATTCGGCCGCGAAGTCCGCATCTTCGATGCGGGATCGCGCTTCCTCGGTACGTTGCACGACGTTCATCAGATTGCTGACGGTGTGCTCCAAACGGTTGATCGCCGCGCCGGCGGTGGCGCGAGCAACGTTCAAGTTACTCAAGCCCTTATCGAGTGCGGTGACAGCATTGCTCGCCATGGTGACGTTGCTGGCTGCCGTTCCGTGACCGCCGATACCGAAATCAGACGACGCGATATCGTCTCCGACCAAAGCCGACATGTGCAGCGTCTTGAACGTGGCCGCGATTGCGTCGCCACCGTTAAAGCCGACCTGGAAGCTGTAGGTGATATCTGCGGTAGAAGCCACATCCATCGTGCCGTTGAACTTCGTCTTCGACTGGATACGATCGACCTCGGCCGCTAACGCAACGAATTCCAGGTTCGCGTTCGCTTGGTCTTCCGCGGTGTACGTGTCATTTTGCGAAAGCGTTGCGAGCTCTCTCATTCTAATCAGAATATCTTCGATCTCATCCGCCGCTCCATCGTAGGTGCTGAGCATCGAAATTCCATCATTGGTATTTCTGATTGCCTGATTAAGACTCGACACCTGCGCCTTCATACGCGTGACGACGGTTTGTCCAGCGGCGTCATCCACCGCTCCGTTGATACGTTTGCCGGACGCTAATCGCTCCATCGCCTGCGAGAGATCCTTACGGGTCTCATAGAGGGCACGTGAAGCCGAAATCGACGAGATGTTCGTATTTGCTGTAACAGCCATTTTTATAACTTCCTATCCCGATCAACCACGCAGCAGCGTGAGGATGTACTGTGGGTTCTGGTTAGCCTGGGCCAACATCGCAGTACCCGCCTGTACCAACACATTGGCGCGAGCCATAGCAGCAGACTCGGCCGCAAAATCAGCGTCCTCGATGCGTGAGCGAGCTTCCTCTGTACGTTGCACCACGTTCATCAAGTTGCTGACGGTATGCTCCAAACGGTTGATAGCCGCGCCAGCCGTCGCTCGAGCAACGTTCAGGTTACTCAAGCCCTTATCCGCAACGGACGCGGTCACATCAGCGGAACCCGCCGTCATGTCAGTCGCGGCACTCGCCACGCCGAGGGTTGTCGCATCCAATTTGTTGAAACTGAATGCTGCGGTGTCACCGGCAGCGAAGCCGACCTGGAAAGAGTACTGACCGCCGCCCGAAGCAACATCGAGCGTTCCGTTGAAGGCCGTCTTACTCGCGATACGCCCGATTTCCGACACCAGAGCCGTCACCTCAAGTTTCGCGTTAGCGATATCGTCACTGGTGTAGGTGTCGTTCTGCGCCAAAGTAGCGAGTTCACGGATGCGGATCAGCATGTCTTCAATCTCGTCTGCGGCCCCCTCGTAGGTATTGAGCATCGAGAGGCCATCGTTGACGTTCCGAATCGCCTGATTAAGGCTCGTAATTTGCGCCTTCATGCGTGACACCACGGTCTGACCGGCAGCGTCATCCGACGAGCTGTTGATGCGCTTTCCCGACGACAGTCGCTCCATCGCCTGGCTCAAGTCATCTCGGCTCTTGTAGACGGCTCGCGCCGCTGCGATCGACGAGATGTTTGTATTGGCCGTTACGCTCATAGTTTAGTTCCTGTACTAAAGGTCAGTTGGTGCTGCTTTCAGTACTAGATTCGTTTCGATGGATACGCCATCCGGGTCTCAATCTCACCCGCCTCGAACCCTGGCTGTCGCCGTCACGGCGACAGCCAGGCCGAGCTCGATTACGATCTCAACAGTGACAAGACGTACTGCGGCGACTGGTTCGCTTGCGCCAACATTGCCGAGCCCGCTTGGGTCAGAACGTTAGCTCGCGCGAGCGCTGCAGATTCCGCCGCAAAGTCGGCGTCCTCGATACGCGACCGAGACTCCTCAGTTCGCTGTATCACGTTCATCAGGTTGTTGACGGTGTGCTCTAATCGGTTAATCGCGGCTCCGATGGTCGCGCGAGCCACGTTAAGATTACTCAACCCGGCATCCGCTTCTGCCACTGCTGACGCCGCAAGGTCCACCGTTTTAATACCATTGGCATTAACGGCTGACCCCTGTAAAGCGGTTGTGTTCAACTTCTTAAACGCAACCGCTACCGCATCACCACCATTGAAACCAACCTGAAACGAATAGGTGATGTCCGCGGCGGTCGTTGCGATATCGAGCGTGCCGTTAAACTTGGTTTTTCCGGCTATGCGATCAATCTCGGCTGCCAACGCCGCATACTCGAGATTAGCGTTTGCTCTATCATCGTCCGTATATGTGTCGTTTTGAGCGAGAGTTCCGAGTTCACGCATGCGGATCAAGATATCTTCGATCTCATCTGCCGCACCATCGTACGTACTCAACATTGAAATGCCGTCGTTAGCATTACGAACGGCTTGGCCTAGACTGGTAATCTGGGCTTTCATTCGCGTTACTACGCTCATTCCGGCAGCGTCGTCTTTCGCGCCGTTGATGCGCTTGCCGGAGGACAGGCGCTCCATGGCCTGCTCAAGATCCTGACGAGTCGAATAAAGCGCACGAGACGCTGATATCGACGGGATGTTTGTATTAATGACTACTGACATTGGGTGCTGCTCCTAACCTAAGTGGTGCCTTAGTGAAAAATTAGCCGCGCAGTAACGACAACACGTACTGCGGCGACTGGTTGGCCTGAGCGAGCATGGCAGAGCCCGCCTGGGTCAATACGTTCGCCCGCGCCAAGGCAGCGGACTCTGATGCGAAATCGGCGTCTTCCACACGCGAACGCGCCTCTTCAGTGCGCTGAATGACGCTCATCAAATTATTGACGGTGTGCTCCAAGCGATTAATCGCCGCACCGGCAGTGGCGCGGGCTACGTTCAAGTTGCTTAACCCCTTATCGAGAGCGGTTACGGCGTTAGAAGCCATCGTGATGTTGCTGGCCGCTGTTCCGTGTCCACCAATGCCAAAATCACTCGATGCGATATCGTCGGTCACCAACGCCGACATATGCAGCGTTTTCAACGACGCGGCAATCGCATCGCCTCCGTTGAAGCCGACCTGGAAGCTGTATGTGAGGTCCGCTGTCGAAGCGACATCGAGCGTTCCGTTGAACTTTGTTTTGGACTGGATACGGTCGACTTCGTTAGCCAACGCAACAAATTCCAAATTTGCGTTCGCTTGGTCTTCCTTTGTGTACGTTCCGTTTTGCGAGAGCGTTGCCAGCTCCCGCATGCGAATGAGGATGTCTTCGATCTCGTCCGCCGCTCCATCAAAGGTGCTTAACATCGAGATACCATCGTTAGCGTTACGAACCGCTTGGCTCAAGCTCGAAATTTGAGCTTTCATGCGCGTCACTACCGTCAACCCGGCGGCATCATCGCTTGAACCGTTGATGCGCTGGCCGGAGGACAATCGCTCCATCGCCCGCTCAAGATCGTTCCGTGTCGCATATAAAGATCGAGACGCGGCGATCGACGGAATATTGGTGTTGACTGTGACGCTCATACGCTTACGAACTCCCTGGTTGGTGCGGCACGGATGGGTTACTCACCTGTCCGTCAAGGAAGTTAGTCGTACTTAGTCAGGGAATCTTTAATCAGACCGGATCGGTTGTCGTCAGAGGCGCTTTTGTCAGGTATTTCATGCGCTTAGGAGAGAGAGTCGACCAGACCGAACTATTTCCGATGTCGGAATGAGGGTCCGATCGAGCGCTATTTGGGGCGTTGCACAGGCGGACCGGTCTCACCGTCCCCTAAATTTCGTCCCGAAATACTCGGCGATATGAGCTATGCGGCGATCGCCGGTCGAGGTGTATCGGAAACTGATCACGCCCTTAAGTAAGACTGGGCGGCGAAGGCTTAGTGTGAGGTCGGAAAAGTCAGGCGAACCTCGGTATAACGAGGATTATCCCGACCCGATGTTTACAACAGTGCGATCCAGCTCAACCGGGAATTAATTGCATCGCGCATCTGCCGCGATCAGGACGAGCCGCTCTTCCGTCGAGAAATCTGGCAGGTCAGTTACCGCTCCATACACACGGCGGAGTTGGCCTCGCCACCACTCGGGCTGCTCCTGTATCAGGTGAGCATTTCTCCCATCAGCTAGCGTTTTCGCGGCAGGTCCGAGGCCGATGGAAATGAACGCAATCTTGCCGGTCACTGAAGCCAAATCTTGCAAAACGTTACTTAGCAGATCAGGCTCGATGTGCTCTAGAACGTCGATACAACACACGAGATCGGATTTGACGGCAAGACCGTACTCGGGAAACGAAGGGTCGTACGGGCTGTAACGAATATTCGAAACCCCAGATGCTGCCAGAGAGCCCTGAAGCAGTTTTTTTCCCGCACCGTAGTCACACACCGAAGTTGCGCCCGATATACGGATTACTTCCGCGACTAATGAACCAAAAGCGCTCGCTGTAATTCCATAACTCGGATTCTCGTGTAACTCACGCTGCAGATAGAGGTAGTCCGGCGAGATCAGTTGAGCTGCGCTCATAATTTAACCCCTGTTGCAACGTGTTTCGGAGAATTCGGCATGAGTATCGACAACGCCATCGAGCCAAGATCGCGTCCATCCGTGGCAATCGCGGTCCAGGTCGAGCCGTATTCGACGTTTCTCCACTCCTCAAACCACGGCCCACCGCGCGTAAAGTGAACGGCGATTGGATCGGCACAGTCCGCTGCAGAATGCCAACCCTCGAGATAGTTCCAGGTAACCGGAAGAGCTCCGATGGCATCATCAGTCAGCCAGTTAAACCGGTGAAGATGTAGGCCTGATTCCGTATTGACGACATCGGGCGTTAAGCCCTGAACCTGCTCATGCCCGCAGTTGATCAGCATGAAGCTCGACCAGTTCTTGCGTGGATATTGCGTTTGAGTTTGGCCGTCCATCTTGGTCGTCTCTTTCGGCCGATAGTCATGCTGCACGCAGTAAAGCGCTTTATTCGAGTCACGATAGTCGAGCAAGCCGGCGATATCCTTACGAAATAGGAAATCGCAATCGACGAATACGGCCCAACCTCGGTATCCAGCTAGATAAGGCGTCAGGAAGCGAGTGAAACTGAACTCTGTCGACGACAGCGCATCGGGCGCCCTCCAATACAGACCGCGACTTCGCAGTTCACTCTGCTTGATTGGAATAATCTCGAGCGGGATCGAGCTATGCATCTCGAGCGATCGCTTACATACCTGATAAGCGATATCTTCACGGCTATCCCAGCCGACGAATACACGTAAAGGTTTCATGCGGCCACCCGGCGAGAAACCTGCGCCAACTCTCGCGCAGCGACGAGGTACAGCTCAGCTGTTTCGTCCGCCTGCTGCTCGGCCACTTCGATCAACTCCTGCAGTCGAGCAGGAGCGTCAACCGTAGTACGTCGCGATTGCTCCTCGAGCTCCTGCAACTGCTGCGTCAGCAGCAACGAGACTTCAGGGCAATCGGCGGCCTGCTTGACCACACCGCCGTACATCGACAGATCCGATGCTCTGGCGCTCTTCGCCTCGGCCGTCGCCTTCGCACAGGCACGCTTTAGAGACCGTAGCTTCTTGATCTTCGTGGTCAACTTCTTCGCAAGGCCCGATTCGGGTTTAAGATTTTTCACCAGAATAGCTACCTCGCTCATCGCCTGTAACGGACTACGCGTCGCGGGCGGTACTCGGTGCTCGGCGGGGTCGACAAACTGAGCACCCTCAATACGCGCTCCCTTGGCGGAAATATTGAAGAATCGGGGGCCGTCAACCTTCTGCTGGCAATCGCGAATGAACTCCTCAGTCCACAAGCGATACGCATCAAGCTCAAGACTGGTTGCCATCACCGAACCATCATTTGCTACGGCGCCGATGAGAATGCCGGTGCGACCAGAGGCATCGAGGGGTTTACGCTTGTAGCTACGCTTGTCGCTGGAAACGGTGAATTGGTCGCCAGAGCCTGATCCATCGGCGTACAGGCGATCATCGGGGAAACCAAAGTCAGCACCGACGAGCGTAATTTCAGTACAGCCCAGGAGCTTGGCGAGCTGCAATCCCGTATGAAACACACTCCCACCCGTCGGGATAGTCGGGATTTTTACATTCCCGAATACGGAAGACAGGATTCGAGTTCCGTCTCCCGCAAAGTATGGCATCAATGGGCGGTCGACCTTAGCCAATACGTCAGGGCGTACGGATACTTCCGCAAGAAAGCCGGCGATCCCACTCAGATCAACGCCTTCCAAATGGCGCAACTGCTGGTTGGGATCGAGCATCACTACGAAGTCGGGGGTAACACCGTTCTTTGCGAGCGCTTTTAAAGCTTTGTACGCACAGATGATGACTGGTCTCGGCGACTGAGCCTTTATCCAATCGATGTTTTGATCGAGCGACGGGCCTGCACCAATGACAATGGCGCCGGATCCTTTGAGAAGATCAACCGCACCCATGGTGTCGCGACCGCTGCGCGCGAAGTTTGGAATATTGCGGATGAACTGTCGCGCCCAACTTGCACCAAGCGTGTTCACCGTATTTCGATTTATCATGACCTTTCGCAGCCGTGCATCAAGTGCTTCTTTGATGGTCTGCGGACAATGCTGATCAACACCCCACAAGCACCATACACGCTGGGGTCGACACTGCACGAGATCAGGAATCTTGACGAAGGTCAGATCGCTGCGTTGCGGATCAACAGTCGATTCATCCCCTTCGATGTGCAGGTCGGACCAACGAACAATTCTTGCATATTCGCGACGCTGCAAAATATCGATCATATCGTCAGTCTGCGGACCCGCGACGATGAAGATATCGAAGCGCGGATCGGCCGAAACCTCGAGAGCGCGATCAATGTATCGCTCGACTTCGGATACCTCTGGCCGCTCCTCAACGTTCAGCCATTCCAGAATGAGACGCTCGCTCTTGCGAATCTCGACAAGTAATTCAACGAACTTGACGGTCGCGTTGATCGTACCGAGCGACACACTAGCATCGGCCTTGGTATCGAATGGGCGCGTTCCGTGGAACATCGCGTGCCCCACACGAACAACATCGATGCCATGCGAAACCACTTTGGCTGATTCGCCCCCAACAATCGCATGCATTAAGGCATCTTGGGCTGCGCGATAGACGCGGGCAGCGGCCATCTTTTCGTTCAGATCTGCCGACGCACCGGCGGTTTGTCCGTTGATATTCATGTGTCGTCTCGCTGATTAATCCTGCTTCTGATTGAAGGTGCTGTCGAGTCGCTTGGAGGTTTCCTTGAAGCTCGCGAGCACCGCATTCAGCGCCGAGAACTGCCTCTCGTAGCGCGCTTGTAAGCGCTCGATGTCCTCATCGAGCTTGGTTTGCATCTTCTCGGCCCGAGCTTTGCCATCTTCATAAGACTTCTGTAGATCAGCGACGGTACCGGTCGTTCGCACCATGCCGTAGACCGATACCGCCATGTCACCCGCAAGACCGCTCGGCGAACCGGAAAATAAGTAAGGCGAAGACGCATTGTTGGAGAGCGCCTTAATGACATCCTCCGGGTTACTTTCAAACTTTGACTTAATAGTTGCTTCGTCGACCTGCAAGACGCCGTTACGATCAAGCGCGACACCCAGAACGCTCCAGTGAGTGATATCCCCACTAGCGCTCGATGAACGAGCGGTCAATTTGTTCCGCAGCATCGTTTTAATTGTGCGGACGGAGGTATTGTTCTGCAGCGTGCCGGCAAGCTCATTTTCCTCACTCGCCGGGCCTGTTGCTGCGTTGATGAACTCGTTTAACAGATTGAACGCATCGGCAAAACGAGTCACCGCGGCGGCAATCTCGGTACCGTCGAAGCTCACGCCAAGCTGTACAGGCGTCGCAGAGACGCTGTTAAGTCGCAGGGTGACACCATCCAATGCGTCGGTCACGGTGTTACTGGAGCGGCTCATTGGGATGCCATTGAGCGTGAAGGTTGCATCCTGCGCGCCCTGCAATGTCGTCGGAAAGTCGATCGCCGAAGTATTGGAGCTTGCAACCGTAAACGTGTTGGTTGAGCCGCTCTCACCTTCCAGAACAATTTGATAGGGTGTTGTGCCAGTGCCCGTGTTGACCAAACGAGCAGTAACATCGCTGCCAGATGCGTTAATCGCTGAGACGACGCCGGCGACGGTCGTATTTGCGGGAATTTTCACGGTGGTCGCCGTTGTCGCGGGAGTCACGCCGGTAGTTAGCGTTAAACTCATCTCTGCGGTCGTTACGACCGTCGAGCTTGCAGCGAATCCGGACGACGTCATACGCTTTGGCTGTGCGAGCTGAGTCACCGTTAATGAGTGATTTCCAGGAGTCGCCGCAGTGATGCCTCCAGCTTGAGCGATGACCACCCCGCTATTGGAGTTCGAGATTGAAAGCTTGTTCAACTTGGAGAGACTGCCAAGCTCGGTCGCCGCGGTCTGCAGCGAGCTCAACGCACTCTTGAGCAAACCGACACTCGAAATAGCAACTTCGGCTTTCTTCTTGGCCTCATCGACGATCTTCTGACGCGGCTCCTTGACGGCGGAGACTAGATCGGAAACCAACTGCTTGGTGTCCAAATCAGCAGCGCCGAGCGAAGTGATGATATTGGTGCTGGCCATGACCGCCTACGCTCACTCGTTATCGGAGCGAATCCAAAAGACTCAACTGCGACAATCGCGACATCATCGACTGCGAGGCCTGCATCAGCAGTTCCTGCTGCTGCAGCTGGGTTAAGGCAGTCGCATAGTCGAGATCCTTCAGGTCGGAGAGTGACTCACGAGCGCGGATCGTGATCTCCTCCGCCTGGCGCTCCGCAATGTCGAGTCGCTGCTGAATACCGCCGGCCCGCGCCATCGCGACACCAACGTTATCGTTTAAAACTTCGATATCGCGTAACGCTTGCTGACGACCATCGAGACGGTTTCCTCGCAGAGCACTTTCGAACTCGCTCAAGACCTCAAAAAATCCGATGCTGTTGTTATCGCGTTCGATTCCCTTCCAGATACTAGGTCCCGAGGTCGTCGCATCCTCAAAACCGACATCGTTCACACGAACGCGGAGTGGCGTCGTCGAACCGACGTAATCGACAGTTCCATCATTGTTTAGAACGTAGGGAGGCGCGCCGGATCGAGTGCCACCGAAGACGTAGCGGTCATCCGCATCACGCGTATTCGCGAGGTCCACAAAAGAACGCTTGAGCGCGACCAACTCCTCGGCGATAGCGTCCAGTTGCGATTGAGGGACCGGGTCATTGGCCCCCTGAAAGGCAAGCTGCTTCAATCGGTCCATCAACTCGGAACCTAATTGCAAAGCACGCGACTGCGCGTCGACCCCAATGCGTACACGCGAGATGGCCTGACGATCGGCCTCGAGTGTTGCAAGCCGGCTTTCGAAGGACTGAACCCGTCCGGCGAGACTTGGCTCCTCGGAAGCACGAGTGAATTTGCTTCCCGACGATAAGGCGCTTTGCAACTTGGCCATTGCAGCTGAGTTTTCCGACATCTTATCGGTCAGCTGCTGGTAGATCATCGAAGTAGATACGCGCATTCAGTTCACCTATTACAAACGCTGCAGCAAAGAATCGAAAATACGATTTGCCGTCTGGATGACTTGCGCGTTTGCCTGATAAGCCTGCTGGAATCGCAACAGGTCAGATAACTCCTCGTCGAGATTTACGCCCGAGACCTTGTCGCGTGACTCACGAGCGTGGTCGAAAACGACCTTCTGTGCATTACGGCCAACCTCGGCCTGAACCGTCAGGGCACCGGTTCGGTTCACCAAACCCTCATACTCCTCCTGGACAGTTTGCCCCGACGGAGTTAAGTCACGACGACTCTGGATTCGCGCGATGGCAGCGGCTACGCGGTTGTCTCCCAATGGCTCATCGGTTGGCTGAATCGCATAGCGATCACCATCCGCCGGCAGACCACCCATAGTGATCGCCCAGTTACCGTATCGAATGGTTCGCGTAGCGAGATCCATTCGACCTTCGGCGACGATCGTGTCGGTACTGGTATCAAGGATTTGATACACGTTTGACGAATCGAACACGAGCTCATATCGGCGCGCGTCAGCCTTCAATTCCGCAGGCACGCTACCTGGTGTGTAGGTTCCCGCTAGCTGCACATCGGCTGATGTACCGGACGCGTTGACACCGAACACCAATAAGTCTTCGGCGAGCTGCTCAGTCATCGAGAAGCCGCGTCGCAAGCCCATGGTGTCGAGAACTGCGCTCGTTGTCGTGTCAGGATCGAAGTCGATAGAAAGCGACGAAGCGTTGAACCTGCTACCGACTGACAGACCGATTGAGTTCTCGCCGATATCAAACGGCTCGCCAGCACGACCCGTGCTGTTGGTAAGAATGAGCTCACCGTCTACGACATCAGCGGACACGCCTATCTGTGCACCATTGATGTTCCTGGCAAGATTCGTCGCCCAGGTGTCGCCTATACCTAGACTCGCATCGGTTGCGACACGCACACCATTCAGCGTGACGTAACCGCCGCCAGCTACGTCGCTCGCTGCGGATTTAATTGCGTTATAGCTTTTGAAAATCAGTTGATCATTATCAACAACCTCCGCTACTACACCAGTGTCGCCCGCCTCCACATTGATCAACGAGGTCAAGTTGGCGATTGTGACAGGATCGGGAATCGTAAAAGTCTTGACGGTCCCGTTGAGTCGCAAGGTCAAACTACCCGCTGCCGATAACGAGGGAAGGTCGATCGATCCGGTCTCGATCCGCGCTGGACTGCGGATAACCGAACCATCGATCGTCGTTTGAGCACCCGAAGATGCATACATCCCGTGCACGAGCGTCATATCGAGATAGCCCGCCGCCCCGGTCTTGTTCAGATAGTCGGAAGAGTAAACAGCCGATTCATGAAAACCATTGGCAGCAGTCACTACGGATGACGCCATGGCAGGACCAGAGAGTTGGCGACCATCTCGAGTGAAAACCGCAAGTTGGCCGGAATCGCTGCCAGTCGTGAGCGCAACGTTACGAGTACCCGCTCTGATTACGGCAATCGGTGTCCGCGAAGCAGAAACCGTAGTTTCCGAGTACGGCGGACCGGATGTGCGGGGAATCAAGACATCGATTCCTCGGAAGTCGGCTGCGATACGAGGGTCGGCTAATGCAATGTCAGCCGTCGCGGTACTCAAGTTTCCGAGTCCTGCGGTCGTCATGATCTTGCTAGCGCTGGCAACCTCAGCAGGTTCCTTAATCAGCGTGCGAAAACTGACTGCCGGTCGAGTCTCCGGAGCGATGCGAAAAGTGTCGCCGTTAGCCGGTAAGCCTTGGACCGAAAAGCGCAACCCATCCAGTTCGAGATCGTTTCTGCCCGTGGCAATGTCACCGGACTGCACATTGCGTACTGTCCACACGCCCGCATTGCCGTCATACCGCATTTCGTAACTGTTCGGCTGTACCGTCGTCGCATCAAGAACTGTTACGCCGAGGCGGGAGGTGCCCGCGTTAGCACGGCCGTCGACCGCGAAATCAGGGCCGACATAGAAGAGGTCGCCGCCGGGCCGTCCGACTGAATCCAAACCTTGGCTGTGAAGCTTATTAACCTCACGACCAAAGTTGAGCGCCAAACGATCAAGTGTCTCAGCCGCTGGCCCCAAAGCTTGGCCACGAAAACGGACGAGCCCCCCTAAGGTGCCGGTTTGCACGTTTGACAATACGGTCGGCTGACTTGCCGCATCCAAGACGAACTGCACTTTACCGTAGTCGAAATCATCAAACGAAACTGACAGCGTACGCGCACGATTACTTTCGACCAGCGCCACGCCAGACGCTGACTCACCCGCGTAGACAGTCGCAGCACCACTATCGGAGAGGGATACGGTTATACCTAGGCGCTCGGCGAGACTCTTGAGCACGGCATCACGACGATCAAGCAATTGCATCGGCTGCTCGGCATCCGTCGCCCGCTTGACGAGTTGTACGTTGAGCGCCGCGAGCTCCTTCATCAAAGAGTTAGCCTCAGCGACACCCTGGTCAATCTGAGTTCGCGTCGTGCCATCGAGCATTTGAGCCGTACCGCCGAGACCTCGGAACCGAGAGGCGACCCCTTCGGCTGCAGCGAGGAATCCTGCACGAATACCCGAGGAACCTGGCGCCGCTTCAAGGTTACGCGCTGCGTCAAAAAAAGCTTGGAAGGCTCCGTGCAACCCTGCCTCCGAGCTACCAAGCGCATCCTGCAAACTCTGCAACTCAGTCAGGAGGACTTCCTCACCCTTCAAATCAGAGCTGGCCCGCTGCAAATTCTCTTCGGCAAACCGATCATAAAGACGCTGCACCTGTGCGAACCGCACGCCGTTGCCGAGACTGATACGCGAGGAGTTGTCCTGGCCAGCCGTCTCCAGCACGGCACGCTGCCGTACATACCCCTCGGTCTGCAGGTTAGCGATATTGTTACTGGTCGTACCGAGTGCGCGTTGATACGCCGCCAAACCCGAAACGCCAATGCCAACAAGATCCACCATCTCAAGGGCCCTTCACTTGGAAGCCACGCTGCTGCAGCGCAACGTTGGTAGAAACTGGAGCATTGGGATCTACGACGACGCTACTCTGGCGTTGCAGTTGCGCCTCAATGAAGGGAGCAAGTCCGATACCACCCGCTTTCGACATACCGAGAGCGACCTGTTGGTCGAACATTTGCTGATACGTCTCCATCGCGTCGGAGCCCATCAAGCCACTGCGAGAGACCGTCTTACGCATCTCCTTGAGCATGAGATTCAGAAACAAGGACTCAAACTGAGACGCCACGGAGGATTGAGCCTCCGATGGACGATTCTCGGCCTTCGCTCGTAGGTCTGCGAGCGAACCGAAGTCATACCAGTTAGAAGTGCCTTTGACGTCCATGATTTAGATGACGATGAGCTCAGCCTGCAGGGCGCCGGCTCGCTGTAATGCTTCAAGGATGGATATCAACGCGGTCGGCGATGCGCCGATCTCATTGACGGCATTAACGATCTGTCGAAGCTCCGCACCCGGTTTGAAGAGAACCATTTTCTTCGACTCTTCGGTCACCGTAATTGCGGCGTTCTGTACGGGGGTTGTCGCAGCGTTGGGCGGCGCGAAAGCGCCTGGCTGACTAACCTCGTTAGTCGCCTCAACCGTGACAGAGATATCACCCTGACTCACTGCAGCGGCCTTGACCAAGACGTTACGACTAATCACGACCGTACCGGTTCGTGAATTGACCACGACCCGAGCCGGCGGCTCGGCGGCATCGACATCCAACTCCTCGAGCAAACCGACGAACGCGACTCGGGCGTCCGGAGCCATCGGCGCCCGCACCTTGACCGATACCGCATCCACCGAAGCTGCCGTGCCCTCACCAAACTGATTGTTGATTGCCTGCATGACGCGGGCGCTCGTCGCAAAATCTGGCGATGTGAGATTGAGCGTTACAAATTCGCCTACGTTCAGTGGTCCCTCCACTTCTCTTTCAACCAGAGCACCACCGGGGATACGCGCCGATGTCGACACGCCGACGGCGACCGAAGATCCAGCAGCGTCCGCGGTGAAGCCGGAAGCTGCGAGTGGCCCCTGCGCTACGGCATAAGTCTCCCCGTCCGGACCGCGCAGGCGGGTCATGAGCAGGACGCCACCTCGCAAGCTCTTAGCCTTGGCGATCGCTGCTACGTTCACATCGATTTTCTGACCGGGCTTCGCAAACGCCGGTAGTTCAGCCGTGACCATTACGGCAGCCACGTTCTCGACTTTGAAGTCTTTGACTGCAGTCGGATCAAGATCGTAGCTCGACAACGGACCATCTACGGATGCGCCCATACGCGATAAGGTTTCACGTAGAGTCTGAATGGTGAACGAAATGTCTTTACCATCGCCCGTTCCCTGTAGGCCTACTACGAGGCCGTATCCGAGAAGTTGATTCGGACGAGCGGCCGACAGCGCCGCAATATCTTTAATTCGAGCGGCCTCGACCGCCTTCGGCCACGCACCCAGTAAGGTCAGGGAGGCGGTCAAGATAGTGATGAATATCGTTCGCAGTTTCATGATCGGCTCCTAAAATGGCCACAAGCGAAGCAGCGCGCGATTCATCCAACCCGCTCGACTCGCATCGGCCAGTTCACCTTTGGCAGCAAAACTGATGTCGGCATCGGCCAGACGACGCGAACGGACGGTATTGTCTGGCTGAATGTCAGATGGACGTACGAGCCCCGTCAAGCGAACGATCTGAATGCCGCGGGTCAACTCCATACGCTTATAGCCGCGTACTGCGAGCAGCCCATTCGGCAGAACTTCCGTAACGACCGCAGTGACCTCGCCCGTGATGCGACCCTCCTGTGCAGCGCTACCAGTGCCGGAGGAATCGATAGCGCTCTCACCAGGGTTCATATCGGAAGGCCACGGCAGACCAATGTTGCCAAAGCGACGATTCAGATCGGTCAACGCATTGGCCGTCAACGCAGTCGTCGCTGAGTTTCGCGAAGCATTGCTTGAAGCCGTGCTAGACGCTGAAACGTTCTCTTCAATCAACACGGTCAACAAGTCGCCTGGGCGCCGAGCGCGATCCTGGCCGAGCAAACTATCCTGCCCGGCGCGTGAAAAAATTGAGCCGTCGTTTACAGCGATAGATTGCGCTGGACTTGGCACGTAGACTCGCTCGGGCGGTAGATCCCGAACGCCGACCTCGGCACAGCCACCGAGCAACAGCAGAGCTATCAGCAGAACAGGTGAACGATACAACATGACGTCATTCATCAAAGATTGTTGTTAGCGAATCGCAACATGCCATCAACCGCCTCGATAGCCTTTGAGTTGACCTCATAAGCGCGTTGGGTTTCGATCATGTTGACCATCTCTTCAACGACATTGACGTTCGAGCTCTCGAGAGCGCCCTGAATCAACTGTCCGACACCTTGCTGAGTGGGAATTCCGACCTGCGGCGGACCACTGGAGCTCGTCTCGCGGTAGAGATTCTCGCCAATCGCTTGTAGACCGGAGGGGTTCAGGAAGCGTGCGAGCTGAATCTGGCCGATCGCCTGGGCGGCAGGCTCGCCGAACGCCTGAATCGATACGGTGCCATCAGCACCGATCGTGATCGTCTGCGCATTCTGCGGAATCGCGAGCTCAGGTTGCAGACGATAGCCGCTGGAATTGACTAACACGCCCTCCGCGGAAATCTTGAAACCGCCATCACGACTGTAAGCCAAGGTGCCATCCGGCTGCAGAATCTGAAAGAAGCCTTCGCCGCTGATGGCGACATCGAACGCATTTTCAGTCTGAATAATATTGCCTTGTGCATGCAACTTCTCGGTCGCTACCACCCTTGTACCGGTACCGAGCAGTAATCCAGTCGGAGCAGCCGTATCGGCGGAGGTTTGCGCGCCGCCCTGACGAACGTTTTGATACAAGAGATCTTCGAACGTAGCGCGATCGCGCTTGAAGCCAGTCGTATTGACGTTTGCGAGGTTGTTCGCAATCACCGTCATGCGGGTTTGTTGGGCATCGAGGCCAGTTTTAGCAACCCAGAGTGCGGCTTCCATGGAACTCTCTCCTATCTACGATCTGTTACTGATTGAGGCGAGCCAGAGACTGGCTACGCTCGGCGAGATCGCTCGCCTGCTTCAATACCTTGACCTGCATCTCATATCGGCGGCTCATGCTGATCATGTCCACCATCGTCGAGAAAACATTGGTGTTGCTACCTTCGAGTGCACCAGATTGCACGCTAGGCACTTCCGCCTGTGGGAACGGCTCACCCGTCGCTGAGCTGTAAAATCCGTCTTCGCGGAGTCGTACGCCGTCAGCCGGCGCATCACCGATCTGCATCCGGGCGAGCGGTAAGAAAATCGCCGCCTGTTCACCCGGTTGTTTGGTAAAGATCGTGCCGTCCGTGCCGACTTTGACTTCGACAAGTGCCGGAATCTGAATTGGTGTGCCGCCATCAGAAAGCACAGCCTCACCGGTACCTATACGCAGGGTGCCATCTGCACCGACCATCAAGTCACCACGTCGCGTATAGGCGGTGTCACCATTCGGTGCCTGAATCGCCAAAACTTGCGTCCCCGCAAACGCCACATCGAGCGGTCGTCCGGTGTGAGTCACCGGACCGGGTCGCATATCGACCGAAGTCGCAGGCACCATCACCGGCACAAAACGCGACGTAAAGCCATCGCCATCGTAGCGATAGGTATTTAAGGCAGCCGCGAACGAGCGTTTGAAGCCAGTGGTGCTGACGTTTGCGATCTCGTTCGAGATCTGCTGCATCCGATGGCCGACGGTATTTTGACCGGCCAGGCTGGTGAATATCAGCTTATCCACGGCGTACTACCTCATCAGCCTCGAATGTTGACGATGGTGCTCGTCAAGTTCGTGGCTGTTTCGATCGCTTTGGCGTTTGCTTGGAAGTTTCGCTGTGCAGTGATCAACTGCACGAGCTCTTCGGTCAGATCCACGTTGGCGCGCTCGAGCGCACCACCCTGAATCGAACCGAAACCGTCAGCGCCTGCCTCACCTACCGCCGGCGGACCCGAGTTCGACGTGGCAACGTAGTTGGCGTTACCGATCTGTTTCAAGCCGTTCGGGCTCGCGAAATTGGCGAGGATGATTTTCCCTAGCGCTTGCTGTTGCCCGTTCGTGTAGTTCGCACGAACGACACCCGAGGTGTCGATGCTGATACCGTCGAGTCGACCCGAAGCAAAGCCGTCCTGTGACAGCGACAACACCGAGAACGGCTGGGAGTACTGCGTGGAAAACTTACCGTAGTCCACGTTCAGGACGATGAGGTCAGCGCCGTTCTGCGGGTCGAACGGAGTGTACTTCGCACCTTCCTTTGGCGAGATCAGCTTACCGGCCGTATCGAAGGTCAACTGACCCTTAGTGAGATAGATTGGCGCGTAGTTCGGAAGGTTATCCGGTTTCTTCGTTGTCTCGTTTCCATCCTTATCGATGTACAACAAGTTACCGTCGGCATCCTTCGCCTGAACCAGCACCGTGACCTTCGGCACGCTACCGCGAACCTGCGTAGTCGCGTTCAGGCCGAAGTTCGGGTGACCGTTCACGTTGATGAACGATTCCTCGCTGGTCGTGCCTGACGTAAAGATGAAGCGGGCATTATCCGGATCGTATTCAACCGTCACACCGTTGATTGCCTTTCCAGTCGGGCCTGCGATGCGATTGATACGATCCTGAAGTGCCTGAGCGAAAGTGGTGCCAGTGTAAGCGCCTGGCGGGATGATGATCGAACCGTCGATACCGTCGACAGTAACGTTGACGACGTTGTCGTTCGTTGTCACAGAGAAGGTACCGGAGATGTCGATACCGGCCTTGCTGCCTGTGGTCACGGCCGCCTTTGATGGCAGGCCGGTGCCTGCAACGGAGGCGATTTCCGTCGTGTACTCGTCGGAGATACCGAGCACGTTAGCAGCACGCAGATTGTCGGCGCCCTCGACGCGGATGAACGACGTCTCGCCCGTCGTACCCGACGAGAAAACGAACTTACGCTGATCCTTGAGGTATTCCACCTTGATACCAAAACGGCGCTGGTCTTCGTTGAGCTTGTCGTTGCCGTTCGGAATGACTTCACTCGACCGCAGAATACCCTGCGTGGTGCCCGCACCGACGGGCGTGAAGTCGCTGGTCGCAGGAAAGCCGAGCACTTCATTGGGCAGGGCCGTGCCGTCATTATCCAGCGGGCCCGTGACCTTCAAACTCTGAAGACGGAACGCGTTGTCATACGGCTTGAAGGTAAAACTACGAGCGCGCGGGTCGTACCCCACCTTGATGATGCCAGCACCAATGTTATCGTCGATCTGCTTTTGAACAGCCGACACCAAATCCCATTCGCTGCGACCCGAGTTAGGGCTGTAGGTTTCAAGCGGCGGCAAACGCAAAGTAATGCCAGATTCCAAAGCCTCGGCGATGTTCTTTCCCGCCAGAGCTGCGTTCAGATCATCGGCATACGGATCGTTGTATGCGTTTCGCAATGCACTTGAGCTGCTGAGATTTTCGAGATCGACTTCGGCAAAGATACGGAATGTATCGTTCTCGCCACCGACGATGTTGACATAACGCTCGTCACCAAATTCATTGTTGATTGCCTTGGTGAGCTCTGCAGCGATCTCCGTGCCCGAGAGCGTCGCACCACGCAGACTATCTGGCAAAGAGATAGTAATGGGGTCCGAATCATCCACCGAGATCTTGAGAATGTCGCGATTGCTAAGACCCTGCGACTTGACTACCGACGAGCCGATCAGAACATCGGTTCCACTGAAGTCAGCCGAGGAGAACCCCCCCGCTTGGCCATCCATGGTGTTCGTCACCGACATCGAGAAGGTCTGGTTGCCATCGTCTTCGAGGTCGTAGAAGGTCAATGAGCCGCCGAGTGCTTTTCCGGTGTAGCCGAGACCCAGCGCTTCAAGCGCCGCTTCTGCCGTTTCGCCCGTAGCAACTCCCGCACCGTCCAATACGGTCGCGTTAAACCCCGCAGGGATCGCCGCCGTGTTTCCCGCCAGAAAGGCGTCGATATCTTGAGCCTTGATAGTCAGTGAGGCGGCACCGGCATCAGCCGCTTGATTGAAGAACACTAACTCACGACTGACGCCGCCTTTGGAAAGTGTGAGCGAGTAACGCTGCGCAGGCGAGCCAGCACCGAAGCTCGAGATAGCATTGGTGAAAGTACCACTTGCTGTCGTCGTGATTTCAGAGGCACCAATCCGGATCTTGTTGCCATCCGTGCTGCCGAAATCAAAACCAATAGCACGATCAATAAAGCCACCGCTCAACTTAGCTGGTGTTGAATCGACTTTGTTTGTCTGATCGTTGAGATAGTAGAGCGGGTGTGGAGCCGTTGCGTTGAACGTCGGATCAAATTGCGTCGGATCAGTCGTCTGTTGACCAAACTTGTCGATGTAGAGTGGCTCGCTCTTGTCAGTCTTCGCAGACAGCAATGCGGGCTTAATTTCACGATCGCCGACGTAGATGTACGTCTGCCATTTGTTGGTCGGGTCTTCGATAGTCGCGTTTGAGTTCTTGACGTAATAAATCGTTGCGATCGAGGGATTTCCGAGTGAGTCAAACACCGTGATCGAGGTCGATCGGTTGAAGGTGTTAGGATCATTTCGATCAAAACGATATACCGCGGCACCCGATTTATACTGCTCCTGCTGCGGGATGATCTCCGCGTCGGCGGGCAAGTTAACGCCAAGGTCGATCTTCGACGACGCTCGCGGCAAACCGGCTGTACTCGGCAACTGGAGCGACTTGGCCGATTCGAGACCGGTTGCAACTACGGATCCGTCGTCGTTGACCGGGAAGACCTGCACAAACTGACCGGAAGAGTCGACGACATATCGATCGTTATTGACGCGGAACGAACCGTTACGCGTATACACGGACTGATTTGAAGTAAGGTTCGGCTTCAAAACGAAGAAACCTTGACCTTGAATGGCCATGTCGAGCGAGTTCTGAGAAAAGGCGACGTTGCCTTGGGAGAACTCCTGCGCCACGCCTTTCAGCAACACGCCCTGACCGATCGAACTAGAAGCGTTCTGCAACGGCGAGGTGGCGAAGATATCGCCGAACTCGGCACGCGACTTCTTGAAGCCGATAGTGCCTACGTTCGCGATGTTATTACTGACGATGCCGAGCTCTGCAGTCGCCGCATTCAGACCCGTCAAGGAAGTGTAGAACGACATTTCTCGATCTCCGGATTGGTGCTTCCGTCAAAAATCAACGCATGGTGGTCACTTGCGAGAGCGGCACCGTGGCACCGTTCTGCAAGTTGAGGACCACGTCTTGTCCACTCATCGTGACGCTGTTGACTGGCGTGTACAGCAAGGCTCGAGCGGACTCGGTCTTGCCGGCGCGCCGCACAGCGACATCGACTTGGTATTGACCTGGCAATGCATTAGCGCCACCGCCTAATGCACCATCCCAGGCAAAGGGATAGTCGCCCGCGCCAGCTGGCCCGAGCTCAAAGGTTTCCATAACCTGACCGACGGCATTGCGGATGTAGATCGTCGCGCCATCGACGGGCTCGGTGATTCGCACCGTTCCCTCAAGCGGCGTCCCGTCACCCAACTGACCGTAATTACCTTCGGAAAGTACTTGCCGACCAATCAGTGAGCCGCTCGAGAGTAGGCGGTTGGCGACAAACTGATCCGACAGTGACTGCAACTGTTTCGACATTTCTGTGATCGACGAAACGGTCGAAAACTGTGCCATTTGACCCAAGAATTCGCCGTTTTCCATCGGCTGCATCGGATCTTGATTCTGCAGCTGAGCAGTCATCAACTTGAGAAAATCCTGTTGTCCGAGGCTCGATGAGCGCTCTACGTCTTTCTGTTTCTCTGCCTCATAACTCAGCACTCCTGGCGGGAGTGCTTGACGGTCTGCAGTGGAAATCGTTGCGGATGTCATGACTCGTCAACTCACTTCGTGTTCATGTCGATGGTGCGCATCATCAATTCGCGCGCCGTGCTTGCGGTTGTCAGCGCCGTCTCATAAGAGCGCGCAGCGTCGAGCATGTCGGTCAGTTCCTCGAGCGGATTTACGTTCGAGCGATAGACATAGCCGTCTTTATCAGCGAGCGGATTCTCGGGGTCGTAAACCTGCTGATTTGGCTTACGAGTCTCTGAGATACCCTTCACTTTCACGCCGAAGCCACTCTCGACCTCTTGTGTAGCGTTCTGCATCACCGTCTGGAAGATCGGACGTTTAGCTCGATAAGCCGTATCTGGCGAGCTCGAAACGGTCTCGGTGTTGGCGAGATTGGACGCAACGGTATTCAGACGTACCGTCTGCGCATTCAATGCACCGCCAGATAACTTGAGGATGTTCGCGAGGGACATGATCGATCTCCGTCGTTACGTCGCTTAATCGCCGCGATACGCCTTGCGCATACCCGAGAGCGCTCCTTCCGCGAAACGCAGGGCGGCCAGGTAGCGGCCAGCAGCATCACCATAGGAAGCTTCTTCAATGTGGGTCTCCACCGTATTGCCATCGCGCGAAGGCGCGAGCGGGACTCGGAACAGCAATGCATCCTTGGTCAGTTGTTCAGGAGTTTCGATGTGCCGCAGATGTGTCACAGCCAAGCGCGGCTGATCGCCGACTTCTGCCATCACTTTGCGAAAATCGACATCACGCGCGCGATAGTTAGGCGTGTTCGCATTCGCGATGTTTCCGGCGATGACTTCAAGACGCCGCGCCTGTACGGCCGCCGCGGTTGGGAAGGCACCGAGCACTCGATCGAGATTTGGCATAAGTCGTTCTCCCGAAAAACCGACATAGGGTTCTTCGCGGAGGGAGAGAAGCAACTAGCGTGCCACTGACGAGAAAGCCACAGCGGGAAGGATTTACGGCAGGTAGGCCGCCATCCGACGGAGTGTGACCGGCAACGGATTGCCGACAATCGAAGTTGCGGCAAATCCGTTCAGAGGCTGGACCGACTCTTTATATATGCGCCGTGCGGACCGCGATCCGGCAACCCCGCGCCCTAGATCTAACTTGCTTGCGCAACCAAATTTGATTGGCCCACGGCTTGCAAAACATCTACCGGCAGTCCACGCCGGAAAACCGGTGTTGGCACGGTGCTTGCTTCAGTACTCATGCCGGTCAGAGTGACCGACGAGTTTTCGACGGAGACCCACAATGGCTCTTGTGATCAATACGAACATCGCCTCGATCCAGTCCGAGCGTGCGCTCTCGGCTAACCGTGGCAACATGGAACAGGCGATGCAACGATTGTCGTCAGGCAAGCGCATCAACAGCGCGGTCGATGACGCGGCCGGTATCGCGGTGACGCAGCGCATGCGCAACCAGATTCAAGGCCTGAATATGGCGATCCGCAATGCCAACGACGGCATCTCGCTAGCTCAGACGGCCGAAGGCGCCATTGAAGAACTGCAGAACATCCTGCATCGCATGCGCGAGCTGGCCGTGCAGTCATCCAACGGCACCTATACCTCCGACGATCGCAGCTACATCAGCGCTGAGTTCAACGAACTCATGAAAGAAATCCGTCGCACGTCGAACCAGGCCGCGTGGGATGGTGACCTTAAGCTCATCAGCGAAGGCGCCAAACCAATGTCGGTGCAGGTTGGTATCTCGGCTGCCGATTACATCGAAGTACCGCTCGGTTCGCTCACCGTTGAAGATTTGAACCTGGCTGATCGAACGACGATCAACAACACTTCCGGCACGCAAGTCACTTCGGTCGATTTCGAGGCAGTAGCAAAAGGCACTGCGGAGCTCGCGACAACCCGCGTGATGAACACCGAAGATCCGACGCAAATCGATGATCTGACTTTTGATAACCTTCCGAAACCGAATTTTGAAATTAGTTATCCAGACGGCAGCGGTGTTGCCGGAAATCTCACTAAATTGACGGCAGTTGCTGCGACTTCGGTACAGGATCTGGTCGACCAGTTCAAAGGACACTCAAATTACGATCCGACCGTCGTCGACATCCAAAATGTCGGCGGAAAGCTCAAGCTCGTCTGGAAAATTCATGGTGAGCAGAGCCCGGTTGAACTGAAACTCACCAACAACACGGCAGACGACAGTGGTGCTACTGTGATGTCGGCGGTTGCTTTCGATGATCTCGCCGCATCGGCTGCGATTTTCTCGGGTTCTTTGGCAGTAGGCAGTAAGGTAGTGACTGGTGAAGGCTACTCAGCCCTGACGCAGGCCTTCAACTTTTCGGGAATCAACTGGCACGATGGCGATGTTCCGACTGGCCCGGGCAATCACTTCGAGATCCAAGTCGGAACTCGCACACTATCGGCCGATAACGTTACCAGCCTGCATGATCTCGTGGATAAGCTCCGCAAGGACAGCGATTATCACTTCGTCAAGGAAGAAGCTGGCTGGGATCAGACGGAACAGGAAATCTTTGAGGTTAACGGCAACGAGCTCAAGATCTACTTCTCTGATATTGCTAAGCAAGCTGCTTTTGTTCGTCACTCGACCAACAACGTCAACATCGCCAACAATGAAGACGCGGTGACGGCACTCGATTACATCGACAAAGCGCAGAACACCGTGAACTCGATGCGCGCCCGTATGGGTGCCACGATGAACCGTATCGAGTACACGATCAATAACTTGATGAACATCGTCGAAAACACTGAGGAAGCAAAATCACGCATCCTCGACACCGACTACGCGAAGGAATCGGCCAATCTAGCAAAGGCCCAGGTTCTCGCGCAGGCCGGCACGGCGATGCTCGCTCAGGCAAACCAGTCGCAGCAGTACGTCTTGAACCTGCTGCGTCAGGGTTAAACGGTTCAACGGGCACCGGGTGCAAGACATGTCAAAGACGCTCTTGGCGTTCGCGGCGTGTCTGGCACTCGCCCCCGCCCTCTCTCACGGCGAAACGCTCGCCGCGGCGGCCGAATCATTTGTGGAAGCGAGTCTATCGCTACCCGCCGGCAGCGCTCGCGCCCACTCGGTAGACCCAAAACTCGCCCTCGGCGATTGCGAATCCGGTTGGGTCTGGTCGTTTCCGTACGAGTCGCGCAACACGGTTCAAGTGACGTGCACCGACGCAGGTCATGGCGGTAAGCGTTTTGTCGGTATCAGTCTGCCAACCCGCGACTCAATGGACCGGCAACCCGTTGCCGCAGCGCCTCAGCCAGCTGCGATCGTCGTAGCCGCAAGGGATCTCGCCTACGGCCATGTGCTGGGAGGCGACGACCTGACGACCGCTTCGCCGCCGCCGGGTCGCTTACTCGCTGCTACCCTCACCGACCCTCAGTCACTGATTGGCCAAACGCTGACGCGACCGGTCCGACGAGGGGAAGTCCTTGGTCGTGCCGATGCACGAAGCCACCTTATTGTGCGACGCAACGCTGTTGTATCGGCGTGGTCGGAGTTCTCCGGGGGACGCGTCGTCTCCAAGCTCGTGGCCCTGCAAAACGGCCGCGCCGGCGATTGGATCGAACTCGAAAATCCGCAGAGTGGTCGCCAGTTACGAGGACAGATACAAACCGACGGCTCGGTTCGACTAGGTCAGAAGAAGCCGGTCGCGACAAGCACCCTCGCAAGTACTAAAGTTCCGGCATCCACGGTCGACTAGACCGACATAAAAGTGGGTGAACCGACATGAGCATCGACAAAATCCAGCCGAATACCCTGAACATCGTCCGCGAGGCGAAGCCGGAGGTTGCTGCTGTAAAGCAGCAGACCGCGCAACGCTCGGCCGAGGTCACCGTTCTGCCGGTGAAGGTATCCGCAGCGGCCAAGGAGATGGCTCAGGCTGTCAAACAGATTGCCAACGATGAAGCATTCGACCAGAAAAAGGTCGATCGCATCCGCAAGGACATTCTCGAAGGTCGTTTTCCCATTAATGAGGAGCGTCTCGCCCGCAAGTTCATGGAGCTCGAGAACGAGCTGGGCGAGTTAGGACGTACATGACACCCAACACCCTAAGCGTCGACAACCTCGACAACCTCGAAACTCTCTGCAAAAAGATCTGCCACATTCTCGAACGCGAGCATGCGGTATTACGAGGCCGGAACGGTTTGATTGGCGATGGGGTTGATGAGCTCGAGCAGCTACACCAAGAAAAGGACCGCGAAATCGCAACGCTCGAACGGATGAGTCGTGCGTTGGGTGCTGTTGAACAAGCACGTACCAATCCGGAGCGAGCGCAACACGTTCGCGAGCACATCGAACGCTGCAAAACCTTGCAGGCCCGAAATCACCAGGTTTTCAGTCGAGTTGTGTCGGCGCAGCGACGCATCATTTCGCTGCTACGCGAACCGGACGAAGAAATCAGTCTGTATGACCCGCGTGGTCGTAGCCGTGATTATGGATCGATGCGCCGAGCCGAGCTCGCTTGATCGGGCTCCTTGCCCTGCATCCAATAGACCCAAGACAACACGACAGCGACCGCGAGGTATACATCGCGAGGAATCGCCGCTCCGATCGGTAAGTCGGCTAATCTCGCTGCCAATGCAGGATCGCGCATGATCGGTACGCCTTGACGCGTCGCCTCATCGACGATGGCTTGTGCGAGATCATCGTCACCGCTTGCGATGATGAGCGGGATTGGGTTCTCGCCGTACTCCAAGGCGACCGCACGATCGACGGGCGGACTCATGCGCGTACCGCCCTGAGCTGCCCTGGAATGGCGATCGGCGGCGCTTTCTCGGCGCGCGGGTCGATGACCGACCACCGAGCCAACTCGAGTCCCGATTCCTCGAAACGCTTTGACAGTTCATCGCGGGCGGACTCCCAGTAGCTGGCGCGATCCGCCTTCGCAGTCAGCAAGGTAACCGCAACTCCCGTTTCACCGACCTGCTCCAAGCGGATATCGAGATTGCCGTCCGGCAGCGATATCCCCGTTAGGCGAATACGCCAAGGCGGCTCCTTGCCTCCTTCTGGATCACGCGAAGCCGCCCCTTCGTCGCGAACGCGCCGCGGATCCTGCTGGAATACCACCCACCAAGCCCCAAGACCATCCGGCGCCGGCAAAGCGAAGGAGTAACAGCAACCACCGGCCTGATGTGCAACAGTCGCAGCGCTCTGGAATCCGACGAGTTCATCCAGTGCCGCCCAAGCTTCCTGAGTCGCTGCGCTCTGCGGTTGTCGGTAAACCAGATCGAGCAACTGCCGCTTGACGTCGTTGACGGGAATCGGCCGCCGCTCCTTGAGTCTCGCCTCATAGAACAGACCAGACTGCACAAACGAAGCTGTGACAGCCTGCAGCCAGCCCGACACACCACTCGGTGCAGTTGAACCCTCGGTACCCATCGCCTCAGCAGCCGTCGTCATTCCCGTCGAGGCGGCGACGGGTCGACTGATCCAGCCCAACAAAGAATGTGGCGTTTCAAGTCGTGCAGCCAATGTCTGCACAGCCTGATTGCGCTGCGTTGAGGGCACGCGTATTTCGATCGGCGCTGTCGACTCTGGTGTTGGCGCAATCTCACCGGAACCCGCTAAAGCGACGGTCATACCGCGGACGACAGGTGGCGCTCCTCCAATGCGCGAGGCCGACCTGCCCGCAAGAGGCAGCATCGGCACCAACATCATCGAGCCAGCGGGGTCGCGCGCCACTTGCAGCGACAATTGAGAACCTTCAGCGACACCGGGAATCGGTCGAGTCGAAAAAAACCGATCGCCGACCTTCAGCATCATCTCGTCGTTCTGATATCGCACCGAAGCAGACAGCAGTGACCCGGCCTGCCACGTTCCAGCTCCCGCACCCGCGGTCGGCAAGACGATTGCACGGTCGAGCGCAGGCACCAGATCGTTATCCGGTGGCACGGGCGCTTGAGGAGGGAGACCAACCGGGCTGAGCATCGTCTTACCAGTCGCTGCGTTGCGGCCAAACTTGAGGCGAGACGTCTCGCCACCATGCTGGAGTATAGTGAGATCTTCCAACTTGGAGGTTTCGTCATGACGGGCTTCGGGCGTGTGCTGATCGCGGGATTCTTGATCATCGGGGTACCCAGTACCGCCCTTGCTACAGATCCGCCGCCGCCAACCAAGACAGCCAATTCCGCGCAGCCTATGAAAACCCCCGATGCGCGCAATCGTGCTATTCCTGAACTGGTCTGCACGTCCGAACGTCAACTGACGATAACCAACGACACTCTGGAGACGACGATCGCTAGCACGCCTCTGCGTATCCGCTTGCGAGGCAATATGCTCTATACCGGTCAATCTGCTGGCACGGAAAAATTCCTCTCGCTGATTTCTCGCAATGATCGTCGCCGCTGGGTCACGACCACCGCGATCCTCACCCTGGACGAAGAACTGCTGATTGGCACCTTGACCGATGTGAAGCCAAACTCGACAACCGTACGACCTCTGCTCTGCGAGCCGTTCGATAGTTCCAAACGTTGATCGAGACTCCAGTGAGCCAAGCTAGACTACTCGCACTGCTCATGGTCGCTTCGTTCACGGCCGCCTGTGGCGGCGGTGGAAACGCAGGCGGCAATTCAACACCGCCCGCGAACGAGTCCCCACTACAAAACGGCAATTGGGTCGATATTCCTATCGGCGGTTTAACGTATGTGTCGGGCTCAGCCACCGGGACCACCACCAGCAGTGGCGCATTCACTTTTCGATGTCCTAGTGCCTGCGACAGCATCCGTTTTTCGATCGGAGGCATCACTCTCGGGCAGACAACCGCCGCGGCCACGCTAACGTTGCGTGAATTACAAGGCGGAATGGATAGCGGCATGCTATCGGTCGTCACGCTGCGACGCGGCCAATTCCTTTTCTCTCTAGATACCGACGGCGACGTCGGTAACGGTATTTCGATACCAACTGAGGTGGCGACGATACTCGCGAATCGAAACCTGAACTTCTCTTCGGCCACCTTCGATTCTGATCTTGCAACCATCCTTGATGCGCTGCGCGCAGATACCCGCTTGACCGCCGCTTATCGATCAACGATCGCTGTGCCAACGCAGGACTTCGTTCGCGCCATGCTTGAGCAAGGCGAGGCCGTCGCACGCGGCGTCTTTATCGAGACACCATCGAGCAGCAATAGCGAAGCCAACGAACTACGCAAATATGTCATCAAGATTCCGGATAGCGCGTTAGCGCCCTACTTCGGAACGAGCACAGCCATCGGCGCCACGTTTGTCAAAGGCATAAAGCCCGCCCTCGGTGGTGGTATCGCTGTGGTTCCAGGGTCTATCAACGGGTCTAATCTTGAGTTTCGCGCAGTCAGCTCGCGAGGCATCACAGTCCCAGCTCCACGCTATTTCGACGGTGTCGAAATACGCAGTGCCTCCGTGATCGTCACAACAGAGACCAATGCATTACCGTCGATCGGGCAGTTCTCCCTAGGCGCGACGAGCGCCGAGTTAAAATCTTTGACCACGCTCAAAACCAATTCCAACGAGAGCTTCTCCGGCCGTCCAGTACCGCTTGGCGCCTCAGGGAGTGACGGCGCGCGTAATCTTGACGAATCCTTGAAACCGCGCAGTCCGGAGTTTGATCAACTGGGCCTGGATCCGGCGGGTCTCACCATTGCTGCCGATGGAACGACTTGGGTTTGTGATCGACGCGGCCCGTTCCTGATGCAGCTCGATGCACAGAATAGAGCCGTCTTGCGCTTGGGACCCGCCGGTAACGGAGGCGCACTGCCCAATGTCTCCCGCAATCTCCCGAGTATTCTGGAATCACGACAACCCGGACTCGGCTGTGGTGGTCTGGCCAACCGCCCCACCTCAGGGGATATCGTCATGGCCGTTGCGGGCGCACTCGATGTAGGAGGTAAAACAGCGAACTCCGCTGCGCTCTTGCGCCTTGTGGCCTATAACCCGCGATCCTCGACGGTACGACAGTTCGCGTTACCAATTAGTGCAAACGAAGTGGGCTTCCAGATTCTCGATCTCGACTCACTGAGCGAGGATAGACTGCTCGCACTGGTACGCTATCGCCCGACTGCTGCAAGCGCGAGCTGGGAATGGGAGGTCCGCCTCATAGATTTAACCGGTGCGACTGATCTTGGTAATCGTTTACTGAGCAGTGGGGCGAGTTCAGGGCTTGCACTGGAATACGGCAGCCTCAGTGCCATTGAAGCTAGCGGCGTCAAACTCGCTTCCACCACCCGAATCCTGAGCCTGCGACCCCTCGGATGGCGTCTCGAAAGACCCGAAGGGCTGGCGCGCGTCGACAACCAAACTCTGCTGATTATGGCCGAGGTCAACGGTGGCGTGACGAGCCGAATCCGCGGTGGCGATCCTGCATTGTCGGTTGACCAGCATCAGGTTGATCGTAATGGAGTGATCACTCCACGCGCTGCAGGCTCCAACACAGCACCGACATATGAAATCGTACCTGCTTCAGCGGATCAACGTCAGTTGCTGCTGTGGACCGTCAAACTTAAGACCGCGCTTAACTGATCAGACATGCCTGCCCGGCGGCTTGAAGCTCGCGGCAAAGTGCCTCGGCACTCGCGCGAGTGGTCACACCGGCCTTCAGCAAATGTAATCCACCCGCTCCTGAACCGCTGCGTCGATACACCGGTTGAAGACCACGCAGCGAGGCATGTTTTACTTGTAACTCACGCCACGCCTTTTTAGCGCCCTCGGCAGTCGAAAAAGCACCGAGCTGAACATATATTTCGGGGACAGTCGCAACCGGCGAGTCACTCAGCTTCTCCGGCGTTTCAATCGCAGGTGTCGTTGTAGTCGACGGCTCGGGACTAGTGGGCGCTGCAGGGTCCGCAGCATCGTTCTCGATGACCTGAGGCTGTGCAATGGAAGCGATCCGCTCTTTGGCTTTTCCAGCCCACAGCCCCTCCGGATGTTTCTCGAGATACTCGCCGTAGGCCTCAACCGTATCGGCGTTACGGGCGACCGACCAATCCCGCTCGGCCAACAAGGCCTCGCGTCGAACACGCGCCTCGGTCGCATGAGGGCTACGTGGGTGGCGTTCTTGATATGAGGCGTAGCCATCGGGAGTATCGAGGCGACGTGCTTCTTCCCAAGCCGCGTCAGGACGCGCGCAGGCAACGAGTACAGCGCACAGCGAGAGCACAACACTCAGGTTGCGCACCGCGTTGTTAGAGATCACGGACCAAGCGTACATAACGTCTCATCTCCGGGGCGTTGCGACCGTACCGCAAGCCGTTGGCAAAATTGACACTCCAGTGACGAGTCGCCGACAGATCTTCTCCCTCGTCACACCAATAGGGGGCAGCGATACTGTTCGGGTAAATCCGCGCGTCAATCGTCGGCTTACCGCAATCGCGACACACCAATTGCTGAAGCTCCTCCAGCCTCGGTAGGCGCCAATCGCCTCCGAGTTCCCGAGTCGCGATGCTCGCCGCCGCACGCGCCTCGGCAAGGGTCAATGCTCGAGCGACCCCAATGCAGCTTTCGCCGCTCCACCGCTGACCCACCGTGCAACGCATCCACTGCAGACGGGCATCAGCGCTGATGGCCGTGAACTCAGCCAAGCGCGCCTTACTAACCGGTGCACCAACCGCGCGGGGGCCAGCCATCCCCATGAGAACCGCGCAACACGCGACCCACAGCCACATCGAGCTGTACCAGAGTTTTATGTGGACGTACTGCGACGTGCGCATCCGGAGAGCGGTCGAATAAAGTACCATTTTGGAGTATACCCATTTACCCGCCACCTCGAGCATTCACTGAACTTGCATGGATATCGCGATACTCATCGGAATTCTGGGCGCTTTGGGGCTAGTCATCGGCGCCATGATCAGCGCGGGCACGGTCGCCGCTTTTTTGGACTGGCCGTCGGCCTTGATCGTCGTCGGCGGCACCTTTTTCGTGGTGATGGCTCGCCACTCACTAGACACCTTTGTAGCCCATCTCGCAGCGCTATCACGATTGGTCGCCAAGCCGCAGCGCGACGTGGGGCAGCTGAGTCAAACGCTCCCCGAGTACGCCACACGGATCCGGCGGGATGGCCCCTTGGCCCTCGAACCGCAGTTACACGATATCGAGAATCCGCTCATTCGTACCGGACTGACCTTGATTGTCGATGGCGCCGATGAGCCACGCCTGATGCAACGACTGCAGTTCGAGATGGACTCTGTGAATCGTCGGGATGAGTCGATCATCGCCGCTTGGCAGACTTGGGCCGACGTGGCGCCAGCCATGGGCATGATCGGCACGCTAGTTGGACTCGTGCAGATGCTCGGCGGAATGTCCGACCCGGGGTCGATCGGCCCTGCGATGGCAGTGGCGCTGCTGACGACTCTCTACGGTGCGCTCATCGCCAACGTCATCGCGACACCGATCGCAGAAAAGCTGCGAGCGCTGCATCGAGACGAGATGATTTATTGCGAAGCAGCGACGCTGGGATTGCGCGCCATCGCTCGAGGTGAAAGCCCTCTCCTGATCGGTGACACCATCAACGCATTCCTTCGCAGGGATGTGCAAGCGCCACCGACGCTTTCGACCTGACCGATTCATGCGCGTCGAAAAAAACTCTCGCTCCGCTCCGCCTTGGATGGTGACCTTCGCCGATCTGGTCATTTTGTTGATGTGCTTTTTTGTGTTGATGCTGTCGTTCTCCACCATGAGCGACTCCACGTTTGCGACCGTCTCGAGCAGCATCCGAGATTCTTTCAAGGGCAACACGACAGACGCGCGGCCGACCCCAGCGACATCGACTTCCGCGAGCGAAATCTCCTTCTTGCCGGCGGCCAATGACGCGTTGAGGCTATCGACGACCGCCGTCTCGGACGATGCGGCATTGTCGAAAGACGTACCACCGATGCTACTCGCCGATGCTCGTCGGTTAGAGAGCGGGTTACGTGAATGGATCGATCGAAAAATCCTGGATGTACATCCGACAAACACGCGGATACTGATCCGATTCGACACGCTCGGCTCAGGCGATGCGGCCTCGAAGGCCCTGGCTGCAAACGGCATGCTCGCAGCGATGCAGCGCATCAACGAACTCGCGCCAACACTCAGCAGTGAAATCACGATTACCGGCGCCACCTCGACATTAGTCGAAGCCGCTCGAAAATCGGATGTCGATCCGATCGACACCGCCAGTAGAGATGAACTACTTGCGCTCGAGCGTGAAGCTCGCGTTTTACTCAAGGATGCGCTTCGGAGCGAATCGATCAAGATCGATAGTCGCGGTCAGACTTTGCTCATTTCCATGGGAACCGAAGGCGCTTTCGGCTCCGGTGACGCGCAACTGTCGGCGCAAGCTCGGCGCTGGACTCAGCAGATCAGCGAAGTCGCTCGGAAGAGTGATGCCGTGATCGTTGTCTCCGGACACACGGACGACATACCGATTTCGAATGCGAGATACCGCGATAACTGGGATCTATCGGCAGCGCGCGCCATCGCCGTCGTTCGAGAGATGGTGCGAGTGCATAAAATTGATGCGGAACGCGTAAGAGCGCAAGGATTCGCCGATACCAAACCCGTAGCAGCCAACGATAGCGCCACCAATCGACTGCGCAACCGACGAATCGAGATCGCGCTGGAAGTCGGCGCGCCGACCAACTGATCGGCGCGCCATTTCGTTACGAATACTCTAAAGCGAAGCTCACTTCACCGGTGCGGGCTTCTGATCCTTCGCGTAGTGCTCGAGGCTCGAGAGACTGCGATCCGTGCTCCACACCGTCGGTGCATCGAAATATTTCTTGTAGTTCTTCTCGCAGTAATCGAGCACGTTGCGAGTGAGCACTTCTTCGAGATTCGGCGTCGTACCCATGAAACAGGCGTACTGACACAGACCCGGGCGCTGCCCCATCAACATCCATGGCAGCCATGGCGTGATGCGATTCCACGTGCCAGTGTAGTCGAGTGACGTGATCTTCTCGTTCTGAAGATCTTCCACCTTCACATGGTGGGCGAAGAACTCGGACACCTGCGCGATCGGGCCTGCCGACTCGCGCGGCCACTTGTCAGGCTGCAAAGCGCTGGGATAAGCAAGGTGTACGTGGATTTCCATCTCCGCCATGCCACCGTGCTGATACCACGGCAGGATGAAGGGAATCTTGGGCGGCTGTTCCTTGTTGAGCCCGCCGAAGTCAGACATCGCCGGAAAGTGATCCTCGATCATGTAGTTGAACGGGTCGTTGGCCACGTGCACTGCTTTGACCGTTTCGTTGGTCAGCGGGTTCTTCCATTCATCGAGTACGTCACCGCTGCGCAGATCGGTGTAAACGATCACTTCGCGACACATCCGCCGAATGCCACCATTCGGACCTTGCTCGAGACGGATCACACCGAAACCCGAGGCACCCATCAGATCGACGACCTTCTTCTGCGGCTCGATGGCCATCACATAGCCCTTGAACCAGAAGTACTTCTGTTTGCCAAAATCGAGGTCGCCCTGAATGCGGGCGTAGGCCAACTGGTTGCCGCGACCGGTGGAGAGATCGAGATACGGACCCTTGAGGCCGGGACCGCGGCCGTGCAGCGAATGCAGCGCCGCCGATGCGCTCGCCAACGGCCCACCGAGAGTCATACCGGCGACGCCCGCCGCTCCGATGGCCAGTGCGCCACCGGCACTCGCAGTGGTCAGAAATTCACGCCGTTCGGGTCGTTGCAGGTCGGAAGACTGGGACATGGATGAACCCCTTGTGTCAGGAAGGTTCAGATGATGCCGTCAGTGACCCGTTCGTGACGGGACGGCATCATCTTTTGTCCATTTTCGGCTGATCGGCTTCCGGTGATCAGGCGCCCTTGAGGCGCTTCAGCTCCGTCAAAACCATGGCCGAGTGACCCTTGGCATCGACCTTCTCCCAATGCTTGGCGATACGACCCTCAGGATCGATGATGAAAGTGTCTCGGCGGGCGATCTCGAACATGCCGAGCATCTTCTGCAGTACCCCGTACGCGGCGGTCGTCTGCTTGCTGGGATCGGCCAGAACCGAGAAGGGCAGGCTGTGCTCCTTGGCGAATGCTTTCTTGGAATCCACATCGTCGACACTGACGCCGTAGATCACGGCCCCTTCGCGACGGAAGGCAAAGATATCGTCACGAAACTCGCAGGCCTGAGTCGTGCATCCTGGCGTGTTGTCCTTGGGGTAAAAGTAAAGCACCACCCATTTCCCACGCTGTTCTTTCAAAGAAACCCACTTTCCAGTTTGATCCTGCAAACGAAAGTCTGGCGCTGGTGAGCCCACTTTGGGGGAGCCCGCCAAAGCCGCCGTGGCAAGCAGCGCAAGGGCGAGACCGGAGAGCCAACGGGATATCGATCGCATGTTCATTCTCCTGCCTTTGGGGTGAGCGCTTATCATAGTGCCATGCGCAAGCGCACAGCTATCGTCTTATCGGGTGGCGGAGCCCGCGCGGCCTATCAGGTCGGCGTACTGAAGGCTTTGGCCGAACTCACTCCGACGGAAGAACCGCCTTTCGACATCATCGTCGGTACGTCAGCTGGTGCAGTGTGCGCGGCAGTACTCGCTACCCATGCATCCGACTGGCGCGAGGGGGTTCGCAGACTCGAGCAAGTCTGGGGTCATTTCACCGTTGGGCAGGTCTTCGAAGCCGACACCGCCGCGATGCTCCGCGCGGGCGCACGTTGGTCGCTCTCTGCCATTTCGAGCGGGCGACTTGCGAGCGCGCCGGATGCCCTATTCGACAACTCGCCGCTGCGCCGGCTCCTAGCGGAGCGAATCGACTGGGAGCTCATCCGCAGCCACGTTCGAGGAGGTGCGTTGCACGCCCTGGCATTGACGGCCACCTCCTACGTTGGTGGTCAACACCGGATTTTCTTCGAGGCCGATGCTACCGTCAGCGACTGGCGCGGCGTACGAAGGATCGGGACGCGCACACCTCTGAACCTCGATCATTTGATGGCGAGTGTCGCCATTCCCTTTCTTTTCCCGTCGGTGAAGATCGGTGATCGATATTTCGGCGATGGTGCGATGCGGCAACTCGCGCCTTTGTCACCTGCTATCCACTTGGGTGCCGAGCGCATACTGGTCCTCGGCGTACGCGCGCAGAATGCAGCGGGCATCGACGACGACTTGCGCTCGCTACAATCACCGTCTTCGGGCGACATCTTTGGTTTCATGCTCGATACGCTATTCAGCGATCAGGTCGATGCTGATCTCGATCAACTCGAACGCACCAATCGATTCTTGAACGACGTCGATAAAACGGTCGTGGGTTTACGCCCCGTCGCGGCGCTGCGTCTGGTCCCGACCGCCGACCCGAGAGATATCGCTGTACGTCATTTAAGCGCCCTACCGAGCTCGCTGCGAACTTTGCTCGCGGTCATCGGCACGCGCGGTGCATCGGGCGGACTGTTGGCGAGCTATCTGCTTTTCGAGGGCGTTTATACGAGAGAGTTGATTGAACTTGGCTATCGAGACACGCTGGGACAACGCCAGGTTATCCTCGACTTCTTGGGTTGAATTCCTAGATCAAAAAGTTCGTCGCTTGAAGCCTTACGACAAAGCTTTACGACGTAAGGCTGCCATCGCTCGATCGAGCCCATCGAGTGTGAGTGGAAACATCCGATCCTCCACCAACTCTTGAGTCATGCGGATCGACGGCGTCCAACCCCAGTGCTCTTCCGGCGTCGGATTTAACCAGATGAGCTTGGGGAAATGTGCCGTGAAACGCCGCATCCACTCGGCACCGGCTTCCGGGTTCCAGTGCTCGACACTGCCACCCGGCTGCAGAATCTCGTAGGGACTCATCGCCGCATCCCCGACGAAGATCACACGATAATCAGAGTTGAAAGTTCGCAGCAGATCGAAGGTGGCGGTCTTCTCAGAATGACGACGTCGATTGTCCTTCCACAGCGTTTCATAGATGAAGTTGTGGAAATAGAAATGTTCCAGATGTTTGAACTCGCTCCGAGCCGCTGAAAAGAGCTCCTCGCACAGACGAATGTGATCATCCATCGAACCACCGATATCGAGCAGCAGCAGTACTTTCACCGCGTTGCGACGCTCGGGACGCAGCTTTAGATCGAGCCACCCGGCATTACGGGCCGTCGCATCGATGGTGCCATCAAGATCGAGCTCATCGGCAGCGCCTTGCCTCGCAAACTTACGCAACCGACGTAGCGCCATCTTGAGATTACGTGTGCCAAGCTCGCGTCGATCGTCGAAGTTGCGATACTCGCGCGCTTCCCAGACCTTGACGGCACGGCGCTGACGCTGGCCTTCATTGCCGATACGAACGCCCTCGGGGTTGTAGCCTCCCGAGCCGAAGGGCGATGTGCCTCCGGTACCGATCCACTTGTTGCCGCCGGCGTGGCGCTCTTTCTGCTCCTTCAAGCGCTCGCGCAAGGTCTCAAGCAACTTGTCCCAACTGCCGAGAGCCTGCGCTTTAGCTCGCTCCTCTTCGGTGAAGAGGCGCTCAGCCATCATCTGCAACCACTCCGCTGGCACTTCCGCGACGATTTTCTCGAACACGCGTTCGGCGCCGGCGAAATGCTCGGTAAAGACGCGATCGAATCGATCAAAGTGTCGCTCGTCCTTCACGAGCGTCAGTCGCGCAAGCCAGTAGAACTCTTCTGCGGAACAATAGGCGACCCGCGCCTCCAACGCCTGCAGCAACGAAAGGAGCTCGGTGATCGACACCGGCACTCCCGCTGCGCGCAGATCGAAGAAAAAGCGAACCAACATCGGCGTCAGCGAGCGCGACGATTCAGAAAAATCAGTTGCTCAAAAAGGTGAACGTCTTGCTCGTTCTTCAACAAGGCGCCGTAGAGGGGCGGGATCGCTTTCTTGGGATCATCGCTGCGCAGCGCTTCCGGTGGAATATCCTCCGCGAGCAACAACTTGATCCAATCGAGCAACTCGGAGGTCGACGGCTTCTTCTTAAGACCGGGCGTTTCACGCACCTTGTAGAACGCGCCTAAAGCTTCGGCAAGCAGCTCTTTCTTCAGGTTCGGATAGTGCACTGCGACGATCTTTTCCATCGTCTCGGCATCGGGAAAACGAATGTAGTGGAAGAAGCATCGACGCAGAAAGGCGTCAGGCAGTTCCTTCTCGTTGTTGCTCGTGATGATGATGATCGGACGATGTCTTGCCTTGACCAGCTCGCGAGTCTCGTAGACATAGAATTCCATGCGATCGATCTCGCGCAACAGATCGTTCGGGAATTCGATATCCGCCTTGTCGATTTCGTCGATCAGCAAGACAGGTTGTGTCTCGGAATCGAACGCCTCCCACAACTTGCCGCGCACGATGTAGTTGCGGATATCCGCCACTTTGGGATCCCCCAGCTGGGAATCGCGCAAACGCGAAACAGCATCGTATTCGTAGAGACCCTGCTGGGCTTTGCTGGTCGACTTCACGTGCCACTCAAAGATCGGCCGACCGAGAGCACCCGAAACCTCCAGCGCGAGCTGCGTTTTGCCGGTCCCCGGTTCACCCTTGATCAAGAGGGGCCTACCCAAGGTGATGGCGGCATTGACCGCCATACCGAGATCAGCCGTCGCAATGTATCGATCAGTACCGACGAAGCGCGTTTCAGTCATGGTTTAGCCACCAGTGTCAAAGAATGCACGGTCGGACCTGGCAACAGAGGTCGCGGTCGTCCGCTCACCCAGTCATCAAAGCCCGCTTGGTAAAAAGGCGACAAGGGATGCCCACTCTGACCACCGGGAATCTGTAGGTAGGCTTCAGACTCACGTCCCGGCGAAACGGCAAAGCGCTCGGAGGCGCCGAAAGCGGGACCCGTCACATGCGGCACATTCATATCGCCATCGAGTTGCCGTGCCGGCATGTCGAGATAGCGCGCGAGCGGACCCAAACTCGCCGAGAGCGGATGGCGAATACGCGTGGTGTTGTGCTGCCCCCACGTGCACTTGGCGATCTCCCCGCAGCCCTCCTCCAGACGCTCAATCACCAGATCCGCTTGCTGCAGTAGGAAACTGCGCCAGTCAGGATAGTTGGCCGCCAGCATATGAGCTGGCTGCTCGGTGACGAGTCGCCACAGTGACCCCTCGAAAAGCGGATAAGGATGCGAACTCTGCGCCGCCTGCAAAGACTCGGTGATCATATTCCACACCGCCTTGCGTGTGGCGTCGCGATAGGCGCGTACCAGACGATAGCTCACGGAATCGGCTGCAGCGACGCCCTGCCACTCACTCACCCAGCGACGCAGCTCAGCGCGCTTCGGATGATTCTTTAGCGCATCCTCATCGAGCACGCCGAGCAACAGCTGCTGCCAACGATCCAAAAACTCCGCTCGTCCGTCGAACTGGATCGACAGCATGTCAGCGGGCGTCGCCTTGCCATCGATCGCCAGCAATCGATCTCGAATACGACCTTGCCTCGTTCCCATGTCGTAACCCATGCCGCCATCGGCCTCGTCGTTACCGAGCACCGTCTCGAGTTCACCCTCGACATGCCTCGAGTTGGCACTCCATAAACGACCCGCTTCCGGATCCACGATTCGCGGCGCGGCGGCCGCATCGCGCCAAGTCACGGGCCGTGGCGTCTCGGGGCCGAGCGCGCCTTCGGGAATGCGCCCAATGATGGTCCACGCGATCCGCCCGCTCCGGTCTCCGACCGTAAAATTTTGATGTGGAATGCCCACGCGCGGCGCTAGCTGCAAGGCCGCATCGAGATCGCTCACCTGCTGCAACTCGAGACTCGCCAAATTCGTCGCGCCACGCTCGGTGATCAACCAGCGTGCGGCCCAGCAGGTCTCGCCCGTCTTAGCATCCCCGTCGATTTTGATGATGGGCCCAGACGCGCTTTCCCAAACCTCGAACATCTCGGGTTCGGCTCCAGCGATCTCGATACGCTCTTCACGAATCTCGAAGGCGGTCTCGCCACCCGCAGCCAGATATCCGCGACGCGCCGACACACACGACAAGCCGCGCACGTCCGCCCAATCGCCGTAGCTGTTGGTGAACGACCAGGCGACGCGCCCGTTGCTGCCAGCGGCTACCGCGGGCAGGCCAGGCAGCGTCACGCCATTGAGCTCCATGGGCGATCCGTTGTTGTCGGTGACGACGAGTCGAGCGCGGTACCAAACCGTAGGGACCCGCAAGCCGAGGTGCATATCGCCCGCAACCAGCGCTGCGCCGCTTTGCGTGTATTTGCCAGCGACGGCCCATGCATTACTGCCAGGGACACCGCGCGCCTGCTCGTCGAAAGCGGCTCGCGCCACGGCGGCCGACACACGCGAGCTGCGTAAATCGAGCCACTCCGGCGGCGGCACGGCGGGAGCCGAGAACGCGGCGCCGCCATTGGCAGCCTGTCGATCCGCTTCGGTCGCGAAGTTAGGTGCATCCCATTCGTTACCGCGCGGAAACAGAAACTGCTGCACAGCGCGAGCCGCGTTCAAATCGACCTCGCCGTCGCCGGCTGCGGCCCGCAAGCGCTCCTCGATTCGCTCACTGAGCGCCCGGCGCGTCATTTCCGACTCGATACCCTCGTGCTGCAACTGCCACCACATCGCATGAACGACCAGGATCGAGTCCTCGACGCGCCATTCGGTTGGTTTCTGCCTTAGCAGCAAGTATTCCCACGGTCGAACCTCGAGCGAACCGAGACCCGCATTCACGCCGCGCGTATACGCTTCTATCCACGCACGTTGTTCGGCAGTGCTGTCGTTGATGACTTGTCTTGCGACCTCACGCAGTCGGAATACCCGCGCCGATTTGTCTTGACCGACCAACGTAGGACCGAGCAATGCGGCGAGCTCGCCGGCCGCCAGACGCCGCGAGAGATCCATTTGGAAAAAGCGATCCTGCGCGTGCGCAAAGCCAAGACCAAAGGCGACGTCGGTGAAACTTCGCCCCCGAATGGTCGGCGCACCATCGACATCACGCTCGATGCGCACATCCGCCGTCAGCGCACCGACGGGTGTCTCGATGCCACCGGCGAGATCCGGAAGCGATCCGCGCAAGCCCCACCACGCCGCAGCGATCGTACCGACCAACAATACGACGAGGATCAGCGCCCCACGACCGATCCAACGCTTGATCGGACTTGCCGTCATACCGAGCACTAACGATGAACAGTCAGGATTTGCAGGGAATTGGTACCGCCCTGCACGCCAGAGAATTCACCCTTGGTGAGAATGATTTGGTCACCCTCACTGACGAGCTGCAAGTCGAGCAACTGGTGGAATACCGCTCTCAACAAGCCCTCGCCCGTATCGCGCGGCAGCTCGAAGGACACGGGATACACGCCACGATACAAGGTCACTCGACGCCGCGTTTTTTCGTGTCGAGTGAACGCGTAGATGGGAATTCCCGAGCGGAAACGCGACATCCACTGTGGTGTGGCGCCGCTCTCAGTCAGCGCCACGATAGCCTTCACCTCGAGGTGATTGGCCGTGTACATCACGGCGTTGGCAATCGCTTCTTCGGTTTCAGCGAACATCGCACCGAAACGTTCACGAGGCTTGTGTGCCGCAATCTGATAACGCTCGGCACCCGCGATGACCTCGGCCATCGCCGCGACGGCCTTGACCGGATATTTGCCGGCTGCCGTTTCTGCCGACAGCATCACGGCATCGGTCCCGTCCATCACGGCATTGGCGACATCGCTCACTTCGGCACGCGTCGGCACCGGGTTCTGGATCATCGACTCCATCATTTGCGTGGCCGTGATGACGACACGATTCGCGTGACGAGTCTTGTAGATCATGGTCTTCTGTAGACCCGTCAGTGCCGCGTGGCCCATTTCCACACCAAGATCACCACGTGCCACCATGATCACATCGGTAGCAGCAATGATCTCATCGAGATGGGCAACCGCTTCGTGCCGCTCGATCTTGGCAACGATACGCACGGACTCACCGCCCGCCTGCTTAAGCAGCTCGCGTGCTTTGTTGATGTCTGCCGCATCGCGTACGAACGACAGGGCGAGATAATCGAGTCCTTGCGCGGAAGCGAAGCGAATGTCCTCGAAATCTTTGTCGGTCAGCGCTGGCGCGGAAATGCCACCACCTTTGCGATTCACACCTTTGCGATTCGACAGTTCACCGCCCGCGATCACCTTGGTATCGATGCGCGTGCCGTGCACGGCCGTGACTTCGAGGACGATGAGACCATCGTTGAGCAGCAGCGTGTCGCCCGCCTTCACGTCATCGACGAGTTCCTTGTAGGCGACTCCGACGACGGACTCGGTACCGGCTTTGGAGTCGAGCGCCGTATCGAGTGCAAAAGCCTGCCCGTCCTGCAAATCGACCTTGCCGTTCTGGAAGCTCTCGATCCGAATCTTGGGACCAGCGAGATCACCCAAAATGGCGACATAACGACCCGCCCGCGTCGACGCTTCACGCAAAAGCATGATGCGCCGCAGGTGATCGTCGTGGTTACCGTGTGAAAAATTGACCCGAGCCACATCGAGACCGGCTCGGCACATGTCGAAAAGGACGTCGACGTCGTCTGTCGCCGGCCCGAGGGTGGCGACGATCTTGGTTCTACGCAACATAGGCCTTCATTGTGAGGTGCGCGCAAGCACCTTGCCAGCGCCTTATGCGTCGAACCGGGCCTCCAGCGCCGCCACTGCCGGTAACGTCTTGCCCTCGACGAACTCGAGAAACGCGCCGCCACCGGTCGAGATGTACGAGATGCCTGACTCGACACCGAACTTTTCGATCGCCGCGAGCGTGTCGCCACCGCCAGCCAAGGAGAAGGCAGAACTGGAAGCGATCGCCTCGGCGATCACCCGTGTGCCGCCCGCGAAGGAGTCGAACTCGAACACACCGACCGGACCGTTCCAGAGTATCGTGCCCGCCGATTGCAACAGCGTTGCAAGCGAACGCGCCGTCGCCGGACCGATGTCGAGTATCAATTCGTCTGGAGCGACCGTGCCGACTGCGCGCGTGGTCGCCACTGCCGTAGGCGAGAATTCATTCGCGACGACGACGTCGGTCGGCAACGGAATCGAAGTGCCCTTGGCTTTGGCCTGCGCAAGCAACGTGCGAGCTGTCTCGAGCATCTCCGGCTCGTGCAACGACTTGCCGACGGCAACACCGGTCGCGGCCAGAAACGTATTGGCGATACCACCGCCCACGATCAACTGATCCACCTTGGAGAGCAGCGACTCGAGCACCGTGAGCTTGGTCGACACTTTGGAGCCTGCCACGATCGCCACCAGCGGACGCGCCGGCTTGGCGAGTGCGCGCTCGAGCGCCTCAAGCTCGCCGACCAACAGTGGGCCGGCGCAGGCAATCGGCGCAAAACGCGCGACACCATGCGTGCTGGCTTCCGCGCGATGCGCCGTGCCGAAAGCGTCCATCACGAAGATGTCGCAAAGCGCGGCCATGCGACGCGATAGCGCCTCGTCGTCTTTCTTCTCGCCCTTGTTGAAGCGTACGTTCTCGCACAAGACCACTTCGCCCGGCGCACACTCGACACCACCCAGCCAATCTCCAACGAGTCGCACGGAAGTGCCAAGTAGCTCTCCCAAACGAGCAGCGACCGGAGCCAGGGAATTCTCGGCGGAAAACTCGCCTTCCTTTGGTCGACCGAGATGCGACAGCAGCATCACACGCGCGCCGGCATCGCGTGCCGCGCGGATCGTCGGCAGCGAAGCACGGATACGCGCATCACTCGTGATCACGCCCCCTTCGACCGGCACGTTCAAATCCTCACGAATCAGCACGCGCTGACCCTTGAGGTCGAGATCGATCATCCGACGAACCGGCATGACGATCAGCTCGCCTTCGACCAAGCGAGCGTCGTGTCGAGCATCCGGTTCGAGAAGCCCCACTCGTTGTCGTACCACGCGCACACCTTGACCAGATTTCCGCCGATGACTTTGGTCATCGTGGCATCGAAGGTCGATGAATGCGCATCATGGTTGTAGTCGATCGAGACGAGCGGTGCTTCGGTGTAAGCCAACACACCCTTGAGCGGACCTTCGGCGGCGGCTTTCATCAGCTGATTGATCTCAGCCGCCGTAGTCGCCCGCTTCGGTGTGAAGGTGAGATCGACGAGCGAGACGTTGATCGTCGGTACGCGCACGGCGAAGCCGTCGAACTTGCCCTTCAGTTCAGGCAACACAAGACCCACCGCCGCTGCAGCACCGGTCTTGGTCGGAATCATCGACATCGTGGCCGAACGCGCACGGCGCAGATCCGAGTGGTAGACGTCGGTGAGAACCTGATCGTTGGTGTAGGCGTGCACCGTGGTCATCAGACCGCTCTCGATGCCGATGTTCTGGTGCAGCACTTGCGCGACCGGCGCCAAGCAGTTGGTGGTGCACGACGCGTTGGAGATCACCGTGTGCAAGGCACGCAGGATCTGATGATTCACGCCGAAGACGACGGTCGCATCGACATCGTCACCACCCGGCGCCGAGATGACGACCTTCTTGGCGCCACCGGCCAGATGCGCCGCCGCCTTGGCCTTGCTGGTGAACAAGCCCGTGCACTCGAGCACGAAATCGACACCGAGTTCGCCCCAAGGCAGTTTCGAGGGATCGCGCTGGGCAAACACGCGGATGCGATCGCCGTTGACGACCATCGAATCGCCATCGACCTTCACTTCACCGGGGAAGCGGCCATGCGCGGTGTCGTAACGAGTGAGGTGGGCATTGGTCTCGGCATCACCCAAATCGTTGATCGCAACGACCTGAATTTCTTTGTTGCGACCGCTTTCGTAGAGCGCGCGCAGCACGTTGCGTCCGATGCGTCCATATCCGTTGATGCCGACCTTGATCGCCATGTGTCCTTACCTCTCGATGTAAAAGCGTTTGATATCCGTTCAGTTTGCGAGCAACTCATCGATCGCACGACCGATGTGAGCGCTCGTCAATCCATAATGTTCGAAGAGCTCGGCAGCCTTGCCCGAGGCACCGAACTGGTCGATGCCCAGCACGCGCCCCTCGCTACCGACGTATTTCCACCAGCTTTGCGTCGCAGCGGCCTCGACAGCGACGCGACGCGTCACACGCTTGGGCAACACGGCTTCGCGCCACGCGGCGTTCTGCTTGTCGAACGTATCTGTCGAGGGCATCGACACGAGTCGCACCCGACGACCAGACGCGTTCCTAGCGCGCACTGCTTCGACGGCCGGCGCCACTTCCGAGCCGGTCGCAATCACGATGGCTTCAGGCTCGCCACCAACAGGCTCGATGAGGATGTATCCGCCGTTGGCAATCGCCGCGAGCTGCGCGGCATCACGCGGCTGCTGCGGCAATGCCTGACGCGTGAGTACCAGCGAGGTCGGACCCGAGATGCGCTCGATGCCGACCAGCCAAGCCACTGCCGTCTCGGTCGCATCGCACGGTCGCCAAAGCGACAGATTCGGCATCGCACGGAGCGAGGCTAGGTGCTCGATCGGCTGGTGCGTCGGACCGTCTTCGCCAAGACCGATGGAGTCGTGCGTGTAAACCAATAGAATTCTTTGATGCATCAGCGCGGCAAGGCGTACCGCATTACGTGCATAGTCGGAGAACACGAGGAAGGTGCCTGCATATGGCGCAAAGCCGCCGTGCAGTGCAAGCCCGTTCATCATCGCCGTCATCGCGAATTCGCGTACGCCGTAGTAAACGTAATTGCCGCTGGCATCCTCTGGCGTGATCGCTTTGGAATCCTTGCGGAAGGTATTGACCGAGCCCGTCAGGTCAGCTGAACCGCCCAACAACTCACCCATACCAGCGCCGATCGCATTCAAGATCGTTTGCGAGGACGCACGGGTAGCCTGCGCAGCGGTGACCGCCGCCGCCGCTGCCATGGCAGCGTCACGCAGGGTCGGCCAATTGGCAGGCAACTCACCCTTCATTCTTCGGGTGAACTCCGCCGCCAACTCGGGAAACTCGCGCTTGTATCGATTGAAGCGACGCTTCCAGGACTTCTCGGCTTTGTCGCCACGCGCGCGCTGGTCCCAAGCGGCCCGCACGTCTTCGGGAACCACGAACGGCTCATGTGACCAGCCGAGGGCGGCGCGCGTCGCCGCGATCTCGTCGGCACCGAGTGGCTCGCCGTGAGTCGACTTACTGCCCTGCTTGTTCGGCGCGCCCTTGCCGATGACCGTGCGCGCGCAAATCAGCGTGGGTTGCCGGCGATTCGCCTTCGCCTTGCGCAGCGCCTTGGATACGGCTTCGGCATCATGACCATCGATATCTTTGATGACTTGCCAACCATAGGCGGCGAAACGCTTGGCCGTGTCATCGGCCATCCAACCCTTGACGTTGCCATCGATCGAGATGCCGTTGTCGTCGTAGACGCAGATCAATTTACCGAGACCCAGAGTGCCGGCGAGGGAAGCCGCCTCGTGCGAGATGCCTTCCATCATGCAACCGTCACCGAGGAAGACCCAGGTGTAGTGATCGACGATGTCGTGGCCTTCGCGATTGAACTCTGCAGATAACAGCTTCTCCGCCAGCGCCATGCCAACGGCAGTGGCAATTCCCTGGCCGAGCGGACCCGTCGTGGTTTCGATCCCGATCGCCGGATCGTGTTCGGGATGACCTGCCGTGCGCGCGCCCAACTGACGGAAATTTTTGATGTCCTCTATCGAGAGCGGATGACCGGTCAAGTGCAACACGGAATAGAGCAGCATCGACGCGTGCCCATTCGAGAGCACGAACCGGTCTCGATCGACCCAGCGCGGATTGGCCGGGTTGTAGTCCATGACCTCACGCCAGAGAACTTCGGCGATGTCTGCCATGCCCATCGGAGCGCCGGGATGGCCGGAGGCTGCCCTCTGCACCGCATCCATGGAGAGCGCCCTAATGGCGTTGGCGAGAGTGCGGCGATCAGTCATGGGGAAGGCTCTTCCTGCTTGCGTGAAACTGCAATTCTCGCTCACGGAGCGCCTTTTTTTCAATGAACTACCGCGATTAACCGCTATACTTTTCAGGCTGTTTAACCGACGGACGATGCCCATGGCCAACCATTACCTGTTCACTTCGGAATCCGTTTCCGAAGGCCACCCGGATAAAGTCGCCGACCAAATTTCGGACGCGATCCTCGATGCCATCCTCGCCGAGGACAAGCGCTGTCGAGTGGCCGTTGAAACGCTCGTCAAGACGGGTGTGGCGATCGTCGCTGGCGAAGTCACCACCAACGCCTGGGTCGATATCGAAGCGATCGTGCGTCGCACCGTGCTCGACATCGGTTACAACTCGTCTGACATGGGTTTCGACGGCGCTTCTTGCGGCGTTTTGAACGTCATCGGCAAGCAATCCGCCGATATCGCGCAGGGCGTCGATCGCAGCGACCCGCGTAAACAGGGTGCAGGCGATCAGGGCTTGATGTTCGGCTTCGCTACCAACGAGACCGACGTCTTGATGCCCGCGGCGATCACCTTGTCGCATCGCTTGGTGGAGCGCCAGGCGAAAGTGCGTAAGCAAGGCAAGCTGCCCTGGTTGCGTCCGGATGCCAAGAGCCAGGTCACGTTGCGGTACGAGAACGACAAGCCTGTCGCCATCGAGGCGGTGGTGCTCTCGACTCAGCACAGCGACGACGTTTCGACCAAGAAACTGCGCGATGCCGTGATGGACGAGATTCTCCTGCCGGTGCTGCCGAAGAAGTGGCTGCACAAGGGCACCAAGTTCCACATCAATCCGACCGGTCGCTTCGTGATCGGTGGCCCGGTGGGCGATTGCGGTCTCACGGGACGTAAGATCATCGTCGACACCTACGGCGGTTTCGCCCGACACGGCGGCGGTGCTTTCTCCGGCAAAGACCCTTCGAAGGTGGATCGCTCCGCAGCCTATGCAGCGCGGTATGTCGCCAAAAACATCGTGGCTGCCGGCCTTGCCGATCGTTGCGAGGTGCAAGTCTCTTACGCCATCGGCGTGGCGGAACCAACCTCGGTGATGGTCGAAACCTTCGGCACCGGTAAGGTGTCGCGCGAGAAACTGACGCAACTCGTCGGCAAGCATTTCGATCTGACGCCGTACGGCTTGCGCGAAATGCTCAAGCTCGCACGGCCGATCTATCAAAAGACCGCGGCTTACGGCCATTTCGGCCGCGAAGATAAGGATTTCACCTGGGAGCGCACCGATCGCGCTGCCGCTTTGGCGGCCGACGCGGGAATCAAGCGTCGCCGCTGAAGCAGTCGCCGCCGCAAGGCGGCGCAGGTAGACTATTTCTCGCGACGAGGGGCGCTGCAGCATCGGGTTGGCCGATGCCAGGCTCGTCGCGAGTCAGGATGACGTTCAACGGCGCCCGTTAATCTTCAATCAAGATCAACGGAGTCAGACCATGAACGCTGTCGTCAAAACTATCGGCAAGACCGACTTCCACGTCGCCGATCTCTCACTGGCCGATTGGGGCCGCAAGGAAATCCGTATCGCCGAGACCGAAATGCCGGGCTTGATGGCGATCCGCGAGGAATACGCCCCGACGCAACCTCTGCGCGGCGCGCGCATCACCGGCTCGCTGCACATGACCATTCAGACGGCCGTGCTCATCGAGACGCTGCAGGCGCTCGGTGCGCAGGTTCGCTGGGCGTCGTGCAACATCTTCTCGACGCAAGACCACGCGGCCGCCGCGATCGCCGTCAATGGCACGCCCGTGTTCGCCTACAAAGGCGAGTCGCTGAAGGAATACTGGGACTTCACCCACCGTATTTTCGAGTGGACCGATGGTGGCTACTCGAACATGATCCTCGACGATGGCGGCGATGCCACGCTGTTGCTGCACCTCGGTACCAAGGCCGAGAGCGATCTGTCGGTGCTGTCGCATCCGGGCAGTGAGGAAGAGGAATATCTCTTCGCCAGCATCAAGGAAACCTTGCAACGCGATCCAAAGTGGTACTCCACGCGTATCAAGCACATCCGCGGTGTGACCGAAGAAACCACTACCGGCGTGAAGCGCCTTTACCAGATGGCCAAGGACGGCGCCCTCGCCTTCCCGGCCATCAACGTGAACGATGCAGTCACCAAGTCGAAGTTCGACAACCTTTACGGTTGCCGCGAGTCGTTGGTGGATGCCATCAAGCGCGCCACCGACGTCATGATCGCCGGCAAAGTCGCAGTTGTCTGTGGCTATGGCGACGTCGGCAAGGGCTCGGCGCAGGCGCTGCGCGCGCTCTCCGCTCAGGTGTGGGTCACCGAGTGTGATCCGATCTGCGCACTGCAGGCCGCGATGGAAGGCTACCGCGTCGTCACCATGGAATATGCCGCCGACAAGGCCGACATCTTCGTGACGGCAACCGGCAACTTCCACGTGATCACGTTCGATCACATGAAGCGCATGAAGGATCAGGCGATCGTCTGCAACATCGGTCACTTCGACAACGAAATCGATTGCGCTTCGTTGAAGCAGTGCCAGTGGGAAAACATCAAGCCGCAGGTCGATCACGTGATCTTCCCGGACGGCAAGCGCATCACGCTGCTCGCCGAGGGTCGTCTCGTGAATCTCGGTTGCGGTACGGGTCATCCGAGCTACGTGATGTCCTCGTCATTCGCAAACCAGACGATCGCGCAGATCGAATTGTGGGCGAACCACGAGAAGTATCCGGTCGGCGTCTACGTGCTGCCGAAGCATCTCGACGAAAAGGTCGCGCGCCTGCAGCTGAAGAAGCTCGGTGCCGAACTGACGGAACTCACCGATCAGCAAGCTCGCTATATCGGCGTCGAGAAGCAGGGTCCGTACAAGCCGGAAACCTACCGCTACTGAGTTTGCGCTGACACGTCGGCAGTCATGGCGTTAGCATGGACGCCATGACTGCCGTACATCTGCTGCAACTGACCGACACCCACCTCGTCGGTGATCCGGCAGGTGGCATGCGTGGCGTCGTCACACTCGACACTCTCCGCGCCTCAATCGATCTCGCGCGACGCCGCTGCGGCGGCTTCCATCAACTCGATGCGATCCTCGCCACCGGCGATCTCGTCCACGATGATCCGGATGGTTACCCGTGGATCGCTCGCGAACTCGGTGCACTCGGTCCGCCGGTATTGTGTTTGCCGGGCAATCATGACGACCCGGCCTTGATGAGCGAAGTGTTCGCCGAGGCGCCATTCCAGTATTGCGGTCATCGCGATTTTCGAAACTGGCGGATCGTGATGCTCGATTCAATGCTGCCGGGAAGCGCCGCTGGCCGCTTAAGCGAAACCGAGTTACAGCGCCTAGATGCGGCGCTCGAGGATTCACGGTATCAACACGCACTCGTCGTGCTACATCACCACCCGATTCCGTCGAACAGCGTGTGGCTCGATACCGTAGCTCTCGAAGAGCCGCATCGCTTCCTCGATATCCTCGCCAAACACCCACGCGTGCGAGGCGTGCTATGGGGCCATGTTCATCAAGCCTTCGATGGCGTGCACAAAAATATCCAAATGATGGCAACACCGTCGACCTGCGTGCAGTTCAAACCGCTCGTCGTCGACTTCGAACTCGATACACGGCCACCGGGATTCCGCCTACTGACCTTGCAGGATGACGGCCGCATCGACAGTCAAGTTGAATGGCTTGTGCCAAATGATGGTCCGTCTGATGTGGTGGCAGCGTCGGGAGTCCGCTGATGCGCAGCTTTGCTTTGTTTTTGGCGCTTTTTGTAGCGGGTTTTGCCGTCATGGCCCTTGTCGCTTGGCCGCTCTACGACGCTTTGACGCCCACGTTCGACGTCAAATTCCATCGCGTCGCGAATCGCCTCGGCATGCTGGCGTTGCTCATCGGCTTCATCTTGATGGCACGCCGCCTCGGCGTCGCCGACCGCGCGAGCCTCGGATGGGGTCTCGCCCGCCCTCAGTTCCTGCGCGAAGCCGGCCTAGGCTTGCTGCTCGGCGTCGCGACGATGCTGCCGATCGGCCTTGCGATGTTCGCGTTCGATTTACGCATCCTGAAAGCGGATCTCGCCATCGACAGCAGCTTACTCGTCGGTATCGCCTTTGGAGGTTTGCTGACCGGCATCACCGTGGCTTTGATCGAAGAAACGTTTATGCGTGGCGCCATGCATACCGCGATCGAACGCGAATCGGGTACGACCCTCGCGGTGCTGCTCACGGCAGTGCTCTATGCGGCCGTCCATTTCGTCGGACGTTATCGCATTCCCGTCGAAGAACTCGGCTGGGATAGCGGCTGGAGACACGTTGCGGGGACTCTGGCACAGCTGGCCGAGCCGCTAGCGATTCTCGATGCCTTTCTCGCACTCGCAGCCGTCGGTGTACTGCTCGGCATGGTGCGCGCGCTCACGGGCAACATTGCCGCCTGCATAGGTCTGCACGCAGGCTGGGTGTGGGTGATCGCTTTCCTGCGCGAAACATCGCAACCGAATGAGGCGCATCCGGCCCGCTTCCTGCTCTCGAACTTCGATGGCGTCGTTGGCTGGCTGGTGCTCGGTGCAACCGCAGTGATCGGTGCGTTGCTGCTGCCGTTCTATGCTCGACGACGCTCAGGCGTCGTTACCGACATCCCGTCGAATCAGCGGTGACAACAACGCCAGACGACGTAGCGGATCGAGCAGCTCGAGACAGACCTGCTTGTCGGCGAGACTGATGGGCAATATCTCGACCAAGCGCGAGCCAACCCAGTCGGCATCGTCGAATCGCGCTTCGATGCCTTCGTAGATATCGCCGAGCTCCGGCAAGACGCGTCGCAATAGATCTGCGAGGTGCCGATACTCCTCGGGCACGGTCAACGACGGGCTTGCGCTCGATGCCGGAGGGTCGATCCATTCGACCTCGCCGAGATTGAGTCCGTCTTCCTGACGCCAGGCGCGCAAGACACGGAATCGACGCTCGCCGCGGCAACTGATTCCGAGCAGTCCATCCGGCAGAAGATTGAAATCGACGATACGAGCCGTCGTGCCGATCTCACAGAAACCGGATCGCGCACCGGTCTCGCCGCCCTCCGTGATCAGCACGACACCGAAACAGCTGCCCTCGCGCATACAGCGCTTGACCATGTCGACATAACGCGGTTCAAAGATACGCAGCGGCAGCGGACCGCGCGGGAACAGCACCGTGCTGAGCGGGAACAGCGGTATTTCGCTGGTCTCGCCCATCGGAATCAGGACTCCCGACCCCAGCGCTGCATCAGTTGATGCTCCACGCCGAGCTGGTCGAGAATCCGCGCCACGATGAAATCGACCATGGCGGCAACATCGGTCGGTCGGTTGTAGAAGCCGGGATTCGCCGGCAGGATGGTCACGTCGAGCCGCGCCAACTTCAACATGTTCTCGAGATGGATCGGCGAAAACGGCGTCTCACGCGGCACGATGATGAGATTGCCGCGCTCTTTGATCACCACATCCGCGGCGCGTTCGAGCAAATTCTCGCTGGCGCCCGTCGCGATGGCCGATACGGTCGCCATACTGGCTGGGCATACGACCATTTGCCGCGGCGCACCGGAACCACTCGCCACCGGGGAAGTCCATTCCTCGTCACCGAAGACGCGCAGCTGACCGTCGCGCGCCTTGTAGAGTTGACTGAGATATCGGGTCTGCTCGGCCGTGCGACCGGGCAACTTGCAGTCGGTCTCTGAGCCCACCACGATTTGTGCGGCCTTGGTGAACATCAGATAGACCTGATAGTCCGCCTGTATCAGGCATTCGACCAGACGTAATCCGTACTGGGTGCCCGAGGCACCAGTCATGCCAACCGTGACGATACGTTCATCCCTGCGTGCCATGACCTATCTCCCCGAGCGCTGCGAGTAACTTGCCATGCAAGCCACCAAAACCACCGTTGGACATGATCAGTGCGTGGTCTCCCGGGCGCAAGCGTTGCGCCAGTTGCCGTGCCAACACATCTACATCGTCACAGTGGTGCCCACGACCGCCAAGCCCTGCGAGCACAGGGGATGGGTCCCATCCGAGTGCCGGCGGCGTGTGTAGCCAAACTTCATCGGCCGCAGCCAATGAGGGCGCGAGTGCATCGCGGTGCACGCCCATGCGCATCGTGTTCGAGCGAGGCTCGAGGATCGCGACGATACGCTCTGAACCGACGCGAGCGCGCAGACCTTCAACGGTCGTCGTGATCGCCGTGGGATGGTGCGCGAAATCATCGTACACGCGCACCCCGCCCACTTCACCACGCAACTCCATGCGTCGCTTGATACCGCGAAATTCTTTGAGCGCAGCGCAGGACACCTCCGGCGGCACACCAGCGTGACGCGCGGCAGCAATCGCGGCCAGTGCATTGTCGACGTTATGCCCGCCGATCAGCGACCAGTTCACCTCACCTACCAGGGCATCGCCACAGTAGACCTCGAAGGCCGAACCGTCGGCTGCCAAATGACGCGCTTTCCAAAACGCGCCGTTCGCGCCCGAGCGAGCGAACGACTCACGCGGCGTCCAGCAGCCCATCTCCAAGGTCTCGAGCAGATGCGGCTCGCTCGCGTGATGCACGATCAAGCCCGAACCGGGCACCGTGCGCACGAGATGATGGAACTGCTTCTGGATCGCTGCAACATCCGGATAGATATCGGCGTGGTCGTATTCGAGATTGTTGAGGATAAGCGTTCGTGGTCGGTAATGGACGAATTTCGCGCGCTTGTCGAAGAACGCCGTATCGTATTCATCCGCCTCGATCACGAAGAACGGGCGCTCACCCAAGCGAGCGCTCACACCGAAATCTTCGGGTACGCCACCGATCAAAAAGCCGGGCGAGAGCCCGGCGAATTCGAGTACCCAAGCGAGCATGCTGCTGGTTGTGGTCTTGCCGTGCGTTCCAGCAACCGCCAAAACCCAACGCTCACGCAACACTTCGCGAGCAAGCCATTCGGGGCCCGATACGAAGGGGATATCGCGCTCGAGCAATGACTCGATCACGGGATGACCGCGACTCATCACGTTGCCCACCACGACGACATCCGGTTGTAAATCGAGTTGCTCAGGCTCAAACCCCTCGAACACCTCGATACCGAGCGCCGCAAGCTGCGTGCTCATGGGCGGATAGACGTTGCGATCAGAGCCGGTGACACGGTGACCAGCCGCTTTGGCGATGGCGGCAATGCCACCCATGAACGTGCCGCAAATGCCGAGGATGTGCAGATGCATCAGCCGGCTGCCGGTGCATCCGTGCCGAGCCCCAGGGCTACCAGCACGAAAAAGGTGAACAACTCACCCGCCATGAACAGCAATACGCACTGAAACATCGATCGCTCGGTGGCGGCGCGCAAGATTCTGGCGTTGACGTAGATCAAAAAAATGCTGAGCACGAACGCCACGAGAGCGAGCGGCGTCATCGACACCGGTTGACCCACCTCGGGTCGGATGGTCGAAACCAGCGGAATGCTCACAGGCGCGAAGAGACAAGCGACGCCCAGCAAGGCCGTCGCCGTTTGCACGAATCGCTCGGGCCTACCCGAAAGCTGCAGGATCAGTGCAACCCAAGCGAGCGTGATGAGCGTCGAGAGGATCGCCTGCGGCAAGATGGACTCGTCCGCCGGTATCAGCCACGTACCGAGCAAACCTTGCAACACCACGAGCGTGGCGAAACAAATACCGAGTAACTGCTTGGAGGTGGGCAGGTCTTGTGGACCTGCACGCGACAGCAAGATGTCAATGAAGATTTTGATGATGCCGGTCATTTTCCGAAATTCGTTCCCCTGAGCGCTGAATTCTTGCATAGTCCATCGATGCCGTCGTCCACCGCCTTGATTGCCTCACGCCCTGCACTCGAGGATCTGCTAGCCGAACTACAAGGCGAGAGTGCCATAGGCATCGACACGGAATTCCTGCGGGAGCGCACCTATCGGGCAGAGCTGTGTCTCGTGCAGATGACGACACGCCGTGAACCGGTCTGCATCGATCCGCTCGCACTGGGCGATCTCGACCCTTTGCGCGCGATCTTCAATCACGGTGGTCCGCTGAAGGTGTTGCACTCCGGCCGTCAGGACCTCGAAGTGTTGATGCCGCTCGTGGGTCAAATCGCGCCATTGTTCGATACGCAAATCGCCGCCTCGCTGGCGGGTTTCCCGGCACAAGTCGGTTACGCGGAACTGGTACGGCGGCTGCTCGGCACGGAATTGCCCAAAGGCCAAACCAGGACCGATTGGTCGCGTCGCCCACTCTCACCGGAGCAGGTGGAGTACGCGAGAGATGACGTTCGCTACCTACTGCCCTTGCGCGAAGCGCTGCTGCTCGACATCGATCGCCTAGGCCGTCGCGCTTGGCTCGAGGAGGATCAGCTCTCGTTGCAGGATCCTGCCATGCTGCAAGTGGATCCCGAGCGCGCCTGGCAGCGCTTCAAAGGTGTCTCGGCTTGGGATGAAGGTCGGCAAGCCTTGTTGCGCAGCCTCGCCGCATGGCGAGAGCGTCGCGCGATCGCGCGTAATCGTCCACGCGGCTGGATCCTCGACGATGGCGTACTGCGCGAAATCGTGCAAAGCGTGCCCCGCTCCCTAGATGAACTCGCACGCATCCCGGAGATGCCCGAAGGCGTCGTGAAGCATTCGGGCGAAGAACTGCTTGCGATGATTCAAGCTGCAGGAATCGATCATCCGCCACCGCCGCTGCCGAAACGCGAACGACCAGACCCTGCTTTCGTTGCGACGGTGAAGGCGCTCTCCAGCGTCACCCAAGCGATCGCCAAAGAACTCGACATCGCAAGCGAAGTATTGGCGACGCGTAAAGATCTGGAGGATATCGCCGCGGGCCGAGATGCGGCGAGTGTACTCGGTGGTTGGCGAGCGGAAGTGTTGGCCGATCGGCTGCGCGCGGCGATCTAAACAGTCTATCGACCGAGCGCTGCTTCAACGCGAGCAGTGACCGTCGCGAGCGGCGCATCCGCATCAACGCGACGCAACTGACCCTTGCTCTCGTAGAACCCGACAAGCGGCGCTGTCTGCGCCTCATAAACCTCGATGCGCTTGGCGACGGTGTCTTCTTTGTCGTCAGGGCGCTGCACGAGCTTCGGGATCTCGCAACGACCACCGCAGGGCGGCGGTGACGGTGGCGGCGCCGTGTGCACGTTGAACACGAGGCCACAGGTCTCGCAGGTGCGACGACCCGAAATACGCTTCACGAGAAGACCGGAATCGACCTCGAACAGCAGCACGGCATCGAGCGGCTGACCGATCTCTGCCAACAGCGTCTCGAGGCCCTCGGCCTGCGGGATGGTGCGCGGAAATCCGTCGAGGATGTAGCCACGAGCCGCATCCGCTTGGGCAAGGCGCTCACGCACCATACCGAGGATCGTGGCGTCGTCGACCAACTGCCCCGCGTCCATCACGGCCTTGGCACGCCGCCCAAGCTCCGTTCCTTCACGCACGTGCGCACGCAACAGATCCCCAGTGGAAATCTGCGGGATGCCGTGACGTTCGACCAGACGCTGCGCCTGGGTACCTTTGCCGGAACCCGGCGCGCCGAGAAAAACGATACGCATGATGGGCGGCACAGTACCCGGCCGGTTCCGACAGGTCAAACCGTCCGGTATGCTCGCGACCCATGAAAAAGCCCGTCGCAAAGCCATCCAGCCGCAAATCCGCCGCCCCGGCCCGCAGCAGCCGCGGCTCGACCACCCCGCCGCGCAACGCTTTTTACGCCCAATCGGGCGGCGTGACCGCCGTCATCAATGCTTCGGCGGCAGGGGTCATCGAGACCGCCCGTCGCTACCCGAAGCAGATCGGTAAGGTATACGCCGGTCGGCACGGCATCGTCGGCGCCCTCAACGAAGATCTCATCGACTGTTCGAAGGAATCGACCGCGACGATTCAGGGTCTTCGCCATACGCCCTCGGGTGCCTTCGGCTCGGCACGTTTCAAACTCAAGGGGCTAGACCAGAACCGCGCCGAGTACGAGCGACTCATCGAGGTCTTCAAGGCCCACAACATCGGCTATTTCTTTTACAACGGCGGCAACGACTCGATGGATACCGCCCACAAGGTCGCCGAGATGGGCAAGGCCTTGGGATACCCGATCACCTGCATCGGCGTGCCGAAGACGGTCGATAACGATCTGCCGTACACGGATTGCTGCCCAGGATTCGGCTCGGTAGCCAAATACGTTGCCATCTCCACCCTCGAAGCGTCTTTCGACGTAGCTTCGATGGCAAAAACGTCGACCAAAGTATTCGTGTTGGAAGTGATGGGTCGACATGCCGGCTGGATCGCGGCAGCAGGTGGCCTTGCGGGCAAGGGTCGCGACGAGCCACCGCACATCATCCTGTTCCCCGAAATCCCTTTCAAACGAACCGCCTTCCTCAAGCGCGTCAAAGAATGCGTCGATCGCTGCGGTTACTGCGTGATCGTCGTGTCCGAAGGAACGGCTTATGCGGACGGCACCTTCCTCGCCGATGCGGGCACCAAGGATGCTTTCGGACATACGCAGTTGGGCGGAGTCGGACCGGTAATCGCCAACATGGTGCGTGAGGCGCACGGGTACAAATATCACTGGGCGGTAGCCGACTATCTGCAGCGCGCCGCCAGACACATCGCCTCAAAGGTCGACGTCGATCAGGCCTACGCCATGGGTCAAGCCGCGGTAGAGCTCGCGGTTCAAGGGCATAACGCGGTCATGCCGATCGTCGTACGCAAGTCGTCGAAACCCTATCGCTGGACAGTCGGCAGCGTGCCGCTCGCCAAGGTCGCCAACGTCGAGAAGAAGCTACCGCGTGATTTCATCACGGCAGATGGCTTCGGCATCACGGAAAAATGCCGTCGCTATCTGTTGCCGCTGATCGGCGGCGGCGACCCGCCGCCCTATAAGGACGGTCTGCCCGTCTACGTGAAGATCAAGGGCGTAGCGGTGAAGAAAAAACTCCCGCCGTTCAAGCGCTGACTACGGCCCCGCTGCGCGGGGCGCCCTCGAAGCCGAAACAAGGCGCTGTGCTATATTGCAGCGCCTTTTTTTCGCTGATCTGCTTCAGGGGGAACAACTAGAATGGATGCCCATTTGATCAATTGGCTTTGGATAGCCATTGGCGCGGGGTTACTCGCGGTTCTATACGGTGCGGTCTCGGCTGCATCAATCAATCGTCTCGATGCCGGCAACGCCCGCATGCAGGAAATCGCTGCGGCGATTCAGGCGGGTGCGCAGGCCTATCTCAATCGTCAGTACTCGACGATCGCCGTGGTCGGCATCGTTCTCTGCATCGTGCTCGGCCTGGCGCTCGACTGGGCGACAGCCGGCGGGTTCGCGGTCGGCGCCATCCTCTCGGGTATCGCGGGCTACATCGGCATGAACGTCTCGGTGCGTGCCAACGTGCGCACGGCCCAAGCCGCCAACCATGGCTTGAACGCTGCGCTGCAGGTCGCCTTCAAGGGCGGCGCGATCACCGGCATGCTGGTCGTCGGCCTCGGTTTGCTCGGTGTGGCTGGCTACTACTTCGTGATGCGCGGCGTGGTCGGTGACGATCACGCGCTGCACTCCTTGGTCGGCCTTGCCTTCGGCGGTTCGTTGATCTCGATCTTCGCGCGTCTCGGCGGCGGCATCTTCACCAAGGGTGCAGACGTCGGTGCCGACCTCGTTGGCAAGGTCGAAGCGGGCATCCCCGAAGACGACCCGCGCAACCCGGCCGTCATCGCCGACAACGTCGGTGACAACGTCGGTGATTGCGCCGGTATGGCCGCCGATCTGTTCGAGACCTACGCGGTCACCTTGGTCGCGACCATGCTGCTCGGTGGTCTGATGCTCGCCGGCACCAACGGTGCGTCGATCATCTATCCGCTCGCACTCGGCGCGGCCTCCATCGTGGCGTCCATCGTCGGCACTTTCTTCGTAAAGGTCAGCGACGGCGGCAAGATCATGAACGCGCTCTACAAGGGCGTGATCGTCTCGGGGCTGGTCTCGGCCATCGCTTTCTGGTTCATCACCGGATCGCTGATGCCCGATAACCATCTGACGATGTTTGGCTGCACGCTCATTGGTCTTGCCCTCACGGCTGCCATGATCGTGATCACCGAGTACTACACCGCGACCGAGTTCAGCCCGGTGCAGAAGGTGGCCGAAGCCTCACAAACGGGCCACGCCACCAACATGATCGCGGGTCTTGGCGTGTCGATGAAGTCGACCGCCCTGCCCGTCATCGCCGTGTGCTTGGCGATCTGGGGTGCGTACTCGCTCGAGGGCCTCTACGGTATCGCCATTGCGGCCACCGCGATGTTGTCGCTCACCGGTATGATCGTGGCACTCGATGCCTACGGCCCGATCACCGACAACGCCGGCGGTATCGCCGAAATGTCGGGGCTCGACAAGAAGGTGCGCAACATCACCGATCCGCTCGACGCCGTGGGTAACACCACCAAGGCGGTCACCAAGGGCTACGCGATCGGTTCAGCCGGCCTCGCCGCGCTCGTGCTGTTCGCTGACTACACGCACAACCTCGAAGCAGCCGGTAAGCTCGAAGAGTTCTCGCTCTCCGATCCAGCGGTGATCATCGGCCTCTTCATCGGCGGTCTCGTGCCGTACCTCTTCGGCGCGATGGCGATGGAAGCGGTTGGTCGCGCTGCAGGCTCGGTCGTGACGGAAGTGCGTCGTCAGTTCCGCGAGATCAAAGGCATCATGGAAGGTACGGCGAAGCCCGACTATTCCAAGGCCGTCGATCTGCTCACGAAGTCGGCGATCAAAGAAATGGTCGTTCCGTCCTTGCTGCCGATCTTGGTGCCGGTGGTCATTGCCTTCGGCATGAACGCGCTGATGGGCCCGGGCGCCGGTATCCGCGCGCTCGGCGGCCTGTTGATCGGCACGATCGTCACCGGGCTCTTCGTCGCCATCTCCATGTGCACCGGCGGCGGTGCCTGGGATAACGCGAAGAAGTACATCGAGGAAGGTCACTTCGGCGGCAAGGGCTCCGAAGCCCACAAGGCTGCCGTGACCGGCGACACCGTCGGTGATCCGTACAAGGACACCGCGGGTCCGGCGATCAACCCGCTGATCAAGATCATCAACATCGTCGCTCTGCTGCTCGTGCCTTTGCTCTGAGCCAGAGACGACTCTCGCGCTCTGCGAACCCCGCCCTCGTGGCGGGGTTTTTTTTAGAAGATCTTGCCCGGCTCGCCGATGCGACTGCGATAAGCGCCAGGCGGCTGCTTCGGATCGTCGCTGCTGCGCGTCGGAATCGGAGGCTGGTTAGGGTCGGGCACCAACAGACGCCACGCCTCCGTCGGGCGCGTGGCAGCCCAAAACAGGCCTCCGAGACCCTGCGGAACGGTCTTGCGCTCGGGAATATCCGGCTCCTTCTTGCGTGAGCGGACGATCACCTCGTCGATATCGGCGGGCAAGGGCTCGGCCCACTGGGCAGGCGGCAAAAAACTCCGGATGTCGCCCACCCTCAGATCGAGTGACGGCGCGCCGGCAGGACGTGGCGGTGTCAGTGGGGAAGTTTGGGCCTCAGCGAGTCCCGGCATCGACAACACAGCCCAGCCTGCCAGCGCAAGGCTTGCATATTGGTTCGACCGGGCTACATTGGCCGCCTCGTGTTTCATACCGGAGCCGCTCCCTTGCGACATTTCCTACCCCGCCTCGCCGGCGTCATCGCCGCGCTGAGTCTCACCCTGCTTGCCCCCACCCTCTCAGCGGCTACGGCGAAACCTGCCAAGCTCCCGCCTCCGGAGAAGGTCACCTCGGTCGAAGGTATTACCGAGTATCGATTGGCGAACGGCATGAAGGTACTGCTATTCCCCGATCCCTCCAAGTCGACGATCACCGTCAACGTAACCTACCTCGTCGGTTCGCGTCACGAGGGCTACGGTGAGAGCGGCATGGCGCATCTGCTCGAACACCTCGTGTTCAAGGGTACGCCGCGCTTCCCGAACATCCCGCAGGAACTGACGGCACGCGGTGCGCGACCGAACGGCACGACGTGGTATGACCGCACGAACTATTTCGAAACCTTTGCGGCTACCGACGACAATCTGCGCTGGGCGCTCGATCTCGAGAGTGATCGCATGATCAACTCGTTCATTGCTGAGAAAGACCTGCAGAGCGAGTTCTCGGTCGTGCGCAACGAATTCGAGCGCGGCGAGAACGATCCATCGCGCGTGCTGCTGCAGCGCGTGATGTCGACAGCTTATCTTTGGCACAACTACGGCAAGTCGACGATCGGCTCACGCGAAGACATCGAGCGCGTGCCCATCGACAACCTGCGCGAGTTCTACAAAAAATACTACCAGCCCGACAATGCGGTGTTGACCATCGCTGGCAAGATCGACGAAGCCAAGACGATCGGCTGGGTCAATGAATTCTTTGGCAAGATCCCGCGCCCGACTCGCGTCTTGCAGCCGACCTACACGGTCGAGCCCGTACAAGATGGCGAGCGCCACGTCGTATTGCGTCGCGTCGGTGAAGTTCAGGTGACCTCGGCCGGTTACCACATCCCCGCTGGTGCACATCCGGACTTTGCGCCCGTAGAGATTCTCGCCGATATCCTCACCAACGAACCCTCGGGACGTCTCTACAAGGCACTCGTCGAAACCGGCAAAGCGACGAGCGTCGGCGGTCTCGCCTTCAGCCTCAAGGATCCGGGCTACGCCTACTTCACGGCTGAAGTCTTGAAAGACAAACCCGTGGACGACGCCACCAAGACGATGCTCGCCGTGCTCGACAACATGGCGGCAACTCCGGTCACCGAGGAGGAAGTTCAACGCGCCAAGAATCGCTTCCTCAAGAGCTTTGAGCAGGCCTACAACAACAGCGATCGCGTAGGTCTTGGCCTCTCGGAGTACATCGCCAAAGGCGATTGGCGCTTGTGGTTCCTCTCGCGTGATCAAATGGAAAAGGTGACGGCCGCCGATGTGAATCGCGTGGCTGCGCTCTACTTGAAGCCCGCGAATCGTACGACCGGTCTCTTCGTGCCCGAAGCCAACCCGGATCGCGCAATCATTCCGCCCTCGCCGGATCCGGCTGAATTGCTCAAGGATTACAAGGGCAAGGCGGCGCTGAAACAGGCAGAGGTGTTTGATCCGTCGCCGGCGAACATCGTCTCGCGCACCCGCAGCGAAACGCTGCCTGGCGGTGCCGAGTACAGCTTCCTCACCAAGTCGACGCGCGGTGGTTCGGTCAATGCCACCATCACGCTGCGAGTGGGCAACCTCGGCGCGCTCGCCGGCAAATCGACGGTCTCGGAGTTGACCGCAGCGATGTTGCGTCGTGGTACGGCCACGCGCAGCCTGCAGCAGATCAACGACGAACTCGACAAGCTCAAGACGTCGATCGGAATCGGCGGTGGCGGACAGACCGTCACGATCAACATCACCTCGACCCGCGAGAATCTCGTGCCGGCGATGGAGATCGTGGCCGACGTCCTGCGCTCGCCCTCGTTCCCGGAGGCCGAGTTCACCAAGCTGCGCGACGAATTGCTCGCGGGCATCGATCAAGCGCGATCGGACCCGCAGTCGATCGCGGCACGCGAGATCAATCGCGTCACCTCGCCTTATCCAGTCAACGACTTCCGCCACACGCTGGACTTCGATGGCGAGATCGCCGCACTGAAGGCCGTGACGGTCAAAGATCTGCGCGAATTCCATGCGCAGTTCTACGGCGCCTCGAATGCCACGGCCTCCGTCGTGGGCGACTTCGACGAGACGATGGTGCGTGCGGCACTCGGTGCCATGCTCGCGGGCTGGCAGGCCAAAGTGCCCTATCAGCGCGCCGAGGCCAAGTTCTTCGAGATCGCACCGAGCGCTCGCAAGATCAACACGCCGGACAAGGCCAATGCCGTGATGATCGCGGGGTTGAATCTGCCGCTGCGCGACGACGACGCGGACTATCCGGCACTGGTGATGGCGAACTACATGCTAGGCGGCGGGTTCCTCAACTCACGTCTCGCGGTTCGCATCCGACAGAAGGAAGGCATCAGCTACGGTGTCTCCTCGTTCCTGTCGGCGGACTCGCTCGACAAGAACGGCGATTTCGGTACCTTCGCCATCTACAACCCGCAGAACTCGGCTCGTCTGCTGGCGGCCTATCGCGAAGAACTCGATAAGGTTCTCACCGAAGGCTTCTCGGACGCCGAACTGAAGGACGCGAAGAGTGGCTGGCTGCAGGGACGCAACGTGAGTCGTTCGCAAGATCGCGAGCTCGTGGGTCGTCTCTCGAGCTACTTGTTCCTCGATCGCACGCTCGACTGGGATGCCGATTTCGAACGTAAGGTTGCAGCGCTCAGCGCCGCCGACGTGAACGCAGCGGTCAAGCGCTGGATCAAGCCGGATCAGTTGACGATCATCGAAGCCGGCGATTTCGAAAAAACCGCAAACGCAGGAGGCAAGTAAAGATGGACAAGAAAAGTGCTCTGATCATCGCCGCCGTGGGCAGCCTCGTGGCGCTCGGCGTGGCGGATGCCATGGGTCCGAAGGAAGGCTCGGAGAAATGCTACGGCATGGTGAAGGCGGGTAAGAACGACTGCGCCGCCAACGGCCACGGCTGTGCGGGACAGGCGAAAGTCGACTCCGACCCCAATGAGTGGATCGTGGTTCCGCAGGGTGTCTGCGACAAGATCGTGGGCGGTCGGACCACGCCGGGCGGTTGAGCCCGAAAGCTTGGCTTGCCGGCTCGGCACCTCGCCGAGCCGGCATCGGCCTCCGTGCCGCGCACCACGGCGACTGGATCGCGCAGCGGCCTGACGTCGGCTGGTTCGAAATCCACGCCGAGAATTACTTTGCCGAAGGCGGTCTGCTTCCCGACATTCTCGATACCCTGCGGCGTGATCTGCCGCTCTCCATCCATGGCGTCGGTCTAGGCCTCGCGAGCACCGATCCACTCGATACGTCGCACCTTCAGCAACTCGCGCGACTCCAAGATCGCTATCAGCCGGCCGTCGTCTCGGAACATTTATGCTGGGGTAATGCCTACGGCATCCACTACAACGATCTGCTGCCGTTCCCCTTCACGAGCAACATGCTCGAGCATGTCGTAGCACGAGTTCAAACCGTGCAGGAAAAGTTGCGCCGACCGATCCTGCTCGAGCATCTCTCGAGTTACGTGACGTTTGAGGAATCCAACCTGGCTGAAACGGAATTTTTGAGCGAGCTCATCCGTCGTACCGATTGCGGATTGCTGCTCGATCTCAACAACCTCGTGGTCAATGCGGAAAATCACGGCATCGATCCCGAAGATTTCATCGCGAACTTGCCATCCGATGCCATCGGCGAAATTCATCTCGCCGGACACGGATATGACCGATACGGCGATCGAGCGATGTGTATCGATACACACGATCGACCGGTGCCCGATCGAGTCTGGGATTTGTATCGCTTCACCCTGCGACATCTCGGAGTGAAGCCGACCTTGATCGAATGGGATGCCAAGCTGCCAACGCTGCCGATACTCGCCGCCGAAGCTCATAAAGCCGATGCCTGCGTCGCGGAGATCGCGTGAGCCTGCAGAGCTGGCAACGACGATTCGCGGCGCAACTGGATCGCGCAGAATCGCCCGAAGACCCAGGTATGCAGGTCTATCACCACAACGTTCGCGCACAGTTTCGCAAAGCGTTGGCGATGTCTTTTCCGGTGGTCGCCGAGCTGCTCGGCGCAGCACCTTTCAATGTCTTGGCCGAACGATTCCGTCAAAGAAACCCCTCACGTAGCGGCGATTTGCACCCGAGCGGCAGCGCCTTCCCCGCCTTCCTCGCCGCCGAGAACAAAGAATCCGCCATTGAGGCCCTCGGTATCGACCTGTCGGAGCTCGCCACTCTCGAGTGGGCTTGGCAGTGCGCGCTGATCGCAGCAGACCGACCGACCATCGATGCTTCCTCCCTGGCGAGATTCCCTCCCGCGCAGTGGCCGTCGCTAAGGCTGCAACTACAGCCCTCGTTCGCCGTGCTGCGTTGGCGTACCGCGGTGGCCAGTTACTGGCAGGCACATCGCGACCACGCCTCGTCGGCCACACTCGGCCCCGAACAAGCCTGGATTACCGGTACACCGCGAGGCCCGATCCTCCAACGCTGCAACACAGCCACGGCCCAGTGGCTCGAGGCGCTCATCGCCGGCGCCAGCCTCGCAACCGCCCTGGATGCGACGGACATAGCCGCCGAGATCGACATCACGACGACGCTGCAGAGCCTTTTCAGCCACGGCGCCGTGGTCTCGGTCGATCTGCGCGCGGGCGACCACGCATAGGTGATGAACCGGCTTGGCAGTCCGCAGGAAAACACGTATTTTCTGCGGCCCTTTTTGCGAGATTCTTGTCATGTCGTTCGATGTCGCTCGTGAACAGATGATCCAGCAGCAATTGCGGACTTGGGAAGTTCTGGACCAGGCCGTGCTCGACGTGTTCGAGCGTATCCCGCGCGAGCGATTCGTCCCTGCGGGCTACGAATCACTCGCCTATGCCGACATCGAACTGCCCTTGGGACAAGGCGATCACATGCTCGCGCCTAAAGTCGCCGGTCGCATCCTGCAGGCGCTCGCGATCCAGCCAGCAGATCAGGTTCTGGAAGTCGGCACCGGCTCGGGTTATCTGACCGCTGGGCTTGCTGCCCGCGCCAGGAGCGTACGCTCGCTCGAAATTCGCGCTGATCTGGCCGCGCAGGCAGCGCAAAATCTTGCGGGTGTCGGCGTGCGCAATGCCACGGTCGAACACCGCGATGCCTATGCCAACGAAGCGCTCGGCAGCACGGCATACGATGTCATCGCGCTCACCGGCTCTTTGCCGATCGACGATGCTCGCTACGCAAGACAACTCGCCGTCGGCGGACGCCTGTTCGCCGTCATCGGTCAGGGTGCCGTGATGGAGGCCACTCTGGTCGAGCGCATCTCTGCCGATCAGTTCCGTCGTACCGTCTTGTTCGAGACGAGTCTCAAAGCGCTCGTCGGGGCGGCGCAACCCGCGCGCTTCACCTTCTAAGTTTGGAGTTTTAGCCCATGGTGCAGGAATTGTCGGTCGAAGATCTCAAGGCTCGGCTCGATGCCGGCGAACAGCCGCTCGTGATCGACGTGCGCGAGGGCTGGGAACTCGACATCTCCAAGGTTCCTTTCGCCCAGCACGTGCCCATGGCGCAGGTACCGAATCGCGTCGGGGAATTCGATGCCGATACACCGATCATCGTGATGTGTCGCTCGGGCGGACGCAGCCTGCAGGTTGCCCGCTTCCTCGAGAGTCACGGATTTCGGTCAGTCAGCAATTTGACCGGCGGAATCCTGGCCTGGGGGGAACGGATAGACCCCTCGCTGCGTCCATACTGAGCCGGACGACGTCTGGTCAGACACGGCGTCGACTGTTATAGTGATATATAACACCCTCTGAGGATTCCTATGAAGCGCGTACTCGGGCTGTCGCTCGGACTCATCATGGCCGTCTCGACGGCCGCCGCTGAAGACCTGAAGGCCGTCTACGAGCGCGCCTTGACCAACGACCCGCAGATTCGCGAAGCCGAAGCCCTGCGTCGGGCGACACGCGAAGCGAAGCCTCAGGCTTGGGCCGCCATCCTGCCGCAGATTTCGGGCAGTGCGAGCCGAACCAAGGCCGAATCCGAGGTGGAAGGTCAGTTCCCGCAAGAGATTGTTCAGAACGGCCAAACGGTCGTCTTCAACTTTCTCTCTTCGAGCAAGTCCAAACCGGAAACCGATCGTTGGAGCCTCGATCTGCGCCAAAGCCTGATCTCCTGGGACAACTGGGTTGCCATCAAGCGTGCCGATCGTCAGGTCGCGCAGTCGGAAGCCGACTACCAGGCTGCCGAGCAGCAGCTGATTCTCCGGGTCTCGGAGGCGTACTTCAACGTGTTGGCCGCGCAAGACACCGTCGATGCGCAGGCCTCCTCGCTCGAAGCCATTTCGCGCCAGCTCGAGCAGGCCGAGAAGCGCTTCGAAGTGGGCCTCATCGCCATCACCGACGTCCAGGAAGCGCGCGCCGCGCGCGACAGTGCTGCGGCAGCCGTCATCGCCGCCAAGCGCCAACTGGCCTCGACGGAAGAGTTTCTGCGCGAAATCACCGCCGAGAAGTATCGTGAACTCGCCAAGCCCGGCGATTCGATGCCGCTGAAGTCACCGGAGCCGCAAGATGAGGCTCAATGGGTAGAGCGCTCGATGGAACAAAACCTGGCGCTCGTTTCGAGTCGGTTGGCTGCCGAGATCGCACGCGACAACGTGCGCATCGCCTTCGGCGGGCATCTGCCGAAACTCGACCTCGTCGCGAGCAAGAGCAATACGGACCAGACGAGCCCGATCAACTTCTCGAGTGGCAACGTCGGCACCCGCACGAACAACAGTGACGACACGAGCTACGCACTGCAAGTGACCATGCCGCTCTTCAGCGGTGGCGCGGCGCAGTCGCGAGTCCGTCAGACCGAGTATCAATGGCAGGCTGCGCGTGAACGCCTCACCCGCGTCTCTCGCCAAACCGAACGCCAGGCCCGTGACGCCTACCTCGGTG
>JACCDX010062328.1_pt1 | contig 88950 bp, 110 predicted proteins | sample 7449681 | NCBI WGS metagenome assembly JACCDX01 (sample SAMN15323450, study PRJNA562643) | freshwater metagenome | isolation source: river surface water | place: USA:Blue River Watershed | collected 2017-08-18 | reverse complement strand
GTTGCTGACCAGTTTGCCGCTGTATCTCGTCTTAGTTGTATTCTACGTGCCATATTATGCTCCGCCCCCATCTACGGTTGTTTCATTATCGTATATTGTGGAGGCCGCTCCTCCGTCGTAATCTTGCGCCACTGTTATATTTAATCTATTATTAACATCGTCGTATTCTACACTTACGCCTTCATGTATTCCGTTTAAAAACATTTCTGCGGCATAATCTTGTGCTAACTCTGTTAGACTTTGAGCCCCAGTAAGTGTATATAATTCAGTAAAGTTAGCATTTACTTTGCTAAACGCTACACGTAAAGGATCTCCATTACCCCTATCAGGAGTACCTAAATTAATTGTTTGTTTTGCCATGATTTATTCCTTATGCGAATGTAGCGTTAACAATGAACCATTCAGTAGTGCTGGCCGCAAATAATAATATAGATGCGTTAGCAAATAAAGTAATTGGATCATTAGAAGCTCCGCCAGCAATACTAGCGCCTGTACCAGGATATATAAACGCATCATCGTCACCGCTATTTCTAACAATGATTATATTGCCTGCTTCAGCAGTTGGTAATCTAACACCTTGACCTAACACTGAAGTCGCTATGACGTTGATAGTCTTAGTTAATCCTGTTGCTGTTGATTGATCTGATCCAGCAGTAGTTATAGGATTGGTAATACTGAAGGTAGCAACTCCTGTATTAGTGACTGAGTTGTTAGTAACAAAGTTTTTAACAGCTGATGCTGTTGGTACTTGAGAGTCTGTAGCAGCGGCAAAAGTATCGTCTGTGGTAAATTCGTTTACCACTACTCCTGCAGCAAATCCTAGACCATCAAGATTTGCTATTGCTCCGCCAATGATGTTAGCAGAACCATCTAATGTTTCTGCGTAAACAGTATTGTATCTATTAAAGCTGTTACCAATATTTCTAACATTGTCAGTTTTTACAATGCTGTTTGGTTCAGCAGTTTGGCTTACTCGTGTAATACCTAAATAACTGTTGGTGTCAATGTTTGAACCAGTGGTTTCCACTGTAAATGTTAAATCGTGTAGACCGGATTGACCTTCTAACAATGCTCCATCTATAAACAGTTGATCTCCTTCAGCATATCCAGAACCGCCATGTATTACAGTGACTCCAGTGTAAACACCAGCATCAAAGTCAACATCAACAACTGCTCCGTGGCCTGAACCTGTAAGGCTGGTCACTGGGATATTGTTGTATGTACCCGAAGTTCCTGAATCTTCTGTGCCCGCAATACTAGTAAAAGTTGTAGTTGTTTTTAGTCTGTTAAACTGTCTTACCAGTGCGTTGGCATTGTTCATTGATGATGTAAACGCATTGTTAACACCATTAGATACTAGATTGCTGGTTGTAACTTCCTGAGGAGCTGCTGCTGTACCTGTTAGGTTACCTAGTATACTTCCAGCTGAAATATTTTGTATATTTGACAGTGCTATACCACCTGCCTTAACACTAATAGTTCCACTAGTTGCGCTGAAGTTACTGTTACTGAATGTAGCTATACCTTTTTGTCCGCTGACATCAGCATCTAATAGATTTAACTTACTTTGAGCAATATTGGCTGTGCTAGAAACATCGGAGTTGACAATTGTTCCAGAAACAATTTGTAGGTTAAGTTCGCTGTTTTCTAAACTAATAACCTGAGATCCCGCAGTGTGGGTACTAGCAGTTGTTAAGAATTTTGCTCTAGTAACATTGTCAAATCTCTTAGCCCCGTCTGTTTTGCTAGTATATTTGAATATTTCTTCACCAATTCTAAAGTGTCCAGTTGCTGGCCAAGTAGAAATATCTTCGTTGACCACAACGCCGCCACTTACTGCCAACTGTGTAGTTCCAGTAATACCACTGTCAATTGTTGGCGGAGTTGTAATGCCGCCAACTAAGGTAGCAATCTTAGAACTGGTAAGAGTTAAACTAATGTCTCCGCTAACAGTAGCATTTAGTAAACTACCACTTGGTGTAAACACAGCTAAGTCGCCGTTACTTGGACTCATTACATTTACTTCTTGTAATTCAGCAAGCGTGTCATATAAAGCAACTTGTTGATCAACATAGCCAATTGTAGCAGCATCAGTTGGACTTGAAGCATTATAAACTAGGTTTGTAATTCTATGACCAATTGTTGAACCCATGCTTAGGTCAGCTTCTAATGTAGGTGACCCAATTAACGGCAAGAATCCACCACCCACTGGTAGTCTTTCTGAGCTGGCTACACTAACACCAGTTCGAGTATATCCAAGTCTTCTATCAATATAACCTTGTACAGCACTTTCTACTGGTACAGCATCGTCAGCGTTATCAGTAAAAGTATCATCTGTTGAAAACTCTTTTACAACAACACCTTTCTTAAATCCAATACCGTCCAAGTTACTCAACGCAATTGACGCTGAGAATGTAACAGTTCCAGTGCCCTGGTCAACTGTAAAGAATGGTCCTACTCGAAAGATACCATCCTGGTCAGTACTTACATAAAATACGCGACCCTGTGTTTCTTCAATAACTTCGTTGGCCTGAATAGGAGTAGACGCAGGAGAACCGTAGATGTTGCTTGGATAGTTAGTGCTGTTAAAACCTCCTGATCCAACATCTAAGAAGTCGTGACCTGTAGCTCGACATGTACTGATGTTAACAGTAATTTCTGCTGGTTCACCCGATGGCAGACCTGCTCTTAGATTAGTTACTCTAGTTGTAGTAATACCATCCTCTAAGCCGCCTACTGTTACTGGAACAATAGATCCTTCACCATAGGATTCTTCGCTGATTGTAACATACGCACTTTGTCCAAGACCAACATTTTCTGGAACATATTCTTCAACTACGTGTAGTCTACCGCCGACTGGTAGTAAAAGAACACCAGAGTTAATTCTTGTTATAGTAGCAGGGTTGGCAATGCTCTTAATGGCAATTTTTGTGTCACCGGGCAACGAACCCATAGTTTTTGGACCACCATCAACATAGTCACTGTCGACCATCTGTAGTGGATTGGTCTGTAGTATAGTGTAACTAAAACTTTGGTCAAAACTTAGAACAGCTTGGTTAGCTGGCAGAGCGCCACCTGTACTAAAAGTTAAATTATAGGCCAGTGTTCTATAAACTGCGTTTTCATATGGTGCTGTGAATTCTAAAGCAGTACTTGGTCTTACTGGAAGAATATTTTGTACATCACTAAATCTTAAATTCTGTAGACTTCTTAGTGTAACAATTTGTCCGTCTACTAGATCTGATGTTAGCGAGGTTGAAACATCTGCTCTACCGCCTGTGTTTAGATTACAGCGAATAACAGTTCTAGTTCCAAGGGCACCACCAGGATCAACACCAGCACCAACAACTGTGGTTGTTTCTAAAGTACTGACTTCGTAGGTGTTGATTGGACCCAGGTAGTTTACACTGAAAGTAGCAGAAGCGCCACCACCACCGGACACTGGTACAATACCATTAGTTACGGGATTACCAAAAGTGCCACCAGTAGGTGGTATAGTGTAAGATCCTGGATTAATTAATTCAAATGATCCAATTGGCCCAGTTGGACCTGGACCAGTGATCGCAGTTACTCTAAATTGAGTAAGTTGACTACCAGTAGGTGTTCCTCCGGTTACTGTTAAGATATCGTCTACACTATATCCAGTACCAGGATTGACCAGCACAATGTTATTTGGTGCGTCGCTGGTATTTTCAATTGCGCTCTGTAGTGTAGGTGTATGATCAATTTCTACTTCTGTAACGTTGTAGGGAATAAAATCATAATAATCAATAAAGATAGCTGTTTCACCTTTGACGTTTTTAGCAGCAAAACTACTTCTCTTAAAGATTTTAGCCATCTGTAGAGTATTATCTTCGAGCACTACAGGATCAGGAACTTCGTTGGGATCTCGACCTGCGGCACGTAGACCATAAACTCCGTTACAGCTAGATCCGTTCAATGAACGAATCTGTGCGCCATTGAGCGCATAATAACTAGTCCAGTTATAGTATGTGAAGATGGAAACAAGTTCTGATAGGCCATTGTTGGTAGCAATTACACCATAGCCCAAGTCGTTGACCTGTGTAAAGTCGTTGGCCAACATACTTTTATTACCAGGAGTGCCTATGCTAATGTTGTATGGATATACCCAAGGAGCTGCAGTATCTGGGTCATTAACTGGGAACGGGGTGCTGGCATCTAGTTTAACTGTACATGTTCCAGCTACTCGATCATAGTTACTAACAGCATTAATTTGATATCTCACACCAGTGATGACAAAACTTGTAGGAATTCCAGGAGCTCTAACAGTTAAGCCTCCTAAAACTATTGTTGTAGAATCAACTCTTGATTCAACAGTGGCAGGTAAACTTCCGCTGAATCCGTCAATGAACATACCGCCTCGGAAGCTCTTTTTATTCACACTGCCGCTTAAACAAGTAGCTGTTTGGAAGTAAGGACTCTTAGTTTGAATTTGTCCTTCCGGATCAAGCACACACATGAATCCGCCGTGTCCTTGACAAGTAATGTTTCTTAGAATTGTTCCGTCATTGAGTAAGAACACATCCATGTCTTTGTTGGCTTTTGGAGGATTGTTAGTGCCTATGATAATATTTTTAATACCAGAAATTAAATCTGCTACAAGAGCTGCCGCAGCTGGAGAAGCAGTAAGGAAAGTCTGTGCTAGAGTATTGATATGAGTAATACCAGCAAGTGTTTCAGTTAACTGAGTAGTAACAGCAATTCTAGCACTGACATTTCTCTTGTAAGAATGTCCGGCAGCAAGACTGCGACTTACACCACCGTTAACTATGTCATAGACTACAGCATCAACAATTAGTCCAACGTCCCTAGAACATAGAGTTTCGTCATATTCTAAATCTGGAAATGTTGTGTTAATATAAGAAATTACTTGGCTTCTAATGTAGTTCTTTTGTGTAGTTAAGATACCACCTTCAGAAGTGTAGCCACCAGTCTTTGGCACACTGGCATCAAATACTCCGCTTTCACCAGTGGGATCTACAAGGTAGTGATAACCAAAGTTTCTGCCAGTTGGCGCTAGACCGCTGCCGTTGAGACCTCTAACTGTAGCATTGGTAAGCTTGGTCTTAGGAGCAAGATTAAGTTCAAAGTTACTTGAATCAATTAATCGTGTAACTTGTGTTCCAGGCTCAAACTGTCCAGTACCAGCCATAACAGTCAAGTACATTTCTGTTTCTAAACCAGTTAATGTTCCGCCTGAAATATTTACAATAGTTCCTTTGATAGTAGCAGAACCACCAACGTTGGCAGTTACAGAGCTAGCAAATGTTATAGAACTTACAGTTCCTGTAATAACTTCATGGTGTCCATCTAATTCAGGAACGCTAGAACCTACAACAAAAACTCTCGATCCGCTAGGGAAAGGTACACTGGCTTGAGGTAAGAAATTAATAGTAGCAACAGTGCCAGTGCCCGTAGAGCTTAGAGATGTTTGTTGTTTAGTGCTGGCCACTAACGGACTGGTCATATAAGTTCTTGTTAGACCGTCAAATTCGTCATCTCTATAGAAATACAAGTTTGCCCAAGGACTCTGACTCTGACCAGGTGCTGGTCTAATAATACTTCTACGGAACTCATCACCTTTGATAGATACGTTAGTAGGTAATCTAATTGGTAGTTGTTCGTAATAAATTCCAGATTCAACACGAATTGTAATTTGAGCTTCAGGTACTGGCTGACCAAATTCTAAAGGTTCATTTTCGATAAATTCTACTAGAGTTGTTTTATCTCCAGGTCCATTAACTACAATGGTAGCAACAGTATCGATTAATCTAGCAATGGTAACTCCAGAACCGTCTTCTCCTTCTGTACTAGTGTCGATGATTTGAGGTTCAGTGGTTCTAGTACCAAAGTCAACTGAAGTAGTGGATACTGGTATATCAGTATTGGTAATAACAGCTTGAGCTAATAAATTTATATATAGAATAGCGTCAGCAGTAGGCGCACGTTGAGCAATAGGAAGCACACTGTTTACACCAGTCCAGTAACTCCTTCCTGCTCTAATAGTCAATGTATTACCGCCAAATTTAATATCATAAACAATAGCATCAATAATTAAAGCAGTATCTCTGGCACACTTTACAGAATCAAATACCATGCTAGGGTATTTTGCTTCAACAAAGGCCACAGTTTCTTCAACAATAAAATCTTTGTTTGCTAATATCTTACTGGCAGCAGCTTTGTAATCTGTTTTAAAATAAGTAATGTCAGTGTTATAGTGTAACAGTTCTACTTGATAAACGTCATCTAATCCGCCAGGTCCGAGTCCAAGCCCGTCATAGGTAATAACACGAGCAGTTGCTCCACTGAGAAGACCTTTGATGATACTGCCTTCTCTTAGATCTCTGTTGGCAACGTTTTTACTTTGATCAACACCACCACCGTTGGTATAAACATTAAGTGTTCTAGCAGCCCCTACACCTGTACCTACACTGTTGAGGTAAGCATTGTTGGCATTATCTGAGTAGGTCAATACTTGACGATAAGGGCCTGGTTCTGTTAAACTGGCATTAATAATTTCTTCAGCTTTAGCACAGGCAGCGCCCACAGTAGCATAGGCATAACTCCAAGCACGACCTTCTTTACCAGGTGGTGTGCTTATTTGAAAGTCGTCACCGGAAGTGCTGACAAACAAGTTAGTTTCAGAACTAAAGCTAGAGTTATCAACGTAGTATTTTGTAGCAGCTTGAAGATCGTCGTCACCAAACGGGCTACCAGCGCCAGCAAGAGTTCCGGGGTGATCATGTAAAATCAACGCACCTTCCATGGTGTCACCTTGTCTACGAACAATGGCACTTCTTGGCAACGCTTCGTTGGCAACCCAATTTCCTGACAAGTTTTCGTCGTAGTAATAATCTCGGAATTGTTCTACACCTCTGTCAACAATAACTGGATCTTGGTTAACAATAATCCTGTTAGAATTATCAATGGCATCTGGACGAGTAGCATATACACCTAGACGATTAGCATCAATAAATCTTAGATAATAACTCTGTCCTGAAATTAACCCAGTGGCCGGAGTTCCTGTAGATGTGTAGATGAATCTCACACCGTTGGAACCGCTGTTGAATCCGTGACCGGTAATTACAGCATAACCGCCAGACCAGTTATCAATATTTCTAAAATATTCAGTGTTGTCTTCAGGTTCTTCTCTAACACGAATCTGACTTCCTACTCCAGGACCACCACTGCTTTGTAGATAACGCTGGTCGGCATAACCTCTGCTGATAACCATATCGTCAGCAGTTACTTGAATACTTCTAGATAGCGAAATCTCTGCTGCTAGATCGTCACTTGGCTCTGCTGCTCTTACAACAGCAAATGTGCCTACACCATCTAAATGTCCACCTAATTCTGGAGTAGGATCAGCACTTACTTTACCGCCAGTGGCAATAATTCTTAGTTCAGTTTCATCTGTGTTGTCAATTTCGATACCAGAGCCTGCTACAATATTTTTAGCTAATAATGCGGTTCCGTCGGCATTGGCAACAATAACTGTATCTGGTCCGTAGCTTTGGGGAGTGTCGTCTAGGTCTGTAAATCCAATTCTGTCACCTTGACCAAATACAGCAAATAGCTGTACAAAGTTTTCATTGACTTTTCTAAAAGATTCGCGAATACTATCGCCGGTTCCGTCGTTACCTTGTACACCAATATCAATACTTTGTCTTGCCATATTATTCCCCTAAACGGTCGTAAAATTCATCTGCTACTGAAAAGCTAGAACCGCAGCCGCAGGTTGTTTGTGCGTTGGGATTCTTAATTGTAAAATTAGCACCCATTAAATCTTCTTTATAATCTATTGTTGCTTCGTTGAGATATTGCATACTCATAGAATCAATTAGCAGAGTTACTCCGTCTTTTTCAACTGTAAAGTCGTCCTCATTTTGTTCTTCGTCAAAGCTAAATCCATAACTCATACCAGAGCATCCGCCACCTTGTACAAACACTCTAAGTTTCATGTTGGGATTGTTTTCTTCTAAGATTAAATCTTTAATTTTTGTCACTGACGATTCTGTCAAAGTTAACATTTGAGTTCCTTTTTGAGTATTTAGCTAAGTTTTTTGTAACCTTAATGTAAATAACTTATGTATCTACGTGAAGAACAACAACGTGTCTTGTACACACGAATTAGTAAATTAGGCAAAGAACATCAACATTACAGAAATAAAACTGTAGTAGTGTTTAGGTGTGATAGTTGTAGAGAAATATTCTACAGAGATAGATCTAAAATGAGCCCAAAAAGACTCAGTAATAATTACTTTCATTGCTGTACTAACTGTGATTCAAAAAGGTTTGCTCAAAAAAAAGGAGCAGAGCGTAGAACAATATGGAATAAGCCTGCTAGTAGCTTGGATGATATTAGTAGATTATAAATAAAATCCTAAGGAGGAACATCATGTTCGCATTTATTAAAAAGTTATTAGGCTACCCAACAGAGGCCGAAAAGGCTGCTGCCAAATCAGTACAAGAAGCTCCATACAAAGTTGAAGCACCTGTAGTTGATCTAGCAGACATTGCTATTGCCCAACGACCTACTCAGATGGCCGCGGCCCCAAAAGTGGAAGAAGTAGTTGTTGCCGCACCCGTTGTCAATTCACAAATTACTGATGCTGTAACACAGGTCAAGCCAGCAGCTATGAAAGCCAAGAAAAAGCCCGCTAGCAAGAAGCCAGCGGGCGAAAAGAAAGCACCTGCTAAAAAGCCAGGTCGTAAACCTAAATCAGCAAAGTCCTAAGGTCTTAGCTTGATCACGTAGAGCAAAGGATGCTAGATTCTTTGCTTTGGATTCTGCCATAATATCGGCAATATCCAAAAAGCTCAGTGCCCATTCATTACAGGCTTTATTCCAATAGAAGTCTGAATGGGCTCTGAGCTTTGCCTTTTTGTATCCAGATTCTAATAAAGTTTCACGGGCAGGAAGGGTGTTGTCACAATGAGCAACCAGTAGATCTTCTCTGCTAACGCTGTAGTGTATAACCGGGCGTACACCTCTCCAACTCTCGATCATGCGTAGATATCGATCGTCGGTGGGCTGAATGTACTCTCCAGTAGCGACCCAATGATGGTGTATGTCGAGTACAAGGGCACAATGTTTGATGAGTTCTTGGCTTGCGTCAATTCCCCACGAAACTTCGTCGTTTTCGATGGTAATGGTGTTTCTTGCTTCTGGAGTGAGTCGTGGAAGGACATCAATGATGCCTTGGGGACCTTTTCGACCCGATATGTGTACGTTGATCTTAAAGTCCTGAAACTGCCGGCCGTAGCCCATCCATCTTGCCATATCCACATGATATTCAAACTCCTCAATTGATCGATTTACAATATCCGGGTTATCAGATGCCAGAACGCAAAACTGCCCAGGGTGAAAAGACAGCCGAACACGATTCTTGCGAGCCAGATCTCCCACAGCTCGGAAATGTCTTTCGGCGTAATCTCTGACATCGGGAGTCCGCCAAAACCAAGACCAGCTTGGCTCAGTGTACACAGGAAGGATATCGCTACTGAGTCGTACCATTCGCAAATTTTCATCAAGAGCTCCTACTCGTTCTACTAGCAAGCGAGAGCTTTCAATGTTTTGCTTCATTAAGTCCCAAAGCTTTTCTACAGCTACATCCTTGCTTTGTCTATTTAACCAAGCAACAGTGGTACTGCCAGTATTGTATTTTTTACAATCGTCTTTGGGTTTAATACCATCAACTTGATGCGGGTGATCGATCCATTTACAAGCGAAGCCTATGCGTTTAGTCATTCCAATGCCTAATAGTGTTTGCGATAATAAAGAAACAGGTTACAACGTGTATTATAACCCAGAACGTTTTTAAAAACAAGGCTATTCGAGCTTCTCGACGTGTAAGAATAGGAACATCCGGACGATCATCGTCCGTTTGTCCCATTAAGTGCCCAGTTGCCCGGGCCCATATTTTTTCGAAACTATTCATCCTTCGTAGGTAGCAGAGTTACCAGCATGTTCAAATACTTCTACTGAACGTAGACGAACACCTTGTCCGGTTGGATAACGTGCTTCAAATACACGACCATCTGGGTGCGTCCAACCACGTCCTTCCTTATACGCTTCAAGAATTTCGTTCATTACCCTATAGGACAATTCAGCAAACTTTTCACAGCCCACTGCGTCTACGACTCTAAGATCGATGATGCCCATGTTCTTGAATCCGCCTTGGATTTTATTCAGTTCGATGAAAGTCTGTCGTTCAGGATCGTCTTTGGCAATGACCATAGTATGATCAAATTGCCATTCGCTCCATTCCTTGAATGCTTTAAGCCCGCCAAAGTCCATGACCCAATTACGATCGTCTAGTGTTTCAGATTCGAACACTAGTTTAATACCAATTGAGTAACCGTGTAACAGCGAACAATGTGAGTGCGTGGAACGCCATTGTCTAAAGCAACAACTAAGTCCTCGGTCGTTGCCATATGTTTTTGTTGAAAGATACTTTGCCATCTCTAGTCTCCTTTATAAAAAGTAGCAAGTTTGATGGCATGCAGAGTTTATAAAGCGGGATGAATGCCTAAGTCCGCTAGTTTACTTATCTCAAGCAACCTTGAGCAGTAAAGTTTCCTCATTGATACGACCATTCATTTTTGTATCTACAGCATTGATGTCATCCAAGAATTTACGCAAGGCGACCTTACCAGCTGCCTTGAACTCTTTGAGTTGTTCAGCAGGCTTACGCAGAGTCTTACATACACTCTTGTTTTCATCAAAGCCAGTAATACTAGTACCTTTAACACTGAGCTCGTGAAACTCTGCGGCAATGTATTTGCCCAGTTTACGAGTTTTGCTGTTATAGATCCACAGTTCTTTAGAACCAATAATATCAACTGGATTTACGCTGACCAGCTTGAGAGGCTCGTCAGTTTTCTTATATTTGAGTTTAGCAACAACCTTGTCCTTGCTGACGGCTTTGGTCTTACGAGGTTTCTTATTGACCTTGGCTTCTTGCATCAGCATGTTACAAGCACTCTCAATTTCGGTGAGAAACTCAATCATTTTCTTAATATGCTTACGGGGACGATGGCGATAGCCTTCTTTGAGTTGCTCGCAACCTTCGCCGCTGGCAAGCTCATTGAGTTCAGCAAGCCAGCGACCGTAGAAGTCTCGAATAATACGAGCATGAGCGGCCTTGGCTTGTTTGCCCTTAAGCAAGTTAAGAATTTTAAATGCCTTGGGATCAAAGTTTTCAGCATCGACTTGCCACAGTTCGATAGCATCTTCAATCTCTACAGTCATACCAAGACTGGTTTCACGAACACGGTCTTGAATAGAAATAATCGGAGCAGTAGGCTTGACTTCTTTGGTTTCCTCGCTGTCATCGAGATCGTTTTTGCCGTCTTCGATAACTTTGGAGATTTCAGTACCTAGCCAAAGGCTAGAGTCCCTACCGTTGTTAAAACCAGGATGAATGTTAGGCATGCCTTTGTTAAGACATGCGGCTATGGCACCCATGGTTACGCCGCAACGATTATCTTTGGTCTTTTTAAACTCAGCAATTTGAGCTTTGGTATAACCATTTTTGGACATCCAATTGATCACTTGCGGCTTTAGATCTTTGCCGCTGTGTTCAAAGTTGTACCATTTCATAGCATCTCGGAAATGGGCAGTAAACTTATCTCCAGTCCAATCGGCAGCACCGTCCCAATTCGGGCTCAAATCACGCCCTTTGTTTTGACGAATAGCGATGCTTGCCTTTTTGAGTTTAGTTGCCATTTGGGTGCTCCTGTAAATTAAACAATACAGTAATTATACAATCAACCAAACGATTTGTCAAGTCCAAAGTGCCCCACGAATTTTAATCAAACGGATTAACATTTGGGTATCTTCTTCCTCGTAGGCTTCTTCAATTTCACGAGTCTTTTCAAGGGCGCGATCTCCGAGAGCACGGAGCTCTGGATCTTTTGGTTGACTCATGAAGTTGCCACCTTCTTCACGCTTGCGGTCGCAGTATTCACTCCAGCCACTAACATCGTGAGGATCTGGACGGTTGCGGTACACTTCAGTCCACCACTTGTAGAGCGCAAGGATTTCCAGTGCTCGTTCAGCTTGAGGAGTAGGTTCCCCTACATTTGGATCACCTTCTTCCCAGCCATCGTCCACCGAATGACGAAGTTCACTTTGCCACTTGAGATTATCAAGACCTGCCTGTGGGCAACGCCATGTGCGCCAGCGGAACCAACCAGTGGCCCAAAATGGAGCATTGTATTTTTTCTTCTCGTCTTTGTCTGCCCAAGCAATGTGCCACCATGCTAGTTCGACTTCAACAAAGTCTTGTAGTTCGTTAAAGAGGCATGGTAGAAACCTGTGACCAACATCTTGCCATTGGCCGGGCTTGATGTCACGAGGATGAGCGGTAAGACTATGAGTGCGAGTAACCCAACGGTTATTAATATAGTACTTAATAGCATATAGAGTATCTGGAATCCAAAAGACTACCCGCTGAAGATAGTCTAAGCCTTCTTCAGCAATCCACCAACGAATGGGATGAGCACTCTTTGCCCGAGTTTCCCACTCGTCCCAGCCTTCACCGGTCTTGGCTCCGCCCTTAGCAGTGCCACGAATCCAATCAGCAAACTTAGAGCAAGTCCAATAGTGGTTACGCATGTCAGTCTTTCTTTTCGCCAAATAGTTGAAGTAAACTTAAGAACAAATTAATAAAGTCAAGGTACAGTGTTAGAGCACCGCGGATTTCAGCAATGCCATCATTTTGATAACTGACTTCTTCACGAATACGTTGTGTATCATAGGCAGTCAATCCAAGGAAGATGATAATTGCTAGGGCACTAATCACCATTTGAAATACTGTACTACCAACAAAAATATTGATGATGCTGGCAATGATAATAGCAATCAGTCCAACAAACAGCAAACTACCTAGTCCACTTAGATCCTTCTTAGTGAAATAGCCGTAGCCGCTTAAAACTCCAAATAGCACTGCGCCTCCCATAAAGGCAGATACAATACTACCCATATTATAAACAGCAAAGATTGTGGCAAAACTCAATCCCATTAATGCGGCAAAGCCGTGTAACATTAGTTGAGCACCGCCCTTACCTACCTTTTCCATAGCAAAGGTAATGGCAAAGATTGCCGCAAGTGGAGCAAAGATCACAATCCATTTCATAATGCCGGTAAAGAAAAAGGCCAGCAATGCTTGGCTGGTACCGACATAAAAACTAACAAGCATACTGGTCAGCACAGCTAGAGCCATATGTCCGTAGACTCGGCCCATTGCTGAGTTAATCTCACTGGCTGAACGATAAGCAGGCATGCCGCCTGTGTAACTAGTTCCGTACATAATAACTCCTTATAAAAACGTATTTAACCGCGATTTAATACAATCGTAAATCTCTGCTTAAAAGCATCTTCTAAGCAACTGTAGGTTTGATGAGTAAAAGTATTAGTATAGAAAATCCAAGTTTCTCCTTCTAACTCTCTTACATCATCAACATAAAACTCTGTGCGGTTTTGGCCCGCCCATATTTGATGTCTCTCCACTTTCATCTTAATGAATCCATTGTTATTTCTTTTCCATAGACATGTGCCACAGGTTTAATGTAACCTTGAGCCAATGCCCAGTTGACTGTTTCTCGAACATCTCGAGGACAGTTTGGCAGTATGTGAAGTATAGCCCTAGGATAAGAAACTATCCCGTCATCGATCATAAAGTTAGGATCACCTTGACGGATAGTTCTTACGTCTTTTTTTCGAGTAGTAGTAAACATTATTTTAATGCCTCGAGCGTTTGACGTTTGGCTTCTTCTTTGACTTCTTGGCTGTGTATAATCTGTAATCCTCGGAACATGTCTTCAACTACATGAATTATAGCTTCTCGACCTTCGTCTGTCAATTTACTATACTCTGGACTAACTGTACTCTCATGCCAAACTTGTTTATTTCGACTAAGCTCTAACAAGGCACCATAAATGATGTCCTTGTTCATACTTCTACGTAGGTTAAATTTTTTCGCCATTATCAAACCCTCTGAAACGGAGGAACCGCGGAAAGCGTAGAGAATAAGTGCCATCCTGATTTTGCGTAATTGCGTCGGCACGGACTTCCACCACTTTGCCAACGACCTCGTCACGAGATACCCAAAAAGTATCACGATCGGCATCAGAAAAGCCACTACCCACATTAACACGAATTGTTTTTCCGTCATCTCCACCCTCACAAACCAAAGCACCAAGTTTACCTACATTACGACCAGTGCCCTCTTCAACTTCTACAACATTAAGGCTAACTTCAATGAATGGCTTGAGTTTGAGCCATGCGTGACTGCGTTTACATTCATACTTGGCACTAGGATCTTTGATCATAATACCTTCGTAGCCGCCATCAATGGCGTCTTGGTTAATTTCTTTAAAACGCTTTTTGCCTTCAGCAGTGTCAAGATTTACAAGTTCTTGACCCAGCACAGTAACATTAGGAATCTTATCTTCCCAAGTGTCGTACCAAACTTTGAGCAGTTGGCTACGCTTTACTTGTTTTGTAGCACATTTGCCCGTTTCAAAGTTAGCAAGCGGAATGATGTCAAACAGATTGAGAGTAGCATCCTGCGCTTTGACATTGCTCTTACGATGAACTTGCCTCATAAGATCTTGGAAGCTAGAGCTCATAACTTCGCCATCGAACACAGTAGGCTCGCTGATGCCACCCTCTCGAGCAACTGCGGTAAACTGTTCTTTGATGTGCGGGAAGTTTACCAGTTCCTTACCATTACGGGAAAACTGATCCACACGCCCATCAGGGTACACAATAGTAAGCACACGAACTCCGTCCAGCTTAACCTCGATGAGCTTGGTCCCAGAAACTTTTCCTTCGTGATTAGCACTATCATGAGCAAGCTGGCAACTAAAAACAGGTACAGCATATTCGGGCCATTTCCTATCAACAACTTTATTGATTGTCTTTTCGCTGACACCGCATCGCAGATCCTTGATAAGGATGCGACGATACCAGCCGTTCCATTCTGCCTTGGTGGCAGCTTTCATCATTTGACTAACTGTGTCGCGAGCAAGGTTGCCGGTGAATGAGCGATTGACAAAGCCAGTAATAATGAGAGTAAAACTATCCCAAGGTAAACCAGGGCCATCTTCATCTGTTTTCTCCGGAATTTGTTTAAGCCCAAAAGTGATCATTGAGTCAAGCGCCAACCGGCACCCTTCAAAGAATTCGCCATTCCCTTCTTTTGCCTGCTCAAAGATAATTTGTTCTTTGTTAATGCGGCTGGAATGATCTTCTAGACTGGAAATTACCCTGTAGCAAGGATCAGACATTTCGGCTCCTAAATATTCAACAATATGTATATTATAGTGCCAACGTATCAGTAAGTCAAGTAATTTGGTGTTTTAAATGGCTTGCCAATCACAGCATTTGGCAAATTGGAAATGGTTTTGCGTTTGATTTTTTTGATAATTGGGTGGTTGTGATTATGATCAAAAGCCTTCATATATTTGTAAAATGAAGTTCTCTTTTGTCGACGATACTCGTTACTGTCCAAATATTTGGCAGCGGCATCAAAATCGTCATCAAACCGATCAACTAGCTCACAAGCAATGTTAAAAGCAAATGCTCCAAGTTCATCTCGATCACCGTAATACTCTTGTTCTTTGCGATCTCGAGCATAGTAGGCTGTGCTTTGATAACCGGGTATTGCTTTAAATGCTCTGCTACGATATTGTCTAGCATGAATAATTTCATGTAGCATTGTGTCAGCAAAAAGAGAACACAATCTTAACCAACGATGTCTACTGAGTTTAAAGTATTTTTGATCAGTGTTATAGCTAAAGATGATTTCTATATAGCGAGATTTATCAGCAGAGTCGATATAACTGTAATAGGTACCGCCTACATAGACGTAACCTTTGTCATTTTTAGCATCTCTGTCTAATCGTACTTTAATAGGTAAGTGACGTTTTATATGAGTGGCCATTAACTTGTGTAGAGTATCTACACTGAGTTTTTTATCAACTACTTTGCTCTGTATAGAATTTAACATACTATACAGAGCGTGTCTAGTTAAAAGACTCCAGTTAAATGGCTTGCGTTCCATTATAGGCTCCTTGCTAATTTTATTTAGCTAGCCCATTAGATCATAATTAACTGCGTACTTTATGGGCGTTTATCAACTACTCGATCAGCTAAACCGTACTCTACAGCTTCTTGAGCACTCAAAAACGTATCAAACTTCATAGTTTCAAACAGTTCTTCGTAGGTTTTACCCGCTGTATTGTGCTTGACATATAGCTCAGTAAGACGTTTGTTAAGCCTCTTTGATTCTTCCATGGCACGAACAGCATCTTCAAATTGAAGTTCTTGTACGTGTACAGAGCCGCGTGTACCCGGAGTGCCCGAGCTTACACGGTGAATCATTGTTCTTGATTCTGGGAGGACCAGTCGCTTTCCTGGGGTTCCTGCTTGGGCAAGGAAACTTCCCATAGAGCAGGCTTGGCCAAGTACAATGGTAGAAACATCAGGTTTAATGAACTGGATAGTATCATATATTGCCAATCCAGCAGTAACTGAACCCCCGGGTGAATTGATGTAGAAGAAGATGTCGTCATTTCCTTGGCTCTCCAAAAATAGTAGTTGGGCAACAATCAAACTAGCAGTGTGTTCGTTAACATCTGTGTCCAGCATGACAATACGATCTTTGAGCAAGCGACTATAGATATCGTAGCTACGTTCGCCTCGACTTTCTTGTTCAATAACGATCGGTACTAGATTAGGCATGTGTTTCCTTTTTGAAATTAAATTTATAGAGTTTATAAAAGTGAACTTGATCCAAACGATCAAGTGTTCTGTATGCTTGTATTGTAACAGATTCTTTACCTTCAAGCATAGATGTAAACATCTCTAGCAAAGGATTATTTTGTTCAATTTCAATTTGATACAAATACTTTTGATCTGTAAACCAAAATCTTTCAATGTTACGTTTACGTTGTTTGCTTTGACTTTGTTTGATAAAGGTCAGTTCCAGATCCTCTTTAGGAGCATTGATGCTGTAACGAACATCAGGAAGATCTGTGGTTGTATAGTTTTTCTTAAAGTGGTCGTACACTTGGTCCTCTTCGTAGAAGTACGGTAATTTAAAGTATATACCACAGTCTCGATCACTACACGTACTGATACGATTTTCCAGTAGGTTTAAAAGTCTATGACGATAATCGCTCATAGAACGATTGTTACTAAGAGCAGTCCAAAAAAACTTCTTAGTGTAGTAGTCACGTACCTTTTCAGCGTGAGCTTTGATTTCGTCAGTGACGTTCTCTCGAACTTCATCGCTGTCAAGGCTGAACCAGCCCTTGCCATTGTCGTATAGGTTCTTTAAAGAACAAGAAAGGTACAAAGGATCAACCTTAAACTCTTTTTCTTTTTCTTTGTAGTTTTTGTTGAAGATGTCAAAGTCGTCAACAAAGTTAGATACTGTTAAAATCTGTGTCATGGGTGGTCTGTCTGTAAAGGTTTTGAACTTACAAGTCCAGCAATCATCTGAAACTTTTCAAATGCTGCCTTGGCTGCTGGGTTAGCTTCTAGTTCACTATCCGGAAGAATAGTTTCTAGCCAGTAGTAAGGCATACGTTGAGGATGAGCACCAAACTTACGTGGCTGGTGAAACTTACCTTGTTCCCAAAGTTCAATAGTAGCTGAACGAAACAGATCCTCGTCTTCATCAGTAAAGCCTGCCCACTCTGGATTACTACCTCCGAAGAAACCTCGCATCATGTTACCGTCAGATCCCCCACCGTATCCTTGCCAGATACTTTCCCACTGTTTGTCATTGTGGGGATCAAAGTCTGTGCGAGCAACAATGACAAGAACATCTTCAATGTCAACTTTACCCTCAACAATGTCTCGAATACAACGACTGTAGCTCAATCCAATTTTCATTTTATCTGCCTTGTTTAAATTCTCGAATTTCAGGTCCTTCGCTGACAAAGCTTAGTCGACCCATATGACCTTCATAGATGCGTTTATTCCAGCGGAGTTCTAATTTTAACTCCTTTTCTAAAGCAACTGTAAGGTATTGGTTTTCTTTAAAAGAAAGAATATGTCCAACCATCTTACGTCCGTTGTCTTCACAAATAATTTCGCAGGTATTCCCAACGACTCGTCTCATAATACAAATCTCACTTGTTTAATTGAATCCCATCGAAAGCTTTTCCATGCCTTTGCTTCTAGATCGTACACAGGCATGATGTCTTCGTTGACCTTGCGTTCCTTTTTAACTTTGGGAAAGTCTATAGGATTGTCTGTGTTAGATTGATGAACTTTTACTGGGTCGGCTGGAACAAGCTCTGGATTGGTTGTACATTCCATAACTCGTTCTGTGCCATCCTTTTTGGTAAAAGTGATAGTCACCGGACCAAAGGCCAAGTGACCCTTGAGCCACTTCTTAAATTTCTTTAAGTCGTTTTCACTTAACTTCACGTTGAAGTTCTTTTCTGAGTCGGTCATTTTCTTCTTCCAATTGTTCAACACGATTGGCCAGCATGTTAAATAACTCTCCAATGTTTTTAGCAGTGGTTCTTAATAGTTCTGCGATATTTGGTTCCATTTATACCTCTATTACAATGTTAGGATTCCAACCAGATTCTTCGTAACCTTCGTAACCTCTTGGATTACAAACGATACGAGTTTCACCAATTGTGTAGTCAAAAGGGTGATGAGTGTGACCATGTGTCCACAATTTGATCTGCGGATGATCGATGATAAAATCGCTAAGGTCACTACTGTAAGCACCATTCATTAAATGATCGTTTTTGTAGTTTTCGTGTATGCTCAATCTACTAGGAGCGTGATGTCCGACTACTACAAACTTTTGATCATGTTTTTCAGCAACTATTGTTCGAATATAATCTTTAGTCTGCTGATGGCGAACAGTCGTGTCGTAGGGTCTAAGAGAAGTATACCCTTCAGTCTCCTTACGGATAAGCCTAAAGTCATTCATCATGTCACGAACAGCATGAAGCGTCAGCGGATCTCCTTTGTTCATGTCAGTCCACAGAGTTCCGCCAATAAAGTTCACATCATCAATTTTCTTATAGCCACGCTCTAAGAAATAGACATTAGGAAACTTAGCACATTCTTCTGCCAATACAGTTAAAGTTTGATTCCATCTGAAATGGTAGAACTCGTGATTACCCGCAACATAGATAACATGCGGAAATTGAAAACTTACACGCTTTAGAAAGTCTCTAAATCTCAGAGCGCAGGCTTGTCTGCGACCTAGATCAGCAAGGTTGACATTGCTGTACATGCCGTAGCTAGTTTCGGGATGCTCGTACAAATCGTGAGCAATCATAATGTCGCCGCTAAGGATCAGTACATCGCAACCTTCGTCATTTTTAATATTGATGTCAGAGAATTCTAAATGTAAATCACTGACCAGTTTAATCTTCATCTGGGAACCTTTTTTTGTACTGGGCTTCTCTTTCTGCCGCATGTTCTTCACATACTGTTTTGATCCAGCCAGTGCTATGACTTTTGCCGGGCTTGCCACATTCTTCGCAATGATGATCTGCCCATGCTTCTGCCATACGAACCATGCCGTGAATTCCGTCATCACCACCTTGGTAGTAGAAACGTAGTCCGCCAAACTTTTCTTTAATTTGTTCAACAACAACTTGCTCTATAACAGGACGAGTCTCTCGATTTTTATTCCACCAATCAATACGGCTTTGAATGTTAGCACAGAGGCTTTCAATAATGGGCCACCAACCTGGACCTACAGCAAAACCGCCGTAGGGTTGGCTAAACATTTTAGGAAAACGTTCTTCCATGCGTTTGGCAAATGCTTCGTATTCTTGTTCGTTGTACATCACTTACCTTCTTTGATAGTTTTTAGCAATTCTGCTCTTTCACGTTTCCACGAAGTCCATTGCCAGTTTACCAGTGTAAAAATCAGCATGAACAAAATAATTCCAACGCCTAGGTAAAAAATTGTACCTCTTTCGGCAAATCCTGCGCCTATACAAAATGAGGCAAAGATCCAAGCATAGTCATCCCATGTCCAGCGACGGACTTGCCATTTAATAAAATCTTTTACTTCTAGAAGCTTGTTCATTGTGCTGCCTTAACATAGTTGAGCCGTGTAACATCAGTGTCTGGAAATTTCCAATGTGTAGAATGATCCTTAACTTTAGCTTTGACGATAACGCAAGCTCCGAGTTTGAGATCAATTTTGCTGAGCCAAGACACCATCTTATTGTCAATTATAGCAGTAATATTGAAAGCATCAAAGTTTTTCGAGCGATTAGATTCGATTACTTCGCAGTCCTTGTCAAACAGATTCTTTCCAATATCGGCAAGATGTCCTCGATCCACAGACCTAACACGTTTTTCAATTTGATTTCGGGAAAAGTCTCGTTTGAAAACTGAGGGCAAGCATGCCACATAACCAACTTTATTAGAAGCTATCTTCTCAGAACTCAAAATAGAGTTAACTTCTGTTTGGAACTCATTGTCACCTTTGACCGCAGAGAACAACAGTCTTTTATAAAACTTTCGAATTTCTTGTGCTTCTTCGCGATCCTCTTGTTCGACTGTGAGCTTAACTGGCATAGTGCGAGGATCAGTGCCATCTGGAATTGAATAGTCTCCAAGACTATAAAGCATATGAATCTTGTTAGGCTGTTTCCAGAAACGGAGCTCCATATTGTCTCCGTAAACTGCTTCCATGGTTTTGAGATAGCCCTTGTTCCAGCGTTGGGCCGCACAAGCAAGTTCCAAAACTTCTTGAGTGTCGAACTCTTTAATCACAGTAGCCGCTCCGTTTTCAATTACAATACGCATATTTTAGCGGAAAATTTGACTGCTGTCAAGTGAATTTAGATGTTTGTAGACCTTTTTGGCTAACCGTTTGAGCAAGGGATTGTTGTTAAAATGCTGAACATAGGCACGTAAATTTGGACTAACCAAAATGGTACTCTGTTTCATTTTACTTAAAACAGCCATTCTAGTCATATATTTGTTAGCTCGATATGCTGGCATTACCCTTAAAAGCTCTATGGCTATACTTAGAGCATAGGCATCTAACTCATCCGGATCGGCTAGGTATTTACTAAACGGTTCTTGAGAGTGATCACTGTAGGTTTCGTAATGTCTTCGTCTACTCTGCTGTTGGTGGCGTAACTCATGTACTACAGCATCAAATATCTGTATAAGAAATTCTGTAATCTGTTGTTCGTGAAAGCAATCGTGTCCACTAAAGTTATGACTGACGAAGACTTCTATAGGAGTTTCGTTATTAAAGTCTTCTTCAGGATCATAGAAAGCCGCAACATAGAAAGAGTCTTTGTTTAAAGTATTATCTTTTTTAGTTTTAAGAATTAGATCTATATCATGATTCTTAAATTCTTTGCGAGTTATGCCTACGAGTTTTTTAAAAGTTATAGGCGTCTCGCTGATCTTTCGAACGGTTTCGCAAACTGTGCTTACACGTTCTAAGATCAAGTTCATGTTACATCCTATAAGTTATCCTACCTTTGGTAAGATCGTAAGGGCTCATTTCAATCTTTACAGCATCTCCTAGAATAACTTTAATCTTATTCTGCTTGAGCCTACCACCCATATAACATAGAACAATACTTTCCATGTTGTCAACTTTGACCCTAAATGTTGAGTTGGGTAAAACTTCTGCTACTGTGCCTGTGAGTTCAATTAGTTCTGTGTTTTTAGCCATTTTTATTGATTACTAGTGCCCCGTCTTCAAGTTTAATATTTAACGTGTCGCCTTCTTTCCAACCTACTTGTTCAAGTAATTCGGGAGGAAATTTTAAAATAACATTGTCCGGATCTCCAGGAATATCTTCAAAGATATCTTCTGCTCTAAATGTCATCTGTGTTGGACGTTCCATAATAGTCTCTTTAATTATTTGTAGCAAAGAATTTTCTAACAAGAATACCGCCCAGGTCAACTTCACCTGGTTTAAATGCTTGATCATACTTTGAGGTATCTGCGTGATGATTGTTATGTAGGCCTTCTCCGCCTAAGTAATAAGCAATCATTTGGTTATTATAGGTCTTATCGCTGGTTTCAAAGTTTCTGTAGCTGCCAGGAATATTCCAATGACCTAGCCAATTTAATATAGCACCACTAACAATGCCGTGTCCAATAGGAGCCAATATAAAAAACACACAGAGCTTCCAGCTAATTAACCAGCTAACAATAATTAGTGCGGCCCAAATGTTATAATAGTGCTTGTCAACAAATCTAATACTTTCGTCGCGAAGTAGATCTTTAGGAATAGTTCTTACCTGTCGCTCTGTCAACCACCACTTTGCGGGTTTAATTTGCCAACCTACTGTGCTAAGAAAGATAGACTCGTAAGGACTATGGATATCTCTTTCTGTCTCAGTGTACTTGTGATGATGCCTATGATGACTTGCCCAAGTAATAGGGCTACCTTCTCCACCTAGAATAGAAAACCAAAGTAAAAATTTATGTTTACCAGGTGTTGTTGTAAAACTCTTGTGAGCAAAATATCTGTGTAGAGCAATTTGATTGCCAAGAAACCCTACCCAACGACTCCACAAATAAGAAGCTAACAGCAACAACCAAGCACCGTAGGCGGCCGCATAATAAATTGATACTATCACAGATGCTGCACCTAAAAAGTACAGCACCCGATATTTGTAAATTTGGTGACTGAATTTGTTTAAATCCATGTTAATCCTTGTTGTCACTGTATTTAACAACGATCCAGCCTAAACGGTACAAATCATTTTCAATTTCTTCAGTAACAACACTTTCTGATACGTACTGACCTGGGGTAATGCTATCTAAGTTATCTTGATAACCATCATTTCGAATACCACTACAGTACCAATCAATATAGTCTCCTTGTTGCCGCATGTCAGCAATAATGCCTCCGGCGTAGCGCCAACTACAATGCCATTTTTGTTCTTTGAGAATAGGCCACATTTCACGTTTGATAAAATCGTTGTTACACATGGCAGCATATAAATTTTGAGCATAGCTGTCACTGGCACGAACCTTTTCTAAAATCCAATCTGTGGTTCGCAAATCCCATTCCATGTTATCTTTTTGCCAATTTGGGTCTGCTTCTTTCTCTGCTTTCTGAACATTCCAGCTTTTGTAGTAATCAACCATAGCGGCAACATCCTCGTCGTTTTCAGGAGTCTTGCCTTCTTCGGCTTTCCGCTCGAGATATTTTTCTGCTTGGAAAGTGTTTCTTTCTGGACTTTTAGATGGCTTATTCATAATTTAATTGTAATTGGATTTTTTAATATTGTCAACTGATAACGATTAAATACATTCAATGAACTTTACAGACATTCCATTTGAAAAGATTGTCCGGTTTGGACAACGAACAATGTTAAGTCGCCCGTTGTTTTCAGTTAGCTGGATACTCGGGCGTTTTTGTAATTACAAGTGTAGTTATTGTTGGCCTTATGCTAGAAGCGACACTCCCGATCATCAACCGTTAGAAGTTTATAAAAACACGATTGATGAAATTAAAAGGCAAGCTAGAGAAAGAGGTTTTACAGAATTTCATTGGAGCTTTAGCGGAGGGGAGCCGACAGCATACAAAGGACTTTTAGATCTTACCAAACATTTAGATGATGGTGTCATAACTCCTTATCAGAGTATACATATGACCACTAATCTAAGTCCTAGTGAAAACTGGTGGATCAATTGGGCCAATGCTGTGTCTATGCAGGCAAGAAAAAGTATCACAGCTAGTTTTCATGCCGAACACGCAAGAGAAAAAGACTTTGTTAAAAAAATACATCGCCTAATGTACTACGATGTGTTTGTTACCGTTAATCAAGTAATGGTTCCAGAACGCTTTTGGGAATACTATGAACGCTGTGAACGATTTCACAAACAAGGTATCAATGTTACTCTCAAACCTCAAAGCGATCCAACTGCTAGTCGTGTAGTAGATGGTTATACAGATGACATGATACATGCTATGCGTACTGGATTCCCACAAGAAGTTAAAGGCGAAGAAATATACCAAATAGCTTTGTACGACGAGAACGGTCGAGAATATCTATTTGATCAAGCAGAAAGATTTAACGCATTTGGATTCAATCAGTTTCAAGGATGGAAATGTAACAGTGGATACCAAAGTGTTATTATTAGAGGCAACCAAGTTAAACGTAGCTATAGTTGTCACGACGCACCCTTAGGCAATCTAGAAAATTTTAACTTGTTTAAGGAATCCCAAACATGTTCTACACCAAGTTGTGTAAGTTCAGCAGATAGTAAGATACCAAAATGTCTAGAGAATTAATATTTGATAATATTCAAAACAGAACTGTTAAAAACAAATTCCTTTTAACTGACGCTTTTAGTAGTGAGCATTTTTCAGGAACAGATACAAAAACAGAATACGAAAAAAATTTAGTAATACAACCCCGCGACTGGTATTACAGGAACAACCCTGTGAAATACACACTAAATTCCTGGGGATATAGAACAAAAGAATTTGAAAAAATTGACTGGGGCAATTCAATAGTCTTGTTTGGAGACTCACATGTATTTGGTGTAGGTGTTGATGACAAGGATACTATTTCGTCTCAGTTAGAATCAATGACAGGAATCCCTGTAGTTAACATGGGGGTAGGAGGAACTTCAATGTGTTACGCATTGAATAATTCTTCAATCTTGAGAGATGGATATTCTACACCGAGAGCAGTTGTATATATTTGGACAAACTATGATAGAACAACATTTTATCGCAAAAAGAATTTAACTTCTTGCGGTCCATGGAACGTCGAATATTTCCCTTATATGAAAGAATGGTCAAGCGACAAATATCATGCTGTTACTAACGCATTGTTTATTTCTAAGATCAGCAAGTGGTTGTGGAAAGATACACGACATGTTGAAGCCAGCTATTTCAAAGACACTGCTAAACTATTAAAGTGTCACTACATTGAACCAATGGATAAAGCTCGAGATGTGCTTCATGCCGGAAAGGGAACTCACCACAAGGCAGCAACGTACATAGCCAAAACATTACAGTTATGAACATTGATTTAGATCATTTACATCATTGGATGTGTGCTATTCGCAGTAGCACTGATCCTATACGCACCCTAGACGCTTTTTGGAAAGGACAGATCAACAGTAAACTATGGCTTATAGAAAATATTAAGCCTTTTATCAAAGAGCCCAGCACTTTAGAAATACACGGAGGGTGGGTAGGAACATTGGCAAGTTTAATTTTTCAAAGTCAACTACCCATTGTTAAAATTACAAGCATTGATCTAGACCCCAGTTGCGAAAGCACAGCCTTAGAAATGAATAAGATGGAACATCATCGAGGAAAGTTTGAAGCTGTGACTGCTAATATGATTCATTATCCTTGTTCTAGCGATGTTGTTATTAATACTAGTTGTGAACATATAACACAAGAAGATTATAAAACTTGGCTGAACAATGTACCAAAACACAGTTTAATAGTACTTCAAAGTAATAATTACAATATAGACGAACATATTCGTACCGCACATAGTCTAGAAGACTTTAAAGAACAATCAAAAATATCTGTAGAATGGCAAGGACAATTAGAACTACCTTTGTATACTAGATATATGTTAATAGGATATAAGGATGGCAACAGGAATAGTTAAGTGGTACAATGATGCCAAGGGCTTTGGATTTGCCATAGACAGCGAAACTAAGTCGTTGGTTTTACTTAAAAAAGAAAATATCAAAAACAACCCAACTGTTGTTTTTGAATTTGAAACAATTTCATATGACACCGAGCCTGGAGATCAAGGACCGGTAGCATTAAACATATTGACAACAAGGAAACAAGATATGAACTTTTATGATCACGAGTTAAAAACATTAAACGGAGAATACTATCATTTTTCAAAATACGCAGGAAGAGTGATCTTAGTTGTTAATACTGCTAGTCATTGCGGATTGACTCCTGACTATAAAAATTTAGAAGATGCTTATCAAACATTTAAAGATCAAGGATTAGTAGTACTAGGCTTTCCTAGCGGAAATTTTGCTAAACAAGAATTTGACACTAATGAAGAAATCGCAACTTTTTGTGAAACTCAATATAATGTAACGTTTCCTATGTTTGAAAAATCTAATGTAGTTCCTGTAGACAAAGAACATCCAGAAAGATTTATAGAAACTCCAGATCGTCCGGTTAATAGTATTTTTAAAATGCTAGGAGAAATTACAGGAGAATTACCTTTTTGGAATTTTCACAAGTACTTAATCAACAGAAATGGAACACAGGTTATCAGCCTTGATCCTGAAACAAATGTCATGGCTGAAGAGACCCAAGCACTAATTAAAAAAATGTTAGAAGAATGAGCAACTTTACTCTATACCTAAAGAGGCCTAAGATCATTGTGTTTCACAATGTGTTGTCTCATGAATTTTGTGATCAAGTTATAGAAAAACATACACGAGATACTATGAATCCTAATTCTGGATATCAGAGTCGCATGGAGTCTTATACACAGGTTACAGAAACAGTAGAAAAAAGAGGCATAAGCAAAGGTATGGACCCATATCATTATGATATTTTTTCAGATGCTATAGTTAAACATGCTGAAATTCCTTATTCGCATATCGAAGCCATTGACATCTACAACTACGAAGTTGGCGGATATTTGTCATATCATCATGATTATCCCTACGACCCTAGACAGATTAACTACTACAAACACGGTGGTGACAGAGTAGGCACAGGAATCTTTTTCCTAAATGACGATTTTGATTGCGGGCATGTACACTTTCCAAGATTAAATGTCAATGTTATTCCAACTAAGGGATCATTCTTATACTTTGAACAAAGTTATGATGAAGAAACTAACTGGGACACTATTCATGCCAGTAGAAAAATGTTTAGAGGATGTAAATGGATAGCCAGTTGCTTCTTTGGAGACAGGCCTCGTGTAGGTTACAATGAGCGGAAAAATATGTATGGTCCTAAATAATTGGAGTCCTTATTTAAAATTTGACGATCGTGGTGAGTTTAGATGTATGTCTCAACAAACCTACGAACCTTTGATCAATCCTGAAGGTAATGTCTTTTGCGCTAACTATGATTGGCAAAACAAATATCAACGACAACAAGGTCAGCGTCCTGCTTATACAGAACAGGTAGTAGATTTCTTTTGGAATAAAGAAGTTGAAAGTCTCTTAACTTATAAAGACAAACCCTACGCACCTGAATTAATCGACATAGACTATGCTAACAAAAGAATTTTCTTTAAGTGGTATGGCAAAAGCTGTAACGAGCTTATTTTTACTAGAGAAAAATTAGAAAGTCGTTGTCCAGATTGGAAAGATCAAATCGCTAGAATTCTATTAGATCTTTATCAGTCTGGCAGTTATAAACTTACTATGTATAGTCATTGCCATATGATTGATAATCATGGGCAGATGAGAGGGTTTGATTGGTATGGTTGTGTTCCTGTTAGCAATCCTACTATTGATTTAATCTACATGGACGCAATTGTTCATGGAACTGCGGTTCACAGAATAAAAGAAGTATTAACAGAAGATAACAAATACGATCTTGGTAAAATGTTTAAGCGTAGTCTTGGCAAGTATGTGATTTGGGGCCAAGAAGATCTTGTTCATGTCTACAAACAAATGTTTAATGAGGAGCCAGATCGTGCCTAAAAGAATATCTTCAACTGCTGGCATTATTGATTGGCAAGAAGTATTAGATGCTATTGCTCCTAAGACTGGAGATTTTAATACGCCAGGTGGTGTAATTGACAGATCAAGTGCCGAACTTGATAACAAAGAAGACCCTGTAAGCCGAAAACTCAAAGAAGCTTATACAGGTATTATGAGCACATGGGTAAACGCCAATTACGATCTTAAACAGATTCAATGGTACGACTATTATCCTGGTGAGCATTTTAGCATTGAAGTACAGAATAAATTTGCTGACTTAGTAAACGCAGACCCTAGACGTGTATTTGTCAGCGAAGTGTGGCCTGGACGTTGTGTTCCATATCATTGGGATGTAGAAGACAAAGAAGAAGAATGGCTCAAAGAAGGTTTGCTAAAAAGATATGTATGTTTTATGGACAAACCAAAGTTTGGTCATGTGCTGATACTAGAAGATGAATGTTTTTATAACGTAGATCAACATGAAGTCTATGAATGGAACAGCTATAAAAGTCATCACGCAGGTACAAATGCGGGCGCTGAGCCGTATTATCTATTTCACTTTTTAGGAAAGCCAAGATGATCACCTACGCTGGTAACTGTAAAGATATTTTCAATTGGCAAAAAATAATACAAGATATTGAACATCAGACTCCTGCGTATGTAGGACCTAGCCATAAAGACACAGATAACATCCCCGGACTCAACGAGGTTACAGATCTATGGAAAAAAGCAGAATATGTTAATTGGGACCAAGGCGGAACAGTTGGATGGGATATGTTCATTCCAGGTAAGAACTTCGACATGGATATTCCAAAAAAATTCTGTGAGTTTGTGGGATTAGAAAGCTATACTAGCTGTTGGATTAGTAGAATTAATCAAGGAATGTTTGCTCCTCAACACTGGGATGTTAATGACCTCGAAGAAGAATACGCCAAGCAACCTGATAAAATTAGATTCCATTGTCATATTATGCCGCCCACTTGGGGACATATTTTAATTGTAGATCAGCAGTGTTTTTATAATCAGCCTTTGGGCACTGTTTATAAATGGAGCTCAAGAAAATTGTGGCACGCTGGAACTAACTGTGGTCTAGTACCTAAATATTTGTTTAACATTTGGTAAAATTATGGAACAAGAAAACGATAACCCTATTATAACAGAACCCTTTTATTTAAAAAAGTTTATGCAAATTCAACGAGTGAATGTAACTATGCACGATATCTTAACAATGCTTAGAGAAGATGAGCAAATAAGGAAACGTGCCGAAGAACTTTACGGTCCTAATATTTTTTTAATACTAGACAAAACGCCTGTATGAGTTTTTTACAAGAGTTCACAGACATTCACATAGAACTCACAGACAAATGTCAAGCCAGTTGTCCTATGTGTGCGAGAAATTATAGCGGAGGGGCAGAACGTCCCTTTGTAAGTCAGCACGACATTACACTAGAACAATTTAAATCTTGGTTCTCAATCAATGACCTACAAGGTATTAAGAATTTTTATGCTTGCGGTAATTACGGAGATCCAATTATTGCTCAAGACTGCTTAGAAATATTTCAATATCTAAGACATAGTAATCCTAATATGTATTTAGGTATTCACACTAACGGCAGTGCTAGAAGCACAAAGTGGTGGGAAAGCCTAGCGCACGCTCTACAAGGACCTCACACAGTGACTTTTGGCATAGACGGCTTTGCTGACAGTCATGTGCTGTATCGCAGAGGAACAGATTGGCATAAGATCATTGACAATGCTCAAGCATTTATACAAGCTGGTGGTTATGCCACCGTTGATTGTTTGATATTTGAACATAACGAACACCAGGCAGATGACTTTAAACAGCAAATGTTAGACATAGGTTTCAAACAAGTTAACTTTAAAAGCACTTCGAGATTCTACGACATGGAAGAATTTGCTGTACAAGATCGTAATGGCAACTTTGAATACAGTCTTAAGCCCGCACGTACTCAGAGATTTAAAAAAGAAGCTGTGATTAAGCTAGAAGAAGTAGCAGCTAATCTAAAAAGTTGGAAAGATCGTGTAGCTGTCGCACCGGTTAATCCCAAATGCCTAAACAAAAAAGAAATTTATATTGATGCTAGGGGTAATGTTTTACCTTGTTGCTGGATAGGTATGGATTGGATCGAAGAACCTTTGAAAGAAACATTGACAATTCACGGCCTAAGAAATAAAATGATACAAGACAGCAAGGATAAATTCAGTAAGTTAGATATTTTTAACCTTAATGATGCCGATATTAGAAGTCGAGATTGGTCTAATTTGTCTGATATTGTTACAGGTTCGAACAAGGCATGGACCTGTGTAAAGAATTGTCATGGATAAAACATATTGGTTACAGCCAGAAGATAGTCAAATTGGACACTGGCAACGCAAAATAGAGAACAAAACTCAAACAAATACCTTTTGTATTCTGCCTTGGATACACTTTGCCACACGACCTAATGGTGACATGAGGCTATGTTGTTCAGCTAATGCCAGCGGAGCAGGGTCTGACCACGAAGTAGGATTGGTCAAAAATGAACGAGGGGTGCCTGCTAACTTCGGAAGAGAGACTCCGATGAGTGCTTGGAACAATGAATACATGCGTAGTGTCAGAACGACCATGCTCTCGGGTAATATTCCACAAAGCTGTAAGAAATGTTTCGATGAAGAAAGCCGTGGAGTAGCCAGTAAACGTATTTGGGAAACAGGGTCTTGGGTTGAAGAAGGCATCGACTTAGAAGAATTAATCGAACAAACCAAAGAAGATGGTACTGTGCCAGAGCGGTTAGTCTATCTTGATCTACGATTAGGACATACTTGTAACCTAAAGTGTGTAATGTGTAGTCCCCACGACTCGAGTCAATGGGTTGCGGATCATAAAAAGATGTATCCTTTGTTTCAAGCTAAAGAACTCAAAGAACAGATGCAATGGGACCGCAAAGACTTTAACAATTTCTGGCATGAGAATCCAGACTTCTGGAAAGAAATGTATGCTCAGATTCCTAACCTAAAGCAAGTTTACTTTGCCGGTGGCGAGCCTTTAATGATTCGCGAACATAAACTGTTCCTAGAAGAAATTATTCGTCAAGGTTACGCAGATAAAATCTTAGTTAGATATAATACTAACGGACTTTTAGTCGATGATGACATCATTGAACTATGGAAACAGTTTAAGAAAGTCAAGGTAGGATTTAGCATTGACGATTACGGTGATAGAAACTATTACATTCGATATCCCAGCGACTGGGCAACCATTGAAAAGAATTTACACAAGCTAGATAACACTCCCGACAATATTCATGTCAGCATTGCCACTGCTATACAAATTCTAAACATTAAGACATTGCCAGAGTTTGCCAAATGGAAGATCAAACAAAACTTTAAGAAGGTAAACTTTAGTAATGTGACAGGTGGCATTGAAGCCGGCGGCGGCATCTTTAACATGCACCTGCTGTACATTCCCACCTTCTTGAGTATCCGTTGCTTGCCTTCAGAAGATAAAGCAGAAGTTCGTAAGATCTTTGCTGAGTTTGCCAATTGGTTATACAAGAATTACAGACAAGACGAAGACTTTTGGAAGAAGAATCCCTATGGTTGGCGTCGTTGGCAAGCAGTATTAGACTTTATGGATGCTGAAGATCACACACATCAATTACCCGCATTGAAAGAATATGTAGAAAGGCTTGATGCTGTTCGTGGCACAGACTTCTTATCAATATTTCCTCATTTGAATTTATGGAATCGTTAAGTCCAGTTGGCCAGCAACGTGTGTTTCAAATAGCTTGGGAGTCTACTCTAAAGTGTAATCTAGATTGTAGTTACTGTAGTGACGGTCATGACAACAGAGTCGAACATCCTAGCTTAGAAGACAGCAAGAAAACACTAGACTTTATTGTCGAGTATGTTAATCTTTATATGCGAACCAAAGCAGATGCTCACAAGTTTGCGAATTTAAACATACAAGGTGGCGAAAGTATCTTCCATCCTGACATCATTGACATACTCGAGTATGCTAGAACTAAGAAATCTAGCTATGACGATTGGGGATTAAACATAAGCCTAATTACAAATGCTGTTATAGGGCAGAAGAAATGGCAACAAATAGCTAGTCTAGTTGATTTCTTTACCATAAGTTACCACGCAGAAAGCTTACCTAAGCAACAAGAAATGATTAGAACTAATATTCTACATTTAAAAAGCCTGGGCAAGAACTTTTATGTAGCTGTACTGATGCACCCCAAGCATTGGAACAACTGTGTGGCCATGGTTGACTGGTGTAAAGAACACGGTATTAGAGTACATCCTCGTCAGATTGACCATCCCTTACTAGATTTTCGGTTTAATTACAACGCAGAACAGATAGAATATCTAACTGGCATGCCAAAGGTTCCCACAACTACTAAGATCATTTCTATTTTTAAAAATGGTATTGACCTAAGCGCCGCTGGACGTAGTTGTTGCGGTGGCGATAAGCTGTGCGTAGATGGCGTTGAGCATACACAGTTTGTTAAGGGCAATCGTTTTAAAGGATGGCACTGCTCAGTTAACAAGTTCTTTCTTTACATTAGACAGACTACTGGTGAAATATTCACTAACAAAGACTGTAGAATGAACTTAGATGGTGAAGTAGGACCTATTGGGTACTTAAACCGCAGTGAAGAATTGCTCAAAGACTTGGAGCAAAGGATTAACACAGATACACTACCCGATATTATCTGTAAAAAATCTAGTTGCTGGTGCGGACTATGTGCGCCCAAGGCAGCAACCAAGGATACCTACATTGAAATAATGAAAAGATATTCAAATGTTAACGCAGGTCATTAACAATAGAAAGCCTAACGTGCTTACCATAGAGTTCATGTTAGGTAACTTCTGTAATTACAAGTGTAACTATTGCTTCCCAGGTAGCAACGAAGGAGACCATCCTTGGCCTGATGTTGATTTACTAATGCGAAATACTCGTCATTTGTTGGACACATACAAGAAACAAGGTAAAACTAAATTTGAATTCTACTTAGTAGGTGGAGAACCTACGCTATGGAAGCAACTTCCTACCTATTGTAAGTTCCTTAAGAAGAACTACGACGTTACAATTAGGATATCTACCAATGCCAGTAGAAGTGTTAACTGGTGGAAGCAGCACGCCAAGCTATTTGATGTTGTAGAGATCAGTGTACATCACGAATTTGCCCAAGTAAATCATGTCATTGAAGTTGGAGACGCATTATATCGAGAGCGTACTAACCTAGTTGCCAATGTGTTGATGGATCCCCCACACTTTGACAAGTGCCAACACATACTAGAACAGTTAAAGACCAGTGAGAAACGTTGGCCTATTGTGGCCAAGTGGGTACACTTTAACGGAGAAAGCAGATATACACCTGAGCAAACACGTTATTTAGAAAAACCTTTAAAGCGTTGGCCTAACTTGTTATGGTGGTTTACACTAAAGCACCACGAACATTTCAAGATGTGGGTCATAGAAGATGGTAAGAAGAAACGTGTAGCAGACAATTGGCTCACTCTACACAACAAGAATAAGTTTAAAGGTTGGCAATGTAACCTCGGTGTAGACCATATTGAGATATTTCAAACTGGAAGAATCGCAGGTAGTTGTAGAGAGCATATTTACAACATAGACTTCTATCACAATCTATATGATAAAGATTTTGTTAGTAAATTTAATCCCACTATTAAGTCAATAATTTGTGGGAAAGATGTTTGCGAATGCGGATTCGAAACTACAATCAATAAAATTATTCCAATTCAAGTTGTGTAGTTGCTGACCAAAGTAACTTAAAGTCTTCTAAGCTCTCGGCCTTTGGCACACACATACCACAACCGCAACGTCGATTGGGACAACGAATAGCTGGCATTGGCTTGCTCAGCATGAGTTTAACACGATCTATAATGTCTTGGGCATTGTTTAAATCGCCTATGGCACCTATACCATCAAACTTTGCTTGGCATGTTTGGTGATGGTACACTTGTTTTGCTTGTTGATCGATGTGTAGGAAGTACCAGTTTACAGTACAGTACCAACCTTTAAAGAAATTGCTAACCAGTTTAACGTCTTGCCATTCGCCGTTTACTAGTCCTTGTGTACAACGCCCGCCACAACAGGCACGACCTATATCTGTGCCTTCTACTTTTCCAGTAGCTGGTGCTTTCATACCTACAAAGTCATAGAACCATTGTTGTTGTTCAGCAGTATATTCATGTGACGTGCGACGATTACGTCCTTCAGAATCAATGAACCAACCTTTGTAGGCAATGTTTCCATCACCAATTGGAGTAGGATGTACCTTTACTCCTTGGGCTCTTAGATATTCGCAGACACCTTTAGCTTCGTCAAAGTAATCGCAGTGTAACATTATGTTGGCTTGTACACGCATACCTGCCTTGTGTAGTGCTAGTATGTTTGTTAGTGTACGTTCTTTAAGAGCATCTTCAGCATGCCAGCTTACGGTTACATGACTAAAGTTATCTAAGATACGCTGTGTAAAGCTAGGCCCCCAGGTACCATTAGTAGTCAGTGTTAACCTAAAGTTAGGTTCTTGTTTAATTATATCAACTAAAGGCCAAAACGCAGGATTAATTGTAGGTTCGCCACCTGTGAAGTCAATACAAGTTTCAGTTTTCTCTGTACGTTTTTCATTGTACAGCTCTGCGTACTGTTTAATAAAGTTAAATGTATCCAACAGTTCTTCTAAACTAGGCAAAGGACTGTAGTTATTATGCCGTGAGCTTTCGCAGTAGGAGCAATCTAGATTACACCTACGTAAGAAATCCCAAGTAACCATTAGCGGCTCTTGATTTTTACTTTTGATCGCTATGGTTTTTATCATATTTGGTAATAGGAATATCTGACGAACATGTACAATAAGTTCTTGTACATTGAATAGGGTCTAACGGCACTACAAATGTGCCTTGATAAATGTTACCTAAGCTGCCGCCTACACGACAAGTAGCGCGATGTACATCACCGTTCCAATTAATCATTAAACTTTCTATACCAGCATAGCAAGTCCAATCTTTATATTGGTTCATGTGTAATTTTATCACGTCGTTACTATGAATTGTTCTTTTACCATCAATTACGCAATTGCCTTCTACTGTTGATTCTTGTTCTTTAACCCAATTTAAATCGTCTGGATGGTAACGTAGATCATCAAACAAATCATGATCACCATTGGTCCATCGTATACGTCTAACTGTATTGGCAATGTGTTCATTGTTTAATACCTGCCGAACAATTTTAACAGGTACCATATGTTCGTGATGGGCCATGATCTGACCTATACACTTGATATTAGTAAAAGCATCCACAGCTTGTAAGGTTTTAACAACACGCATCCAATCGTATTCAAAATGAATGCTGAACACATATTGGTTTACTGGTAAACTTTGATAATATTCTGGAGGTCTAGTGCCGTTGGTAGTAACACTAATCCAAGTTACGCCAACATGTTTGGCATATTGAATCAGTTCTCTAAAGTTAGGATGTACACAAGGTTCTCCGCCCGTGAAACTTAGTCGTATAGGTTTGTTCAAAGCCACTAACTGATCCACAGCGGCTTTGAGAACTTCTATGTTTGTATGGGCACTAGAGTTGTCGTGTATTTCACTTGGACAATAAGAGCAATCGTAATTACATCTCTTGCCCAAGTTCCACTCAACTTTAACAGAATCTTGATGTCCCCATCTACTGGTTACTTGATACATGCTGTACTTATCAGGTAGAGCATTGGTCCTCGCTGTCTATAGACAATGTTGTACGCCAGTTAGGATCAATTCTACCCGGAATTTTTACATTGAACTCGCTGTTCAAAACTTTGTTTCCAGCAAGATCCAAACTACTATGACCCGGACCGTGAAAATAGTTAGGGAATACCGATTGACAAGTGGTATACACTGTGTTTCGACGGTCGTGAATTGTTAGTCTAACTGCTACCTTTTTGCTGTTAAACTTTTCATAAAAGATTTGTACAGGAATAACATCGTTGAAGTAGTAGGGCTGTAGGAACCAACTGTTACCACCACCAACAAGAACAGAGGCTACTGGATTATTACGAGCCACTTTACCATCACTGATGACTTTGATTGTCTCTTCTAGTGCTAGAAAATAAGGCTTATTCCATTTTAATGTGTAGGTCACACGCAGATAAGGGACACGATATGGATCGACCTTAAATTCAGTCTGACGAACGTCTACTGTATAAGCATTGTGGGGATAGATTTCCAACACCTTGCGTAGGAGAGCATCGCCTTTCTCTTTGGTTGTGGCATAGGTTCTAAACTGTTCACCAATTCGAGCACTGTCTAGATCCTGATCTTTAGGAAAAACTGTAAGAATACGATTGGCAATCTTGCTAGAACTTAGCCAAACGTCGAGTTCTACTCGACGCTTGCTGCCTTCTGAGACATCGCTGATTACACGCATACGATCGACATAGGCACTGCTATAGACTAGCACACTGTCTTTGACTAAATGATAGTCGCGCATCTCTTTGTCACTGACAACCACAGATCCAATATAGGTTTCCATGGCTTGTCTATAGGCATTATCTCGAGCTTGTTCACTATTTTCACCTACACCTACTACACGAATAGGGCTAGGTGGAGGCAAACAAGTCTGTAATAACAGACAAAAGGCAATGGTAATCACATCAGTTACCGAAACGTTTACGCAACATTGCGGCAGTACGATCGCTGTCTTTGTCCCAACGCAGTGTCACACTGACTTGCTGAGGACCAGTGACTTCTTGCTTGGCAATCTTAAAGCCTCGAAGAATGCCTTGTGCGTTAGTGCGGATAGTTTCTTGTAGAGTGTAGGCAGTGTCGTTGCTGTTTTCTTGGATACTGTAATTAGTATCCTTTTCAGCATCACTGTCGCTCATCTTAACTTCTTCGCCTGTGGTAGTACGACTCTTGATACGATCTTGTGCCTTCTCTACGTTCTTAGCCAGAGTGGTTTTGACACGCTGACTACTGACTTCTTCGTTTAAGAAGTGTCGGATATTGGCCTTTGCTGTCATTTCGGCACGAGTTAACGCAGTGCGAAGATTGTTTTCTGTGTTGCCGTTGGTAGTAGCAGTAGCAACAACCTCAATGGCTGTGATATCGCAGTCGCTTTTCCAAGGTTTGTACCAAGCACAGTCTGTTTCAATACGAATGGTATCACGTTTGAAGCTGGTACTGAGCTTTTGATTGCGGATAGGCTCAAGCTCCCCTTCGCCTCTTTTGGTTGTAGAACATGCTGCCAACGCTAGGACTAGCGGAACAATCATAAAACGTTTCATTTGAAACCTCTGTGTGTGAGTTAAAGATACTTTATTGTATTGGCCAACAAGTCAAATGTCAAATTATTTGGTTAAACAGTTGACAGCTTTGACTCTATTGTATTTGAACAGGGTATCAAATTCAACTTTTGTAGCCAAATTGGCTACTGGAATCATGCCCAAGTTTAGATTATCGAACTTAAACTTCTTAGATCTAATCCAATTCTTGAGCATCAACGTTCTTAGTTTATGTAAAAGTGGATTACTACTGGGTCCAAACTTAATCATGAAGTCTGCGCTGTAGTGCGTTTGAGGCCTAATAGCTTCTACTAGATCATCGTTGTCATTGTAGGCATCTAGCACAGTTTTACCCACATGGCAGTAATTGATGTATACAGTGCCTTGTTCCCATTTGTAGGTAAAGTGTTTGATGTCTTCGTTGTCTAATTCATAACGAGGTCTATCTTTAAATGTGACTACTGCTGTTGGATGTAGTTCTTTAACACGCATAGAAAATTCAAGCTGATGAATTAATACATTAAACTTCATTACAGCAATTTGTACATGTTCAGGAGCACTATTGTACCATGGGGTGCCTACGTTGACTTCACCGCGAAGGTCTTCAAAGAATTTATGTAGATAATTTAAGTCCTGTTGAGTAGTTGTAGAGTCAACACGACGATCAACAATGTTTTCGTATGAGTTAATAATGTCAATTTGATCATTGAGTTGATTAATGTATTTGTTTTTATCAATGCCCCAATGATCTAAACGATCTGTTTCGAATAATTCGTAGCCTTTGCTAAGTTCTGAGTACCATTTCTGAGCAACTGGGGTGTCTCTTAAAACAAATTTTAAACTAAGATCCTCACTGCCATTGGTTAAGACTAGTTCAAACATATGGAGCAAACTCCGGTATGACTTGTTCTAAGGGACCTTGGTGTCGTGTAGCGTCTAATTTTCTGTTAAACTCAACAAAATCTGCCCAGAGATTATTTTGATCTTTGGCTCGTAGATAGTTAATGTTATCTTTAATTTGTTGTAGAGTAATTTTTTCTAATAGAGAATTGTTCCTTATACTTTCAAAGGTAAACAATCTATCACGCACTGCTTCTAAACGTTCAATGGCAAGGTCTTTTAAAGGCTGAGGTAATACTTGAGCACTTAGACAGTTAGGATAACTCACTCTATGGCTGTAGAATATAATATCCATTTCGTTTAAAAAGTAGTCGATACACTCGGCTGCTTGTAATATGTTACCAGCCTGAGCGGTAAATGCTCCTACAATTCTTGAGATGTTTGGAAGTGTTTGTATCTCTTTGATGTTTTTCTCAACTTCACTAAACTCGCTGTTACCGCGAATGTAATTGTAAACATCGTGAATGCCGTCAATGCTGACGTTAACGGCAACACTTCTAAAATATGGCCAATAGTCATGGATAGTCCTTCCGCCCTTAATGCCCAATGTTGTGGCATTTGTAGCATACTTAATTTCTATATTTTTACCGTAGGGTTTTAGCATGTCTAGTATGCGATAGTGTTGTGGATCCATTAAAGGTTCGCCACCGGCAAACTCTACTCGTCTAAAATATGGCAGTAACTTTTCAAAACTTGTCCACCAATTTTCAGTATCATCGAACGGACCAATATACTGACCTGGTTTATTTACAAGTCTCTCAACTGTGGGTACAAGATAATTACCTTCTTTTTCGTAGAATGGTTTAACTTCGTTCCAGTCTTGCCAACTAGTACTGTCTAAAGGATTACACATTCTACACTTTAAGTTACACAGATTGTTTAATTTGATTTCCATAGTGGGAAATTCAAAAGGCATCGTATAATCTTCACGTAGAGTATCTAAAGCATTAGGATATAAGTTAATTCGAGCTTCGGGAATAACGCCGTTGATGTGTCGTTGGCGCAGACTTTCTACTCCCTGATCTTCTAAATCGAAACAAGGCTTACAAACATCCGGCCGTTGATGCGACATAATTTGTTGTCGTACTTCTCGCATCTTATTGCCGTTCCACGCTTGCTCTAAACTCTGTTCTTGTATCCATCCTATAGGTTGACTACGGCAACAGATCTTAATAGCACCATCTTCTCTAGTTGCTAACCCTGTAAAAGGGTGCATACAAAATGTTTTACTCTGCATTATGCCAAGCCCATGCCCTTTCTCTACACCAGAAACAACGTCCGCATATAGGCACGGCATCTCCAGGTTTGTAGGTTTTATAATCTAGATCAAAAAATACTTCTGGTCTTACTGTTTTGTCGCCTTCGCAACTTCTTGTAAGATCGAACAAATCAAATAATTCAAACTTCTTGTACTGAGATGCTACCCAACTTTTGTCAACAAACCTAAATGGATGACAAGCTATGAGGTTCATGTGAGGCATGATCATAAGCCTTGCTGTTTCTAGGCAAGGATCTACATCTCTAGTAGGCATAGCATTTTCAAAGCTAGCAGATTTAGGATTTCTAGTTACAGCATTGTAATAGGCATCTAGTTGTTCAGTGTGACCAACAAACTCAGCAAAGGCTCTAAGTTCAATTATGTCTCCGCTGACAGATTTACCGTATTCATCAGTTAAAGTTGGCCCTTGATCTGCCCATTCAAATTCTGGAGGTACAAAATTTTCATGCCTATGAAATCTAATATTAGAAAACTTATCTCGAATATAACTGTAAACATCAATGCTATTTTGTCGTTGCCATGGCTTTGCCTTCCAACCACGGATATTACTAATTACATGAACATCAACTTCTAGATTGTTTTTAGTTATTATATCACATAATATGTGAAGAAGCAATGCGCTATCAGCACCGCCGCTAACGGCTATACCAATCTTAGTCCATTTTGGATCAAATGGTATAGGAAGTCCATTTATGTTGTGTAGGATATTGCCATAGCCAAGGTCTTTATATAGTTGTTCTAACATCGTCGTTTATTTAACTGCTAAAAAACTAGCATATAAATATTTCATGCTTGAAAGAACCAATTACTCAGTCGACCCGGATACACTTGTTAAAGCCAAAGAATGGACCTTTGCTGATAAAAAGGCAGTACTGAACGAGCCAACTGGTAGTTTCTTTTATGACCCATGGGCGTTAAAGCAAGAATACGTGGGTACTATTTGGGAAGAACTACTCGGTGCTCTACCTTTTAACAAAGGCGAGGCTAGAGTTATTGTACTACAACCAGGAGAAACATATATGTCTCATGCTGACATTGACGATCGTTGGCATTTAAACATTTCTGGACAGCAAAGTTTTTTAATTGATCTTACTGCGGCTCGTATGTGGCATCTTCGACCCGATACCTTTTGGTATGAAATGGATGCTGGTAAAATACATGTAGCTAGTAATTTTGGTTCGGTACCTAGACTACAACTAGTAGTTAGGCAGCTACTAAACAATTGTGGTTTAGCTGAACAAACAAAAATAAGAATCGAACCAGCATACGACCAATTTGATTACAGATATAAGTTTGACAACATGGTTAGTCCGCACTTGAATAAGTTAAACAAGTACGGGGCATTGAGCAACTTTCATTTTAACAATGATGTAGTTGAATTTAATATTGCCACTGTAGTTGTAAACATGATAGAAGAAATTTCTAAAGAATATTTTAAGATCACCTATGAATAAACTAGTATGTATAACTGGCCATACATGGGGTCTTGGCAAAGAGTTAGCTGACATCTATAAACAGATGAACTTTGATGTCAAAGGATTCAGCAGAAGCAACGGTTACTATATTGAAAAAGACATAGATAGAATTGTTAACGAGTCAGCTGGATGTGATTTATTCATTAACAATACCTATGCGGATGGTCATCAGTTGGCTCTAACAAAAGCATTGTTGAACAATGTTCCTAAAATGGTTGTCATGGGCAGTATTGTAACAGACTATCCCGACGAAGAAGTTCCTCACTACAACGCAGATAAATTAGCGTTAGAAAAAATGTGTTCTTGGGCATCTAATCATCACTTTACTACTAAAGTCTTATTACTTACTCTCACAGGCTCTAGTTACAAAAATACAAAACTAATAAAACAGACCATAGATTTTTGGTATAATTGCCCAGAGCTAACACAAGTAAAATTTAGCACAGAATGAAAGTTGTAATCACAGGACATACGCATGGCATTGGCCAGGCACTATATAACAGTTTTAAATCTGCCGAGTGGGAAGTCATTGGATTAAGTCGTAGCAATGGCTACGACATAGACAAAGATTTTGATCGGGTAGTTGAAGCTGCCACTGGCGCAGACTTGTTCATCAACAATGCTTATCGTGATCGCCAACAGACTAAACTAGTTCACGCATTAAAAGATAAAGTTAAAAAGATGATTGTAATGGGCAGTGTGAGTAGACTGTATCCTGAACTAATACACACAGACTATGTACACGATAAACAAGAGTTAGCAGAAGCCTGTAGACTTATCAGCATAGATCCCAACGGCATAGACCTACTACATTTAGATCTAAGTTTTATTGAAGGCATGCCTGACAATGACGACCCTACCCACTTTGTCAGCGACTATAATTTAAAGTTTGAAGAAATAATCAGTGCTATTGACTTTTGGATGACTAATCCTAAAATTAGACAAATGGAGTTTAGATGGAAACTAACACCCTTTGTCTATGATCAGCTTAAGAAAGCATTTCCTAATTTAGACCCATCTAGGATAACGTTCTAAGTTTTCAAGAAACTTGTCGGCATGTATTTGCCACACTGTTTGATCTGTATAGCGATAGTGTATTTCTCCAATGCGTGTGACAATACCTATCTTTTCTAACGTAGGAAAATAATGTCTATGTACAAGACGTTGACTGGCATGTGGACTGTCGTTGCTAGTAGCATAGATATTATTCTTTCCTGCCCACTGAATACATGCTGGTAGTAAGAATTGATCAGTTAAATTTTGGTGTTCTGCTACTAAACGCTTGGGAGTAATCAATCCCCCGTGAGGTCTAGCTGTACCAAATGTACAAGTTCTACTGAGTACACGATACGCATTGGATCCCATCTCATCAAACGTATGTGCTACAACACTGCCAATGGCTTGCTGGTCTTGATACAATATCCAAGCCTTCCATTCACGCTCATTCCTAAAGCAATCTATCATTGCTTTTTGACTGCTGTTATTAACAAACCCTCTACGTTCAGCTTCTGCGTAGAATTCTGTTAAATCTAAACTCTCATTCCACTCTACTAATTGGTACATATTTTTTATACTTAGGCAAAGTTGTTTCTGCTGTCTTAGTGTAAGAGCTACCAAAGGCAGAACACATATCGCATTGTTCTATAGCACAGTGATTCGTATCACTGAAATTTTTAATTTCTTCCTTGCTACAATTTGTTAAATCTAATGCCTTATAGTTGAGGTATTTTTGCCAATCGGGGTCGTCTAGTAGCCCATGGTGATTTAGAAATTTGTCTAGTGTTCCCAATGAAGCACATTTGTACATTTTCTTGTCGTATAGAAATGTACAGAATGGACTACAACATCCATTTTTATAACTTGAGTCAGCATCACCTTCTGCGTGAGGCTTAGGAACTCCGTTGACTAATTTGTAGTGCTGTTGAAACTCTCGCTGTTCGTGATAGAATACACCAATGTCTTTTGATCCCCAGAATCTATCTCCGCTAGATGCTGTTGAGTTATCACTAGAATAGTTGATTACTTCAGTGTAAAAATCAATATTAGGTCTTTCTGTTAAATTTAATAAGCTTACTAATATATCTCTAGCTTGTTTTATTTTAGAACTTTCAACAGAGTCAAAGGCAGCATAGTGATTGGTTAGTAAAATAACCACTCGATACGTTCTCATAAAGTCAGCAAGGTCGTTGATATTCTTTGATAATAGTGTGCCGTTAGTGGGCATAGTTAACACTGCTGATTTATCTACAGATCTCAAGTACTCGGCTACTTGTTTGACCTTGTTAAAATTTAACAAAGGTTCTCCACCTAACAAGCTAAAATTTCTTATAGAAAAACTAGCACGAGCTAGATCAATACTTTGCTTTATGTTATCTAAATCTGTGTCAAACTCTCCTTGTCTAAAGGTGTCGCTTCTAGTATCGCATTGATGACAAGTTAAGTTACATTTACCTCCGTAGTAAATGTCCACAAATTGTAATTTAGGCATAGATCTTTTTACATTTGTCCATGAAGTCTGGGGGAAAGTTTGTCTTGAAGCTTTCAAATGCCAACATCTGTATGTCTTTGAATGGAGTAGGCTTGTCAACATCTATGCCCATAGCTGCCATTTTAGGAAATAAATCTGCTTGGCGATCTTCACTGATGTGGCTCATTACACTGCGTAGACTGATTTCTGAGTCGCTGTCTGTATAACAGAAGAAATAGTTAATGCTTTTTAGTCTGCCGTTAACGACAAAATAACTGCTAGGGTGTAGGCTGTATTTGTAAATGCCAAGGTCTTTGTGTGCTCTCATGATATCCAGCATTTGATCACGCCAGTCTGGTAGTACACTATCATAATCCTGAATATCGGGACCAGCTTGTTGCCAAAAGTCTACACCGTCAATTTCTAAATATATTTTTTTCTCAATCAAGTCTATCTTTAATACTTTAGGAACAAGGTTGGGGTAGTAGGTACTCATAAAATTTAGATAGCAAAGTTCTCTATCCCACTTCTCCTTCATTAGATGAGCATCCACTACTTGATTCTGCCCTTTGTGATAATCAGTATCGTTATGATACCATTGGCAAAATACTTTCTTATCCTTACTGATTAAACTTGTATAGATAAGGTTGTTGCGACAAAGTCCTTTTCCGGGTACATCGTTGTAATAATATTCAAAGTCAGTCATGTCCTAATCTCAGTTCAAATAGTCGTTGCGTTTCTATAGGCTTTGTTGGATACTGCTCAATGTATTGATCTAGTTCTGGATTAATCTTTTTAAAGTCTACATTTCTCAACTTAACTAGTCTACGATGCGCTTCTATAAAATAGTCAAACATGTTGTCATCGTCGTAGGTCAAGTAAGGTACAATGCTATCAAAGCCGTGTTGTTTTAAGTAGCTAATTGTTTGTAGTTTAAAATCTTTAGGTGTGTTAATAATAGACAAAAATTTAGGTCTGTACAAGGGTTCAATATCTAGTATAAAACGTGAAAAATGCTGTTGTAAAAAATCTCTAATTTCGTGAAGCTTGTTGATGTTGTAAATGTAGGCTGTAACATGAACAATTATGTTAGTATTGCCCAGTCTGCGATCAATTAAGTTGTCAAAGTATTTTAAATTATTTTCAATTACTGTCCAATCAACACCGTGCCTTATAAAATTATGTAGGTCACCGATGCCGTCTATGCTTAGACTGAGATTAAGTTGCTGACAATTAAGCCACACATACTCTACTTCACTCTTTGGCATTACTGTTACATTAGTGTTGGTGTAGACTGTTAGTTTATCTATATTGCCCGCTGACCTTAAGTCTTCACAGACCTTACTGATGTTTTTACTCAATAAAGGTTCTCCGCCAAAAAACTTAACAGTGTCTAATTTAGTCAAGTCTATGTTCTTGTAGTCTTCTGTGACCTTGCGTCCAATAAAAGCACTTTGACCGTAGACACGTTTTTCATCTTCTAACCAAGCACTGCTGTTATTTGAACTACAACTGATACACTTTAAATTACAAGTGTTGTCTAAGTCGTATTCTACATAACGAATTTCTGGTTCGGTGATTACACCCCAATCGTCTATGCCTTTTTGTCTAAATGATTTTACACCACGTGCTTCGTCACTCCAACATTCTGAACATTCGGGTATCTTTTCTCCGCTGTCTAATCGTTGCCTAATAACATTCATGGCACCGTATTTGAATTCTTGTTCAATGTCTTGTTTAATTTCAATGTTGCCTTGAAACTTACAGCAAGGTATAATCGAATCTCCCGATATCGATATAGCTCTGTAGGTCCAAGGACAGTGACTCATAAAACTCCAAATAATTTAGCACTAATACTTATCACATAAATATTGCCATGATTAGAGGAATTGGTGGTAAGCCCTATATTAACTTAGATCCGTTTTTGGATGTAAAAGGTTTTGTCAATCTACACGCAGAGATTGCCAAAGGATTTGCCTTGGCAAGAGATTATGCCAAAGAAGGAACATGGATGGCTCCTGGCTTCGATCAAAGTCGTGGCAGCTATACATGGAATTGGAAGCCTATCTACAAGGCGTTTGAGCAGTATCAAGCATTGCCGGAAGACCATCCTATTAAAATTCAAGGCAACGAAATCTATCCCGCAGATTTCAAAGACTATAAACAGCGTAACTTATTCACAAGATACTTAAAAGCTGCCATGGGTGCTAATGATCCTTACATCTATTATTTCTTGTGGAATGAAGGCAACTGGAACGAGCGAAATGCTGAGCGTCAAAAAACAGAAGAAAGCCGGTTTTTTCCAGGTGTAGTTCAATGGGTAGAAAATTTACAGAACACAGGCGTCATCGATCGCATTGGTCGTGTAATATTCTTCCTATGTGATCATAATGGTAAAGCCTTTGAGCACAGAGATTTAGATGCCAAGAACGGTGTGTTTGAAAATGACTACTATACTCCGCATAACAACGAGTTTATACACATCCGCTATAGAACAAAAAGAGGTTTCTATATATGGGACCCAGATACCCAAGACAAACACTACGTTAATTCACATGCTGCCTTTTGGAATGATCAAGATTGGCATGGCGGCGAGTCTAGTTTAGAACAAGAATATGGCCTAAGGATTGACTGTAAATTCACAGACTATTTTAGAAAAAAGATAGGTGTGGATAAGTTGGAGCATTATTAATGTCTGACACATACTGTCCGCTGCCTTGGATTGGATTAAATATTCTACCTACAAGTATTGCTCCTTGCTGTCAATGGAACGGCTTGGGAGATAGTTTAGAACAAGTAGACAAGGCAGGACATAGTAAAGTCTTTATAGAAACTAGACAAGCTATGTTACAAGGAGAGCGTGTGTCTGGTTGCCAACAGTGTTACAACGCAGAACAAGTTGGAGCTAAATCTCGACGTCAAGAAGCTATAGAACAATACGGATATATTACAGAAGTTTCTACTAAGATACTAGATGTCAGCTTTGACAATGTTTGTAACCTAAAATGTAGAGGATGCTGTACAACTTCTAGCCATTTGTGGAACAACGACGAGATTGAAATTTACGGTCAAAATTTTCTAGGCAAAAAATTCTTCGACCAGGATGTTGAAATAGACACTATTAACTTAGAAGTAATTAACGTCAGTGGAGGCGAGCCGTTTCTTAGTAAGAAATTTGATAGATTTGCCGCCAAATTACTAGCTAATGGACACGCTGAAAATTCTAATTTATTATTGAGCACAAACGGCACTGTTATCCCCAGCGACAATGTGTATCAATACATGCTAACTGCTAAGGAGTTACATCTTAACATTAGCATAGATGGCATTGGTCATATGAACACCTACTTCCGCAGTGGTGCTAATTTTGACGATTGTTTAAAAGTACTAGATTATTTTAGAAACATCAAATTACTGCGAGGCAACAAGGTTACCTCTACACACATACATACAACCGTAACAGTCTACAATGTTAACTTGTTAAAAGAAATGGAAATATTTTTCAACAAGAATTTTCCAGAGTACGAATTGTCACATAGGATGTTGTACTGGCCTGAGCAAATGTGTATAAGAAACTTGCCAGAAGATTACAAGCAACAACTTATACCCATTGTAGAAAGCTTTGGTAGCAATTATACTGACGTTGTTAACGAGCTAAAATTACAAGGTGAAGATCTATTTGCTCACTTTGTAAATTTTCACAATACATTAGATCAACTGAGGAATGAAAGCTTACAAGATTCTAATCTAATGTTGAGCAACTATATTAGCTGTTTTAAAAGTACAATTAACAGCAAAACCTTCTTTTTAAAACAGATGGATTTACTAAAGTGCGGTACCTAGGAAATTATAAACACTGGATACAGCAAGAATGGATTGACTTGGTTCTGAGCAAAGAAGGTCAAGCCAGACCTAGAGATTGGCCAGCAAGTTCTGCTGTAGAAAGTGCCGAGTACAGTAGATACAAAGAAGCTGGCTACGACTTGTCAGCTGTAAATTGGTGGGTTTACGAACAAGAAGACTTGGGCATTGAGATTACTCCGCCTTGGGTTATTGGCAAATATCATTGGTGGATTACTAAACTGATGCCAGGTCAGTTTATGCCTATGCACACAGACCCGCACACACACGACACAGACTGCCAACGATACTGGGTACCTTTACAAGACTATCACCCAGGCCATATATTCATGTACACTGACACAGTTATTACGAACTACAAGGCAGGCGATGTATACACTTACTACCAATCTACAGATTTACACGGTGCTGCCAACATAGGACACATACCTCGAATTGTACTACAAGTGACAGAATTTAAATCCAGTCTTGATTGACGTGCCAAGTAGGCTTCTGTAATAGCCCAATGTCTATAGGTTGAAACTCGTAGACTTTGCCTTGTAGCCTAACTGGATAAAATCCGCAAGCTGCTCGCAAACTAAAATTTACTGTGGCGTCGGGGATCTGTTTGTTTAATGCTTCAATTAGTTGATTTTCTTTGTAGAGTCTATACTTTAATGGGCTAAAAGCACAAGTGCCTTCATAAGAAAATATATTACTAAGATTAATAAATGTAGGCAGTGTAGTATCGATGAAACTTAGGTCTTGTTGCTGTCCTAGCAAGTCCCATTGTACAAATTCATATTTGACGTTTTCTATCACTGGTGCTTGTTTACTCCAGTACTCTAAAGATTTTGTATTGTAGTCGTAGAATACAACACGACATGACTTAGTAGTATCCAACAAGTCAAAGTAGAGTATGCCGCTAGCGGGTACAATTAACTGCTGTAGTGTACGATCATAACCATTGCTGTACTCAGTGTTTTCATTGTGTATAAATTCATTGGCACAATAGCGTTCTCTAAAATACAGCCATTGACTTTGTTGTAAGAAGTCATTGTTGCTCTCTGGATAGTTATGTCTTTTGCTTGATCTTGCTGTTTGATCCCAAGCTAAAACTTTTAAATCTTTTTCAAATGCTAGACCAAGTATGTTCCATCCGTGACACTTATGGTTGTAGTGCTCATATTCGTCACTACCTGCTACCCACAGTGGTGTGTAGTCGTCGTGAAAATTTTCAGCACTGCGCCAAGGCTTATTTTGCTTATGTCTATGCCCTAACTGTTGTTGACCAATTTTAGGACTGCCTAGTTTTCTATACTGCTCTAAATTAATAATGTAGCACTGCTGATGTAACTCGTAAAAGGCATCCTTGCGATCCAATACGTGTCCGCAAATAAAGAAGTCGTCCTTGATTAGATTTTCTACATAATCAAAAAACGCTGTGCCGTTGATAAATTCTGTGCCGGCGGCAAATACACATGCCCACTTATAATCGCCAGCACTGCGTAGTAGCTGATCTTCGTCTAATCCTTGTAGAACAGTATAACCTTTGCTGAACAAATTTGTAATGGCAAAATCGGCTATGTTTTTAGTAACTTCTCTAGCCCACGGATCACTAATTTGATGTATAGTGTCTAGTAAACAAAACACAATGTCTGTGCGACGAGATTTAAATTCTATCACGTTCATATTGTTTACGATAACTTCTTGCTACGAGCTCAACAAAGCCGTTGACTTTGTTGCTAAGTTTGCCGTGTGCGATTAAGTGTATTCTACTTTCTTTGCTAAAATTTATAACGCTGTGATAGTTACGAATATTGATGATAAATGCTTTGCCTTCTTGCCAAGGCACACAGCCATAACCATCCAAAGTCATGTGGCAGTCTTTGGGATGAATGATTGCCACGTTTACCGGTACGCCAAACTCCAGTGCGTTGAAGTTATCTTCTCCTGGTAGTCTTCCCGGCATGTCGCTGTGCGGACTTACTACTCCATTTGGTTCTACTTCCATGAACCTTATGCGTCTATAACCGTCATAAGGAAACTGTTGCCAAAACTTTTTGATGTTAGGAGTATGTTCTGCTATCTCAGTCCAGTTGTAAGGAACTTCGCTTTCATCCAAATAACCATAGCTGGTCCACGCACCTGTCTTATCGGCAGCAATACCGTGAATACAGCAACTATTCCATCCTGGGTGATCTTTACCTCTATGGTCTACGAAACGAGCTGCGGCAGTTTCTTGTTTCCATGCTGTCAGGTCAAATTCTACATCTAATTCTAGCCAACCGAAATCGCTTTTGTTTAATAGCCAATCGGCAATCTCATAGTCAGTAGTTAGCCCATCTGGTGCGGCGGGCATACGCCAAGTTAGATCTTTGTTTTTGTTGTAGAATTCCAGTGACTTTTTATAGCTCATATATGTAATTATACAGCTTAAAACAAAGCTAAGTATAGATATGACGCAACACATAGATTCTCTCGCCATTTATCTAACCAATGTTTGCGGATTAACTTGTGAGGGCTGTGCCAGCTACAATAACTATAGACTCAAAGGTCATTATGATTGGGCATTGACAGCACCACGAGCAAAGAAATGGGGAGAGCTATTATCCATAAGAGAAATTACCTTAGTCGGCGGTGAAACATTTTTACACCCCGATGTCGACTCTTGGGTAGAAGGAAGTGTTGAGTGTTTTCCTAACTGTGAGCAGATAGTTATTCTTACTGGATTAGTTGGCAACTCGCTAATTAGATTTAAAGACAAAATAAAAAGTTGGTTTGAACTAGGTGTAAGTGTACAAATATCTGTACACGATTACACAGAATGGGACGAAGCTGTAGCCACTGCTGAAGATATACTCAGCGGGCTAAATTACACAAAAATTGAAAACCCATCAGACGGCAGAACACACAGTTGGCAAAGTGTAAATTATTATGTAAATGAAAAGCTAGTGTTTACTGTGTTAGAGCAATGGAGATTCTTTCCTAATAGCCAAAAAGAAATTGTCGACGGCGTTCTTTACATGAACAACAACGATCCTGAATCTAGTCACAAGGCATGTATGGCAAAGACTTGTCATTATCTTGTAGATGGTTTACTCTATAAATGTGTGCTCATGGGTATTGCTAGCATGTTAGTAGAGCAAGTTCCTTTGGGACAAAGAGAGAAAGAATTATTAAGTCAATCTAAGGGACTAGATCCATTTGACGAACCAGTTATAGACTTTGGTAATGCCATACCCCAATGTAGTTTATGTAGTACTGGCGCACATGAAGTAATACCTATCAAACCATTAAGTGTTAAGAAGCCTAATTTTCCATGAGTCCTTTAATTATTCCACACCTTGAATGGCACGTTGCTCACGTATGTAATTTTACATGCGAAAGCTGTGGTCACTTTTCTAATCACGGACACAAGGGTCTAGTAACTATCAAAGATTTAGAGCACTGGTATAGTTTATGGCATCGCAGACTTGCTCCAAAAAATATCAGCATCTTAGGCGGCGAGCCGTTGTTAAACAAAGACATACTTGACATAATACGACTAACAAAACAGATGTGGGATCATCCTCAGCTTGAATGGCTGGAACTAGTCACTAACGGATTTTTGTTAGAAAAATTTCCAACGTTGCCCGCTGTGTTAAAAGAAACAAACACTACACTGATTGTATCAATTCACGGAGACGATTTAGTCTATAACGATAAGATGTCTGGCATCAAAAAATTAGTCACACAATGGGTTGAAGAATACAACATCAAAGTTAAATTTGTTGACAGCTATAATGGATGGTTAAAATTCTATCACGGCTTCGGTGACAACATGATGCCTTATGAGGACAACGATCCGCAAGCTAGTTGGGACAGTTGTATTTCTGGACAAGACTGCTTTCAGCTATTAGATGGGAATATCTATAAATGTGCTCCTTTGGCGTACTTGCCATTACAGAAAGAAAAATATAATCTGTCCCACAAATGGGATCACTATCTAACTTACAAACCATTAACTCCTAACAGTACAGATCAACAAGTATCAGAGTTCTTTAACAGAAAAGCAGAAAGCTTCTGTGCCATGTGTCCTAAGAACCCTGTAGCTTTTAAGAAAAACACACCCACATTGCCTAGGCGCTATTACAGGATACAAGTAAACAATGACTAACAAATACGATAAGAAACACTTGCCATTTGGTCATAGCTCTGCTATTAAAGACAGTGCCACTACAGCAGTGTTGAATAATTTAAAACCTATTAATCAGTCAGTATTTGATGACAACATTGTTGGCAAGTTTCTTGAGCAATATGTCTCTTGGATTACCAGCACAGAAAACAATGTATTTGTAGGGCTAGAAGGATTTTCTCACAAATGTTTTACCAATGGCACAACAGAAGCATTTGACAAGTTTTACATTAACAACAGCACACGCAGATTCCGTTGTTTTAAAGGAGAATACCTCTATCACAGACTAGCATGGCGCAACAGCAATCTACGTTGGGCCTACATAGAAGACCATCCTTTAGATACAAATGACGCAGTTATCATCAGTTATCCATTTGCTGACACTGGCGGCAAACATCACAGCCTTGACGAGATATTACATAGGTGCGAACAACTGAATATTCCAGTGTTATTAGACTGTGCGTATTTTGGCTTGTGTGGAGGCTTAAAGTTTGACTTAACTAGTCCTTGTATTCGTGAAGTGACATTCAGTCTTAGTAAAATATTTCCGGTGTCTCATGTTCGCATAGGTATGCGTGTTAGCCGTATAGACAATGACGACGCCTTATTTGTACTAAACAAGAACGGTTATGTCAACAGACTGGCCGCGCACATTGGACAACAGTTTATCAGCAGCTTTGGTCCCGATTATATCTATAACAAATACAGAAACAAGCAATTAGAAATTTGTAGCATATTAGATGTTAAACCTAGCAACAGTGTTATATTTGGTCTAGGCAGAGCAGGGTGGGAAGACTACAATAGGGACACTGAAACAAACAGACTAGGACTACATAATTTCCTACATCTTGACAACTTAGAAATACTAGAGCAATATGTTAAAAACTAAGATCGTTAACTTTGAATGGATCTGTGATTGTAATCACATTGATCCGCAAGAGTTTGAAACTAAAAAAGTAGACCTAATACTAGAAGATATTAGGCAAGCTGCCGCACAAGGATACAATTATATTATAGGAATCTTTCTCATGGACGGATTTCTAATTTTAGATCCTAAAACATTTCTTCCAAACATAAAGCGCATCAAAGAAGAAAGCGAAAAGATGGGAATAAAGGGCATTACTTTGCTGTCAGGGCAAGGAGAACATTTTCCTAATTTAGACTTGCCAGTGTATTATTTTGATTATACACTACGCATGACCTATAACGGTTACAAACACTACTTAGATACACTGCCTAACTACACAGGCACAACTAACAAATTTTTGTTCTTGGGCGGTGCGGTGGCAAGACCTAATAGAGCAGGACTAATGAGTAAATTCTATGACCAAGGTATGCTTGATAAATGCGAATGGACTTTCTTTCCTCCATGGTCGCAAGATGATGACGAATGGTGTAGAAATTATTTGCCGCACTATACAGATCAGCAGTACAAAGACTTCTTAAAATACTGCGATAGAAACGTAGATCAAGTTTATGAAAATGCCAAAGTTTATTTTGGCAATTACACATCTATGGGTACAGACATTGTATGGTACGATATACTAAAAACAGACTTTATCAAGAACCCAACGTATATTGATCCTGTGGTATTCAAAGTCACAGACTTTAGTATTATCACAGAAGGCATCAACTACTGGCCATGGAGTACCAATGACGAATTTGTTACAGAAAAATTTTGGAGAACTGTGATTAACAATCATCCATTTATCTTTTCAGGACATCCTGATCAATACAGATATATTCAATATTTAGGATTTAAGACCTTTGAAGAATATATGTTGATCAAAGACTACGCTGTACTAGAAGATGAACAAGCAAGATTAGATGCTGTTGTTAAAAATACACAATATTTCTTAGAGAATCAAAGTCGTTTTAAAAAACAGATACAAGAGGACGTAGCGCATAACAAAGAATTAATGATGTTCTACATTGACAAACAAGATGCTTTGCTACATCATTTGTATGAAGAAATGTATGTAGAGCAAGACGACATTGACTTCTATTTAGATCGCATGGGCTACGAACAATTGATAAGAGTACCTCCCAATGGAATCTAAATGTTCTGCTTTTTGGCGTCATACTAATGTACGCAGTGACAACAACATATTTCCTTGCTGTAGATACAAGGAGCCTATTGCTACATTTGACGGAGATGTAGAAAAAATTCTACACTTACAGTCCTATAAAGAATTGCGTCAGCAAAGTCTCAACAATGAGCCCATTGCCGGATGCTCAAAATGCTATGAAGAAGAACGCATTGGTAAGAAAAGTCTACGCGAAAAATTCAATGAAGAATACACTACAGACGCTGTGGCATTAGAGTATTTAGAAATAGGATTTGACAACATTTGTAATTTAACCTGTGATGGATGCTGGAGTGACTTTAGCAGTGCTTGGGCCAAAAAACAAGGACTGGATAAAACTATACAAATTCGCACCACAGATCCTATTACGAAAATACCTAATACAATCAACAAGTTATTATTTCTAGGCGGCGAACCTTTAATGACTACACGTCACATAAAGTTGTTAGATCTAGTTGAATACAAATCTCAAGTTGAAGTAACTTATAATACAAACGGAACGTTCTTGTTCAGTGACGATGCTGTGTCTCTGTTACAGCAGTTTAAGCAAGTAAATGTTATTCTTAGCATAGATGGATACGGTGATTTAAACGAGCGTGTTCGCAGCGGCAGTAGTTGGAAAGATATTCTTGCGTTTATCAAACAAGTTAGAAGCTTGGGCTACACCTTAGAAATACACACAGTTATCCATATAAATAATTGGCACGGGCTCAAGCAGTTGGAAAGCTTTGTTAATGTAATTACAGACAACTGGAGTATCAACTTTTTAACATATCCCAAGCATTTAGACATTGTCAACGAACCACGCAGAGATGATGTTATTAAAATGTTAAAGTCTATTGAGCTAGTGGATCTTTCTCACATTATTAATCGACTATGCTGTTCGACGCAACCAAATACATAGAATACAACAAGATACCCGCACTAATTGACACAGTCAAGACATCGGTACACGATCTAAACTGGGAACAACTCATAGACGAGTTGTTGGCCAGCAACATAGAACAATGCGACAATGAAACTTGGTTCTGTACAAAATTAGAAAACGGCGAAAGAAAATTTAAGACAAATATATCTGAGCTAGAAGTTATCCACAAAGATACAAATCAAGTAGACACCAGCGCCTATTGGACCTACTTGGGGTTGTACGATACTAGCTACAGTGCCAACACAAAAATTAATACTAAATTAGAACAACGATTTGCCACTGTAATTGAGCAAACAAAACAGTTAGTAGGCGTAGAAATTATGGGCCTACACTTTGCCAGCAGTTGGGCTATTATTAGCACACATCAGGACTATGTTACATCGGATTGGTTTAATCTAGTTTGTGTTTTAGATTGCCCCGACAGCGACAAGTTTAGTTTCTATATCAACGAAAAACCGCACCCGCTACATCAGGGTCAAATATTCTTATTTGATGCTAGCTTGCCACACAGTGTAGAGAATCTAACAGACAAGCCATTTTTAGTTTTTGTTCTTAAAATAAAGAAAGAGTTTTTCAATGATTGATTCTATTAGTTACTGCGATTATCCTTTGCTGGAAAAAGCAGCAAAAATTGTTGAGCAAGAAGCAATAGATTATCTCCCTTTGTTAGATAAAGTTGTAGACAATGATGACAGTCACGACTTAACTGGTGTACATCCTAGAGACAGAACAGATGTTAATCTACATTGCGGACTATTATTAGGTGACGGTGTAACAGAATATAAAGATACACTAATTAAAAAATTTCAAAAAAGTTTGAACTACGCCAAAACGCTATCCGGAGTAGTAAAGATTGAATTAATTGCTATAGGTCCAAACAGTGTAGTTCCTACACATTTAGACGACATGTCTCGTCCCCAATTTGATAATAACAACGACTGGTACAGCGTGTTTATAGGTGTAGTTGTGCCCAGCATAGATCTCAGGATGATAGGCGTACAAGTAGGAAACGAAATATATAATCATATGTGTGGAAAAGCTATAGTATTTGACACACAGATTCCGCACAGTGCTTATAACAACACAGATCAGTGGTGGTTGTCTTTGAGACTGAGTATATTGAAAGAAAAGTTTAGGGGTTAATTTTGAAAGTTAGTACACATAACCATTGGGATCCGTTAGAAGAAATTATTGTAGGCATTGCCGACCATGCTCGAGTTCCTACTGTTGATCGTAGCACCATGAGTATGAGCTATACCAATCATCCCATTGAGAAAATTAAACCTTTAGAAGGTGCGTATCCGCAATGGTTGATCGACGAAGCTAACGAGGATCTTCAAGGACTAGTAGATGTATTAGAAAAAGCCAATGTTAAAGTACATAGACCCAAGCCCGTTGATCACAGTGTTGAGTTTAGTACACCAGAATGGAAGACCACAGGTTGGTATACATGGTGTCCTAGAGATTTACTGTTGCCCTTTGACGATCTAGTTATCGAAACGCCTAGTGCTTGCCGTGCTCGGTATTTTGAAACACGAGCCTACAAGCACATCATGATGGATGCCATCAAAGATGGAGTAGAGTGGATCGCTGCCCCCAAACCTATTCTACCTGACGAGGGATATCAATTTGAAGATATTGACGGTAAACCTAGCCTACTAAATTTAGAGCCTATCTTTGATGCTCCTAATTGTGTGCGTATGGGCAAGGATATTTTATTTCAAATTTCCAACACTGGAAACCATTGGGGATTACAGTGGCTTAAGAATGTGTTGGAGCGTAGGGGATATAGGATTCATCCCGCTGAACACATCTACAGCTATGGCCACTTTGACAGTACTATTGTGCCGTTACGTGCTGGCCTAGTACTGCTAAACAGCAGTCGTGTTACTCCAGAAAACTGCCCTAAAGTTTTTGAAAAGTGGGACAAGATTTGGTTTGATGATTGTATTGCTCAGGGCAGTAAGATTCCTGGAGGTGTTGCGCCATGTAGTCCATACATTGGTATGAACATTCTCAGCATTGATCCGCAGACAGTTGTAGTAGACGATACACAGATTCCTCTGATGCGTGTATTAGAGCAGCACGGTGTAACTCCTGTGCCTGTACGCTTCCGCCATGCTATGACACTTAGTGGCGGGCTACATTGTGCTACCTTAGACTTGCGTAGAAAAGGCACTCTCGAAGATTACTGTTCATGATTAAGTTTCATGGTAATATTCAAGACTTTTGGAGCAACGATTTAGACTCCTATAACTTCCCCGGGCGCTACAGTGCCGGTCAACGAGAGCACTTTCATCCTAACTACAGTAAATCAAACAACGATTTACCCCAAGGATTTGACAGCCAACTTCCTTGCGGTGAAGAATTCTTTAAAGCACTGGATGTTGATCAAGGCACAGTGTCTTGGACTTGTGTAGAACCTGGACAAGTTATTCCAGTTCATACAGACGGATTCTACAAACTTAAAACACAATACAATGTCAACGTTGACGACTGTGTGAGATACCTAGTATTTTTACAAGATTGGGTGTTTGGGCATTGTGTTGAGTTTGAAGAAACAATCATAACAAAATGGCACAAGGGAGATGTTTGGATTTTTGATCACCAAAGCGCCCATTATGCCGCCAACGCTAGTAATGTCAATTTTGTTACTTGCCAAGTAAACACTGTCGTAAATAATAAAAAGAGGATACAATGAGTAATTTAACACCAATTCAAGAACACTGGGATAACAAAGTTGTTGACTATGATTTAGAAAAGTACAACTGGCCTGCTTGGGCGCTCAGTGTTATTCAAGAAGTAGCACCACAAGTTAAAGAGTTAGAAACACTACACGAAGTTCTAACACCAGTAGAGATTGTTAGAGTAAGTCAGCATGTACAAAACGCTTGTAGTCGAATTGATTTTATGAAACGATTTGATGAGTTTGCTGCCGGCATTGTGCCACAGCGTGTTCAAAACAAACGTTACCTAATTCAACGTCAGGGAACTCTGCGTGTAGTAATTCCTAACCAAGCTAAAGTGGGACGCAGACTTGCTTTCCACCAGGGTATCTTTGTAGGTAATGGTAGGGGCTGTCGCACTATCTGGACACCATTTACAGAAGCACGTGGCACTAACACCATGTGGATGTTAGACTTAGACATTAGCCGAGAAATTACTAAACGTGTGCTAGCTGAAAAATGGGACTTAGAAAAGTTTGAAGAAGAAAGTCTAAAGCATGCCTGGCCTGTAACACTAAAGCCTGGACAAAGTCATTTGTTCTTCCAAGAACACATCCACGGTAATGTCAACAACGAAGAAGGTTATACTCGTGTTAGCATGGACATGCGTATTCTAATTGAAGGTGAAGAATGGGGACGCAGACTTCCGGGTGGATTTATGCGACTACCTGGAGACTATGAAGTAGCAGCACCTATGGATTATACTGGTAAGAGTTTTATTACTTACGCAGGGTGGAACAGTAAGTTTAGCAAGGATATCCCACTGCCAATGCAACGTGCTATCATCGAACCTTACTGCCAGAAGAATAAGATTGCCTATACCAGCTACGAATTCGAAAACGAACATATGGACTGGCAACCTGGCTTAGAGTTCTACATCAAAGAACGTCCAGATGGCATTGTACTGTGTAGCATGTATAGCTTAACAGATGATGTTGAAAGACGTAGTGAACTGCTAAATCTCGCACTTGATCTAGGAGTAGAGTTACACTTTGCCAACGAGCTTACTAGCCTAAAGACTCGAGAAGATTTAGAAAAGATAGAAAATTATCTCAACTTTGCTGTACCTAAAAAAGGACTTCATGTTTGGGAATAATAAAAAAGCCCCTTCCGGGGCTTTTTTATAGTGCTACAAACAATGGTATGTAGTAAGTTTCTACAGTTAATCCATTTTGTATTCTAACAGTTAGATACTTGTCTGCACCAGCGCCCTCATCTACCACTGTTGGTAACACAGTGTTGTTGGCAAACTTTACAATACCGTCCTGATTAATGACCAGCGCACTGCCTAATGTTCCAGCATTGTTTTTAACTTGGAACACTAAAGCACCCGGAGTATAATCAGTATTAACAGTACCGCTTGGATCTGCTACAGAAAACACTGCCGCTGCTGGTGTTGGGTCAGTAAGAAGATCAGTTCCTTGTCCAAAGAATCTCATACCTCCAAGTACATCGCCGCCTGCAACAGCAGCTGGAGTAGTTCTATTGCCTCTAGTTCTTACAAAATTCATCATTGGAAGAGCGCCCGAAGGAGCAGATGTAATAACATCAAGAATAGATATAGCCGCAGTAGTTGGCTCACTTAAAATAGTTAAACCGCCAGTGTAGTTGTCTGGACCACCTACAATAACTTCACCTTGAGCTCTAAAGTTACCTGTGTATAAGATATCTCCAGTGCCTGTAATGTCTTGTCCATTTAAATTTAATCCTGCTGATAGCGCCGGAGCAGGATCGTCTTGTAGTAATGCTGTAGCGTTAGTCCACTTACCTAATAATCCGTCCCATTTTAAAACATCACCGTCGCTGGGCGTATTTGGAATATCAACATCGTCGGCGGAGTTGATACTAACTGCGGAACTTAGTGCGTTAGTTAAAGGATCATATGTAAAAGCAATTCCAGTGTGTGTTCCGGTTTCTAACCAAGGTCCTACATAATCTAACACATCACCTTCTGCAACAGAAGAGTTGATAGTAATAGTGTCAGCGTCAGTTCTTGTAATAGTTATATTAGTACCTTCTGCTAATTTAACATCATCTGATGTTAGGTCGCTGCCAGTGAGTCTTACAAAAACTCCTCCAGTAGCATTTTCTGCGCTGATGCCATAAGTAGTTCCGGCGCCACCTCCACTGTCAGTGTCGTTGACCCAATTTGTACCGTCCCATTTTAAAACTTCTCCTACAGTTGGAGTTCCTGTTATAACGACATCTATTAGGTCATCTAATGCCGATGCTCCGCTACCGCTGTCAGCACCGTTAACCCAGTTTGTACCGTCCCATTTTAAAACTTGTCCCAGTGTTGGAGTGCCTGTTATAACAACATCTGTTAGATCATCTAATGCTGATGCACCGCCTCCGCTGTCAGTTCCGTTGACCCAATTTGTGCCATCATACTTTAATACTTGTCCCGAAGCTAAAGTTCCGCCAGTAATGACTACGTCTGTTAAATCATTTAAATCTGTGGCGCCTCCCCCTCCAGAACCTACAGAAGTACCTCCGGCAGTTGTACCGTCACCTATGTATAAGGCTTTAGTATCGGTGGTATAAATGAGTTCACCCTGTAGCGGTGTAATCCCTAGTCGTTGGGCGTTTGTGCCCCTTCTTAATTGAAATGCCATGTAAGACTCCTGATGAGTAGCTGTTACTCTTATTTATTCTTACATGTATTTATTTTAGCCAAAAAAATAGGACCCGAAGGTCCTATTTTATTGAAGAGACTGTGTTATAGCATCATAATAAACAATCTGTCTAACGTAAGGTTCTGTGGCCTGACTTTTGAAAGCATTGTAAATGCCAATTTTTAAACTTACATAATCTTCTGTTGTCTTTAATGTGGGTATATTTTCATGTACTAGCAATGTCCCGTCTGCCCATACTTTGATATAACCGTTAGAAGTAGACTGTTTAATTTCATAATCTACCGAAATCCATCTATCAAATATGTTAGCAGTTAATAGGTGTTGATTAAGTATATTCCAAGTAAACCCTTGATGTGTTCGAATCACCAATCTGTTATTTTGATCAACTTCTAGATATGCTAAAGTATGATAAAATCCTTGAATGTTTTTTAGATTGATCTGTGTTAGGAATAATGCGTTTGTGCCTCGAGGCCTAAAACCTTGTTGAGAAGGAATATACAAATTAGTTCGATATTTTACTGTTTTTTCGTTTGCTGGACTACGAGAATCTTCAAAAATTTCGTATCTACTTCGATCTGAAGAACAATCAGCTCCGTAGCAATCAGTTGGATTAACAGTAAATTTTAAACTATACAGCCCGTCCAATACAATATTGTTGGCAATTTCGCAACCATGAGTATTAATTTTAGGCACCAAAAAATTTATGGCGGGCATAGTATCTTGATTTGAAATACATGGATGATCGCTACTGTATTCAATATTGATAGATGTAGCAGAAGTAGTGGGACTCTCTCCTCCACCTCCGCACCCTGAAAGTAGAAATATCAGCAGTAAATTAAGCATTCCAAATTTCATTGAAACCCTCGTCTTTTGTAGGATCTTCCCAACCAGCAATCATGCTGGCAATAACATGATCTGGAATATCCTTACCAGGTCTGCTCATCAATCGACGCATGAGTTCTTTGTGCTCTGGAGTCTTAAAGACCACAGCAATATGCTCATAGTCAGGCAACATAGCAAACTTCCTAGCACGACTTTTTACAGTAGTAGAAGTTTGATCCCAGATAATGTCACGCTTCATATCTCGAGCTACAATAACTTCCTTGGCCATTAGGTCCACAGCAGTGGGCATAAAATCTACAAACACATCGGAGTAAGTCTTGCCCACTTCCTTAGCATAGATTTCAACCCATTTGTCTGTGCTAATGTACGCACAAGTAACAGTCCAGTCTTGATTGTTGACCCAGGTAGTTTTTCCGCTACCCGGAACACCTATAAGTTGATAGCACTTTGGCATTATACTTTCCTATTCAAAATAAAGCCCTTAGAATAGATTAAGAATGCCTTACCGGTCCTAATCATTTGTTTGAAATAATATTCACGATAAGACATTCTTGTTCCTTACATTGTAGGGCCGTTGCCGTTGCGGAATCCAACTTCACCACCTTCTTCCTTGATACGTGCGATAACGTCTTCAAACAAGATAGGAGCAAAGTCCGGAGTCTGCTCTACACAGACGCAATGGTAACGAACATCGTTTTCGTCGCTGTACAAGATCTCTCCTGTACGAGCATCAACACCCCTAGCCTTCTTCACGCGGTTGGCGTGTAAGTGACCGTGAATGTTAGTACCAAAACGAGCCATTGAATCACTGTGTAACGGAATGTGACTCAAAATCATTCCGTTCATCACATGGTAGGCACGTAACTCACGGAAGTACTGCCGGTACTCGTCATCACGGAAGATGTCGTGGTTACCACGGATTAAAACCTTGTCTCCGTTCAAACGAGCTAATGTAGACAAAGCTCGTCTGTTGATGACAACGTCGCCCAAATGGTAGACCTTGTCAGTGGGCTTGACACGTTCGTTCCAAGCCTTGACCATAGCTTCATCCATTTCCTCAGGACTATCCCATGGGCGTAACTTTGTAACACCGTCGTTACGTGTGAAGCGACAGACACCCATGTGTCCAAAGTGCGTGTCGCTGACTAAAAATACACTAGGCATCTTTCACTCCTTTCTTTTTCCAATTTTATTAACTACTTCTGCTTTGCTCTGTAGCAGTTGAGCACGAAACCTACGATAAACACGGAGAGCCGCAATGCTCATAGGATCATCCTTGCCTTCTAATTCTGCTATACGAGCATCCAGTTCGGCTTCTTTGGCACGATGACGTTCGACATCTGCCTTCAGCCCTTTCGCATCTTGCCAAAACCATTTCATGATTTACTCCAATTACTTAATATAGACAATTATACAGCCAAACGAAAGCCCTGTCAACCTAAATTTTTGGCTACAGGGCTGTGTGGCTTTTTTACAACAGATTAAAAATTAAAAATTTGGTCCTCTGTTCTATTTTCTGTTTTGATACAAATTAGTATCCATTCGTCGTTGCTCAAATTCCATCCGTGATGATCGTAGTGTACGTCCAAAGTGGTTGCTCCATTTTCTACAACTTCGCAGTATCTACCATCATTAATTAAAGCAATTTGATCTGGATAATCTTTTTTAACTTGAATATAATAGATGTAGTTCAAAAAGCTTCCTGGGACGCTGGGATCAATATCATAGTGTTTTGGTACTATGGCATTGGGTCCTATCCAATGAAAGCTCACTTCGTAAATACCATCTAAATTTAGTTTATCTAAAAAAGGCTTAGATAATTCTTTTACCAAATCAGAAACGCACTCATTACATTCTTTATGATACAAGTTAAACATAAACGCTTCACAGTTCATGCCTAAATCGTGATTCCAAGGAAATGGATTATCTCTAACTACATTTGATGTGTAAAATACTTTACCCTTTTCTGACTTGTAATAATACCACTGCTCTTTTAAGAGAACTTCTTCTTCAGATTCAGCAGGGTCCGGCGGCAATTCTAAAAGCTGATCTTTAAGTTCTCGCCAATTTATATCAAGTTTTTTAAATTCTTCAATTAATACTAGATGTTTAGACATAATAATTCCGTGGACTATTTTAATATTTAGCCCACGGAATCCGTCAATCATATGTATCTTCTTTTTCGGGCGGAACCCAAATTTTCTTGTTACCTAATTCATCATATTCAAACGGTACACCGTTGATAGTGTGCGGTTCGTTTTCGTCGTAGGTCCAGCCTAAGACTTTCATCATCTTGTGCTTGACCATTAAGTTAGGGCTACGATAGGCTTCAGTGTCGTTAAAGCCCATCATGACTCCAACTTCGCAGACAGCACCACTACGGCACACGCCAGCAACACAATGAACAACAACATCCATTCTCTTGTTTAAGGCATGTTGTAACAGTTGAACCAACTGTTCTGCTTGTTCGTCTGTGACCTTAAACTCTTCACCCCACTTGTCATCTTGCTCAAGATCTAGAAATTCAAATTGATGAACTTCTTTGAACTGATGTCTCGGAGTAGGAAACTCCATCGCTGGATCCACAATTTGGATCAGCATACTATTCTCACCTACACGAACATGATGTCCCTTAGGAATATCCGCTAAGGCTACGTTTTGAATCCACGGCATGTTTCTCTCCTGTATTGTAATCCCAACGCCACATGCCTGCTTCCTCGTAGGCACGCCATTTGTCTGCTTCTTCTTTACAGCTACGAGGTTGACCTATGCTGCCTACTACAGCCATACAGTCCTCGCATCTGTAACTAATTCCGCTACCTTCATCAAAAACTGCCCTACTTCCGCAGGGCAGATAAATTGTTTTGAACATTATCGAACCTGACCTACATAATCAGCACGTACATACCAATCCGGTGCTTCCTTCAGGTTGTTGTGCTTTAGGTTGTAATCAATAGCAGCCTGGCGAGCTTCAGCTTCGTTATCGAAGTACCAAGTGTCCCAGTGCTTTTGACCCCAACCACGTTCATATTCAGTTAGTTCAACTTTGAAAGCAACAACATTAGGTTTAGTGATTCTGGGCATTTTGGGCTCCTTTCTACTTACTGTACTTACAGTATAGCGCCAAAAGCTTAGTTTGTCAACCACAAAATGTCGAAGTTTCCTTGTAATACTTTTTTAGTACTAGCAACCTTGCCCGTTATATGGTCTTGTACTCGATCATCTTGGAAACGGTATGTTCGGATTTTATCCCCTCGCATACCCGATCCAACTTGCTGTCGTCTATTCTGTGCTACGCCCGACTCCATAATTGATTTTGTCTGGTCTATGACCCTTCGATGGATTTCAGATAGTGCTTGTTCGTAGCTGTTTTGACGACTGCGACATTGTGCTGTAACAACAATGCCCGTAGGTATGTGCGTTAAGCGACAACTGTTTTGATGTTTGTTGCGATGTTGTCCACCAGCACCAGTACCGCTATACCATTCGATTTTTAAGTCGATGCTAGGTATAGCTACGGCTCTTTGGCTCTCAGCGGCGTCTATGACGGCCACGGTTACTGTACTAGTGTGAACACGACCTTTACGTTCTGTAGGCGGAATGCGTTGAATTCTGTGTCCGCCGCACTCGTTTTCTAAGCCGGATAAATCAGTACCCTCGACAAGTATATGAACTTCGCCAAGATACTCATTTATCTGGCGGGTAGCTCAGCCCTTGCTGTGTGCGAACTTGATATAGGCTTGCGCCAAATCTTTTACAAATAGTTTACTGTCCTCTCCGCCTTCTGCGGCTCTAATCTCAATCACTCTTTTCATTTATTTTCCTCCAGAAATTCGCTTCGGTTAAAAATGGAATAAGTTGATCTAATACCTTAGCGTCGAACATTATGTTAACTTTGGCCTCGCCAAAGTTTCTAAACTCAATCCTATCGTGATTAAACACAGCAGTCATGTATTCTTCGCCGTTAGGTTTTACGATCTTCTTTTCCATTAAGCTACTCGTTCTTTCTTTACTCGTCCGATACGGCTCGCTTTGTTCCAGTCGTATTTAACTCCATCTGGGCACACGCCATCTCGAATAGAGTCAACACCAAACATACCTACAATTTCAAAACTTGGACCTGTTATAGTCACAAATTCGTTCATTGCCTTAGCTGTGTTCATCGCTTCATCTAATGTCATTACATCAAATGTTACTTTTGATCCTTTTACTTTATACATATACTCCTTTATTTACATAAAAAAATAGGGCACCTAAGTGCCCTATTTCGAATTGGCTGTTACGCCAAATCGTAGCGTGGAACCATGACGGTCTTCATCATGATACCTTCTGGAGTGAATTGATCCAGATCAGCGGAAAGCAGAGCCTTCATGATGCTTGGACTAAATCCACTAACCAGAGCAGCACCACTCTTGTCAGCCTTGACAGGAACGTTTCCGCTACTGTTCAAGTTCCAGAATACAATCTGTGGTACAGTGTATCCTGCGTCTGCGAACTTGCGTTCGATCATTTCCATTGCGCTGTCGTCGAAACGAGCACATTGGTTGAATTGCATGTCTGACAAGATCAGCAACATCTTTGGCATGTCGCTAGCTGGAACATTGCCCTTAACCGCAACGCTAAGGATCTTGTCCATAGCCTTGTGTAGGTCAGTACTCATATCCCAGTTGCTCTTAACCATTTGGTCAAGCTTCTGAAGGATGTCACCCTTTAGAGTAACAAGTTCAGGCTTAGTGGAGAAGGTCAAGAATGTGTCCTTGAACACGCCCTTGTTCTTGTCCGCTAGGTACAAACCTAGACCAACCGCAACGTCGATACAACGAGTTGCGCCGCTACCACCAACGGAGCAAGTCATAGACCCGCTAACGTCAACGATAGGTAGGATACTTGCGTCACCTACGTAGTTTGGCAGAGCTTCCCACTGTGCCTTGATGTGATCCTTTTCGGTCTTGTCAAAGCTCTTGTAGGCATGTGCGATGCCCTTTAGTACGTCATGTGGGTAGATTGCGTCGGCGTTAACCTTGACAGTCTTATCACCCTTGACCAACTTGGCCACATACTCTGCGAACAGAGGGCTGTGACGGTTGAATGCCTTCTTGTAGTTGCGAGCAGCCACAGAAGGAACGTGACTAAAGTTGATGTTGTCCCAGTCGTTGGCACACATCTGTGTTTCAACAACCTTAGTAAGAGCCACAAGACTCTTACGGTACTGCTTAGGAGACATTCCGAAGAATGCTCGGATTTCGGCAGCGATCTTACCCTTACGTGGAGTCCACTTAGCGGCAAGACCATTGCTAGCACGAAGCGCATCACCAAGCATGGTGTATGCGGCCGACTTTAAAGCAGGAGTAGAGAAGACAAAGATGTCATCCCAACGGCCCACTTCTGGAACCTTCTTTAGCAGAGCCAGTGCGGCATCTGGATCACGCTTTTCCAAGTGGACAAGGATGTCACGGAAAAGCTGACGTTCACCAGCACCACCACGAACATCACGAGCCCATTGTGCGATACGCAGAGCAATATCAGCATTTTCAACGTAGGCCGCAGTAAAAGCGGCAGTGATGTTTTTGCCACGGCTTGCGCCGATGTTGTAGAACAGGTCTACAGTGGCCTTAGCAGTGCTCTTACGAGCCTTCATACCGTTTGCGGTACGAGCTTCTTGGTTAGCGATTGCGTTTACAAAAGCGTTCATTTTGTTTTTCCTTTCTGAATGCGTTTTTACTTTTTCAAAGTATGAATGGTGAAAAAATTTAAAGTTGCTGTTAGCATTCAATTGTCTAACAGGATAGCCGAGACGGTATTTTATTTTCTGCTTGCCCCCATCCCCAGTACATCGGTTCAGTCTCGCAAGCCTACCCTAACTTGTGTCTGCGTTAGATAACATAGATGTCTTTCCATCAGTCGTCAGTTCCTTGAGGGCATTTCTGCTGAGTATTTCTACTCACCGTTCCACGGGCCTTTCTACTGCTGGAGTGGCTTCGTTATGAAGTAAAAGGTTGCTGTATCTATCCTAGAAAATTGAACAGGTTAGTTGTTGGCTGCTTTTATTTGACTCAGGCCACCACTCTGAGTTCGCTGGGCTATTTCAATAGCCACCTTCACAGCACTCGGGCGAACCTCTGTGCTCCAGCGGACTACCATAGTTACCAGCAGTTCCATAAAATGGTTGATTGCTGTACCTAACCTAAAACCTCTTGTTAATTTCTTAACATGTGTCTATTATAGTATAGATCTAGCTGTTTGTCAAATCTTTTTGGACAAACTGAGAAATTTTTTCTCGCTAAATATTGGATGGATTTTTCAATTAGTGCCCATCATATGTATGCTAACCAAACATTAGATTGGTTGCCAATGGACACTGAAATTCTCTATAAGAATAATTTAGAAACTAGGTATAATGATTTAAAAAAATACGGTTGGATTAATAATCACTTTACTTACAAATTTAACAGTCACGGATTTCGATGCGTCGATTTTAATAAAGATCCATCCGTTGTCTTCTTAGGGTGTAGTTTAACTCAAGGTATTGGACTACCAGTAGAAAATACATGGGCTTCTATTGTAGCAAATAAAATAAATCTCCAATGCTTTAATTTAGCAGTTGGCGGATCGTCAAATGATACAGCGTTTCGTATTGCCTATGCGTGGTTAGAAAAACTAAAACCTAATATAGTTATATTTGGCAATACATTTCCTAATCGATTGGAACTTCTATCGAAAAATAATATTTTACAATTATTACCAAATAGCTTACCAAAAACATTAGGTACAGATTTTTATAATCATTGGATATCCTGTGATGATAATGGATTTCTTAATAAAACAAAAAATACATTAGCTATTGAAAATCTGTGTCGCAGTAATCATATTAAGTTTGTAAATATAGATGCGACTTCAATGATTGATTTTAAAATTGATTATGCTAGAGACTTATCTCATCCCGGTACACTATCTAATCAACAGTTTGCTGACTATGTATTAACAAGAATATGACTAATAAATTTTGCCACTTTTTAAGTAACGGTTACACACTAAACGTCACCGATAACCAGTTAACTACTCGACCATGCTGTGTTTATCCTACACGCACAATATTTTCAGATAAAGAGCTATTCGCAAAAAGACTAGAATATAATTCTTCCGCAACCTCATGGATTCCAGAATGCTCTGAATGTAAACGTATTGAAAATATTAGCGGCTTTGACGCATCTATGAGAGCAGCGAGTAAGCTTCGTATAGTTGGAGAATATCAGCCCGGTGATTGTGTGTCTTTAGAAGTAAATTTCGATAAAAAATGTAATGCAGCTTGTTTGAGTTGTAGTTCACTGTTTAGTTCTACTTGGGAAAAGTACAATCGTAAATACGGTTTAGAATCTCAAATTACTACTGTAGATAGTACAGATTTATTTTATCAGTTTGTTGATTCTGTACCTTTAGATAAACTACAAGTTTTGTACATACAAGGCGGCGAGCCGTTTTATAGTACTACTAATTTAAATTTTCTAGAACATATACTCAAAGTACACCCTGATCCAGGTAGTGTTAAACTACATTATCAAACTAATGGCAGTTTATTACCAACTCAACAAGTTATGGACTATTGGAAAAAATTTAAACTAGTTGTTATGAACTATTCAATCGATGATATAAATGATCGATTTAACTACTTGCGCTGGCCATTAGACTGGGCCGAAGTTGAAAGAAATGTTAATACTATGATCGAAACGACTAATGTTTATTTTAAGGTAAACAGTACAATAAATCCGTTGAATGTATTAGAATATAGCAATCTCGAAACATGGATACTTAATACTATACCTAAAAATAGACTAATAGGGTATCGAGCCGGAGCAAGTGTAAAGGGTTTAGACCTAAGACATACCCCTACTAGTTTAAGGAATCAAGTGATAGAAAAGTATGGCCCTGATCATCAAGTTTCAAAACTATTTAATAATAATGAAATTTTTGATTACCGTCCGATGATCAACTACATTGAAAAACACGACGAGTTTCGAAAATTAGATTGGAAAAGTACATTCCCCGAAGTTGTGCCATTTTTTGTCAATTCTTTTTGACCTTTTCTAAAGGTGCTTTATTAAGCCAAAATTTTCTTGACTGATTCTCATAATGGACTTCGACGAAGTCCTGCCCGTCGATGGTCCGAATATTAGTGTAGTCATCGCAAATGACTACTTCATTGTTGCGAATATTTCGGAGTCGAACGGGCTTGATTTTTGTTTTCATCATTGCGTTCTCCTAGTGTTAATTATATTATAGTCGACATTAAAAAGTCAATGTCTTTTTGAGTAAATCAATCCAAACATAAATATGGGTATGAAAGCTTCTCATAATACCCAAGTTCGAACTCTACAAGTCATTAATCATCTATTGCTAGTAGGAGGTGTTGCCTATGTGTTATACACACAGCAATGGTATCTGTTATTAATAAGTTTATTGACCTACTGGGTCATAGGCGTACTAGGAATTAATATAGGATTCCATAGACTGCTCAGTCATCGAAGTTTCAAGACGCACCCGTTTTTTGAAAACTTATTTTCTGTGATCGGTGTTCTTACCACAGTGGGCAGTAGTCTAGCATGGGTAGCACTACACAGACAACATCATAGAAAAACTGAACAAGTTGGCGATCCCCATAGCCCCTACCTACTCGGCAATCTACGTGCTTGGTTTGGATTATGGGCAGTGGTTAAATTAGATCTCAAACTAATTAGAGATCTTAGAGAAAGCAAGTTTCAACGTTTCTTACACAAAAATTATCTAGCTATTATTCTAGCCTATAATATCATTTTATTCTTAATCAATCCGTTGTATGTTATCTTTGTCTATGCTATCCCTGCCTGTTTGTGTTTACACAGCACCAGTGCTATTATTGTTATAGCACACAGACACGGTTATAAAACACACGATCTAAAACACGATCAGTCACGTAACAGTTGGATTGCTAACTTAATTACGCTGGGCGAAGGCTGGCACAACAATCATCACGCAAAACCTTATGCTTGGAGCAATTGGGAAAAATGGTGGGAATGGGATGTTCCTAGCCTAATCATTAGGGTAATTAAAAGATGAGCTTTAATAACCTTCGTGCTCTAAGAATACTACAACAAATTAATTTTTGGGGATTGATTCCCTCTATTGTATTGCTGTTTTATTTTGGCAATTGGGGGTATGTGTTAGCTTGCCTAATTTCTATTATTCTAATAACTAAAGTAGGAATTAGCATAGCCCAACATCGTTATTTTACACATAGAAGTTTTCAAACCAGCAACTTTAAACATCGAATGCTTATACTTCTTGGTGCCTTGAGTACCACTGGCACTATAATACAATATGCTGTAACACATCGTCATCATCACGCAAAGAGCGACACAGTAGATGATGTTCACAGTCCTAATTTTCTTAGTGGACTGCGTGTTTGGTTTCAATTCTATCCTCAAGAAAGTTTAGAAAAACTGTCTATTAAAAATGTCAAAGATCTAATTAGAGATCCTTTGATAATGCTACAGCACAAATACTATCTATTAATCATTGCTGCTTATATTATACTGTTGGCCGCCATTGATCCGTTGCTAGTGTTATTCTGTTATGTTATTCCCTGCGGGTATACTATGCTTAACGTAGGCCTTACAAGTTACACCACACATTTAAAAAGTGTAGGTTATCAAAATTTTAATGTCAGTGACGATTCTAGAAACAATATTCTAGTGAATTGGATCACACTAGGCGAAGGCCTACATAACAATCATCACGCACACCCAGGTTCTTATACTTACGACATTGCCGGCCAGAAGTATGAGTGGGACTTTACCGGCTGGCTAATTAAAACTTTTCTAATGAAATCATGAAGTACGGAAAAAACTTTTTTCTTGTGTTCCTACCATTCCATATTTTAGGAATTATTGGGCTGTATTTCGCAGTCGACTATCTTTGGGCATTGTTAGCACTATGGATCGCCATAGGACTTATTGGAAACGGTGTTGCCGCACATAGATATTTTGCCCACGGGCAGTTTGAAACTAGTAAACCCATTAGGTGGATACTTGGATTTCTTGCTACACTGGGTGCCATTGGTCCCATTACTTATTGGATCATACAACATAAAACACATCATCTACGTGCTGATGGAGAGAACGATCCACACGGTCCTAGTAATGGATTGTGGCATACGTTTTATGCTTGGACTTTCCCTCAAGGATCAAATGAAGCTGATTATTTAAAAGAACGTTTTGCTAAACGATTAGCCATTGAAATGGCACGTGACTGTTACTACAGTTTTTTTCACAAACATCATTACACAATCATCTATATGTTCTGTGTGTTACTAGCATTTATAGATCCTGTATTGATAACAATCTACGCATTGGCCTACTGCTTAGATTTTTTAAGACTTGGCTTTGTAAATTATTTTTGTCATCGATACGGATATCGAAACCACGAAACCAACGATCGATCAACAAATAATGTTGTTATTGGTTTATTAACTTTGGGGTTCGGATGGCACAACAATCATCACGCTAGCCCGGGTAAATTGATACTCACCGAGCGTTGGTGGGAAATAGACATAGAAGGGTATATCGGATACCTGTTGTCTAGATTAAAATAATTGGTTGCGGAGGCTGGATTCGAACCAGCGATTCTTGGCTTATGAGACCAAGCGGATAGACCACTTCCATACACCGCGTCAGTTAACTTGGTACTATGTGTGGAATATATGGAACTGCTCTTGGGCCACCATACAGTTGTTCAAAAAGTTTTTTGGCTTCTTGCGGTGTATCCGCATAGATTCTTTTCTTTTCGTCACCCTGTGGTGTACGCACAGTAGTTTCATACATTGGCATAGTACAATCCTAAAATGGTCGGTGTAGAGAGATTCGAACTCCCGACCCTCTGGTCCCAAACCAGATGCGCTACCAGACTGCGCTATACACCGAAACTTGGTACCTGGTGACGGGTTCGAACCGCCGACAGCCGCCGTGTAAAGACGGAACTCTACCAACTGAGTTAACCAGGCAAAATATGGAGCGGGTAGGGAGAGTCGAACTCCGCGATCTTCAGCTTGGAAGGCTGCTGGACGCCCCTTGTCCTGTCTACCCGCATCTTATTGAAACACACTCTGGACCACGCATAGTAGGTATCGGTCATCCCCCTACAGCTATTCAGTGTGCTTCAATAAAATGTCTAGCTACTCCCACCACAGGAGCCCTAAACCGGACTGACTACTCCGTCTACGTACTTTTCTATTTAGACAGGTTAGCGTCCCTGCCTTTGTGATTTCTCAAGTCGCCCATGTAAGCGGGCCTTGCGGCAGATCCAATGCGCCGTGTCTTTTATGGTACAGACAATTGACCCCCATTTACTGACCGGTATGGGATCCGGGGTTTCTTGGTGCCGGATGTCGGGATTGAACTGACGACCTACCGCTTACAAGGCGGTTGCTCTACCACTGAGCTAATCCGGCAAATATTTTTAAAGAACGTTTCTAACTGTTGTCTATTATATATGTTTTCTAAACTACAGTCAATATATTTTGGTGGACCGTGGGAGAATCGAACCCGCCACCCCTAGAATGCAAATCTAGTGCTCTCCCAGATGAGCTACTGGCCCAGGAATACTTATTTACGTCTTTTCATTTAATCTTAATTTTTCCAAAATCCCGGTTCTCTAGGAACTTTAAGTCGTTGAAAAACCGAAACAGCTACTCTATCACTGGTCAAATCTTCAACAGAATGCATCGCATCTGTTTTTAACATAAACCATTTATGTTGGTCAAACACTACGGAATCTACCACAGTTGTATAATCATCAGCATACCAGCGTGTTTCTGGGCCAGCTGGACTTAGTAAAAAAATTAGCAACTTCGTTTCTTATTAAATCAATATGATTAGGAATTCGGCATACCCCAAACATTCGCTGTATTTTTAAAGTGTAAGTATGATCTATAAGTAGATTATTTCTAAAACATTCGGAAGCATATGAAGGCAGATCATAATGATGATAAAAATGATTAGCCATAGTTCCAGTATTGTTAGCAGACATTGAGTAATTAAAAAGACTGTTAGACAGTTCCAAAGGAACTATAGGCCAACTAAGTTCTCGATAATACATGCTCACAATTACTTAACCTCGATGCCTCGCAGATCAACTTTACCGGTTTCGTAAAGTTCTTTACGTTGTTGGAATTCTTGCTCGCTTAACGCATGCCAGCCACAGCAGTCACCTGTGGGTGAACGTCCGCATCCGCATGTTCCTTGTTTCATTTGTTCAGTTGATGGTGTCATTGTACGTCTTTCTAATTCTTTCCAAGCTTCATCTTCTTCTTGTGTTACTTCAAGTGAAGAAGTGTGCTTGAAGATTCTATCCCAGTTGTCAGCGAAGGTCTGTTGATCAACGCTGTATGGGCGTGGACTAGAACCTTTACCTCCATCTGGCATAATTATCTCCCTTGACCTCTATAGGCCTTGATGCGCTTTCTAGTCTTGTTAGCACTAGCAGTTTTACTGCCGTTCTGGCATGTATTCTTATGAACTCTCTTATGACTTGAAGTACCTTTAACAGCCATTTTCTTTTCCTTTTCTTTTTAAATTGGCTGGCCTACCTGGGCTCGAACCAGGGACCCTTTGATTAACAGTCAAATGCTACTACCAACTGAGCTATAGGCCAATATGTTTTTACTTATCGAAATTCTGGCGGAGCGTATTGGATTCGAACCAATGATCCAGGTTTTTGCCCAGATGCTTTCTTAGCAGGAAAGTGCCTTCGACCAACTCGGCCAACGCTCCGTGTGTTTTATTTAATAAATATTATACAACGATGAAAAATTTTAGTCACTATTTAAATCTGCCAAAACTTGATCTTAAGTGGCCTAAGGGCAACCCCAACGATCATCAGCATCAAAATACAGCAAAGCCAGACCAAAGGATACGCCAACTTGACGGAAGTTACATCGGTTGTACTACTTACCTTCGTTATCCTGCTGCTCAAGAATATGTAGATTGGTTTTTTGAACAAATCCCAGAACTCAAAGGCCATACTGGAGATATTGGTTGGCAGCTTCATCAAAATACCTACGATAATCCTAATGGTGTACAAATGACTGTACACACTGATGGTAAGAGAGGCCCGTTAGTTATATCCTATATGGTATCTAAAGGCGGCGACAATATAATTACACGATGGTATCAAGAAGTTGGTCAACCAGTTGTTAGGCCTCCTATGATAGGATTTACTAAAGAGCAGATTCCTTATGAAAATCTCATTGAGCTTGAAAGTATAGAAATCCAAGAACATCAGTGGATTATGTTTAGATCTGATATCTTACACGATGTAAAACCTATCATGACCTGTAGAGAATGTTTTACAGTAGGATTTTTTGATTTAGAACTATATAATTACATTGCTGAAAAATATAGCATAAAAATGGTGTAGCTGGGAGGCCTCGAACCTCCATGGGTTCTTGGACTATGCCCGAAACCCGTCCCTCACAACATACAATGTTGTTCTCGGAGCTTTGCCTATTTGCTCACAGCTACTATGTAATTATACATTGTAGCGTCAAGCTTGTCAAATATATTTTGAGCTAAATAAGTTAAAGTTCAAGGAGAACCTATGAAAACTAAAACTTTAAACTGGGTCCTAGCACATGAACCATATCATGTGTTCATCAAAGCTGCCCAGCAGTTTGCCGCAGAAATCGCCGCAGAAACCAACGGTGAGTATCAAATCAACGTCATTGATCTAACAGAGTGGAACAAGCTTGCTGAGCAGAATCTAACCACACTTACAACAGATCGCGAAAAAATCATTAATCTAGTCAATAATGGCAGTATTGATATTGCCACTGTTTATGCTAACACATTGGGCGCACTAGACAAGGACATGTATGCCCTAAGCATGCCATTCTTGTTTGACAGCAACGAGCAAGCTCAAAAGACCATCGACGGTCCTATTGGACAAGCTATGTTGGCAAAAGTTGCTCAAAACAGCAATGTTCGCGGACTAGTGTTTACTTACAGCGGCGGATTCCGCATTGTTCCAAGCAAGTTTGCTGTAGAGAAACTAGAAGATTTTTACCGTCAAAACATTGGTTGCGGTAACAATCCTGTTTCTGTTAATACATTCAAGAGCGTAGGTGCTAACCCTGTTCCTATGTTTATTGAAGATCTAGCACGTGGTCTACAAGAGCAAAAAGTTGACGGTGGTGAAACTACCTATACACGTTACTTTGTCCTTGGACACAACGAGCAAACTAACTACATCAACGACAATGAGCACAGCTTGTTCTTAACAAGTCTAATCATCAACAAGCAACTATGGGAAAGCCTAGGAGAAAAGACACAAGGTATCTTTGCTCGTGCTGCTCTAGCTGCTGCTAAGATTGAGCGTGAAGACAGTCTAGCTGACAACGTTGTTATTCAAACTAAGGCTGCTGAACAAGGCATTCCTACAGTTAGAATGACTGAAGCTCAGCGTGGACGTTGGATCGATGCTACTAAAGGTATGTACAGCGATTTAGACTCATACTTTAGTCCAGGACTTCTAAGTCAACTTAAGAATGAATGGAAGCATTAATGCAGCCATAATCGCAAGAATAATTTTTTAATTGTTTTAAATAAAGGTGGGCTTTGACCCACCTTTTCTTTTATAGGACACACAATGAAAAAATTATTAACTTTTATTTTAGCACTAGGCATAGCATCAACTGCCTTTGCCAACACTAAACAAGTAGTTCCAATTGTATGGCCTTTTTCAGTAGCTTCTAATCAAGTTAACTTTTCAAGAGCTGTTATTGAAGAAGCCAACAAACAACAAAACAAATATACATTTATTGTAGAGTTTAAGTCTGGCGCTGGCGGCACTGTGGCTGCTCAACATGTTGCTAGAGAAACTAATCAACTTAACTTGCTTACTTCATCTAGTAGCTTCTTTGTTCGCCCGGCGTACTACCCAGGCGAAAGCCATAAGACTGAAGACTTCCGTCCAATCTACATTCAATGTACTGGACAGGTAATGGCTATTCTTAGCTCTAAGTATAAAAATATGGACGAACTAAGAGCACAAAAGCGCCTTACTATCGGTGTTGGGTTAGGTAGTGTTACCGAAGCCGCTGCTCGCGAACTACAGAAAAACTTACCTAACACACAAGTAGATTTTATTCCCTACGGTGGTACATTGCCTGCTGTACAGGATATGTTAGGCGGTAACCTGGACTTGGCTGCTAGCTGGGTATCTGATACTAAGCAGTTTGTCGAAACTGGCAAAGTAAACGTTATTGGCGCTACAGGAACTAGAGACATAGAAGGTTACAAAACTTTCCATAGCCAAAAGGTTCGAGGTTTTGAAGAACTTGTAGGTAACTATCAAATCGTCGCACCCGCTAGAATCAGTGACCAACAAGCCGAAGAGCTACATAACATCTTGCGTAAAGGTGCTCAAGCAAGCTCAACATTGAAAGGGTTCTACGAATCAGATGTGTGTGCTGGCGTTGATTTGAACTGGAAGCAAACACAGGACATCTATAAGCGTTGGCAACAATATTGGCCGGAAAAACTTAAGAAGTAAAAATGGCCGGGCTTACAGGAATCGAACCCATAACTTTTGTTTCGAAGACAAAGATGATATCCATTTCACCAAAGCCCGGTTTATAAGCTATTTAAGATAGATAGAAGAAAGTCGACCATTGGTCGACTTTTTTATTGATTACTTGTTGCTGGTCCCGCCAGTAGGAATCGAACCTACATTTAAGTCTTAGGAGGACCTCGTTCTATCCATTGAACTATAGCGAGGAATTTGGAGCGGGCAAAGAGGTTCGAACTCTCGACATCTACCTTGGCAAGGTAGTGCTCTACCAACTGAGCTATACCCGCATATATTTGGTGCCCCAGGACGGACTCGAACCGTCACGCTCGCGCACTGGCTTCTAAGACCAGCGTGTCTACCAATTTCACCACCGGGGCGTATTGTACTTATCAGTATGTCTCTATTATACAAAACTTTCTGGACAATGTCTACTTAAAAGGCTAAACACATCAGGCAATGTTTTCTTCCAATCAGTACCTCTTATCTCGTCTAGCTTGCCCATAAAGTTTACAAAACGTTTAATGGCAGCAGGATCGCTATGATTAAAGTATTTTTCCAAATGTTGGATTGTACCTTTACCATGCGGACCAGCCGCGTCTAAATTCTTCTCATATGTGTTTATGATTTCTTCTTTGGCACTCTGTGGAAGATTGGCCAAATTCATACCTTGCGGTACATATATGAATCTCTGGAAATACTTGATATTGTATTTCTGGCTAAATTCATGTAGCCTAAACACATTGTACATTGTAGGGATACTTGTGCTTCCTGTAAATCCAAAAATTTTAATTCCTTGGTCTTGTACACGTTGTATGTTGTCAACTAACTTTGCCCAGTCTCCTGGGAAACGCACTAAGTGATATCTATCTTCAGTTTCGTCAACACTTACTCTTAACAGAATGTTCTTAAATTTTGACCAAAGCTTTAGTAACTTTGGATTGATTACTGTAAGGTTAGTGTCATACTCTAATTCAATATTTTTAGCATATCCCCAATCTACTAGCTTCTCTAGCATAGTATCATGTTGTGGAACAATTAATGGCTCACCCCCTACTGGGTATATGCTACGAAGGTTAGGAGCCATTTCTTCAAATCGCTTCCACCATGTATCTGTTTCCCACCAACGGCTACTAGCACCTTGATCTATAATATCTTGATTATAAATCTTAAGACTGTCTTTGCCAAATATTTTTACATGATCATCATACCACATACTACTGTTAGTAACATTACAGACAATACATTTGGAATTACATAAACTACCAAATCTAATGTCTAATGCTATGGGCATGTTAGTGGCAGTGCCGTCTGGGTTCATTAATCCGTCGGCTTCCTTTTCGTCGACGATCTCAATGATACGATTTTTCATATTGTTTCTAGCAGACCGAACATCACCACCGCCAGTCTGTTCTTTGTCATAACAATTGACACAGCGTTCAGGTTTGATGTTATTGCTTAATTGTAAACGATGCTCTCTATGAGTTACACTGTTATAAGCATCTTGAATGCTGTGATCTAGAACGTGCATATAGTTGCCATTGGCATCTTTTACCAGTCCTCGATCAGCATCGTCATTGGCTAGACAACAAATTTTGTACAAGCCTTGTACATTGATCTGTATGTTACTAAAGAGCTGTGTACAGTACGACTCTTTGTTAAAATTATATCTCATACGATATTTATAATTGGTCCCCCGTTGAGGAATCGAACCTCATCCTGGACCTTATCTAGATTAATCGGTTATAAGCCGACCTGCTCTCCATGAGCTAACGGGGGAGAAACTTTTTCTTGAACCCAAGATTTAATGTATTGTTGATAAAAAGCTTCATGTGCTTTATGCCCAAAGTGACCATCAGGTAGCTGGGGAAATCTATTCAATTGTCCGTAACTACACCAGTCTTTAGGAGTATCCAATACTATATTTTTGGATAATAGGAAATCGTGATCTTCGTCTGTGGTTGTTGAAATCCAAACTGGAATCTCTAGCTCATTAGCTAGCCAACGTACATAACCAGTATATGCTATCAAGTTAACTTGATTAGTTCTCCAATTGTGGCATGTACGGAAATAATTAGTTATAACCATGTCCCACTTTTGGATGCCAACGGGATTATGATGATAACCGATATCATTTTCTATTCCGTCACGTTGTACAATTCTCTGTAGAGTTCTTGCGCTATGTGGCCACATGACCATAATTGCTGACAGCGATTCGAGAAAAGGATAATTTTGTATTTGTTCAACGCAGTATAAAGGACCTTGTCCAGGACTACTGAGATTTACAACTTCACAATCAAAATCTCTAGAAATCTTTGAAGGCCAAACATGCTGGCTAATTATTCTTCCATTGTCTGAATCTTCGAATCCGTGTCCAGAAACGTGACTACATCCAAGTACTAAAATTTTCTTCTTCATAATGAATTGGCGGAAGCGGTGAGATTCGAACTCACGGGCCTTTTTACGAACCGGCAGTTTTCAAGACTGCTGCAATAAACCGGACTCTGCCACGCTTCCTAAAAAATTATTTACCATTAGTAATAGCACAGTTTACTATTCTCACTCTACCCGATGTTGTTCTGCTAGGCAGAAACAGTTACTAGTATCACGGGCCCCGATTTGAACAAGGTTAGACTTGTACGTAGTCCGACGAGCTGTGCTATTACTAATGGCGTCCCTAGGGGGATTCGAACCCCCGTACCTACCGTGAAAGGGTAGTGTCCTAGGCCTCTAGACGATAGGGACAATTTGCCTGATGAAATTTTAAAGAACTACTTACTAAGCCTCTATTATACAGCCTGAACTACTGTTTGTCAATATCTTTTTGATTAAATATTTTTCATGAATTTCAAACGTATTTTTACTTTTGGTTGTAGTTTTACCAAGTATGCTTGGCCTACTTGGGCAGATGTTATAGCCTATCAAACTAAAATTCCCACATTCAATGGCGGCGTGTCCGGTATGGGCAACGTAGGTATTGCTTGCCGTGTTGTTGAATACGATCAAAGATTTAAGTTTAATGACGATGATCTAATATTGGTTATGTGGTCTTCTTGGAATCGAGAAGATCGTTACATAAAAGGCAACTGGGCCGCGGCCGGAAATGTGTTTCATAATCCCTTTTACGATGATCGTTTTCTTAAAAATCATTGGGACTGGGAAAATGATATAATAAAAAACGCAACATCTATGATATTGATTAATAAAAGCTACAAGCTAGGCGACAACTATTTTGGTTTAGGTATGATCGAAGACTGTAGTGTTTTCCAATCTCCACTAATTGGTTTTTATCAAAATTCTCTGCCTAATGCTATTCGATTCCACGAAGACCAGAATTGTTTTAATAACAAAGCTAAAGACCGACATCCCGACATAATCAACCACGTTAATTTTTACAATGAACACATAGCAACAAAATTTCAATTTCCGTTAGTTGAAAATAACAGCGTATTTCATAAATGGCAAAAACAAATAGAAAGTCATTTAAATCTAAAACAATCAGACGACGAACAAAAGAAAATCATAATGTCTTACTTTAGTCGGTATAATTCAATGTTGTCAATAAAATAATGGTGCTGATGACCGGAATCGAACCGGTGACCTTTTCCTTACCAAGGAAGTGCGCTACCTACTGTGCCACATCAGCGATAATATAATGTCCAATCTTCGTCAATAGCAACTACTTTTTTCCCGTGATGTACGTGATCGTTTTTGGGAGTACTAGGTTCTTTTTCTTTATATAAGAAATAGTCTAGGTCGTTATCGAAATCATAGATGTATTTCTTAAAAACATATTTGTTAGTTTGTATTGTATCTCTAATTTTTTGATCTGATCCTATAGCACTTACACTCCATTGCTGATATGTTGTATCTTTAAACCAATCAAAAACATTTTTAGAAAGAAACTCTCTAGTATTGATTTGTTCTGGCCAAAGGCTGTAAGTCCATAATACATAATAAATTTCTAGATCAAATCCCCAATTAAAATTAATCCACCAAAGAAAATCATAGACAGTGTCTACTTCTAATTGTGCTTCTTTTAGACTTCTTATAATTTTTTGATAGCTGTGATATGCGTATCTATTATTACCAAAGTACTCTATGAGTTCTTTAGAATGTTTTTTGTAGCTTTTTTTGTATAAATCTGGATAATGTTTATTAAATTCAGAAATTTCACTGTATGCTATCATAGCATCCGCTACTTCAGTGCTTACATAGATATTCTTATCATGGACTTTTTCTGTGTTAGAATAAAACAAATCTGTTGTTATTGTACGAAGCTTACCCTCAATAAATCTTTTATAAAATTTAGGATGCTCATTGATACTGTTGTCATTACAGACAACTATCAAACACGCTAATTCTTCTTTGGTCCAATGTTTAAGAATAGAACTTAATACAAGTGTACTGTCTATTCCTCCACTCCAAAATATATAAACGTTGTTATAGTATTCTAGTAAATTTCTAAGTTGAAAAGATCTTTGATCTGTTATTTCATCAAAGGACACAGACTGAACAGTTTTCAGATCTACAACAGGAGTTATTAACGTATCTGGATTTACTTTAAAATAAAAATTTTCTGTATTAAATCTAGGATAACACCCGCCTTCGTTTACAGATGTAAAAAACATCAAGTCTTTTTCAACGTCTGCTGGAAGATTGTTTACAATATTAAATTTATCGTCGCTTCTATGAACTAATGTGGGCATATCTACATAGATAAGTTCTTGATCTAAGAGAGGTAGCACTCCTTTAGTTTGAGGAAGATAAACATAGTTACTCATGGAATTATTTATGATTCAAAATTTGCTATAAATAATTCCATGATCCATAATAAACTAACATATAGATTACTCACTAAGTCTGATAAAGATGAATATATCAGACTTGTAAAAAGCTTTGACAAGATATTTGGAACTGATCCTAAATTTTTTCTAACTTTTCTTGATGAATTTATTGCGTTCTTCGACGACGAAACATTATATGCGGCCGGCGGAGCATTTGAAGACAATAAGTTAGTAGCAACTATAGCTGGTTATTTTCCAGATAGTCCTATATGGTATTCGTTTAATCAATTTTCTAAATTACCAAGCACAGGATTATTATCTTCTATAGACTTTTTAATCACAGGAATGAAAGTACATAATCTGCTGATATCTGAAGCAGAAACTGCTGGATGGTATAATTTCTATATACGACGCAGACTCAAAGCACAAAGAGCATTTGAGCACACTGTTGAGAGATTACTGTCAAAGAATTACGGAATTGATCACCGATATGTTATGTATCATGATGGGCTGTACCCAGCTGGCAAAAATATAGTATTCCCTCATCATAATTTTTATAGGCCTCACATCGATGCCGAAAGTCTTATTGTTTTGTGTAGTTTAAAACAATCTGAAAGATGTAAAATACTTTCAGCAAAGCATCCAGACTATTCTGAAATTTTTAAACCATAGAATTATTCTTTATAATTTGTACTAGATCAATGCCTTGGATTGAATGAAAATCTAGTCCCACTGACACACGGTTCTTGCCTTGTGTATACTTGTGTACACTGTGCCATTCTTTGTTGTTAAACATATACCAACGGCCTAATTCCATTTGAGCACTAACAACACGTTCTATCTTATCAATGTCTGGAATTCTTAACGCACTAACTATTTCAAAAGGTTCAGTTTCTCTGTACCATGTTGTTTCTTGTTCGTCAGATTGAAGCAACATAAACAAACTACATGTTCTATAGTGTCCGCAGTGTGGAGGAAGAAAACTTCCCGAACCCCCTACTTGTAACATACAGTCAGGTTCAGTGTCACTGACTTTGAGCCATTGCGGAACAGTTTCTAATAATTTGTTCTTAAAATATTCACTTAAAAAATACTGTCTAAACTCTATAGGACTTTGATTGGGATAAAGTTTTTGACTTTGTAACTGACGACGTATAATTTCTCTGGTCTTTTCAGCACCTACTTTTCTCGCCATCTCTTTGTAGTTGTCAATTTTATAGTAGTTTACTCTACGTTGAAACTGAGTTTCATTTTCTAAAACTGCTGACAATAGTTCTTGCCCAACATTATAACCAAAGTTGAGTCCTGTGTCGTAGCAGTAAATATCTGGGTTTACATCAGCGTGGACTTTAATCATAGTCCAGTATTTACTTTATTGGTACCCCTGGTCAGATTCGAACTGACACGTCAACTCCTTTTGAGAGAGCGGCCTCATACCAATTGGGCTACAGGGGCTTAAACATTTTCTTATTGCTTTTATCAAACACAATAGGAATCCATTTGTCAGTGGCTCTTGTTTTCTTTTCAAAGGCACACAATTGACACTGAGGAATGGACTTTGTTAAGTTAGCAAAAAAATCTAAAATCTTTTCTTGGCTATCGTATGGAGAACATGCTTTATATTGCTCTAATAGAGCTCGAGCATAGGGTTCATAGTTAAACTGCTTCTTGCCTTGGGCATAGGTATAGACCAACGGGCACTTATAGAACAGTCCGTCTTGGATAGCAAAGGTACTAGTACTATAGATACAGTTGTTATGACTAGCTTCTTGATCTCCTTGATCTAGATATATGATTCCATTTTTTACTTCTTTAGTGAAGTTAGGAAAGAAGTAGTAGACTTCGTGTATTTCTGCTATAACTTTTCCATCTTTAAGAAATCTTCTTTTAGATTCTGCGTTATCAGAAAAGTCTTCTTGCTCTGTTATATCAAGCCCTTGAAATATTTTCCAAAAGCTATTCTCAATTTCTTGATAGTGATCTCGACTATGGCAAGAAACTTTTATTATTATGCCTGCGTCAATTAGTCTACGGCATAACTTGATGTTTTTATCTAATTTAAGCAGTGTCCCATTTGTACCTATACTAAGCCAAGCAGTAGGCCACAAAGTTTTTATGCCCATTGCCCATTGCTCTAAGTCTGGATTCAAAAAAGGCTCTCCACCTAATATGTCTATTTCACTAAACTCGATGATTTCACTCCACTTTTCGTAATAGTGTTTTAGTGTATTCCATCGACTAACTCCATTGAAGTTATAGTTATTGATGCTGCCGCAATTACTACATGTTAAGTTACATGTATTGTTGGTAATTATTGCCAGCGGATAATCATTAATAACTATTTTATTCATAGTGTTATTTATTGGTGCCCCTGGAAGGATTCGAACCCTCATGACCTGGTTTAGAAGACCTGGCACTGCTCCATCAGCAGGGGCAAATAAAACGGGATGCTGTGTCTAAAACCGGGACTCGAACCCATGACACTACCCCCAGCGGGCCGGCCTCTTAGAAATGGCAAGAGTTTTTAAGATTGCTGTAATCATCCCTAAACTTGGAGGAAGGCTGAGGAATCGAACCTCAACCCTTTCGGATCGTTCTGCTTTCGAAACAGTCCTAGTCCCAGACTAGATAACCTTCCATAATTATAAATATCTTCATGTTAAAAAAACTTGGATACTACACCTGTAACGGCATAGAATTTGAATCCAAAATTCGTGCTGCTGTCTACGCAGAAGCTGTTAAGCAAAATGTTCAATGGCACTTCAATGAAGAATACTTTGAAAAGTTTCCTTGGCACATTGAACCTGAACACACTCTTTCTCAATTATACGACATAAGGTCAAGGCAAATTAGAGAAGAGTATGACTACGTTGTAATTTGTTACAGCGGAGGTGCTGACAGCAATAACATTGTCGAAAGTTTTATTCGACAAGGTCTACACATAGACGAGATTGTAACTAACTGGCCATTAGACATGAGCGAAAAGTTCTTGTCTGATAACCCTAATGAAAAATCTAGTTGGAACATCATGGGCGAATTTAGACTTCATACAGCTGATCGCTTAAAGTACATCACTAATAAATGTCCCAACACTAAGATTAGAATGTTCGATACAAGTGAATTACTTGTAAAAAGTTTTTTACAAGCAGAAGACAAGCACTGGGTATTAGATAAGAAAGAAATTCTTAATCCAGCAGGCAGTACTCATTTCAACTACACTCACTTCAATGACATTAGAAAACAATTTGACAAAGACAAAAAGATTGCTATGATCATAGGCGTAGACAAGCCACGTTGTCAAATCATAGGCGATAGTTTATATTTGTACTTTGCTGATAAAGTTGCTAACATCATCAACATTGGAGATCATTTAAAAGAATATCCCAATGCTGTTCCAGTATACTATTACTGGGATCCAGATAGCTCACTTGTATTGGCTAAACAAGCACATACTATATTGAACTGGCTCAAAGCTAATCCACAATATCAACAGTTTTGGCGCACTCGCGACTTCAAAGTGATTCGTGAGATACACGAACCTATGTTAAAGTCTCTGCTCTATGCCGACACTTGGAACATGAATTGGTATCAAGCTACTAAACCGTCTAAAGATTGGTACAGTGAACTCGACATCTGGTTCCAAAAAGGATACAGGGGAACTAGGGAACACCAGGTATGGCAAGCAGGTATCGATTATATTGCTTCAAAGATACCTAGTTTTGTGTTCAAAGACGAGCAAGGTAAACCAGCTGGTACATTGCTAATTGCTAGTCAAAACTACTTTGTTGGTAAACTATAAGTAAACACACTAGCCACCGTCAACAGGACAATGCCGCAGGCTAAGCCCTAGGATCTATGATCTTTCTTTCACTAATGTGTTTGCTTATGGCAGTGAGTGAGAGATTCGAACTCTCGTGCCCCTTGCGGAACCATCACCTTTCCAAGGTGCGCCAATAGGCCTCTCTGGCAACTCACTATATAGGTGGGCGCCTGCCTATTCCGCGTTACCAGACCTCAGCAGATTGTCTCGAATGAGCAAGTTTATACTACCCGGTAATCGTCTGCGGTGTCACACAGCCGACCAAAACTGTGCTAGATTACTAGGGACTCAAACTCATCGTCTATCCCATAACTGGTACCCTTGGTGGGACTCGAACCCACAAAACCTAACACCTCAAGCTAGTGCCTATACCAATTCGGCTACAAGGGCAAATTAACTGTGTTCTGTTTTACCTTGATGGCAAACACAGTGTATTTTTGATTGTGTGGATTGTCTACAGCATGTGGAATGCTGGCATCAAAAACGAACTTAGAATCTTCTGCTAGAACATCTCCAATGTATATCTTAGCAGGTGGATTTATCTTAGGAACCATTACTACATTATATCCCTCATTGGGACCGTAGTCTGCGTGAGCAGGAAGATTTTTGTTTTCGTTTAATATGTGTACACCGGCATCGTAAATGCCAGGTAAATTTTTAATCTTTTCTATTACATTGCCAAATACTTGTTGAGCATATGGGTGTATATAGTCAGGATCGTTGTATAGCTTAACATAAAACCAATGATAGTCTGCCTTACTGTTTTCAGGCCTATCAAATGTATTAATATCTTCTTCCTTGTCAGTTAGAAACTCAGTTGATTCAACGTTAGACTTTAACAAGTACCAAGACTGTTTGTTACCTATTTCGTAGTCGTTGAGTATTTCTCTTTCAAAAGAAGATAGATCAACAATGGATAAGATCTGTTCAATGTCTTGAAAAATCTCTTCCATTAGTTTGTGTCCACTGTATAATCTATAATCATAAATCATACAATATTTAACTAACTTTTTGGTACGGTGGATGGGATTCGAACCCATACTGTACAGATTTTAAGTCTGTTGCCTCCTACCTATTGCGCTACCACCGCATGGTACCCACGGAGGGATTCGAACCCCCATCATTTACGTTCTAAGCGTAACACGTCTACCAGGTTGCGTCACGTGGGCATATAAAACGGGATACTATCGTTTGACGAATGCTCTACCTAATGAGCTATTTTTCCCTAGTGGAAAAAGTTGGAATCGAACCAACTACCTATCGTTTGGATAGAATTTGCTGTGAGTATCCCTAAACTGGCACGCCCGGAAGGATTCGAACCTCCGACTCCCACGTTCGTAGCGTAGTACTCTAGTCCACTGAGTTACGGGCGTATAAATTATTTGGTGGCTCTGACCGGGATCGAACCAGTGACACACGGATTTTCAATCCGCTGCTCTACCAACTGAGCTACAAAGCCATTATGGGGTGAAGTCGGGAATCGAACCCTGGTTTACTGTTTCACAGACAGTCGTGTTACCACTACACTAACAACACCATTGTTTGGCAGGGGGTGTGGGAATCGAACCCACTCACCTTGGGTCAAAGCCAAGTATCTGCTCCAATCGATTTACCCCCAACATAAATATTGGTATGAAATGTCATTACAAACTAAACTTGCCTAGCCAGCTACTTAATGATTCAGCTAAACATAAGATACTAACAACAGAGTTGCCTGACAAATCGTATCTTAAAAATTTGCCAACGATTCCGACATTCAATGATCCAGAACTTATAAAAGAAGTTCTCAGTCAAGAATTTTTGTCAACGCTGGCATCACTAGGACTAACACCTACCTTAATACATGTATTCTATAGAAACAAGGATGTGTCTATAGACAGAAGTTATGTACACAAGGATGCGGTGTTTGTTAATGGAAGCTGGTCTACAGTTCCATTTGGAATTAATTTTGAAGCTAATCCAACTACTGTATCTACCACCACATGGTGGGATACTTCAGGACAACAAGAGTACCTAGATGATGACGAATACACTCGAGAACATAAAAAGCTTCTTAATGGCTTTCGCTATCACGAAGACTTTCTACGATCAACACCTAAGTACTTAAAAGTAAATCCTATAGATTCAATTACAGTAGAAGGAAGCTCTACGCCTATACTGTTTAGAGCAGACATTGCTCACAGTGTAGCAGCCGCTACAAAAGAAGGCGATCGTTATAATATCAGTGTTAGATTTGATTCAAGTCAAATACAAACATTCGAACAAGCTGTAGAAAGACTACAGCCTTTGATCTCTGGTTCCTCCACCACGAATTGAACGTGGAATAGCCGGTTATCAGCCGACCGTTATACCATTTAACTATAGAGGAATAAATTGGTGGAGCCCCCTGGATTCGAACCAGGACCTTTTCCTTCAAATGGAAATTGAGAAAAGTTGCTGTCTGTATCCTTGGCAGGATAACCGTCTTATAACGTGCTACCATTACACCAAGGCCCCATAAATTGTTGGCGTGCGTTACGGGATTCGAACCCGCACCTGAAGGTTGTTAGCCCCCCGTCGTGATGCCCTAACATTTTGACTAAACGCACATAATAAAACAGGATAGCATTGTTTACGGATTCGAACCGTTAAGTTTCTTTTGTAGAGAAATTGCGAACCAATCGCGAGTATTGTTTGCTGTTACTATCCTTGAACTGGTAGTTCCTACTGGGATCGAACCAGTGACCTTCACAATGTCAATGTGATATTCTACCGCTGAAATAAGGAACTATAAACTGGTCTGGGTGGCAGGATTCGAACCTGCGACCTCCGACTTCCAAGGCCGGCCGTCTGACCTGACTGACATTACACCCAGTTTAATTTGGCAGTGACGGAGGGATTCGAACCCTCGAGCCCAGTGTTTGCTGAACTGTCTTCTTAGCAGGAAGGTGGTTTAAGCCTCTCACCCACGTCACTATAAAATTGGTAGCCATGGACAGTTTTGAAATGTCGACCTATCGCTTATCAAGCGATTGCTCTTCCTCTGAGCTACACGGCTAAATTGGCATCCCGCCAGGGACTCGAACCCCGACCAACAGTTTTGGAGACTGGTATGCTGCCATTACACTAGCGAGATATAAAAATTGTTAGGTGTGCTACTACGCCAAAAGGGGCATCGGCCTTACCAGTTACGGGGTACCTTTGCGCTTCCGGAACTATGTCCTTCGCCCTACTCCTTAGCAGATGGCTGCCTCTAAGCCCACTGCCCTAACTTTAACTTGGTAGTCACGATAGCACTCGAAGCTACACATTCTTCCTTATGAGGGAAGCTCTCTTCCTCTTAAGATACGTGACCATAAGGATGACAACTAGACTTCGGCCACCACATACATTGGCCTCATTATCCGCAAATTATGCCGGCTGCGGTTATGATCCAACAAGCTCTTTTACAGATAACTTGTCTTCACCTAGGGTACGTCACAATAGTAAGGGCGGGTGGATGCCATGATGCGTTCTTGAACCGTCACCTTTTACTAAGTTCCAGCTGGCCAGCCTTTCCTTAGTGCTTACTTACTAGAGACAACCTAATTGTCATTCTTATGGTCGGAGCACTGGGATTCGAACCCAGAATTGGCAGATTAAAAGTCTGCTGTGATAACCGTTTCACTATACTCCGTAATGGTCCTTGCTCAGAGAATCGAACTCTGTTTTCCCGGGTAAGAGCCGGGTACTTCGCCAGCAAAGTTTAGCAAGGGTGTTCGTACTTGTTTGATTTTACGTGCCACCCTAGACCATACGGAGTACTAGGATGACACTAGAGTTTACCTCGTTTCATGTCATTGTCCTTTGTTAATGTTTTACAAGTATACAACCTTTTAAGGTAGTTGTCAACCTATACAGGATGCCTTTTTACGGTTTGAATTAAAAGTTCAATGTATAAAAGTTGCTGTTAGCATCCTTAAACTTGGTGCCGCCTCGTGGGATCGAACCACGTTCCTCGGTGCTTCAAACCGGTGCTATGACCACATCAGCTAAAGCGGCATTGTATTGGTGGAGGCCGAGGGAATCGAACCCTTCTAGTCACGATGCTTGCAAGGCAACGCCGTAGCCCACTACTGCCCCCATTATAGAAACACATTTAAACAGTCCTTCAACGGTTAGTCGCTATCTCCCTTACTACTCGGGCGGATCTGTATGTGCTTCTATAATGGCTCCGTGTGTGGGGATCGAACCCACCTAATCATTGATTAACAGTCAAGTCCTTGCACCATGCTTGGATTCTACGGAGCAAAGAAGTCTTTGCGATAGTTTCTATAGCACCCATTGAAACTAACAAACATTGAGCAACCATGCATCAAAATATGCATCAATAGGTTACTATTTGCTCTGGCGCCGCCGAAGGGAATCGAACCCTCCTTAGTCGGATAGAC
>JACCDX011602342.1_pt1 | contig 89662 bp, 92 predicted proteins | sample 7449681 | NCBI WGS metagenome assembly JACCDX01 (sample SAMN15323450, study PRJNA562643) | freshwater metagenome | isolation source: river surface water | place: USA:Blue River Watershed | collected 2017-08-18 | reverse complement strand
GTGAGCACCAGCGTGAGGAGTACGAGTACATCCTGCGTCAGGTCAACGGCAAGGCACAATGGTTTGTCAGCTTCTACGGCACTGACGACGAGTATTTGACTATTGAGGACGCTTTTGAGTTCCAAGCCGCTAAGAACAAGGAGTACGCATGAACGAAGTCCTAATTGATCGTGTCATTGAACAGATCCGCAAGGATCTAGACAATGGGGACGTTACTGCAATCTTTGAACTGTTGGTCTATATTCCTGACAGGGCCCTTGAAGCATATCTACCGGAGGTAACATTTGATGAGTAAAATGGCAGAACTGAGCTACGACATTGAACAGCTCTACATTGAGGGAATGAGTCCCAAGACCATTGCCCGAGAGCTGAACTGTCCTGTAGAAATAGTCAACGAGTGGGTCAAGTCCAATAGCCTATACGAGGGCGAGGACGCCTACGATCCCTACGATACGATCAACTCTTAGTGTTGTAAAAAAGCCACACCCTGTTAGCCCGCCAGTTGACAGGGTTTCTTTTTGGCTATATAATACTCGTATGATGAATAAGAAAGCCACTCCAAAAAAGCACAGAGAACACATCATTCTCTTTTGTGCCAACACGCCCTTCAAGCAGAAGCGAGTGGAACTTAAGACTCGCTATCAACGTCAACCCAAGCACCGCAACAAGGACGAATAATGGAACTCAAACTTCAGAACGCTCTCCAGCGCCAAATCGCAGACCTACTCTGGGTAGCACAGACCCAAGAAGAAGTCAATGTGGTTCTCAAGGTCTTTGGGCACGATGCCCGTGTGGTCTATGAGATGATGATCGCCGCAACCTTCGATCAGGTCACTGATACCCCTGATGCGGATAGGGTTATTAAAGCCGTGATTGACAAGTTTTCCAACTGAGCTTACAATACTAATACTGAAACAACACACACAGGAGCGAAGATGAATATTGCAAATCTTGAGAAGTATGTGGAGCAGAAGAACTCTTGGGGTAAGATCTTTGGTAGCAAGCCCCTGAGTCTGTTGAAAGCAGAAGATCGTCAAAAGATCGCAGACAGCATCGATGCTGATCTTAGCCCTGAGAACTTGACCTGCGATGGTGAACTGCCTCGTTCGCAAGTCCAAGCTCGTTACCAGTTCCTGACTCGTTGTGCTCGTGAGTTGCAGAGCATTGATGCAGGTGTTAAGTTCTACGAATTCAACTAAGGAGCCTGTATGCCAAATTGGTGCAACAACCGCGTGGTTATTAGCCACGAAGACTCAAGCAAGATGGAAGCCCTTGTTTCAGCAATCAAAGAGGGCAAGTTCTGTAACCATGTTATCCCTGTGCCCGAAGATCTTAAGATTGTAGCAGGGTGCGTGGGTTCGGACGATGACCCTAAGCAGATTGAACTGGTTCGCAAGACTGCTGAGAATGTAGAGAAGTATGGTGCTGGTAACTGGTATGACTTCTGCGTGAGCCACTGGGGCACCAAATGGGATGTTGATCCTTACGACCCCGAAGATGTTGTGATCAAAGACAACTGCATTGAGTTTGGCTTTGACTCAGCATGGAGCCCTCCTATTGGCGTCTACGAGGCTCTAGTAGAGCAGGGTTTCGAAGTTGAAGCAACTTACTATGAGCCCGGTATGGCCTTTGTGGGTCGTTGGTTCAATGGTGATGACGAGTTTTACGAATACGGTGGCGAAACATCCAAAACTGTTCGTGACGTCATCGGTGAAGAGCTCGACGAAGAGTATGGTATTTCGGAGAGCATGGCAGAGTGGGAAGAAGAAAACGAGGAAGAAGAGAATGAATAAGACTAATCGTGAAAAGAACACCCAGCACGAACGCGATCAACTCATGCGTGTTCGTCCTAAGAACTCTAACTACGAGTTTGTTGAGCTGGAGAAGATTGTAAATACATGGATTCGAACAAGGTTAGAAAAACATGAGTAAATTACAGTTATTCGGCAGACCCTGGGTAGTCTTTGATGCAAATAACAAAGACCACCGTCGCTGGTTCGCAGAGTTTAATCGAAACGCCAAATGGGGCGATTGCCCTGTTAGATTCGTAGTTGATGAAGATCACGGCGATCTGATCACGATGATTCAGCGGCGCTTGATCCAGTATTATGTAGATCGAGAGTTCGGAACTCCGGAAGATCCCAGGGTTAGAACTGTGGCAAAAAAGCCACGAAAGAATGGTTGACAGTTTGGGCAGGGTTTGCTATACTATAGGCTAAGTTAAACAAAACAGGAGCTGAAATGAACTACACTGTCCAACAAATCAAAGACATCGTTGCTGAAGCTTGCCGTGAGGCGCAGACCGCCGGTGAACTGTTCTTCCAGACCAAACTGGGTGGACGCGATCAGTTCGCTTGTGGCTTTGCTTGGGTTAACATCTACGGTGTCAAAGGCAATACCAAATTGGGCAAGGCGCTCAAAGAGGCAGGTGTTCGTCAGGACTACACCAAAGCATTCAGCATTTGGAATCCTAGTGGACTGCCTGTGCAGAACATCGACTGCAAAGAAGCGGGTGCTGAGGCGGCCGCTAAGGTGTTCCAGAAGTACGGTTTCCAAGCCTACGCTGGTTCGCGTTTGGACTAATTATTGGCTTTGAGCTAGCCAAAATAGGTTGACACTTGGCTAGCTCGAAGTTACAATAAGAACATGCTGAAGAAACGGGTTCTGAGGCATTAATTTTTAACACACAAAGAGGCACACACAATGGCTACAGATAAACAATATACGGTTTGCGGCACTTCTAAGCTGGACGGCGAATACAAGGTTCGTTTCGCTAATGATACACTGCGTATCAAAGTTCTTGCTAAACACGGTCACGAGGACATCACTCTCGTAGAGCTTCCTGATGCTATGACCAAGCTCGAAGCTGTTAAGTTCATCAAAGGTCTTGATGAGTTTGCTGGCGTTGCAGAACAGGCTGCTATCGCTGACTATCTCGATCGCAAGGACGAGAAGCCTGCCAAAGCTACTAAGGCTCCGGCAACTAAGGCCAAGGCACCTGCCAAAGCCAAGGCAACTGCAAAGGTTGCTGACACTTCCGACATGGAAGACGCTCCGTTCTAAACTACAGCCCCGTATCGTAGACGAGTGTAAATATATTCATGCGATACGGGGTTTCACTATCTAAAGACTATCTAGACAGCGAGTGCGTGGTTATCAGGGATTTTGAATCAGTTCCTAAAGGCCGTGTACTAGCGATCATTCCAAGAGAAAACAGACACGAAGCTGAACAACTAGCTCAACGAATCTGCGATCTACTAAATCAAGACATTAATTCAAAATGAACTGGGAACTCTACGAAGTTTGGGCCGTCGACTCTGACGGTCATGAGGACCTCATTGATACCACCAAAGACCTCAAAGAGGCTAGACGTATTGCTCGAGAAACATTGCAAGATGATGTTGATGAGTGTATAATCTACAAAGAAGATGAACAAGGTGATCTTGTCGAAGTTGAGATCGTAAAGTAAGAATTCGCTCGGATGGTGAAATAGGTAGACACAAGAGACTTAAAATCTCTCGCTGAAAGGCGTGCCGGTTCGATTCCGGCTCCGAGCACCAAGTTAGGGCCTATAGCTCAGTTGGTTAGAGCAGTGGACTCATAATCCATTGGTCCCTGGTTCAAGTCCAGGTGGGCCCACCAAATCTGCCCGTAGCTCAGTTGGATAGAGCAACGGACTTCTAATCCGTAGGTCGGGGGTTCGAATCCCTCCGGGCAGGCCACATCCAAGAAACGACCCTACACATTACAGGGTCTTTAGCACACTAGTTGACAATTTGGCTTGCCTGCGCTATACTACACACACTTAAACAAGAGGAGTGATAATGTTTGTGTTGCAAGTGCTTAACAGTGCCAGCGAGTGGGAACTTATTAGCTATGCATTTAAAAGCGAAGCAGAAGCTATTGCATTTTATAATGCAGAGCTTAGTATGTTTGAGGACTATAGTGTAACAGAGCTGGAAACTATGTAAACACAAAGCCCTACTAACACTAGGGTCTTTTTTTTGGTTGACAATCTTGTTGGTCTGCAGTATACTAATGATACTGTGATAACGAAGGAGCGAACAATGATGCTAGTAATTTCCACTCAAGACTACGAGAACTATGCGGCTCATGAGGGCTTCACAGGTGAGTTTTACTGGAAGGCCAAAGGCGGTTCCGACATCAAGATTCTGGGTGTAGACCCTAGTCTCTATACCGAAGCTCAGGTCATCGACATGGTGCGTGATCAGATCGAGCAGAACAATGAGTACTTCCAAACCACTATCATTGGCGCCAGCTTCCACGCTGATGACTACATGAGCGACTTCGAGCAGAGCCAACTCGAGTACGAAGGCCGCATTGCCTACCCTGAGCCCACTATCCAGTTTGCGGATGTTGTGGGTCGCTGGTTGAACCTGGAAGATCCCCGCGAGTATGCAGAGCAGGCCGCTGATCTTGATGCTGTCTACTACGGTGCTTGATGTTGTAAAAATACAACACTCGTTTGGTTGACGCTCCTACCCAAAACCTGTATAATTAACACATAGACAGCAAGGAGCACACAATGAAAGTCAGCAAGAAAGAGATCGCTAAGTTCCAGAAGAAGGAGCAGGCACAACTCACAGGGCGTGAAGTCAATCGTGTGCAGGATCGCAAGACTGGTGAGTTTTACAACCCAAAAGAGCGTTTCGATCAGTTGATGAACAAGCCCGAGATCTTGGCTGTGTTCAAGCGTTTGGCGGTGCGATAATGAAATACACACTGATCACCAAGACTGGAAAGGTGTATACTTTCTATGTACATGCCCTAGCAGAGCAGTTCCAACAGGCCTATGGCGGACACGTGATTACCGCAGACATTTTGGTTGACGAACCTGCCCAATCAGTGTATAATTAACACATAGACAAGCAAGGAGCGAAAGATGATTGTAGATCAAGAACGTACAGTAGAATTCCAGGGCGTTACTTACAATGCCCAACACGGTAGCCCATTTGATCGTGGCTCAGCAGACTCATACTACGGTCGCCCACAGTGCCCGCACAAATACCCAAATGGCACTGGTAATCCTCCCCGCATCGAAGCACCCGAGCTGACTCTGCAAGAGATGCGTGAATACTTCCGTGGCTACGAGTACAATGAATGCCACGGCGACAAGAAGTCTTGGGATTAACCCTAGAAGTTCAAGGGTTTTAGGTTGACAACTAGCCAAAGTAGTTGTATAATAGACACATACTGTAACACAAAAGGGAGCGAACCAAATGGCTAAAGTAAACTACAACCAATTCCCCGGCTTTGACCTCAACGAAGCCTGTGACTTCTTTGACTGCGAGAAGCAGAGCAACTGGAAGAAAATTGGCAAGTTCATCGTAGCAGACGGACAAGAGTTCGTCAATGTTATGGAGAAGGACTTCGACTTTGAAGACACAGGTGAAGGCGAGTATGCGGCATTTGAAGCAGGCGTTCGCTATGCACTGGCCAAGATGAACATTGCCTTAGATGCGGCAGACCTGCCCTTGGAAGTAGCAGAAGTGGACTTGGTAGAGAGCATGGGCTTTATGTTAGTGCGTACTGACGACACTCCAGAATCCTTTGTTAAGCGGGTTATGAAGAAGCCTGTACTAATGGTAGAGAGCTGGGTAGATTAATGGTTGACAGCAGGCCCAACCTGCTGTATAATATACATATTAATTAACACATAGGAGCGAACTATGAAGTCAACAGCATTCTTGATCTTTACGGGTTTCATGCTTACATTTGGCGCTGTGGGTGGCCTTGAGAACGATGCACCCTTGCTGGACGGCGTGATCATTGCCCTAGTCGGTCTGAGCATCATGGCAGTGGGTGTGCTCAAAATGAGCCGTGAGCAGGCTTGACAGTTAGACAGATCGCATATATAATATTGTTTTAAACACACAGGAGCGCAAATTGACCAAAGGTTACAAAGTTTTGAGCTTGGATACCCCCAGCAAGGGCACCAGCAAGAGTCTTGAAGTAGAGCGAGTTTCCGAAGCACATCTCAAGGGTGTCACCGATGCAGAGATCATTGAGCGTCTGCGTCAACGTTTTGATATCCTAGACGACATGACCCGCGCTGTTAAGAAGGGTGATGTTCGTGCTATGATTGTCACGGGCCCTCCGGGTGTGGGCAAGAGCTTTGGTGTTGAGAAAGTACTGTCAAAGCACGATGTGTTCGCAGATGTAGCACAGAACGAGAAGCTCAAGAAGTACGAAGTGGTCAAGGGTGCTATGAGTGCCATTGGACTCTACAAAAAGCTCTATGAGTTCTCAGACAAGAAGTGTATCCTAGTATTCGATGACTGTGACTCAGTTCTGCTTGACGACCTGAGCCTGAACATTCTCAAAGCCGCTCTGGACAGCTCAAAGAAGCGTACCATTCACTGGAACACTGACTCACGTCTACTGCGTTCAGAAGGTGTGCCCAATAGCTTTGAGTTCAAGGGCGGTGCAATCTTCATTACCAACATCAAGTTCGACAATGTAAAGTCTAAGAAGCTACGTGATCACTTGGAAGCACTGGAAAGCCGTTGCCACTACTTGGACTTGACCATTGACACTGAGCGTGAGAAAGTCTTGCGTATTCGTCAAGTGGTACAAGACTGCGGCATGCTGGACGACTATGAGTTTGGTGAGCAGGGTAACCAAGAAGTCATTGAGTTTGTGGATGCAAACAAGAAGCGTTTGCGTGAGCTGAGTCTGCGTACTGTGCTTAAGATTGCAGACCTGCGTAAGAGTATGCCTGCTCGCTGGCAGGCTGTAGCAGAAGTTACGTGTATGCGCCGTTAATATAACATACACTAGCTTCAGGGCTAGGTACACACAGATAAGTCCGATTCGCTCCCGGCACTGTATTTAGCCCATAAAGTCCAGCTGTGAAGCTCGACTTTTGCCCCGACCAATACCGATTCGCTCCCGGTGGTCGGGGATTTTTTTCTCTATGGTGAGGTGGTCGGTTGGTGACATTATGGGGGGTCGGGGTTTATATTTTTAGTTAGTTATTACTAACTTTTAGCACTTAGTGGTGCAAAATCACCACCATGAAAAGAAAAGTACTCCACCTAAATTTTTTGCGCGGCTATTTTTTTTGGGCTGTAGACCCATTTCGGGCTATATACTGTCATGCATCGTTATATAACCCTTAATCATCAGTATCTGCGTAGAAACCGACTACCCAAAGGCTCACACATAGATCTACGAGTCTAGATCCCACATTTCACGAAATTCTGAGTTCAATCGTATAGCAGTATATGCTGATTCAGCTAGAAACTCAAAGTGTCGACTCATTAGCTCTAGTGTGTGTGCCGTAGATCTATCTATATGCTTGAGCGCACGATCGTAACATGATTCACCCAATTGCACATAGTATCTACTGTTAATGCCTCTACGCTGTCCCAACTCTGGAAACACAGCACGAGTAAACCAGCAGGTTTCAGCCAGTTCTAAGAGTTCTGATACTCTGGTCACTGTCAAATACCTTTCTGCATAGCTGGGTTCTGGTTGCCAAGGATTCTTGTCTATTTTATTAGCCAGTATAGTTGATTCGTAGCTGACTAGGTGTTCGGGTATCTGCCAACCCTGTCTTTGATTACACTCAGTTAAGATCTTGTAAATTTCTTTCTTTGCCCACATATGAATTCCCCACTCACTGTGTATTTACGCTGGACAGGGTCACGGCGTAGAGTTAAGCTACTGTGGGTTTATAATATGGGTAGATTAAGGGGCCAAAAAATTCGCTTACCCGTTTTTGCTACCGCTGGCGCTTCGCGCTCTAGAATATCTGCGCCTCCTAACCCTGCCTATAAATAATCCATGAACTATCACATTGTACTTGGACTACTAGGCTCTGGACAGGGCACACTCAGTAAAGAACTACGCAACGTCATCGCAGAAAGCTCAGGGGACAACGACTCTGCTGTTTTGGTGCGTTGGGGAGCGTGGGAATCGTGGCAACCTTCTAGCTCTAGTTTTTGGCCCGTGGGTCGTATCATAGAGCGATCACAGGCTCTGGCTGAAGCAAATCCCGGAGTTCGAGATGTGATCATACAAGGACCTTGGGCTTTGGATCACTGGCAATATTTTCATGAGTTTCCGGGCTCAGTGACTCTATACTGGGTAGATCGTGTACAGCATCACGAGTGCAGATCTAAGAGTCTAAACTACTGGACTTCAACTGTGAGTCTTCAAACTTCATCTACCCTAGCAGACTATACTCAATGGCTGGATCGGCAAGAAGCTCTTTGGGCCGAGGTCATGGCTTCAAGAACACTGTCTTGGAGCACTTGGCGTACCTTTGTCTGGGATCAAGATCAAGAGGAAATTGTGGTAGTACCCGCGGCCAGTGAACTAAGTTATCTTAAAAAAGTAGCCATAGATCACTTTAAATAAGTTCTATTCAACATGGTGTGATTGTGATCTGTGGGTCCCCAATCTCCATCTGGATGATAAGCAACTATGGTCATACTTGAGTTGTCTGTGCGAAATCTGTGCATGATCATAGCGGGTAGATAAAATACTCGACCCTGCATCAAAGGCTCACTGACTTCTCCGTTGGCTGTGTGATAATCAGCCCAACCCGAACCTTCTACTACAATGCCAAATCTAGATGAAGGATGCGTGTGAAAACTCTGTAGAATGCCCCGGGGAAAGTGTAGATGATTAAGGCTGGCATCGCCCTGACGTGGGGGATAGGCCAAGAGGCTGTCCGAACAGCCATCTATATAGACCAATCTGCCCTGACTTTCCAAGGGTCCGCCCTGCGATCTTTGCCCACGATAACCTATACGTTCAATATAGACCACATGGCAGTCATAGCTCTGTGTGATCTTTAATTCTTGTTCACTTACGCTGGTTAGGCAAAACCATTGCCCTGCTCGGACCTGTGTCCAGGGATCTTGAATGTGACCTGCTAGGACCATGCCGTAGACTGTGCTGGTTGCGGGCAGGGTGTAAAATCCAATGCCTTGACTGTGTGTTAGTTTGGTAGGGTATGCTTCTAGACCTGAGGTCAGTGATGCTCCGGGGTTTATGAACTCCACGGCTGTTCTCCTTGAAAATTATTACCGCTTTGATACAGCTCGCTGGGTGTGAGCTGATATAGATACTGCCAATCTGTGGTCAGTGCCACGGGTGTACGTCTACTGAGGAATAACTTGAACAAACTGCCTTTTTTCAGCTTTTCGTTGCGATAGATCATGTCACCAGTAAATTTGTAGATTACATCTTTGGCGTGATATTTATAACTGCGCCAAGAGTCACGAATCTTCAAGGGGTGATTTAACATGCTCCATTTTTGAAAGTTTTCACTGCTGAAAAAGTGATGGAACTGATCGTTGATCCATTGGTCATTGACTCGACCCTGATTCTCGGGGCTAACACGTAGGAGCATACGAAAGAACACGCTTTGCCATTTAAAGTTAAAGTTCAACCACCACAGCAGATCAAAGCTAGATTTAACTTCACAGGGTGCTTGTTGGGCATGCCATATGAGCATGTCAAACCATGCAGTAGCTTCAGCAGGTGCCATGTGATTTCTAATAAACCAATCTTTGAGTAGACCGTCCGTCATGGGCAGATGCAGTCTATCAAAGCCCATGGCTGTGTCAATCTTGCCCACGATATCTGAACCAAATAGTTGATCGTTGTGTTCTCCGCCTACTATGATCCAATCCTGTGTGAACAAGTGATTAAACTGCTCACTGCTGACCAGGCTAAATCTAGTTCTAATATGATCATAGTAGAATCTAGGATTTTCAATGATGCTGTCAGGTGTCATGGCCACACTAACACGATCTCGAATGTTTCTGCCATTGGCTGCACGTATAAAGCTAATGGCTACCAGTGTAGAATCAATGCCCCCAGAATAAAAGAACAATATAGGCTTGTTGATGCGTTCGCTGAGTTCTAGAAGTTCTGCGGCTCTAGCTTCACAGCAGTCTTCGTAGCTCATTGAAAAGTTGGTTAGGTCTCTGGGCATTCTAAACGGTTCCCAGAGTTTGAATGCATAGGGCATGGTGATCATTTCAGATCTATCAACTAGGGGAACATTATGACTTACCACAGCATTATAGAAACTAGACCAAAGATCAACACCGGGCTGATCATAGTTCTTGAGATCCCGCACCGAAGCAAGATATAATTGTTTAGATGGCGGCTGAGGTAAAGAGTTCATATTTGCATCTTTGTAGAGTTTCGTTCATTTCATCTGGAGTATAACAATCATTGATTTGTCGTTTAAACTTTTCAAAGAAGCTCCATGCTTTGACTTTGACTAGGGCATAGCTGTCCCAGCGCATCTTTAAATCCCAATAGGCACTCACAGCATCAATGCCTTGTATGATAGCATATTCTTCTATGAGTATGTCTACTGACTCGGGATTTGATCTAGCTATACTAGGTCCTAGCCATGCATAAAAAGCAGTGTCATAACTGCCAAAGTAACGCAGATGATATTTGTTGATCATGAGTTCTAACTTGAGCATGTATTCTGCTCTGTGTCGACCAAGATTAATCATCCTTAGTATTCCGGGATCCGGATCTTGGGCCGCTACAATTTTAAAATTAAACACATCGTAGCTTTGATACTTTGCGGCTAGAGCTTCCGGAGATCCTGCTGGACTATCCGGAAAATGCACAGCAATTTCTGAGTTAAGTAGTCCTTCTGCCACTGCTTGAGCCACAGCTGAACTTTCTGTTCTAGCTAGAATGTATTTGTTGCCAGCATGCCATATAAAGTATTCAGCATCATTTTTCATAGTATTGTCCCATGACATCTATGACCAAGTGAACTCTGTCAGTGTTGCCACCATTCTCTACCCAATGATCATATTCAAGATTATGCACTTCGTAGAATGTATCTGTCTTCATGTTTATTCTTGTCTTTCCGCAATAGAAGTAGACTTGACTGTTAGTCTGCAAGGGAAGATGAATTCTATGTAGATTTGGCGGACTAGGATATACATCTCGATGTTTTTTAATTTCCTTGCCTGCAGGTAATAGTAGAATAGTTGCGGCCCATTCTTCTATGGTCATGAGCTTGCCTAGTTCTGCAAGAATAGGTTCAAATGCGGATGTGTAGGCTTTGGCTATTTCGTGGTCTACCATAAAGCCTGGACCAAAGTTCATATCATAGTCTGCTTTGGCTGCTGGATCGGGCACTGATCTTATAAAGATCGCCTTGGTTTCTCTGTGCGGGCTGAATACTTCTTGGCGCCCTGTAAGAATATCCCAGTGTTCGGGCTTGATTAGATCAGCCATGATCTTGCTCATACCCTGCGGGATTTCTCCTAGTTTTACAATTGGTTGCATAACTTATAATTATCAAAAAACACTAGGTATCTAAGTCTTTTTGGTTTCTAGGATTAAATACTAGTAAGACCCGTCCAATTTGATAGTCGGGCAAGGAGAAAAAATGAAATATCACTTAGTTATTGGTGGTCCAAAATCAGGATCAGCATTTGTTGCATCAGGGCTAGTTGACACATTAAATGCAGAATCAGCTAATTCAGCAATTCTAGTTCCGTGGGGCCGTTACAAAAACTGGAAAGGTAAATTTACCTATGATCTAGAAACATTCCAGACTAAACTTACAGATACCCTAGCAGACAAGCCACAAGTCGAACACGTGGTAGTATTTGGTCCAGGATTAGTTTTTAATACTGTGCTTAATAACACTGATCTATCTTCAGCGTTTCCTTTAGTGCAAAAGTATTTTGTAAAGCGTGATCTTAGAGCAACTGAAACTCAAATGATTGCTGATCTACTGCCAACAGTTGAAACTTATCAGTTCTTACGCAGATCACAAGATCCAAGATTAGAGAATTTTGTAGAAAGCTGGAATGCAATGGTTGATAGTTATTTTACTAAATTTGATCTAGCAACACAGAGTCTAAGTTTTGGCGAATACGGAAGCTTCATAGTAAATCAAGGTACTGTCTCTGTTAGCACAGCTCAAGTACCTGAGATAAGAACTATCAGACTAGCAGTAGTTTAAAGATACTGATAGTTAATAGTATCAGTATTTTCTTGATACACAGTGGCCCCATTGTTCAAGTGGAACTTGCGGGCCATTTCTGTTTTTGGACTTAGAGTTATAAATGTTTTGATTTCAGGTCTAGTAGCTTCAATGTAAGACCTTGCCGCAAATATAAGATTGCGAGCCGCACCTTTCTGATAGCTCCAGATAGTATAGAAAGCCGCAACATTGTTGCCTACAGCACCTAGTTCATTTTCTGTGCGTGGAATTTGATCTAAGTAAGCCACACATACTACAGCACTAGCATTTCCGTCATCGTCTTTTAACACTAGAATTTCTGCATGATCATGAACTCGTGCCGCTCGGGGAATCGACGGTCTTACCGGATCATCTTTGATTAATTCAATTAGTGAGTCTTGTTCAGAGTTGATGACGTGCAGTTTCATGTTCGCTACCTTGGTGTTATATACGTACTTATCATTTGATGTTAAAAATCGTCTCCTTGACCGAGATTACTAATCAAGGCTCGGAGTTTACTAGACTCAACTTGTGCTGTGGGTTTCTTAACAGGAATTCCTGCTAACGGATCAATTCCGTCTTTGGGTTGAGCACGTTCCCACGGTTCGTTAGTAGTGGTACTGGTACGTTGCAGTCCTCCAAGGATTGAGTTAGCACGACTTGGTTGCCCGCTAGAGTTACCAGAGTATTCACTTTGTCCTTCTTCACCTGGATCAGTAATACGCAGAGTGTCGATGTTAAAGTCTAGATCAATTTTCTGTCCTACACCAGAACTTGAACGAGTTTTCATTAACTGAATTTGATACTTGCCGCGTTCACGCATAGCACGACTAGTAAAAATACCAAACACGTTATCTGCCGTTTGAATCTTAGATAGTCCGCCTGAAATATGACTGTGATCAAATTCAACTTCTTCAACAGCGCCACGATTTAACTGTGCGGCTGTAACTAAAATACAATTCTTTTCTACTGCTAGATTACGCAATTCTTCTGACACAAACTTGTCTTTAATAAACAAATTTTCTGCTGAAATCTTCTTGCTAATAGGCATAAGCAAGTCTAGATAGTCAACTAATAGAATGTCAACTTTGCGTCCTAATTTAATTTCGTATTCTTTCAAATAGCTACGTACATCGTTGGCAGTCTTGCCCGAGGGCATGTATTTGACCTGATATGTGCCTGCTTTTTTACCAATGACCTTAACACGCATTTCAACTTCGTCAAGTTGTTTAAAAACTTCACGAGCTGGAATCTCTGTGATCATTGAGTCAACACGCATACTCACAAGTTCTTCTGAAAGTTCAAGTGTCAGGTACACTACATTTAATCCTTGTAGTGCCCAGTTCACACCTAGGTTCGCTAGAAACAAGCTCTTACCTGCACCTGATCCGCCGGCGAAGATATTCAATTCGCCTCTATTCATACCACCAAACAACTTCTTGTCTACTGTGTCCCAACCAGTTTTAATTTGACCGTTTTTGTCTTTGATCTTCATCAATCTAGCTCTAGGGTCTAAGAAGTAGTCTGTGCCCATGTCTTTGGTCAAACCAATCTGTACAGCCTTTTTAACTAAGTCTTCAACTGGACCATACTCACCTTTTTCTAGTAAGTCTGCTGATTGTAAAATTGCTTTTTCTAAGCCTTTGTGTCTAATAAAAGTTTCAAAGTCTGACAAGAGCCAATCATAGTGTTCTTCTCTTAGCTCTGTAGCAGGTTTTAGATCTGTACTAGTTGCCGCATTGACAATGTCATACGTGGGCAATACATTATGATCAACTACATAGTCGTTGATAAACTTAGCTGTGTTTTGTAGTTTACGATCAAACAATTCGTGATCAAAGATGCTCTGACAGCGTACAAATGTTTCAGCATCTGACAGCATCATCTCTAGGTATAGTTTCTGGATATCATATCCATAGTCTGCATTTTGTCTTGTAGTCATTGTGTTATTATACGCTCTTTATACTTTAATTTCAATATGTTTGACGGGATCCCATCGCCAATCCCATACTCGTTGTTTCGTATGATAGAGTACGGATCCTATGGCACTACTAGGATCTCCAGGTTGGGGCAAACTCCAGCGATACTTAAACATAGGCTCAACTTCATTACGATTAGCTCTACTGTTCATAGCACAACCGCCCATATAAACTAGACTATCTGCACCTGTTAGAATCTTAGCAAGACGCATAACTTTGGCTATTTCTATTTCAAATCTTTCTTGTACTGCGGAGGCAAGATCACATTGTTCTTGTAGATTCATTAAATCAGCCGACCAATTATTAACTCCCCTATGGAAATTGTAGGCAAGGCTAATTGGTTCTTTACCTTTAAAATACAAATCAATACTGTCTCTAAATCTTGCTGGGTCTCCTTGTTCAGCCATCTTTTGCAATAGATATTCATCACGTATAGGAGTAAGTCCAACCATTTTTGTGAATGCACTATAGAAAAGACCAAGGCTATGTGGATAACTTCTAGACCACACTTTCTTTAACTCGCCGTGCTTGGCTTCCCAAATTGTAGCACACTCAAATTCACCTATAGCATCTAGCACAACAACCACACAATGATTGAAAGGACTAGTGTAATAACCGGCGGCCGCATGACTGGCATGATGCGGGGTGTACTTTAATCGAGCATATCCCATGCCGGCTCTTTTAACATATTGACTAGGTAATACACTCATGTCTAGAGCAGTGTCATATTGTCTAGCACGAACTTGGCGCATTTTCTTAACCCAAGGTCTTTCGTACCAAAAGATTTCCGAAGGACCTCCCCAGTTTAAAGCCGCACGTTTAACTTCAGACGAAAGTTCATCATTGTTATCTTGAGCCCATGATTTAAGTTGACCTTGCTCAAATACAGCTAGGCTCGAGCCGTGATTAAGAGCGTTGATCCCCCACTGTATCATTTGTAGATAAATGGATCACGTTTGCGAAGGTCTTCTAGTCTGCGCTTAAATTCTCTGCGTTCGCGCCATTTGCGTATAGGACTTAGTAACCAATTTAGAAAGTTCATTCATTGTCTCCATTAAACCATTTTTTTGCTCTAAGCTGTATTTTTAAAGAGTTAGACTCTTTGTTAGAAAGTATGTTCCATAAAGTATATAGCCTGCCTCGGGCTCGTATAGAATCATTTATGTCTTTTATATCGCTGGGCCATTGAGGGAAACTAACACTCCACCCGTATTCTAGTGCCGGTTCAATTAGTGCAAGACCCGCTTCATCTCTGTCTGGCACTAGGATGATTTCTCTTTGCAGTCTGTCTATTAATTGTTTTTGTCCAGCCTTAACTTCAGCACCCATAAGAGCGATACCATCAATACTAATAGCATCAATGGGTCCTTCGCATAAGATAGCAAATTTTCTATCATTTGTTTGACGATCTAGATTAAACACATATCCAGGCTGTTGTTCGCTGATATACTTTGGTTTACCATCAGTTATTTTTCTAGCAGTATACCCTACTACTCGATCCTGATAGTAAAACGGAATAATCAAACGATTTTGAAATCCATCCTCAGATGTCCAATGAAAATTATAGTCTTCTAAATATAGATTTCTATTTTGTAGATATTCAAGAACTGGAATAAGTTCTTCGGGTGGGTTGTCTAAAAGACTAGTAATTGAACTAGAACCTAACGGCAATGCCTTGTCGATGAAAGTTGGCATTGCCCGTTGTTCACTAACATACTCGCTGTCTTCTTTGAGTCTTAGTGCTTCAAGACTGCATTTGGTTATTAGGTCATCAGATGTACCAAGCCATTGTAGCAGTTTTTTAAATTTTACTGTAATAGGTCTACCAGGTTGCCAGCTTGCTTTAAATCCACAATTAAAACAATGATAGCTAACACCTTCATTGATCATTAGTCCACCGCGTTGTCTAGAATCTGCACTAGTTCCATTATGGTGACAACAAACCGCATTGAAGCTAACCCAACCGCTTGGGGTTACCTTTCTTTTATAGGGTAGATGGGTTTGGACTGTATCTATGATTAGGCTCATAGATACATTTTAAACTCTTACAAGTATTTTGTCAAAGGTTCCGGCGTTTTCATCTGCTCTAACATACTTGATTCTTAGCCAACTGATGTTGTTAGAGTAATCAGAAATTTCATGGTAATGTTTGGTTACCAAATCTGTGCTGTCAACTATATTAAAGACTTCAACGTCTTCCCAAACGGTTCCTGAACTAACAACGACATCTGTGGTAATTTGAACAGTGACTTCAGCAGAAAGATCAACAGGTCTAAATTCTATTGAAATTCTGTGAGATTCGTTAAAGTCATTTCTTGGATTAACTTCAACTGCTTCGCTAAAGTATTCGATAATAACATTGTCTGGATCTGCATCGTTTTCAAGATTAATAAACGTGTCAATAATCATAGGAGGTAATGCTTTAGATACCGCACCACCAATAAGATCAAGAGTGCCTACTGCACCAAAATTAGCATCAACGTATGTTGGAGTATTTGATCCGTCTTCGTTAGTCTTGTATATGGTATATTTTAAAAACTGCGGAACAAGAGTGTTAAACACCAGTGCTGGAATAGTAATCTTAGCTACACCATCTATGCCAGAGTTGGTATCTAAACTTGCTCTGTAAATTTCTTGATTATCTTGATCCATAATTAACAGACTAAGATTGTAGTTAGAAATATCCTGACGTTTTTGTTCAGCATTTCTAAAATCAAATTCTAGAGCATTATCCAGCCCTTGGTATATTTTAATTGATCGTTGGTACACGTTTCTCCACTCCACTGATGATACAGCCAAATCTGCTTCTATCAAAATTCTGTTCGGATATAAATAACTTGAAATTTTTTGCATTTGGTATAATCGCCTTACTACTATTTATATGGCTAAATTAAGAGAAAACATACAAGAACAACTACCATTTATATCAGTACTACACTACGGTGAAGATGAATATGTAGGAATCATTATTAATCAAGATCAATACGTGACTAGCTTCTACGATCTGTCGGTAATACGCACCCCTGAAGAAAAGACTGGTTTGTTGGAAATAGGTGAAATTTGGTGGTGGGAGTCAAATCGTCAAGTGCCTATCAATATTTTCCTAAGAAAAGAAATAGAACCCTTTAGATACGCTATTAAGACATTTAACAGCAAAGATGTGCGTATTGTACTAGGTCCAGTAGTAAACTTACTGAATATGACCATTAAACGAGTTAAACGAAAGTCGGTTCAACTCGTTAGAAAACGTTAAGAATATCCCTGACTTATATTCTCACATATTAGATTCATCTGCACCACAATAGCAGTAGCATAGGCAACTGCGTGACTTTTCTTAAAATAGTAGTCACCATTCGTCGGTTTCGTCCAAATCTCCGCTCCAATCTCTGTCCAAGTCTTCCCAAGTAAATGTTTCTTGCCTGGGCGAATCAAAGCGAGACACATTGCCAATTCTTCGATACTTGACGGTTTCATTTGCCTCATCAAGTAACCATGCCCATTTACGTGGAATAGTAAATTGGTAAACTCGTCTTGTTCCAAAAGATCCCATAGTGGCTCCTGTGACATTAATTGGTTAATATGTTCTTCTGAACGAATGCCTTTATATATACCTACGTTTAAAAAATCTAATTTAAAATATCCTCGGTCTTCTGCTTCTTTATAATCGATATTAGATAGATTAGTTATAGGATTATGCGGTATTTCGTGAAAGTATACACCAGTATTGTGCGCCACTAGTTTATCACTATCCTTGCGACTAGCTCGAGTATGCTTAAGAACCGATAACGCCTGTTCTCTATCTAAAAAATCAATATCAATATCTGGCATTAGTGCATGACCTCTGATTCAAATAACAACAATGGTAAATTGTTAGCTAGGTAATCTGCGTAACTAGATGCATCATCAGAATCTTCAAATCCCGACAATTTAACATAAACAGTAGCATCATCGCCGACTACTACTTCCATGTTAATCTCTGCTTGAACTCTGTGTAATTGCTCGCTCATAGATCAGCCTCCTTGACAACTGATTTTACTAGTTCTAGATCAAAGGTTTGGTTCTTAAATTTCTTGACCCAAACCTGAGGGTCTATAATACTACTTATTGCCGATAGCTGGTCATCTCGGAAGTTAGTTAGCATATTTTTACCTGTTTTACAGTTAAGAATGATCCAAGGACTAACTTTGCCATCTTTGATGTCATATACTGCTCTGTTTGTGCTTACATATTTAAAGTAATGATTCCATAAACTATTGTTATCATTAGCCCAAGCCTGCATGTGCATTAGACTTCGTTCAAGTGCAGTTTCAACACTTTCTGTATGAATAAGCTCTAACACATATTTTTCATAGAGCTCGTCTCTGCACCAGTGATCTAATTTTACTCCACTGCGTACAATCCAATCTATAAATTTATCCGGATAAAGAGGATCAGTATTGCTAACGAAACTGCCAAATTTAACAAATGCGTTGTAATACGGACTCTTTGAAAACTCTTCGTATGTCTTTGTGTTTTTTAATTGTTGTGATAGCTGATAGAAACGGACGTAGGTTTGATAACCAATTAGAACATGTTTTTCATCTTTGGCCAAGTGTCGACGTTTCTGTTCACACATATGAACAGTTAATGTGCTCTCTTTGGTATATCCGCTAGAGCAAAATTGGCAAATATAAGGTTTAGTCTTATCCACACTTAATTTTAACATCATTTAAGAAGCTTATCAAGTTTCTTTTCATCAAAGCCGTGTTCTTCGGCTAGGGCTTTAATTTCTTTGGTGGTCATTAACTGTGCTAACATTTCAACTTCGTCCATTTTCTTTTGTGGATAAATTTCTGCTAGTATCTTAGATGCTTTGCTATTGCTAGCTTTCTTTTTAAAACCAATCCATTCGTGAAAGAATATTTGTTGGCTTTCATGGCCACACATACATAGAAGTTGCCATAGCAGTCTAGGATGTTTTTGAAGAGTGTTCCAATGTTTGTTAAAGTATTCATTAACAGTTAACACGAAGTGTTCTTGAATTTCTCTCTTTTGACCTTTGGCACTACTAATATATCTTGTAAGAATATAAAATTCATTCTTTAGAGCTTTCTGCTGTGAATCATCTAATTCACCCCAAAGATCTTTGGCGTTCATGTCCACTGCGGCTAAAACTTCTTTTAAAGGTACTTTTTCACTCATTTAATTGTGTCTCTATTCCGTATACTAATCCAAGTGTCTGTCGAACAGGATATGTTGTTGTGTCTGCTTTATGCCAATACTCTGCGGGAAATAAAACTGCATTGCCTTTCTTATAAGGTGATCGTTTAACTTCCTGCAACTGTTCATCATAAAATATTGTATCACCATCAGCGTCATTAACGTAATAAACTAAACTCCAATGCTTATAGCCTTTATTTGAATCTGTGTGGGGATACAGTTCATATCCTTTTAAGGTAGCATTGGCACGACACCGATCAAAACTTCTAATCTGCGCATCTGGTATGGCATTGGGTATCACATCCATTGTTAGTGCATCGTTGATATACATGGTGAGATTTAAATGATCATCGAATACACCATCATTGGGTAGATAAAATATCTTAGTAAAGTAGTCTTCTTCAACAGAAGGATCTAACATACTTTTTATTTTAGTATATTTCCATGGTACAGTTTCAAGATTTCTTTGAATGGCTGTTTCTAACCATTTAGGAAATATATTTTCTAAGATTATAATTTTGTTTGGGTTCATTCGTCGGCCGGTGATAGTCCATTGCTGTGTCTATCAGTAGTTTTATCTAAATCTTGAAACAGTCTTTTCTCTTGTGCAGTTAGTTTATCTTTATGTGTTTTTCGAGGATTGCCACACATAAAACATTCTGGATTACCACAATCCATCGCATGCCGCTTGTGATATCTATGCGGCTCCAACTCTCTAGGATTATATTCGCTAGTTCGATGTTCTTTGGCTATCTTGACTTGTTTCTTGATAGCATTTTCATCTTTGAGTAAACGCCGTGAATGCTTAAATTTATCTTCTTCGGTACTCATAATGGTTCATCCTTTGACAGCCTATATATTAGTATAACACGTTCTATGGCCTTTTGTAAAGCAGGATTGGTGCTAGATTCTTTCAGAATGTCGCTCCATAATTTATTGTGTGGATTGATAAGAGCATCGGCGTCATAACCAATGACATGTCTTTCTGTTGATCCAAATTCTCGTGCATAGACTACGCCGCTTGCACGTTCATAGATGTATGTAGCACCAGGTTTAAGATTTCCCATTTTCAACTCGTGTACAAAATTGTTTAATTGTTTGCGAATTTTTAAAAAATGGGTGTAACCGAACATGACTGCTGATAGAACATTGCAAATGAACAGCATTCTCACATATAGTCCTGTCAGCAGTAAATGCGCCCCACTCTTTTACAAAATCTACTAATTTTTGAGCACCTTGAGGTTTTAATATATATCCATAGGCGCCTCTAAAATATTTTCCAGTAATTCTTTTTTCTTTATCTCTAGCGTTTTCATAATCTTGAACACCAATTCCATTATCAATAATCACATCTTCGTTATATGAGGTAGAATACGGGTCATAAGGATCTAAATGACAAACATCTATTGTTTTTTTTAAAAGTTTATCTATCGGTCGTAACAGAATACCGTCGTGTTCTAGAATAACAATTGGCTCATTAATTTCAATAGCCTTCATCCATAAACTATAGTGACTTGCAAAGCATCCTCTAGTACCCGGCTGAGACATTTTTTTATCTTTGGCAACTGTAATATTATGAAAATCTAAAAACTCAGCAACGTTATCTTTATTAATTGCGCTTATAAAAGACGGTTCTAATCCAACAGATTTAGCAGAACTAAAGACATCGTCTGCTAATTGTTCAGAGAGGCTGTTGCCGTCTAACCTAATTATAAATGCTTTCATAGTGGAATGTATACATAATCTGAATCGTGTATAGTTGTCTTGTGTGCATATCCAAGACCCAATAACAATTCATTTAATTTTAAATTTGCATCTTTAATAAATCGATCAGTAAGTTGATCCCATATTTCTACTGCAATGACTGGTTTAAATTTTTTAATTGTTTCAATTGCACCAAGTAATGCAAAATATTCAAAGCCTTCAATATCTAAGTGTATGAGATCGCACGAAGTTAACCCGATATTATCTATTTTATAAACTGGGTAAATTCCATTACCTTTGATAAAGTTTTTTCCTCTATTAACTTCTTTAACTGCTAGATTAACTAACATGCTTTCGTTTCCTAGACACGCTTGAGTTTTAATTACATTTTCCTCAGGCACGTTATTAACTAGGCAGTAAAAATTTAACCAGTCTGGTTCAAAAGTATAAACGCTGTCAAAAAGTTCAGCATATTTCTTTACATAAAAACCGCAGTTTCCGCCTGCTTGAACTACAGTACCTTTATTAGAAACAAATTCTGATATTAATTCTGGTACATTGGGGTATGTTTGCATAAACTTCCAACAGTTTATGTCAGTCTTTGGCCAATGCCATCCATCTCGTAATTCAACGAGATTGTTAATCATTTATTGTATCCTACAGTTTCTCTTTCAATATCATCATGATCAAATTCAGCCCAATACAACTCAAATGCAATAGTATCTTCTAGGGCTTCAAATTGATGATATTCACCTGGTGCAACCTTTGTATATTGTCCTGCTGTTAAAATAGTTTCATCGACAAGATCATAACTATTTTTCCAAACACGAATTATCATTTTGCCTTGTTCAACAAAAAATCCGTTCCATTTATATTTGTGTTTGTGTTTAGAACAGACACCGCCTGCTTTGGCTTCAATACGGTGAAACTCTAAGACACCGTTGGCTTCTAATAATTCTGTAACTCCCCAAACTTTTCCTGCTTTCATGTGCTTCCCTTTATCTTCCAAAGTATAAATGTATTTTTGTCAATCCAATACTCGTTGACGTGTGGATCACCTGGTCCGGTAATCCAATTTTCACCGTAATAAGCCTGTTTACCCCAAAGCTGTTTTCCTGTTAAAAAACATTTCTTTGGAGCCCAACACATTTTAATTTTCCATCCTGTAGCTCTACGCAACCCCCAGTCCTCTGAGGGTGGACTTTGTTGTACAAACGAATCCATAGGCATTACAGTATTTTACTCAAATCAATAATTTCGCTTTGTCTTGAAATTTCTTTGACAAAGTAACTACACAGAGGCTTTTCTCCAGAGTTTAACGGAACTGATAATAATTGTCCGTTTTTCATTTTAGGAAAATACCATTTAACATCATTATAGAAATTTACAATTTCAATTTTCTTAAATTCAATTCTAAAACTACTTAGCGGATTAAAACAAAATGCTTCAAATCCTCGATCATTTAAACTAGTAAGTGGAAGTATCTCTATGTCGCAGGCAGAACTTGAATCTCCTACAGCAATAGACCAATCGATAGGCATACTAATTTCGTCATCGCCTATTCTGAGGACCATAGCTGGACTATTGAAGCTTTCTAAGAATACCAGAGGCATAAAAAAGAAATCTGGGTTCTGTGAATCGCTATTGTCTAACACGCTAAATCTCATGTTGTCATCTACTTCTTCTGGTAGATTATTTAAATCATACGCGATGTTGTCTAAGGTTAATATTTGCATTATTTTTTTCTCTCTAGTATTGCTCTTGTCTTTTGATAGATTAAATCAAAAGAATGTTCCCATCTAGCAAACTTACTAGACCAATCATGCGGTGTCATAACTTTAAGTTCTAACTCCCAAGGACGATCTGTTAAAGGTACTAGATGAGCTAATGGGTCACCTGGTTTTATTTTTATTACTTGTGTTTCATTGGGTACTTTAAATAACCCAATTACATTAGTTTGATGGTTAGATTTAAATTCAGTTATACCTGGTGCTAGTGTCCACTGTTGTGGATCGTTTTGCAGCCATGTAGGTTGTGTCCATAACCATTGGATTGGCTCTGAACAATAAAACCACCAGGGACTATGTAATTTTACATTTACATATCCAGGCCAAGCACCAGTTGCTTGTGTGGTTAAATCGTGGCTAGAACTATTGCCTCCTTCTTGTCTTAAAGGACAAGTAACATTAGTTCCTCCATTTTGATCTACAAGTATATTATATTCTGCCCATGAGGGAAGTATTAAACCTTCACTGTGTAGATCCTTAAAACCCATGCAGTGACGAATAGTTTTTTGTCTATCACTTTCTTTACTCGCCGGCAGACTATTGTACCAATTAGGTAAAGATTCTCTTGTCTTTGTAGGTGGAAATAATTCTATTAATTCTCCTACCATTGTATAGGCTTCTAATTTTATTTTATTTTTCTTTTTGCAAAAGAACATATTATTTTGACCAGTCTATCTTATCGATAGTAAAAGGATATTTTGCTTCCTTGTAGAATTTCTTACGTTCTGTTAAATGTCTTTTGGCGTACTTGCACGTGGAGGTAAGATCCCAGATCTGGACAAAGTCCTTATCCTCTGCCTTACGGATTCCTCGTCCAATACTTTGGATAACCCTAACAAAGCTCTTTCCGGGCTCCAAAAGAACCAGATTAAAAATCCTAGGAATATTAATACCCACAGCGGCCACACCGTAAGTCGCCACAATAATCTTGTTATCACTAGTTTTAACTTCATCATATTCTTCTTTTCTGTCTTTGGTTTTTACTTCACCAGAAATGAATACTGATCCTTCTAACTCATTGACTAAAAACTTTCCCGAGTCAATTCTGTTTACTAGCACAAGTGTATTTCCAGTGTCGGATATTTTCTTAACGAGATTGCTAATATAAATCATCCTGTCCTCGTCTGTAACAAGATACTTTAATTCGTCAGTATAACTTTTAAATTCAGGAAGATCAATCAACTGTGCAATATTAACATGGCAATTGGCTAACACTCCTTTCTCTTGAAGTTCGTGAGCTTTGACCTGTCCTACTACTGGGCCAAGACTGGCAAAAATACTTTCAAATTCAAATTTTTCTTTAGGAATAGTTCCAGTTAAACCCCAACGAATAGGAGCATTACACAAGTTTTGTGTAAGTAAATTCTTAAGAACTTCCGCCTTGGCCATGTGTACTTCATCTACCATTACAGTCTTTACACCGTCAAGGAATTGTGCAAGAGTTAAAATATCTTGTTCGTGATTTTTTGATTTCTTGTCAAGGATGTTAAGACTTTGCCAAGTACAAATTGTATGTGTTCTATCTAAGTCTTTTCTATCACCGTAGTAGACTCCCACATCTAAACCACAGTTAATAAAGTCTTCTTCTGTTTGTTCAACTAGACTCTTGTTAGGAACAATACAGATTGTTCTTCCATACGGTTCACATAACTTTGCCAAGGTTGCAGTAGTAATAGTCTTACCAAATCCGGTGGCAATCTCTTGAATACACTGTGGATTTTCAAGGAACTTATTAATTACATCTACTTGGTCGTCACGTAGTCTTATAGGTTCTCCAGCATACCTATGCCCGTCTGGCCAACACTTATCTCCCCAAAACTCTTCTGTTACTTTTGGGAATTCAATTTTGATAGAATTTCTTAAATCTTCAATGTCTGCAACTTCGACACCTGAATTATCCAGCACTTCTAAAATCTTAGGCAGTTGGTTAATATAGCCATTGCCGCCCATGCCAAACAAGGTTACGTTGCCGTCCCATCGACCAAGTTTATATGCTGGATGATATCGAGCATAGGGAATTTCATATTTGAAGGTGTTGGCTAACTTACGTCGAATTTCAACAGGAAGGCCTTCAATTTTTATGTTTACTTCGTCTTTGATTATTAGTTTACACGATGGCATCGATACCTCCGCCTAGGGGTTCTTTTGAATTATGGAAAATTATTAAATCGACTGCATCGGCGTAGACTGCGGTTTTATTGGCTTTAAAATTATTTGTAAAACTTATGATAGATTTTGGATACCATCGAGAATTTAATAAAAATTTAGGCAATTTTCCGTTTTCAATACCAGCAATTAATGTGTCAGGTGCAAGGTATGAATTCAATTTTAAATCTGATATTTGTGTGTTAAATTTTCTATTATCTTCAGTATTATTATCAAATCTAAAATAGATACCAACATTATTAATATGTGGTTTTTTAGTTAAAACTTCGGATAATTCAACGATGTTTGTTAGACAATCACTAGAGTCATGACCATTGAATACTAACAGTAGTGGTAGGCGATTCAGTTGTTCGAGAGCCGTAACTGTTTCTTCTAATGAGTATTGAGAACTATTAATAAAGATTTTATTATTGATCCTATCTGCAATCTTATCCACCAACGTATCACCAATTTTATCAGATGATTTTGTATATTGGAAGCGAATTCTGCGATCTCTAAGCAACAAGTCGTTGCCTTGATCAATGCTACCTACTTCGGCAATAACTGCGGCTTGCAATTTTTTATTTTCTGTTGAATGTATTTCAAAGAAGTCTTTATGTGACTCTTTGATTGTCTTGATTTTCTCATAAATTTCCATCAAATCGTCGCCGATTTTAAATTTATGATTAAGAAAATTTGACACCAATGTAAGCACATTTTTTTCTGTGAGAGGTACAAAAATTTTTCCACCTTCACTTAAAATTTGTCCTTCAAGGTCTTTCCTAATTTCTTGAAAATGTAATTTTAAAGACTTGTTATAGGTAAATTCTAGGATAATATGCTGGCTGTGTTCTTTGCTAAGATACATTTTTCTAAAGTGTTCAATTACTCTAAAACTTTTAGACCAAATTGGAAATTCTACTGCTATTGATACATCTTCCTTTTCATGTTTGATGTGAGACAAATTTTCTTTTAATATTTTTATCAATAATTTTCCTTGGTTTTCGGTAAGAAAATTGCCAAAATTTAACTGCTTGGCCAGGCTGATTAAAATTTTCTTGTCTCTATGAGGTACTGCGGTATTAAGTTTTTCAATACCATTTTTGTACAAGTCTATTAATAATTGGTCTATAGTAATCATAACAAAATTTTATAGTAAACGCTTACAAAAGTCAACCTTTCTTTGTTAAAATTCGTAATAATGGTATTCCTTGTTTGATCTCAGATTCAGTCCACTCGGTATGACACAGATTTTCTAACCATTGATCTCTGTTGGGCCTTAACGGATTTTCAATTTGTGAAAAATCAATGTTGGCTACTGGAAATGCTAGACTGTCTTTATCAACAAACGCAGGGACTCCGTGAATAACAGCTTGTACGCCAGTGTTGGATGATGGATTGACCACGGCCCATGCTGATTGCAAGTCTTGTTCAAAGTCATAATCATCATAGGTACCTGGTAGTTGTTTTGGTATCTTAATTTTTACGTCACTACGCTGAATTTTTTGTGCCCATTGATAATCTCTAGGGTGTGGTCTTAGTATAATTGGTCGTTGTGAATACAATCTTATGTTATCTATGACAGAGAGCGCCCATTGATCTGCTGGTTTTCGAAGTGACCATTGATCACTTTGTGAATGTTGTCCACATATTAAAATATGATCGCCGGTCATAGACCAAGGTTTCAAAAAAATTCCTAATTTTTTTGATCTTTCAGGAATAAGATTTGTATGGTTGGCAAAATATGCCAAATTATTGATACCATTAACTCCAAATTTCCAAGTATGGCCGCGTTTCAGTCCACCTACTTCAAGTACAATTACATCTTTACCAAGACTACGTGCAGTATCCCATATGTGTTTGTTTTGTTTCATCCGACCATTCCATAGAATTGACCAAATCACATAAACATCTGCACTGAGATCATGCTCAACAACCTCATAACCTAATTTGTTTGCACCTACAGTGAATGCTTCAAATACACTTTTTGAATTTAAGGCACCGTATTGAGGAAATATTGACAGTTTCATCTAGTTGATAAGTAATATATGTATTTAATGAGGTACGTATGCCAAAATATGCAGTTGTAACAACTTTTCACGCCAAAGGCTATAATCAATATGCCCAAAAATTTTTAAAAACCTTCAATGAAATGTGGCCCAAGGAGGTTATGTTGTATGCCTATGCTGAAGATTGCAAAGTTGATGAATTTTCTCCTAATATTGTAACACGTGACCTCCATACATCATCACCAGAGTTGGTTAAATTCAAAGAGACTTGGAAAAATGTGCCCAAGGCCAACGGTGATATTAGTCAAGACCCTGTCAGAAGCAAAAGACGTGATGCAAGAAAAGGATTTAAGTGGGATGCTATCAGATTTGCTCATAAAGTCTACAGTATTTTTCATTGTGCAAAGAATTGTGATGCAGATATTTTGATATGGATGGACGCTGACATGATTTGTCACAGTCCTATAACCATAGATATCATAAATTCTCTAATTCCACAAGACAAAGACTTGTGTTTTCTTGGTAGAGAAGGAAAATTTAGTGAGTGTGGGTTGTATTCCATGAATTTAAATCATAAAATGACTCGACTATTCTTAGATAGGTTCCAACAGTATTACGATCAAGCTGAAAAAGGAATTTTTACTCTTGAAGAATGGCATGACAGCTACGTCTTTGATGATGTTAGAACAAGTTTTCAATTAAATGAATTAAATTGGAGTGCAGGATTAATTAAAGGTGAAGGACATCCGCTAATTAACAGTCCCTGGGGTGCTTATCTTGATCATCTAAAAGGAGAGCGTAAATCTGAAGGAAAAAGTAGACCTACAGATTTGATTATTAGACGAGGCGAATCATATTGGCAGTCTATTTGACTGCCCATTGTTTCATGTGTTCCCAAGCACGACCGGAACTCATATCGTTGAAGTCCCAATGGCACTGAGCGATGTTTTGTATCCATTGTGTTCGGTCAAATTCTTGTAAATTTTCTAATTGTGAAATAGTTTTATGACTAACTTCACTGGCTTGACTCTGTTCTGGATTTAAAGTAAAGGTAGGAACACCCTCAATTGCACTAGCAACTCCGGGACTAGAATTGTAAGTGATACAAGCCCATGCACTACCTAAATCATCTAACAAGGTTTCTCGATTGCTTAGTGTAACACCCGGTTCTAGCAACTTTTCTGCTATTTTTTTCGAATGTTTATCGCCAGGATGCGGTCTTAGAACAATTGGTTTGTCGGTATATTGTTTTATTTCTTTTATTATATTAGATATCCAACTAGCTACTGATAATCCACCCATTGACCAACCGCCGTCACGTTGAAGGCAGACCAGAATATATTTTCCTTTGTTGATCTTCCAGGGCTGTAGATCAAAATTTAATTTATTTTTAATTCTATCCCAGTTATCGCTGGTACTGTTTTGATTACAGTATTCTCCGGTATTAGGAAAAACACCGTCGTAGCTAAATCTAAAAAATTTTGAGTTTTGATTACGATACAAGAATAGATTACTATCAATTACAATAAATCGTTTTCCGTTTTGTATTTGTCTATCAATTACTGCTTGGCGGAGTTTTAGATGTGGAGAGTCTTTACTCTTTTCATGCACAAAACCTTGTAGAACTGCTACATCACAGTCAATAGGATTACCTTTTTCTACAATAACTCCTTGATCCCCTAATGCTCTAACACCTTGAATAAAGTCAAGGAGCATCTTTGGTTTATCGGGGTTACTATTAGTTTTAGGAATCCCGTTTAAGTAGGCTACAACTTTCATTGATTAACAGTTGCCCAAGCAAAACCATTCTGCAATTCTTCAACAGTGAATTGACAGTAAGATAAGTGAGCCATAAAAGCTTCTACTTCGGCTCTACTAGGAATATAAGGTTTATCGATCCTTGACAAATCAGATAATGCTAATTTATGTGCGGCATTAGGACCAAGTGCGAACGCAGGTTTGCCGTACATGATTGCTTCAGTTGCGGCAATACTGTTATAAGTTACTAAACAATGTACATCGTCCTCAAGTGCGGCTTTTAGTGTCTTGTTAGTTACACGTTCTGACCTAATAGGTTTGAGTCTAATCTCAATAGGTCGGTCGGTATATCTTTTAATTGTTTCAATGGTTGTATTCATCCATTCGTCTATGTCTTTATCAAAGAGCCCCATAACTTTAGCCGACGGTGGACAGATTAAGATCTTAGAACCTGGTGTAAATCTAGAATAAGTCCATCCTATCTTTTCTACTCGATCAAAGGGTCGTTGTATAATAGGACCTAAATTTTGAAGGTTATTTTTAGTCACACGATGATACATCTTTTTTCCATCGTTGCCAAAATATCCGGTATCAACAGCATAGAAAGTTCTACCAGTATGCCAACAATGCCTGATTGCTTTTTGACTGCCGCCGCCAACACCACGTATTACTAGTGGAGTAGTTGATGTTTCTTCTTTGTCCCATGTACTAATATATCCACTAGATCCCATAATGAAATTTTCAAGAATTGAATCAAACTTTCTATCCTTAGAAACAACATCTGATGCAATTGCGGCAACCTTATTTCCCATAATTCTCTCTATATCTTTATTAATTTTTTCAGCCGATTCTTCGTAAAAATAGCCATATGGATCAATTGAAAAGTTTACAATTGATTTAATAATCTCTTGAATCTTAATTGGCAATCTAGTATTAGGATTATTTTCTAAATCTACTATTTTCTGTTTTGCTTCGTTAAGCTCTAACTCTAATAATGCTTTCTCATAGTTTAAATGATACTCGCAGTCTTTGTAATTTTCAAACCAAGGGCCTCCTTCAGTATAGTGAATCGCTTTAGGTTTGCCTTGTTCTGGTTCTTTGTACCAATTAACTAACCAATTCCATTCGTGACTTATTGATCCAATCTCTTCGTCTTTAAGCCACTGGAATCTGTGCAAGAATGCACCAGTTTCACTGTTAACAACTTCCTTGGTTAATGCTTGATTGCTAGGATGGCCGCAGTTCCATAAAATCATTGAGCTCCAATTTTTTCTAGGATACTGATGCTGGCTCTTTCCGTCCATCTTAGTTGATGATGAAGGATTATAGTCATGCTGTACAACCATTACGGCATATTTAGGATCTGCTAGTTTAAACAATTCAGCAATATCTTCTTCCCATACAAAGTCGCAGTCAACAAATACGGCCCAGCCTTGATAGTTCATTAGGTGTGGAACTAAGAATCTAGTAAATGTAAATTCAGTAGATGCTAGTTTATCTTCAGGTCTCCAATAGTCATTATTTTTTCTAAGTTCTTTTTGTCTTAGAGCAATAACTTCTGCATCCGGCTGATATCGTTTTATGCTATGTTGACATACTCGAAATGCAATATCTTCTCTGTTATCATAACCTACAAATACTTTCATCTTCTTTCAATGTCCTCTTCAACACATTCTTGTCCCCATTGTACTTCAAGTATATGGCATGGGATTTCTTTAGTGTTATAACCTCTGTGCCAAACACTTTTACCAATGTCGTAACTTTCATTAGATGAGACTTTGACTGTTAGTTTTTCATTAAGGTATTCAGTTTCAATGTTGATTTCGCCGCTGAGAACATGCCAGTGTTCTGCTCGTTTGAAATGTCTTTGCATACTTAAACTTTTGCCCGGCATAACTACTAATTCTTTTACTTTATATACTTTTTTGTCATCTAGTACACGCCAATAACCCCAGGGACGATTTGTTTTTGGTTCTTTCCATTCTTGTAAAATCCAACTACTAGAATTCTTTTTATCTTCACCGCCGACACCAAATACAAACTCTATGTCTTCAAAGACCATTTCGGGAATATTATCTTTGTTTCTATCTCCGCCATTGGCAAAGATAATTTGATGATTAGGAAAAATGTCTTTTACTTTACGTATTGCATCGATAGCACTGCCGTCGCTGTCATCAAAATTAATAACTCTGTCTACACAATGCAGTTCGGAAATAATTGTAGCTCGTTCTTCCCAAGGTAAGAAAGGCCTACCTTTTTTACGGGTAAGCCATTCATTTGAGTTTATGCCAACAACTAATTTGTCACCTAGTTCTCTAGCAGAACGTAGATATTCAATGTGTCCAGAATGTATTGGATCAAAACCACCAGTAACTAAAACTATTTTCATAGTCTTATTTACAAGGTAGCATCCTCCATTCCTGCAACTCTGAGTTTGACTATGTTAGTCAACTGCCATTGCTTTTGATCAAGAGATTTAGTGATACCTAACCATTTGTTGCGTAGGAGAGCAAATTCATTAATGATTTTTTCAAAATCAACAACATCTGACTCTCCTTCCACAAACTTTTCACAGTCTCTAGAACTTAAAGCACGTTGATAGTTTTCGAGATATTTACGAAAGTGTTGACTCTTTAATCGTCTAAGTTCGATATTTAAATATTCCAAAATTGCTTCAATCTCTTGAAGCTGATTAAATCTTTGTTCCACAATACCGGGCATACTGGCCGCGGCTTTTTCAACATTTCCCGTTATACGGCATTCACTTTTTGCGGCCTGTAATTCAGCCTCATAGTATACCACAGCATCGGGTATATAAGAAATATCTTTGGAAACTTTAGTATACCAACTCATAGATTAGTCTTCGTCTTCGTCATAGTCCCAGTTGTCTTCTTGATCTTCTTCTTCCTCAGAATCACTATCGAGATAAAACTCAATAGCTTCATCAAGGCTTTCGTCAAATCCAATAGATGATTCTAAGACTTTATCACTAATACCGTGATCAGCCAACAAATCAACGTATCGTTCAGCTACAACATCGAGTACCTTCTTATCAACGTACTCTTTAAACATCATCCAAATATCTGCGATTTGATTCTCATTCATGTTCTACAATTTCCCCAGTTTCAAGGTCGATGTTAGATTTTACATTAGGATTGTTAGCAAAGTCTATCATGACTTTATCCAAACATCCGTCTTCATTTCTTTCCCACTCTTTTCTGTAGAGTTTCAATTCTTCCGACCCAGCGTATTTAAGTCGGTTGCCATCTTTTTGCAAGAAACCTTTGGCTTCAAACAAATCTACTAGACCGGAGTATGGATTCATACCTGTTTCGTATGGGATCTTAACTTGAACTGATTCAAACGGTTTAGCATAACGAGTTTTCATAATCTTACAAGCGGCACGGATACCCTTAACTTCTGAAATCTTGTTACCATCCTCGTCTTCTTTTAGTTTCAACTTACGCATAGCAACTACAATAGATGAAGCGTAAATGAAACCTTGGCCGCCACTGATCTTGTCATCTGGATCAAACATATCTTGCGATGCGTATGTGTGATTAGTAGCAACTAAACCGACATTTGCCGCGCCAAACATATTAACACAGTTACGAACAAGTGCTGTTAGGGCTTTAGGCTTACGACCCATGTCACCTTTCAAATCACCTGCTTCGAACTGATTAACGTCAGTTGGAGTCAGCAACATACCAAGCGAGTCAATAACAAATAAGACCTTTGGACGATCTTCCATGGCTTTATATTCTTTCATGAATTCGTTGATAGTCTTAGCAACGTCATCAATCATAGCCATGTTAAGTTTCAACAACTTGTCTTCGGCAGTATCTACACCAAGTGCGTGTAACCATTTCTCATCAAGAGCGTTTTCACTGTCAATAAGCACAACATAAATGCCTTGCTCTTGTGCGGCTCTAACAATGTTTCCCGAACAGATATACGACTTGCCTGCGCCAGATTCGCCAGCAAATACAGTTACCTTACCCAGAGGAATACCTCTGTGGAAATCACTGCTAATTAGATAATTTAAAGCATAGTTACCAGTTGAAACCCAATCTGTTGGGTCTTGGAATCCTACGCTAAGTCCGTCAATGCTCTTAGTTAGAGTTTTACGGAATTTTGATAAGTCAAATGCTTTAGTTGCCATGATTAATTGTCTAACTCCATAGAATTATATTCTTTAACTACAGCAAGAACTTCTTCTTCTGTGTTGCATACAATTTTAGAGTTCTTCCATTCGTTGTCGCTGTCTCGACCACCAACTTCAACCATCCAACCGTTATCATAACGATTGATAGTCAATGACTCATTTACTTTTGATAGTTTGCCTAATTTTTTTGACATTTTATTCTCCTATATGGGGTGAGAGCTTGAGCGTATGACTAAGTCACAGAGGCCCAAGCCGTTCTAATTACTTTTGACGATTACGAATCATTGCAAGAATGTCTTCTGCACGGCCGCCGCCTGCGGCAGGTGCTGATTCTTGCTTAGGAGCTGGTGCGCTTTTTGCAACTGGCTCGTCATCTACGTCAAATGGAGCATCTTCAGTTGCCGCTGGCTTAGCCACTGCCTTAGTGCTGGTGTTAGGATCACCAGTTGCAGAGCTCATACCTGCTGGCTTGAAGTATTGTCCCCAACGGTCCATGTCAAATGGCTCACCGTCCACTGATGCTTCAAACATTTCTTTCATGACTTTGACTTCAACATCAGTTGGCTTCTTAGGCAAATAGTCTTTAAGACTAAACAGTCCATATTGACTTACTGCCGCAGATTCTGCGTCATCTAACGGACGAGTACGACGGCTCCACTTTGATGTAGAGTAGTCAGCGTAACCACCTTTGCTAGTCTTAATCAACTTGAAGTCAACTCCGTTGACTGCGTCAGTTGGCAAGTCATCCATTTCTGGATCAAGCAATGCACTCTTAATCAATTGGAAAATTTGAGGGCCAATGATGAATCTACGAATTGGATTCTCTGGCTTCTGCTCTTCCTTTAGACCGTCTTCAGAAACAAAGCCTTGGAAAATGTATGAACGCTTTTTCCAGTATTTACGACCCATGTCCTCAAGACTTGGATCCTTAAACCAGCCACGAACTTCTGAAAGAATTGGGCAAGTTTCTCCGTACATTTCCATACAAGGAACATTAACAATAACCTGTTTGGAATCCGTAGATCCTTTAACTCCAGCAAATGGGAGCTTGATCATTGCACGTTCTACCCAGAAAAATGTATTGTCGGGATTTCCGTCAGGAAGAAAACGGACTGTTGATTCGGAACCTTCCTTTAAGTTCCAGAACGGGTAAATTGAATTATCACCGCCTGACTTAGTATTTTCGCCGCTTGTGCGACCTTCTTGTTCCTTTAATTTTGCGCGAATTTCAGCTAATGATGCCATAATGAGCCTCCTAAAAATTTATAATAGCCTTTTGTGCCTTTAGTTGTCTAGGACCATCCTAAACAAAAAACGCATACATTGTATTGTATGCGTTTTTATTTATCATTGCAAGAGCAATCTTGCCTAAATGTGAGTTAAATTAAACCAATCCGGATAATTTTTTAATTCGATAAGTTTCTGACATGGAAACTAGATTCTGCATCACTGATTGAGCTCTGCGTACAGCACCTTCACCAAATTGCTTTTCAACGGCAATTAGTACACCAGTTTCACCCTTGGGGAAGTTTCCGGTTTCTCTGTCAAACATACTTTGAACAAATTCAGAAATTTCATCACGGCCCTGAAGCTCTTTGTCATCTGTAGTTCCAAAGAAGTCTTCAATTTGTAGACCAGCCATACTGATTGCGTCTTGTAATGTAACTTCTTTATCGCCTACTTTAAACTTGTCACCTGGCTTCATGCCAGCCGCTTTGGCTTTTTGCACTGCTTGGGCAAATGCATTGCCTTCAAAATTTCGTTCAATGCTAGCAGTTACTGGTTCTTCTGCTGGAGCAGGTTCTGCCGCAGGAGCAGGCTCTTCAGCTGGTTCTTCTGCCGGAGCAGGTGCGGCCGATGCGTCAATTTGACTTAAAAGATCTGTGCCATTTTCTTCGTCTTTGATTTTGATGTAATCTTTAATAACAGATCTAGCATCACTTTCTGGATTTACATCTGCTAGCTCTCTAAATACATCTGCTAGCTCTTCATCATTGATAATGCCAGAAAGGCTTTCAATGGCATTAGTTCCGTCAGTGCCTACTGGAAGCTCTTCTGCCATTAGTTGAACTAGTTGTTCAATAGCATCATCTTGTGTTTCTGGTTTAAACAGATTACCTGCTGATTCGCCAACTAGTTGATCTAAGAATTGCTCATAATTTTGTAGTTCGGCAATTTCTCTAGTAACAGTGTCTTGAATATCTTCAGATTCTGTAGTTAATAAGTCTTCAACTGATAATTCACGAACTGGTAAACTGCTTTCGTCAACTAATTTGTAGATGAAAGGGAATACGTTTTTTAGTTCTTCATTAAACTTTTTAATTGTTAAACGATCAATCCAATCATTTAAAATTTCTTCTGGGATTTCTTTTGCTTCATTGGCCGTGAAAGATTCAATAAAACTCTGATAGTAGTTTTGATTTTGTAAACCGTGGATTTCTTTTTTAACTTGATCAATTCTTTCTAATACCTTAGAGTGTATTGATCCAATGGTTTCTGAAACCATGTCATTTCGTTCAACATAGTTTTTAAACATTCTCAACTTTGATAGTTCTTCACTCATGCCAATAATATGGCCGCCAACTGGATCATAGCTTGTACCACCGTTGGCTACGTGACGAGCAAGAGCACGAGCACCGTTTAGATGTTTGTAAGGATAGCGGAAACGCTCGCCTTGAGCATTTTCAATATAAATGCTTTCAATGTGTTGAGTACGTCCAGCTGGTAAGTTATAATTAACTGGTTGACTATGCTTGACAATTAATTTTGCCTCGCCAAGGTCTTGATAGCTGGTCTTACTAGTACCCCATAGTTTACTTTCACTCATTTGCCCTTCTCCGTTCTGCTTTGATAAGAACTTATAATCTCTTTTATCTAAGTTACTCTTTGATATATCACGTGTTTGAAAATTTAACAGATGTTGCTTGGCAAACTCTCTCATTTCTCTAAGAAAATTAAACCAATTTGCCTTAACACCATCATTTTGATTTTCAACAATGTCATTGCTATACATTACAACCATGCCATCTTCTTCAGATAAGCTGATAGAAACAGTGCCTAAAGAGTTGCCATTTTTATCAAAGTCAAATTCAAAAAAACGAGCCTTTGTAGGTTCTTCAACACTCTTACTGTTGGAGTCGCCTAATTGTAGACTCGAAAATTGCGTTCTTACCTTGCCAAATAGCTCATTCGCAATAATATCAAGATTTTTATTCATACGTATATTTATCCAAGCGTTGACGAAACAAATATTGGCAACGGTATTTCGTAGTCTTCCTCGCCAACGCCGTCATTACTACTAAAACTATCAAACACTCTAGAATCCCAATCTGCTAGTACTTGACTCATGCGAACAATTAATAGTAGAGCACTGACTAAATCGTCTTCTTCGCCCACTTTAGCTTTAAAGCTAATACCTGTTGCAATAAATGCCTTAAGCTCACTAATCAATGGCTTACTGTTGATCTTCATTTTACCGGATTCTATAAGATATTTTAATCTAGCTGCCGCAGAGATCTTTGTCTTGTGTGTAGTGTTAAACCCTTTACGGAATTTACGCACATGCCCTTTGCGTATGGGTTCGCTGACAAACAATCCAGGAAACTGGTCTTCACCTATATCATTAATACAAACTAGCCCAGCTTCACCTACAGTATTATTTTCAAGACTCCAGTAAATGTTACTAGAATTTTCTTCCCCAATTACATCTTGAATATATCTTAAAATTTCTCGAAGTACCCTAATCTGACCTTGAATAGGTGTGAGATTATGATGCCATTCTGCAACCTGTACAAATGAAGGTAATTCAAATACTTGTATACCTGCAGAGTTTCCGCCTGTTCCTAAGCTGGGATCGAGAGCAATAGCATAGATGCCATCTTTAGTTGGTTCTTTATACCAACGAGTTTGACCCATATTCATTATAGGTTTGGTGCCTTCCATGCCTGCTAGACAAATACTGTTAATCAGCGTTTCATCGTAGACTAAGAATTCACAGTTGTATTCACGACGAAATCGTTCTTCACCAATACGTCCCCGCTCAAGTGTTGCCCATGCATCATCTCTATCTGGGTGCTCACTCCACGAGCAGGTAAACGGGAAGAATCCGTTAACACCTACATCTTGTTCGTTGCCAAATTCATCAAACTTTTTATTTGCTTCTTTCCAAATTGTAGCAAACGTGTCTTCGTCTGAGTTAGGTGTTGATGTAATAATAGCACGACCACCAGTTGCTAGTGTAGGAGATATGGATGTCCAAAACTCGTCTGCGATGTTTGGTGGAACAAAGGCAAACTCATCGCAGTATAGTAAAGATATAGACATACCACGTCCAGTATTACCAGTGGTAGTAGTTGATACAATTCTTGAACCGTTATCAAATTCAATACTCCCCTTGTTATAGTTTATAACACCGCTTCTTACATGATCAGGACACAGTTCATATGCATATCTTATACGTTGCATAATTTCTTGTGAGCCAGTAAACTTGTGTGCTGATATCAAAATTGTTTGATCAGGATGAAACATTGCATACCATAACAGATAGCCGGCCGCACAGGTAGTTTTACCCATTTGTCGAGGTAACATATTAATGTTAAATCTGTGATTATGATATGCGTCTAATAATCGTGTTTGATACTCAAATGGTTCAAACAGCATTTTGCCTTTTACAGGGTGTTGTATGTAAAAGAATTTTTCTACAAAGTAATGATAACCATTAGTAGGATCAGCGCAGAGCAGAAGATCCTGAACATGTTGTTCAGTAAAGGTTTCTTTGGTATGCGCCTTTTTGGTTAAGACGCCATCTAATGATTTACTAGCCATACTGTATTTACAATAAAAAAACGGGCCGTAAGGCCCGTTTTGGAGTATAGTTTATAACTTAACGACTCTTGATTTCTTGATACAAGCTATCTAGTCTTGTTATTATTGATTCAACAGCCATAGGATTGCCTCCACCTGCTACTGCTGGTCTTTCAATGCCTTTGCTGTGTAAATCGTTGCCTGTAGCAGTTACATCGCCAACATCCCCATAGACTTCGTCTGGACTATTTGCTAGTTCTTCTTTTTCCATACTCATGTCCATGCCCATGGGTTTGATCATAATTGGCATGTCTCCGCCTGCGTCTTTCTTTTCTAAATTACCTAAGATATCTAATAGGTCTCTAATGCCGCCTTGACCTGAACCGCTCATGTTGACACTCATGTTAACAGAATCTTGCTGTCCGGTAGGTGCAGACATAGGTCCCGGACCCATTCCGCATTCTTCAACATCTGAGTCTTGAATTAGCTCTTCGGTTGTTTCTTGAGTAGTAGGCTGATCTAAGTCAGCCATTCTTTGCATTAGTTCTTGAAAATTCATTTTTCAGTTCCTTTAGGTGTTTTCTTTGCTAGAAGAGCATCATTAACACCTTTGATTTGTTCAGGTTCGTGGTCTTTTCTAGTTTTAGCAAGTTCTTTTAAGAAATTAGCAACTCCCTTGTCGCCAACTAATTTTTGATTATTCTCTTTAGCATATTCAGTATTTAAAAGAGCTTTGCCGTTTTCTTCTTTATCATGTTCAGCATTTAATTCAGCTTCAGCTTCTTCAAGAGGACTTCTTACTTTAATTCTATCAGAAGTTAAACCTGTTTGCTCAGCTACATAAGATGTTAATACACTGCTGGTTGTAGGATATTCTAATTCAACATCGTAGACATGAACTTGTACATTTTCCATTGTTGGAAAGTCTTGAAGTTTAGATTGAATAGGAGTAGTCTTTGATTTAGTAAACTTAGCAACTTGATACTTTTGAAGAGCAGTTTCCATGCATTCTTCGCAATTTTCTGGAAGATCGCCTGCTAGCTTAATTTTAAAAGAGTACTTCTTTACCTCTTTACTTTCTTTTAGATATTCTGCAAATGTTTTCATATTAAATCCCAATACTATATTTATTTTATATTCTTGAGTTTTTCTAACAGGCTATTTCTATCAGTGACAATTACTCCATTGCCTTGGATGTTAATTCCGCTATCGGAATCTGTAGTATCTTGATCCAATTTTGCTTTCTTTAGCTGTAACTCAATCATCTTAAGTTTTTTATCAATTTTTGCGGCTTTGGCATCAATAGCGTTTTTTAACATAGTACCTGCTACTTCAAATACTCGACCGCTGTATCTTGCTTCAACGTTCATGCCTAGGTCCATAAGATCATCATAGGCATCTGTTGCTCTTTGTGCTAGTGCGTCAAATTCTTCATCACTAGCATCTCCTAGTCCTTTAACCGTAGGTAAGGATTCTGAAATTTTATCCAATTCAGAAATATTTCTTAGAAACGGTTCTACTGTTTCATTATTTGCTAGAGCCTTAGTCTTTTCTTCTTTTTTTACAATCTTCTTAGACTCTGGCAAATTTAAAATTTCTTCAAGTTTCTTCATATTATTACTTATCGATTTTTTGCGCCATTATGAAATAAGTCTTGCTCGTTTAGTACCCTAAACTTTATTCCTTTAGCTTTACACCATGCTTGAGCAGCCTGCCATTTTACAATATTTTTAGCATACTGTATCTTGTTATTTCTATTACGTCCAACTTTTTCGTACAAAGTTTGATTCTGTGGTTTTACCTCAATAAGCTCAACGTGCATCTTACCGGTTTTGTCAGTGTACTGTATAAAGAAATCTGGAACATAGATAGTTTGTTTGCCGGTAAACGGATCTCTATAAGGAATACTTATTGCTTCGCTAGCCCATTTTTGTATTGAGGGATTGTTATCGCAAAAGCGCATGAAGGCCCATTCCCAGGAACTTCTATAAGTGGGATTCCTATTACCTATATATTTTTCGGGATTTGTAGGTACAAACTTTCCTTGTGCAAATCTGCTCATAGTCTAATGTTGCGACTTTCAAGGGTGTCTTCTACTTGTGTTAGTTTAAAACCAAGTGAACTTGTTTTAGATCTATAGGAGTTCATAACTTCAGTGACGACCTGACTTAGTTGCACATCAGTAAGTCCTTTGAGAGTGTCTAGTAGTTGAAAAACATTAACATTGTCTAATCTTGATTGATTTAATAAAACAATAGCTGTGCTCTTTGCGGCTTGTTCAGAAAAGCCTCTTTTCAAAAAGAATCCTAACACTGCATCAATTTGATTACTAGGAAAAGTAATTTGATGTTTAAAGTAATTGTCAAAGAATGCACGAACTTCGTCAGAACTTTGTGTGTTCTCAACTGGTGGCAAATTTGTATTAGATATCATGGTCCGCCTGTTCCTGTAATTGATCTAGCTGTGGCCGCAGTAACGTCTTGTGTTGTATTTGCTATAGGAAATGATGTATTATTGATACCGCTGACACCTTGTCTACCAATAGTCTGTAGACCTTTGGTTGCAATGCCTGTAATCTCTTGCGTTACACCGGCCTTGTTTAATTGTTTAGCATTTTGATATGTGTTAACTGCGGTAATGGCTGTACTTAAGAAATCTAATGGGCTGTTAAATGCTGATCCGTCGGCAATACGACCAGAAACGCTTTCAATTCCGGCTAGTACACCGCCGGCACCAAATATGGTTCTTGTGCCACCACCGGCAAGCGTCAACGGACTTGGACTTGTATCATAATGCTCGACACCAAAGCCTGGCGGATTATTTTGAGAAACAAACCCGGTATCATAGTAGACTGCTTCATAGTCTAAGGACATTGAGTTTTCAACGGGTTGGCTTGCTGAATAATCAAGAGTATCGTGACTCCATGATGCAATTAATGGGTTAACTAGAGTTGCGCTGGTCCACTGATGTCTGGCCATTTGATAGATTGTTATCTTATCAAAGAATGGTATTGCACTGTTATTGTCAAGTCCGTAAGTGGTTCTAACATAGCTAGGACTTAGCATACTAGTTCTATTGTATGCTCCTGACTGCTTACTTGCAGTTGGATCTGCATAATAGTATCCATAGTAATTTTCCCATAATTGACGCACAACACCAAAGTTGTCGTCATGGAAAGATATGGACACTGGTTGATATTCTATTTTAGTCTGAACTACTTTTCTTCTATTATATTGATTTAACTTTTCAGTAGTAATTTGAAATTTAGGTAAGTCAGCCTTTTTGACCAACATATTAATTTCGTTCTGGTGCTGATATTTAAAATTTAAACTTTTAAGAGCGTTGGTGTTAATACTAAACACCACGTGAAAAAGAAACTTTTGTTTAGGCGCTAGTCTAAAACTATCATCGGTGAATAATCTAGCCGCGTGTTGAAAGTCCCCAACGTTGCCTTTGGGGTTTAATAAACCATTAGTTAAATATCGTAGAAAAGGACTGGCCATAACATTATTTATCGGTAGCTATTAACTACGTAGTTAATAAAAAGTCATAAAAAAAGGGCTGTTGCCAGCCCTTTTAATTAACCACCTGCGCCAGTTGTTAATGTACCTAGTGTACGTCCAACCACTGTGCCTAGTCCAGATCCTTGTGGAACTTGTAGACAGTTGTCTGGTTGAATTGTTAGGTCAATTGTTGCTGGGCCTTGTTCAGCATAGCTTAGTGACTGATAGTTTGCCGCTGTAACATAGCAACCGTAACATTCCCATGTTTCAAGAACGTTAGGAGTGTTTGCTCCGTTACCGCCATCGAGCATTTCAATTCTCATTGAGAACTTATAGTCAATAGCACTTGCCGCAGAACTTTGTTCAAAAAAGTCAAACTGTTTCTGCATTTGTTCGCCAACTAATTTAGCTACTGCGCCAGTGACGTCATCACGTAAGCTGACCTGAATTGTTTGCCATGTGTGCTTACCAGCATAGTGAATTTTACTGTTGTAAACTTCAATAACTTGATCAGCAAAACTAACGTTTGGACGAGCCGCTGTAATAACCTGTTTGGTCAATTCAGTTGTTGGTGTTGATACGCCAAAGTTTTCAAACATCACTCTAAAGCGATATTTTAGCTTTGGCATCAACAGACCTTGTGCGCTAGCGGATTGATCGCTAGCTAAAGGTACTGTAAATTTTGATAAACTTGCGATTGCCATGTTATTCTTCCTTTAATTATAGACCAGCAATTTCGCCAGTGTTCTTCAAGCGTAGTGGAATGTAAATGAATTCAACTGCTTTAACTGGTTCGATAGCAATGTCAATGTACAACTCGTTACGATCAATTCTGCTTGGAGTGTTGTTAGACTCGTCGCAAACTACTAGGTAGTCGTAAAGAGCACGTTGTCCTACTAGTTCTAGTAATAGACTTTCAACTGCGGCTTTAATCTCGTCTCTAGTAATCTTATCGTTTGGTTCAAAGATGTATGGTTTAGCTAGAGCATTTAACTGTCTACGTAGGTAAACAACTAAACGTGCTACGTTGATACGATCTAATGAAGAGGCTGCACGAGCTCTTGTATATTGACCGTAGTTAACTAAGCCAGTTCCTGTGATGAATGTAATTGGGTTAACTTTAACACTTGCTAGTGTATCACGTTGTCCTACATTCAATGCTACAGATTTAAATTCACCTTCAGAATCAACATAACCAACTGCTGTAGCGTTGGTAATACCACCACGACGTACACCAGCTGGTGCAAACCATGGATAAGCAACTTGATCGTTTAGGGCAATAGTACGCATAATCATATGGCTTGGAGGGACAACTACGTTATTACCAAAGTTGTCGCTTGTAAAGCCCCATGGATAAAATACGCCTAGATATTCGTCACTAGATACAAGACCTAAGTCGTTGTCTTCTAGTGCTAGACGTTGGTTAGTACCCCAGTTTAGTAAACTTGTTGCGTCACTTGTTAATCTTGCTGGTGTGTCACCGACTACGAATGCTGTTAATCCACGATCGTAGTTCAAGCTAACTAGTTCACCAATTAGCTCAGGATATCCTGGGCAAGCAATCAAGTTGAACACACGTGATTCTTCATCACGGATTTGTTGGTTGCTGTTAACTGTGGCTTGTAGAGCTTGTACAACTACTGCACGTTGAGCTTTACGTCCAAATGTACCTGAACCGTCAGCTTGGTTAGCAGATTCTGTAACCCAACGATGTGGATAGTAACCATCCATTGACTCGTTGTTGTTGAAACGCTCGTTGTCGCCACTTACATCAACATAGTTACGTACAAATTTCTTAACGTTAAATCCTGAACGACGTAGGTTCCATAGCAACATACCTTTTGGATATAGTGCTGGATCTGGAGCATCAAAGTCTAAGAAATCACTTGCTAGTAACTCTTCGATTGTGCCAGCTTCGTCACTGTTAGCACCTGCTGTGTTATAACGTGCATCTGCAAATAGAACACCGTCTTCTGTACTTTGATCAGTTTTGTCAACTAAAACCCAACGTAATAAATCTTTGTTAAATCTGTAAATTGTTGGGAAGTTTTCTGTATCGCTAGTATCAACCCATAGGTCGCCGTTGGCTAGTGCAGTACCATCGCTTTGCTCTTCTGGTTCTGTAGCTGAAACAATTGGACCAGCTGGATCAGTTGCGTCATCACCCGCTCCACCGTTCTGTAAGTACGGGTTAGTTGACGATTTGTATCCAACCCATGTGTCACCGTCGTGTACTAACATGTCAATTTCGTCAATTACTGAACTGTACCATAATGTACCGTCTGCTGTTAAGCTGGTTGGTGCATCGTCATTTGCTGTATAGGCCAATGGTGCCCATAGGCTAGCTGTAAAGTCAGTGCCTGTACCTGATGCAGAAGCATATAAGTTTGCTGTTGCGGCAGCACCGCTTGTAGCAAAAATGTTATCAAGTGGTGTGTTTGTTCCATCTGTTAATTGGATTTCACCGCCTGCTAGGTGTTTAATAACTAATCTATTTTGTGCATCAACTTCAGCAACAACGTGAGTTAATCCTGCCGCATTGATTGCTCCAGCAATTTCGTCTGCTTCTGATGCATCAGCGTTACCGCTAAATGTAACAGTCACAGGACTTGCTGGTGTTTCTTCTCCAGCTAGGCTTTCTGCAATAGTAAAATCGTAATTTGTACCTGTTGCAAAAGTTCCTGTTTCAATCTTTGCAGATGTAATTGTTGTTGCACCTGTAGCAGATCTACGATATAACATAAAATCAGCTACTGCTGGGAACTCATCAACTCCCGAATCTTCTGAAATGTTTACTTTAGTAAACAATGTTCCGGTTGGAAGATTTAGACCACCGCCTGTTCTGTCTAAGTTGTATAGTGCAGAACTTGGTGTTGTGTATAATGGAGCTTCTACTGATTCCCACAATTGTGTTGTAGAATTGTATCGCTTAACTCTCCAACGAGCACCTGCATTTGGTTCTGTAGTTTTAACCCATACAGAGCCTGTAGGACGTGGATTTGTATCTCTTAACTTGTAAGCTGGTACTTGAGTATGTTTAGCAATAGCTAGTGTAGGCGCATAGTATGTGCCTGCTGTTAGTCCTAGGCTAGCTAAACTAGCTGTGCCTGCGGCTACTACAACACTGTCAACAGTACCATCTGTATAAATTTCAATTTTATTGTTTACTTTTGCCGCAGAAATCGGACCAGTTGGGAAACCAGCGTTAATGCCAGCTACTACGCCGTCAATTGTTCCGGCAGTGTTTGTGCAAGTTACTGTATTAATAACTAGAGTTTGACCGTTAGTAGCAGAAGCAAAAGTGCCGCCAGCTACTGTTGGCCAGCTTTGTGTCCACTCATTTGTTCCAACTTGTACCCAAGCACCTGAACGATTTTTGTAGAATAGTTCATTAGATGTTGTTGTTGCAACAATAGCATAATCGCCAATTGCACCAACTGATGTTTTAGGAACATCATTACCATCTGCTTTGGTTTCGTCTGTGATTACAATAGGAGTTTTGTTAGTAAATGTCTGGCCGCCAGTTGATGTTACTGGGGCGCCATTCCATTCAAAAATACCAAAACTAGTATTTTGTGTATCAAACCAATATGTACCATTTGCAGGCTCTCCGGCAGGAGCGTCTGCGCTTGCGTCTAGTTGGTTAAGATCGATATCTGCACGAACAATAAATGCTCGGTTGCTTACACCTAGTAAGCTGTATGCAGATTGCAAACCGTATTCGTTTTGCTCGCCAGCATGAATTGGATTGTTATTAGCGTCAGTTTTAAATACTGGGTCGCCAAATGTGTCTGCCAAATCTTTCTGACTTGTAATAAGATAAACCTCTCCAGCATTGGCTTTAAGTGTGCCCGGGGCGGTTCCGGTGCCTCCGCCGTTTAGTTTGTTTTCAGCAGAAGCAACTACAATCAATGGGACTGTACCAGGTTCTGCTGGTGTGTAAAAGGATTCGTCAATTACCTTGACTTCTACGCCTGGTGAACTTAATGCCATCTTGGAATCTCCTAAGGTTTTTGTTCTACTATTATTTATAGTAGTAATGCATTTTTGGCTTAGTTATAAGCCGCAAAAAGGGACCAAAAAGGGCAGGATAAATAGACGTATGACCAGGCCTTTATGCATTTGCGGGCTTAGACCAGCCGCAATAAACTATAAAAAGAACGGAAGAATCTTCTATCGCAAGAAGTGCGAAGCATGTCTACGACATGGCGGGATTGAAAAGGGCTTACCTAAATGGTACAGAGACGGCTATCGAATGAAGCCAGTTTGTGACAAGTGCGGGTATAAGAGTAAATTTAAAGAGCAGTTCAACGTCTTTCACGTGGACGGAAATTTAAACAATACCCGCAATACTAACCTTAAGACAGTGTGTGCAAACTGTCAGCGAGTCCTACATAAAGAGGGCGTTCAGTGGCGACAGGGTGATCTAAGACCAGACTTCTAATCTGCTCAAAAAGTTGATCAATAGTTCCGTTGTTGTCAATTTCGTGATCAATTCCACGTCCAATCCAGCTGGTTTCACTAGAGTGAATTTTTAAACTTTCCATTCTAGCTCTACTAATAGCCCAGCTCATGTTTGTAGGGCCTTCATTTACGTTCCATGCATCTTGATACCAGTCTGGGTCTGGGCCGCGAACTACACGAACAACTTTGCCGCCAGCGTTTTTGATTGCTTTAATTTCGTTAGGAAAGCGTACATCTGAAATAACGATATCGTCACTTGTTTTACGCATTTTGTTTTCAAGGCTGGAAATCCAAATATCGTCATGAAAGCCCTGACGACATACTTCTGTGCCCCAATATTGTAGAACCCAACGCGGGGTCAAATGTGGCATTTTTAAACGTTCTGACCACCAAGGATCAACCTGTTCGCGCCATTCACGAGCTTCTTTAGTTCGACCTTCTAGCAATACTCGATCCCATCCAAACACTGCGGCCACTGCGTCTTTGAGGGTATTTGCAAAGGAGTCTCGTCGGAATCCGTGAAAGTTAACCAAATAATCTGCGGCGGTGTCTTTGCCTGAACCAATAAATCCAACGAATCCAATAATCATAGTATCTCCTTAACGATACTATAATTTACTATAATTAGATCCTAGTGTCAATATTTTCTTTAGCCAATAACAAAACTGTAGCCAGTTCCGCCACTAATTAAGGTTTCTAATTCCTTATCTAGCTTTTCAATTTCAGCCTTGCCATCTGATTTTAAGTCGCCGCCGTTTAGACTTCCGCCACCTTGTGGTCCAGCAATGCTTTGAAACTTACTACGTGCTTCGCCTAGCATTAGCTTACAGTTTGCTAGAGTATAGTCTCTGACCCACTGCTTGGCATAAATGTCCTCAATAATTGTGTAATCAGGTCTGTAGTTTTGACAGCGTAGCATTAGAACTTCGCCTTCTGTAAATGGACGCTGTAAAATTCTTAGTGTACGACTTGTAGGGATCCATTGGAATTCAATATAACTACCAAACATTTTACCAACCATTTCTTGATATCCAGCAAACAGATAGTAAGTAGCAATGCCACCGAGCATAGTTGAGTTTAATAGATATGTGTTTGTATAGGCTAAATTAAACGGTTCAAAGTTTGTGCCAGTTCCGCCACCTGTTCTAGAACCTAGAGTACGTCTAAAAATACTTTGCACATTAATAATTTCTTGAGGTAACGTGTAGTCATTTTTATCTTTTTCTAGGGTAAGAAAAACATAGCTTTCTTCTACAGAATTTGGACTACGTTGTCTAAAACGTGTTAGAGCTCTATCAAGAGCAGTTTCGTAGTGAATAGGGTCTAGTTCTACATCAATCATGCCATCGCCTAGCATGGTTCTGCAATAGTTATAGACTTGTTGTTTAACTTCTGTTGGATTGTCTGACATTTGGATCTCCCGTATTATTTATTCGCTAAATATTGTACTATGCCACGATTATCACTCTACAAGCCCGAAAAAGGTGCAGACTACAAGTACATCGACAGAGCAATTTCTGAGATGTTTCAAGTTGGAGGCACCGATGTGCATTTGCACAAGTATCTAGGTCCAAAGAATCCCAGTGACGAAAACGCCACTGCTGATCAGCCTCAATACGATGTAGTTAAAGAAACTAATATACAAGATCTGCTACTTTTAGAAAATCGTGATCGAAAATACGATAGCGACATCTATAGAATACGTGGCATTTATAATGTTCAAGACATTGATTTTAATTTAAGTCAATTTGCCCTGTTTATTGAAAATGACACAGTGTTTATGACTGTGCATATTAACGACTTTGTTAGAACTATAGGAAGAAAACCAATCAGCGGAGATGTTATTGAATTACCCCATCTTCGAGACGAGTATGCTCTTAATGATGCTGACATAGCTCTTCCAAGGTTCTTTGTTATCAGTGATGTAGGACGTGCGGCGGAAGGATTTAGCCGTACCTGGTATCCACACTTATACAGATTAAAATTAACAAAAATTGCAGATTCACAACAGTTCTCAGACATACTAACTAAGCCAGCAGATCAAGATGCTAACTTTAAAGGCGACTATGATGCAGGACAAACATATAAAGTTGGCGACATCGTTAGATATCAAGGTATACTATATCAAACAACACTAGAGTCAACAGGTAATTTGCCAACTAATGCAACATATTTTGGCACCTACGGTGGTTCGTCTTTACAGGATATTTTAAGTACTAAATCTAAAGAATTAGAAATTAACGATGCAATTCTTGCTCAAGCAGAAGCAGATGCTCCTAAGAGTGGTTACGAAACACAACAGTTCTATTCACTAGCACTTGACGAAAAAGGCAAACCATTATTAATCACAGTCGACGATGAAAATACGCCGCCGGATGTAAGTTCAACAACACTTGATGCTAGTAGATTAGCACAGCGACCTAAACGAGATGGCTACACTGGTTATCTGCTAGGAGACGGTATTGCTCCAAACGGGGTAGATTTTGGGCATGGCATTAGTTTTCCGACTGGTGCAGTTGAAGGAGATTTCTTTTTGAGAACAGACTTTTTTCCTAATCGTCTTTTTAGATACGACGGTACTCGATGGGTTAAGAGAGAAGATGCAGTAAGACATACCTTAACTAATACTGATACTAGACAGACTCTTAAAACTGGATTTATCAACAACACCAACACTGACACTATTGCTGGTGAAGAAGTTGCTGAAAGACAATCGTTGTCTAAGGCTCTTAGACCCAAGGCGGACCTATAATGCAGTATTTTTACGACGGACAAATAAGAAGATACATTATTCAAGTTATTAGACTCATGTCTAATTTTGTGGTCAAGTATGGTGACGGAACATTGGTTAGAGTACCTGTAATGTATGGTGATATTGATAGACAAGCCGCACATATTATTAATCAAAACTCTGAAAATAATTTAAATTCTGCACCTAGAATTGCAGTTTATGTTACTGACTTAGATTTAGATAGAAGTCGGTTAGGTGATTCTACACATGTGGGTAAATTACATATTAGAGAACGAGCCATTGAAGACGATGTTTACACAAGTCAGCAAGGGCAAAATTATACAGTTGAAAGATTAATGCCAACTCCGTACAAGTTAACTTTAAAAGTTGACATTTGGAGTTCTAGCACAGAACAGAAATTACAAATACTTGAACAAATACTGACATTGTTTAATCCTAGTTTAGAAATCCAAACAACAGATAATTTTGTTGATTGGACTAGTTTAAGTGTAGTAGAACTAGGCGATGTAACTTTTAGCTCTCGAACTATTCCAGTTGGAACAAACGTATCTATTGACGTAGCTAGTATGAGTTTAGAAACTCCCATATGGTTAAGTCCTCCGGCTAAGGTTAAAAAGTTAGGTATTGTTACTAATATCATTGCAGGTGTGTTTAATACTGTTGGTGATCCCGAGTTTGGATACATTGATGGGCTAGGTGTAGATATTATGGGCGGTACGGCTGTTCCTAGTAACCCTATATTAAATCAAAAAACTACAATTGGTAATTTTGATATTATTGTCAATGAAGGTACTATAAGACTAATAAGCTCGACTGATCCTGGAGAATATCTTGCATGGACTATGATTTTAGATCAGCATCCAGGTACATACCAAGCAGGACTCAGTAAGTTGTATTTGCGACAAGCCGATGGCAGAGAAATTGTAGGCTACATAAGTTTAAATCCATTAGACGGCACTATACTATCAATTAATTGGGACGTAGATACATATCCTAGTAACACTACAATTTCAGGTCCTGCAAGAGATGAAGATTCTTGGGGGAGTTTTGATGCTATCATTGATCCTACTACTACAGGTCCTAGTAACCTTGTAGCCGGAACTCGTTATCTAATAATAGACAATATTGGCGGCGGTATTAGAGACACATTTGTTAATACTAATAAAATACAAACTATTAATACTGGTGTAGATTTTGAAAAAGTTGACGAATTTAAACTATTTGTCAACGGGTCAGAAGTGGGTGCTACTTCAGTCAATAGGAATGGAACATTTTATATTCTTGCTGATCAGATTATTCAAGTAAACAGCACAGTCTATTATGTGCTTAATTTCAATGAAGACGGTCCAGATGCATGGAAGAATGCCGACCAAAGTGATTTCATTGCGGAAGCTAACGACATTATTGAATGGGACGGAAACCAGTGGCACGTGGTATTTTCCGCTCAAGAACACGATGATGTAATCGTCTATCAGACTAATATATATACACTGGTTCAATACAAGTGGAATGGTGTATCATGGGTCAAATCCTTTGATGGAGAATATAGGCGAGGCGAATGGAGACTGGAACTCTAACAGAATTAATTGATTGCAGTGGCGCATTAATTTGCGCCAAATCGACTCACAGATTTTTACTACTGCAAAAAAGAGATGGAAAACATTCCGGTCGCTGGGGATTAGTGGGCGGTACTAATCACTTTAACGAAACAGCATGGCAGGGACTTCAACGAGAAATTGAAGAAGAGCTAGGTTTAGTTCCAACTATAAAGAAAACAATACCTTTAGAAAAGTTTGTCAGCAATGACAGTCTTTTTAACTTTCACACATATTTTTGCATAGTTGAGGATGAGTTTATACCTGTACTAAGCTCAGAACATCTCGCTTGGGGATGGTTTGATCTCAACAATCTCCCTAAACCCGTACATAAAGGATTGGATCTTAGTCTGCGTAACCGCATTATACAAACTAAGATCCAAACTGTTATCGATATTATCGATAGTCTTTAAGCCTGCGCTTCACCCCAACGTAAAATTACGTTAGCACTTGCGTTAGATCCAGACACTTTATAGATGTTAATAGCCAACACGTCAGGACCGTTAGGATAAGTTCCTCGACCACCTAGCGGCGTATTGGTTAATTCTTTCAACGCAGATAAGTCTAATTCTGCTCGCTCACCTGGTTGTGCAACGAATGAGAATACAGTTTCCCCTGGTAGCGCATAAGGTGGTTGACCAAATGTAAACGTGATATCTGTTGAGCCAATACTTGCAGTTGAGTTCTGGTTAAAGTTAACACGATAGTATTGTGTTGTACCAAATGTTGACGGTCCAGTAATACTTGTTACCTTAGTACCCGCTGGAAATCTTGAATCACTTAATTCAGTACCTAGCTGAATTGCTACTGCTTCAAAACTAGTTTTTTGGAAGTACAAGAAGTTAGTATTAACTAATGTACCTCCAAGTGTAATAGTTAAGTTTGCTCCAGCAGTCTGAGGCTGTGTGCTGTTTCTGCTAAAGTAGACTAGATCGTAGCTTCCGTAGTTAGTTCTACTAACAATAGTAGTACCCGATGGCCAACGTGCATCTTGTACAGTAACACCGACGAATGCTCCGCTACTAGTCCAAGACGCTGTAGTTACATAGGCATAGTTTACATTAGAGCCAATGTTAAAATTATAGACTAGGTTAGCAGTCATAGCGCCTTGAGTAGCTACAGTTGCAGTTGTTTGACTTGCGCCGCCGTTCCAGTTCACAGAACCGCCAGGGGCAATCTGTGCAAAACTTGGCTGACCACCTTGACCTAGACCGCTTAGGCCGCCCCAGGCAATATCACTTGGGTTAACTGGATAGTTTTGTGGATTTAACACACCCTCAACAACGATACCACCAGTAATTACTGTAGGTGTAGCACCGGTGGTTGTACCATCTGATGTTACTTCAATAGCTTGTAACAACAACTGAGCACGATTCAATAGTTCTCTATCTCCTAGATCGCCGACAATAGCATTGCTCACGCTTGGTGCTAGTCGAATTAAGAAGGCTGTTTTCTTAGTAGTGGATACTGAAATACTAGTAGATGCATAGTTAAAGATATAGCCGCGATCTGAATCAAATCCGCCGTCAGTTAAGAACGCACTACCCCAGTGACTAATAATCGGACTAATTGTATTGCTGACTAATATTACTCCGGTTTTTTCAGTGTGGGCGGCAGCGGCCCCAGCAGTAAATGTTCTTTGAGCACCACTTTGGAACGCACTAATTGACACAGATCTATTACATCCTGTTAGGTATTCTCGACTCTTTCCAGTAAACGATATTAGTTCATTATCAACATAAACAATTCCGCCATCTTCGGGGAAGTATGTTGTGTCAGCAAGCGGTAAAATTAATTGGCTTGCATCAACATCTCTAGTTAGATAGCTTCGAGCAGACTCATTTTGTACTTCATATCGCACCGGCATGTTACCAGTACGCATAAATGCCTCTGTGTTTACGTTTGAGTTACGAATTCTATGACAGAATACAAAATTACCATCTGCACCTCTTAGCATATAGTCAATAAAGCCAGCACCGTACCAGCTGTATTGAATACCAATCATCTGCATCTTTGTAATATCAATCTTATAACCGCTTGGACCCGTACCGTCTAATCTATCTCTGTTCCATTCATCTTGTCTAAAGATTAAATCTTGAACTTTACAAAGTTTAGCCTGTACTGCGTTTCTAACTCCTCGATAGTCTGGATTAACAAACATCTCAGTGTCGCTGATTACGTTTTGAACAACATGCGTCATTCCGCGAATAACAATTCTGTCACCGGCTTGTAATTGATCTCTAAATCGAGTATTAGTTCCTAAAACTCTGCTAGAATCAGCATTGACGCTCACAACACCAGCTAATTGGAACGTAGAACTTCTTCTACCTAGTGCAATATATTTTCCATCATACTGCCAGTAAATTCCGTTCTGATCGTCAAATGCTCCTGCTCTAACAGTTGCGCCGTGCCAGTTTAATACTGAGACTTGACTCTGTGGTCCTAGTTCTCCAATTGCATCACTTAATGTAGTTAGAGCTTGAATCTTAAACACACGTTCGTTTACTACGTCTGCTACAGTATAGTCGCCGTTATAACCTGAAGTTTCTACACCAATAATTCTAACGCGACCGCCAACTTGAAGACCGTGATCTACGTCGTCTGTGGTTACTGTAATGAACGATCCTGGTGTTAGTCCATCTGATTCAAGACTTTGAAGGTCGTAACTTGGAGCAAACAACGCACCAGTGGTATACATAATACCTTTACCAGATTGATAACGAATATATTTCTTACTTTGACGAATTGCCTGTGCGCCATGCTGTGGGCCACCTGTACCTAACTGCACTCCACCGTCATAGGGTCTGTGAATAAAATATGTATCTGGTCTTGGGTAAACAAATCCTTGAATTTCAGGTGTTGTAGCAATTGTACCCGATGTTCTAGCTGTATATCGAAGAATGTATATTGAAGGCACTTGCTCAACAACAAACGGTCCTTCTGCTAGTGCATGATTAGTGCCGGTACTACTGATATCAACAAGTATGTTAGATCCAGGTACTAGTCCATGTGGGGTAGTAAATTCAACTTCTATAGTTGAAATTGTACCAACTACAATACTCTGAGTGTCTGGGATTTCAGCTTCGGTTGCTTCACTTAAACCTAGTGTAGACCAAATGTCAATAATATCGCCAGTGACCGCCGTACCTGAGAATGATATATCAGTTACGCCGCCAGAGCCGTCAACTGATGCTACTCTAATGAGTAGATCGTTGGTATCATCTTCTCCTGACAGGTCTGATCCAAGAACTAAAATTCGTTCATTAATAAAATATCCAGAGCCTGGCGAATTAACTGTGACGCTATAAGTTCCGTTGTTACGTGAAATATTAAATCTTGCATTATTACCAGTGGGTGGTACATTAAATGCTAGAATATTTGTAAATGTGCCGCCTGGAACTGTACCAGTACCAGCTTCAGTTACAGTTAGAATACCACCAGTTCCGTTGACGGTATCAATTGTTAAAATACAATCGTTGACTGTAATTAAACCGCCAAGTCTATTACCAAATATTCTAATAGTGTCACCTGCAGAGTACCCAGTACCTGGTGCAGTAACATCAGCAGAATATACACCTAATGTCTTAGTAATGGTAAAGGTTGCACCAGTTCCTAAACTAGAACTCGAAGCTGTACCAGATGGTGTAAATGTAACAATCTCTCCTGTTCCTGCGGCAGTACCAGAAGTAATAGTTACAGCATCAATGCCGCCTGTTCCCCCAGCAGTACCTGTTATTGTGTTTATAGTTTGAATTACACCTGCACTAACAGTAGCAACTGTAAAAGTTAAATTGTTTGCAGGAGTTGCGCCGCCTAATGTAGCACCTAATACAGTGATAGTATCTCCTGGGGCATAACCAGTTCCGCCTAAAGCAACGTTTACAAAATACGATGTTCCAGATCTAGAAATATCAAATCTTGCACCGGTACCAATACCGCTGGTAGAGTTTTGAGGTATATTTGTATATACTCGAGAAACTGATGACACTGTTACAACTAAATTGTTTGTACCAGATGAACCGCCTAAGGCCGCACCGTTAACTGTAACAGTATCGCCGGCAGCAAAATCATTACCAGCATTGTTTACTGTTGCTACAGTATAGCTAGTACCAACTCGTGTTACATTAAATGTTGACCCGGATCCAGAACCACTTGTGGTGCTTTGACTTACGTTAGTATAACTTTGTTGTACAGAATTGACAGTGATTGTACAGTTGTTTAATGGCGCGGCACCACCTAATGCTGTTCCTAAGAATGTTAATTGTTCATTTACTGCATATCCGCCGCCACCGGTATCTAATGTTGCACTGTAACCACCGCCAGATTGTGTAATATCAAAGATAGCACCAGTACCTGTACCTGACGTGGAATTTTGGCTTAGATTATTAAATGTACCTCCGCCACTGCCGCCAGTAGCATCTTGTGTTAATCCTGTATATTCCGCATTACCAGTAGCGCCAGTTCCGGAGAATGTAAATTCAACAATTGACCCGCTGGTATCAACTTCGGTTGGTCGAACAATAATATCATTTTCTGGACTTGTGCCGCCAAGAAAATCGCCCGGAATTCTTACTCTATCACCTACTTTAAAATCGTCTCCCGGATTATTAAGTTCAACTGAACTATATGTTCCGCTAGATAACACAACATCAAATGTTGCACCAGCACCATTAGATGAATCATTAGTTCCAAGTACGTTGTTAAAAGATTCTGTATCGCCTATTAAACCAACATCTAGTGCTCTAGTTAATGAAATTGTACTTCCTACAATGTCTGTAATAAAAGAAGAAGTGTTGGACCCATCGTCAATGGCCATACCTTCTGACACTGATGATGTACTTGATAACACCACTGAAGTGGCGCCAGCTGGAGCATTCTCTGCTACAAGTTTTGAAGTAACAAGTCCGCCTGATCCGTAGATCGCTGCCACCTGTGTTCCAGTAACTAATCCTGAACTAACCATAGGTGAACCAATAGTCGGTGCTGTTCCAGTAAACGCTATTAAATCACTGCCTTCGGGCGTAATATATTTTGCAACAATAGAACCGCCTGATCCTTCAGAGTACACTGAAAATTCAGGTTTACCAATGGCCGCGCCAGTGTAGAACCCACCGTATCGAATTTGTGTATAGGTAGTTGCTAGAGTATCGCCTGGAGTTCTACCAACTTTACTTTGTGCGTAGTATGTAAAACTAGTTGTAGTTGGAACTGAGTTAACAATAAATGAACCTTCTGCTCGAGCAAAACCACTTACTGAATTTCCAAGTGCTTTCACAGTGATTGGATCGCCGGCTTCTAAACCGTGAGCTCCGACAGTAGTTACTGTAATTAACGATGCACCAATACCTGCTGTAGCAGAACTAGCATCTGTAACTACACTAAACACTTGTAAATCTGTTCCTGGAATTTCATAGATACCAGGATAACCTCTTTGTAAACCAATTGCGGCCCATTTAGTAGGTTGCAGACCGTATTCAAAGTCTGCGTCAAGCATACTCTGTGGGTAGGCCACGCGATGTCTTTCAATAGCGTCTGTACCAAAGTCATAAGGTCTAGTAATTAGTTCAGGAACTTCGACAAATATCTGTAGTCGATCGTCCATAGACATACTTGAAGTATCTGCATTTAACTGAATGGTAGTAATAGCATCCGATACTGCAAGATATGAAGGAAAATCTGGATCTCTATGATCCATGATATGATCTTCTCGTCTATAATAGGAAAGATTTCCGCCTAGTGAGCCGTCACTGAAATTATAGATGATTTCATTGTTGCTGGCGTTCGTAATCAGCAACATATCACTAGCATCCCAGAATCCCTGAATCTTAATAGTGCTAGCGCCAGTCTCTATAGCCGGAGTGTAATCAGGGCCGTCAATGACTACAGTTGTAATAATAGAAGTTAATGAATTAATTCTAGTGTCTGCGGCAGCTTCAGCTGTAATATCAAGATCTATAACTTGCTCAATCTCTGTTTGGAGTCCTGGATAAGGAGTATTATTCCAGATATAGTTCTTAATTAGATCACGAATCCATTCGTGTACTACAACTTCTGGTGTTCGATCGCCGTCAACTTGCGGAGTTTGATTAATCCAATAAAAACTAGATATGTATCTAGTTTGAATGTTGCCGCCGTATCGAAGGTCATTGAGATAGGCATTTAAAACATAGCCAATATCGCGTTGGCATTTTGATGTATCATAGGCGTAGTTTCTAAATACAACACCGTATTGTCTCTCTGGTAATTCGGATAATCCGTCTCCAATTACATTAATAATTATATCTGATAATTCGTCTATTCTAGAACCGGCACCTACTTCTCCAGCTGATCCAGTAGTATCTTGAGTTACTACGCCAAGACCGGTTTGTTGTGAAGGATATGGACTTTTAGTAAAAATGTAATCAGTGATTATATCTCTTAACTTTGCATGAGCTAAAACTTCAGGTTCTCTATCCCCGTCAATCTGGGCTTCGCCTGCTAGCCAATAAAATTTAACTATTCTAATCGTTTCAGAATTACCACCATAACGCAGATCATTGATGTATGCATCAATAATATATCCAGTGTCTCTCTGGCATTTCGATTCGGTGTAAGTATATCCGACAAACCCAGGTACATCATTTGCTACTTGGTCAGCAATCCATGCAGTTATCTCAGCTGTTAAAAAATTCTTATTGTTTGTTAGAAGAGTTGCGGCGTTAGGGAAATAGCTAACTGCTGAGTCTGCTATAATTCTACTTGCTATAAATTCTTCAGCTTCTGCTTTAATATAATTTAAATTCTGAGACAGTAACGAATAAGCATTTGGCAATAGATTATCATTTGCCGAAATACCAGGTATAAAAACGTAATTGTCTATTTTCTTTTTTGCCATCTAAAATTCTCCGTCATGCTCCAAATACAATTGCGAACGCACTTATTTTATTATCAACGTAATCTTTTCTTGTTGCTTGATTAGATGAAGTTGGAGCGTCGACTATTTCTACATTTGTAAAAACTGCTCTAGCAGGATTATCAGTCCCAATAATAATATTGTCAATCTTTCCAGGACCCGATGCAACAAGTCCTTTAACTGTCATGTCTCCATCTACAGTTAATAAATTTCTACCATCGTATGATTCAAAGTAATCTGCATTAGTTGGTAAATTACCCAACGATTCTAATATACAACGATATAACTCGTCTTGATATCTTACAGTTTGATTAATATCATAAGACACTAACAAACTAAACTCGCCTCTAAAAATAGGTTCTAAAATACCAGCATCTTCAATGCCTACAGATATAAAGTTTCCCGATTTAGGAGTTACATCACCAATGTTAATATTATTGATAGATCCCGGACTTGCACCAAAACTGTTTAAGGTTATACTACCGTTTTCAATTCTCAAATACGGTGTTGATCCTTCAGAGACTGTTAGGTCCCCTTCAATTTCTAAACTCTGTAAAACACCTACTTGAGTTAAGTAGCTGCCTGTAATTCCATTGCCTAGGCTAACTGATGAATCACCGTCTTCAATTAGTTTTTCACCGGCAACAATTATATTATCAAAAACACCAATAACACCAGTCCCACCACCACCATCGCCAGCTGATGTTACTGTGATAGTTCTAACTGTAGCATTACCGTTCCCGTCAACAAGGAATCCAGGGCTTCTAAAACCTGATTCTGTTGTTAGTGGCTGAATAGATACTGGCATTTAAATCTCCGTTAGAGTATTTATCTTTGCAGTTTTTTCAGCATTTTTAATGCAAATCAACCCAAGAGCCATTGGCATATCCTTGGAATTTGTTTGTTGTAGAGTTATAGATAATATCGCCGTTTGCTGGTACAAGAGCATCTCTTGCAGTAGAAGTAAAAGAATTTAATCTAAGTGTTCCGCCAACAATTTTTACGCTAGTTCCGGCGTCTAAATCAATAGATGTATCAGACACAATACTAGGAGTTCCGGTGCCGTTGGTAACAAAACTGTCAGCTGTAATAGAGTTGTTTACGGTAATTGCTACGTCAGTTTCTGATCCGCGAGCAGTGACACTAGCAAGGGTATCTGATCCTGTTCCTGTAAAAGTTATAGTGTCAGAAGTAGGATTTGTAGTAATTGTAATGCCGCCAGCGCCAACTAAAGTTAGTGTATCTGTTGCAGAATCTGCTATTACACTTGACTGTCCAGAAACTGCAATGGTTCTAAAAGAGTCTGATGCAGTACCGCTGCCGCCACCTGGAAAATACCCACCACTTTCTCCTCCAGATGAACTATCAATATAGGACACGGGTTCAGGTAAAGCCAGTGGATTTATAGTTTCAACATAGTTAGCAAAGAAGACTAACTTTGCTCCAGTAAACGCACTGTCCGCTGGACTTGCTTTTAGACTAAACCAGCTATCATTGACTTCTGCTGAAAGTCTAATAATTGCGTCATCGATACCAGTTTTGGCATATACTGTTACTGTGGCTTGATCAGGTCTTGCACAGACCATAGCTTGCATAGTTTCTTTTTTATTTGAGCTATATTCAACGGTAATAGTGTAATTTGCCGAGGAAAAATCACCAACATAAAATCTGTCTATTTCGGTATTTGGATAGATAGGAATCCATTGCCCTTTGTGAGACAGGCCCGGGGTGTTGATAAACCTTAGGGTGTTTTTTGGGCCGTTGGCAATGATTTTATTAAGATTAAGCATATATGGTCTCTTTTTAATATTTATCTGCTTCAAATATATTGACAGCAAGGATTTTTTTTGCTAAATTATAGTAGCAGATAAAGCCTTCTTTATCATACGGAGACTCCATGAGATCAAAAGCATTTTTTATTAACGGGGGCGCAGGCCGCGTAATTTGTTCAGTACCTGCACTAGAAAAATACCAAGAAGAAAACCCAAATGACGACTTTTTAATCGTTTGTGAGGGCGGTACAGATTTCTTCAAAGGACATCCTACTTTATACAAGAGAACCTATGACCACTGGCATAAAAACTTGTTTGAAGAAAAATTGATTAATATGGATATTGTAACCCCCGAACCTTATAGAGTTTGGGAATATTACAATCAAAAATGTAGTCTTTCTCAAGCGTTTGATATTGCTATCAATAACAAGGGAATTCGAGATCTACAAAAACCAACACTAAGACTGAGTCAAGATGAAATAATTGTTGGTAGAAATATCGTTGACGAAGTTAAAGAAAAAACTAAAAAAGACAAAGTCATTGTTTTTCAGCCGTTTGGTCGAGGAGTAAACGTACATAAGACTATGATTCACGATCCAAGTGGACGTAGTTTTGAAGGTGGTCATGTCATTGAAATCGTTAAAAAGTTGCAGAAGAAATATGCTGTTATCTTTATGAGCGAGTTTGGTATTGATTTTACAGCACACGGTTGTAAAGATCCGGTAGCTCATCCACAACAGATGACTCTGCGTCAATGGGCAGGTGTTATTAAATGTGCAGATCATTTCTTAGGATGTGATTCTGTAGGACAGCACATTGCTTATGCCTTAGATAAAAGTGCATCGGTGGTTGTAGGATCTACATTTGCTGTTAATGTATCTTATCCAGACTATTCAAAGTTTGATGTACTAGACATGGGCGGCGAAGTTCGAAGATATAGTCCTATTAGAATTACCATTGACGAAGTAGCTGATAGAACTAATGACGGTATCATGCAGATGAACACAGCCATTGAAGATGCTATTATTGAATCTGTAGATACTATGGTAAAGAAATTTGCTGATTCAGCCACAGTTGTACCAGTAATTAACACAGTTGCTCCAAGTTCACATTCATGTCAAAATTAAAAAGAAGAATCTTTACTTTTGGTTGTAGCTTTACCAGCTATGCATGGCCTACTTGGGCTGACTTGCTAGGTGAAGAAGTAGAACACTACGAAAATTGGGGGTTGTCTGGTATTGGCAATCGTGCTATTGCCGAGCGAGTAGTTGAAGCTCATGTAAAGAATAAATTTACCAAAGACGATATTGTTATAGTGCAGTGGACTACTCATCTAAGACACGATTTCTATAATCAAAGTCCAACGTGTCTGCCAGAACGGTTGCTTGGATGGAAAACCTCAGGCAGTATTTTCAACTATCACAATATTAAAATATATGATCAAAAATGGTTAGATACGTTTTTCTTTGAACCCGCATATCTAATGCATACCTTTAACCATATTGCTCTAACACAAGGACTCTTAGAGTCTACAGGATGTACTTGGTTTATGACTAGTATTGGTGATGTAAGGAATATGGGTGCCGATATTGAAGACGGGTTAGGGCACGGTGAGACATTGTTACTCACCGCAGAAGAACGTGGTCAATCTAAATTAGCATGGAAAAAAATTCCAGAATTAGAAACCTATGAAAGACTTTGGACCGATTATGCTGATCATTGGTTAGAACCAATCTCATATACTGCTAATAGAAATCCAGAAGGCTTCTTTTGGTTTCAGGCTAAAGATGACAAGGATCCTTGGAAGGAAACACATCCTAGTCCAAGACAGCACAACATCTGGCTACAAGAACAACTAAAGCCTAGAATTAGTTTACCTATTGAAACTACTCCAGGGCAAAAATTAATTATTGATAGCATTGATCAACTACACCGTGATAATAAACATGATAAAAGAAAGTTTGATCATCTTTTACAATTAGCACATTTTGAAAAACCCAGCCATTTTTTATGGCCTAGAAATTACTTAGGATATTAAACATGCTCAAGAATCTAAAAAAAGATATTTGGATTGCGGCAATTGCCCGAGGGCACAACGCCAGCGTTTGCTTGCTTAAGAACGGTGAAATCGTTTTTAGCATTGAAGAAGAAAGATTAAGCAGACACAAATACGACGGCGGGCCTTATGCGGCCATGTTGCGTATATTAGATTACACTGATAGATTAGACTATCTTGTAGTTGCTCACACACAAAAGCTCAACGAAACTGCCGGTAGAGTTGATTTTAGTGGCGATGATGTTTACACTGGACTTGCTCGTAAACTAGGATTAATTAGTAGAAAAGAGAATCCACATAGTCATCCACAAGTCATTGACCTAAGTCATGTACATCATAAGCTTCATGCGGCCTGTGCGTTTTATCGTTCTGGCTTTGACTCTGCTGTGGCGTTGATTGTTGATGGCGCTGGTACATTTATTCCATTAAACTACGGTGGTGAACAAATTGTAGGATGGGAAACAGAAAGTATCTACAACTGCGATTATCCCCATACCTTTAAAACTCTGTATAAACATATTGGACTTAGAGGTCCAACACCTGGATTACACGCTACAGATTTTCCTAGTGATATCTATGATGAACCGGGATCTAGTCACGAAGTATTAATTACCGATCGTGCAGGTATTACTAAAGTATACGAAGCTGTTACAGAATTCTGTGGCTGGAGTTCGATTGAAGCTGGTAAGACCATGGGCTTGTTCCCATATGGAAAAGAGAACACAAGTATTCCACGCTTATTTGACGATTCAGGTATTGCTCCTTTATCAAATAGAAATTTGATTGTACCAACATATCCAAACGGTGCTAGAGTTAATGAAGGACTATTTCCGTTTTTAACTAATAGAGATAATGACGATCTAACTCATTTAGAAAATCGTAGAGATTTGGCCTATGCATGTCAAACACAAACACAAGAACAAGTGCTTAGACTAATTCGTAAAGCGGTTGAGATGAGTGGTAAAAAGAAAGTAGTTATCAGCGGTGGCTACGGTCTTAACTGTGTGGCTAACTACTGGTATCTACAACATCTCAGAGACGAAGGCATTGAAATTTATGTAGAGCCAATTAGCAATGATGCCGGTACTGCTATCGGTGCTGGTTTAATGTTCTATAAACAATTAGTTCCTGCTAGTAACATAGATTACAGCAAAGATGGATTATATCTTGGTTTCAAATACAACTATACAGATGCAGACTTAGAACCATTTAAAGAATCTCACAATGCTGTTATCACTGATGTTACAGATGATGATGTAGTAGAATTATTGTTAAACAAAAATATTGTTACATTCTTTCAAGGACGCTCTGAAAACGGTCCTAGAGCATTAGGTAATAGAAGTATTTTGTTTAATCCCACTTATGCAGATGGTAAAGACTATGTAAATCTAGTTAAACGTAGAGAATACTTTAGACCATTTGCTGGTAGTATTCTACAAGAACATGTACACGAGTGGTTTGATCTTAGAGGTAAAGACTCTAGTCCTCATATGATGTATGCGGTAAACTGTCAGCCTGGCATTGAGGATAAAATCCCTTCAATTATACACGTTGACGGAACTTGTAGAATTCAAACAGTTACTGAAGATGAGAATAAGTTCTATCATAGATTAATCAAAGCATTCTATGATAAAACTGGTGTTCCTATTTTGTTTAATACTAGTTTTAATTTAGGCGGTGATCCTCTAGTTGAAACATTAGAAGATGCAATTGATACACTATCAAGATGTGAAATTGAATATTTGTATCTTCCAGAACTAGGTAAACTAGTTAAAGTACCAAACAAATAATCAAACAAAAAGGGCTCTTGGAGCCCTTTTTTATTAGCTAGTATTTTTAAGAAATATAGCCTTTTGTTCTTGCCCAGGCTCTAGCATCCCATCCTTGAATTCCGCCCTCTTCATATGGGGTATGATCTTCTTCTGGACTTAATGGCAATTCTACCATCCATGGATCAAAAGTATTAATCTTGGCAGCATTAAATGTTGCACCAGTTCCTGAAGAACTAGTTGTAAACGATACATTTGTATGTGATGCTGATGGTTTGTTATTAGAATCTCCACCAGAAACACTAAATGTTAAGATTTCTCCATTACTACCAACAGTTAATACAGTGATTGATAGATCATTAGTTGTATTGAGCACATTAGATGCTACTGTAAGTACATCTCCTTCTGCATAGCCTGTACCAGCAGATGTTAAAGTTGCATCAAACGCCTTACCGTAGACAATAGGAAGATCTCGCAATGCATGAATGAATGCAGTCCAATGATCTTTTAATACCTGAGGAAGATCCGGAGCAACTTTATCATCACAGATATGTAGCATACTTTCACGTTTTCTTCGAATTTCTGACCATGTCATGTGAGGCTTTTTCCAAGGAAACGGACTAACAAAAGATTCAGTATCAGGATCGTATTCGATGTCATGCACTTCGTACACATGGTCTGGCATGATAGGATTTGGTCTACGATAAACACCGCCGCTTGGTAATTCTACTTCAATATTAGGAACATCGTTAGCATTAACAGTTCTACTAGCACCAAAAAGTGTGCATAGTAGAGGATTTGTTTCGCAATTAATTTCTACTCTGTATTGATCTAAAGGTGTAGGACGATCATCAGGAACGTGCCAACCACCTGGTGTTTTTTTGTTTGTTGATTTGTCAACATAAACAACGATTTTTTCAGGACCTTCATATGTCCATGATGCAGTTTTACCTTCAGTATTTGACTGAGAGAGATAATCGTCTGTTTGTGGATAAATGAATGTCTTTGTTATATTTGCCATAATTCTCTCTTTAACCGTATGTTACAGAAACCAATCCGCCTGCGCCAAATTGTCCGCAAGCACATGGCCAGTGCATCTGAGCTGACATGCCGCCACCGCCAGGATGAGCTGGTGCACAGAAGAATGAGTATCCGCCGTATCCACCACAAGAACATCCGTTTGGTCCAAACATTGGTCCAGACTGTGCGGCTGGTCCAGTTGGTGCCCATTGTTTACCTTGAGCTCTACAGAACTGACTTGTTTGATATCCACCGTGACTTCCTGGAATACATACATCTCCGCCATAGGCACAGCAACAATAAGGCCACATACTTTCACAAGTATAAGCACCACCGTAACCCCAACAGAATGAACAACCATTAGAGCCACCAGTTGCACAGAAGTTACTTAGACCGTAACCGTTCACATAAGTTGTATAACCAGTAAATCCGTTTTGACTTGGGCTAGAACAGCTTGTACCTGCCGCGCAAATTGTATAAGAACACCCGCCTAATTGCGAACTTCTAACAGTTTTAACTGCGTATGCACCTGATCCGCTTGGGTTGCCGAACATACAGCAACATCCACCGGGGCCACCACCACCACCACCCCAAATTTCAAATGTAACCCAAGTTACACCGTTTGGTACTGTCCATGCACAGCAACATCCTCCGTTATTAACGGAGTTATAGTTTGTATTATAAACAGAAAATTCTCTTGGAGTAACTGACGGTACTAGACCAGTTCCGTTTACTGTGTAAATTAAATCTCGTAAGTTTGCCATTTTTTGCCCTTATTTGTATGAAATAATAACTAGGCCGCCGGCACCCCAACCACCCCAGCAACATCCGCCACCGTTAGCGTTTGCTCCGCCACCGCCACCGCCTGGGAATATTGAATAACCACCAACCATAAAGCATCCAGATCCAGTATTGCAGTAGTCAAATGTTAGACGTGCTCCACTACCGATATATGTAGGTCCTGGTACAATTCCATAAGATTGATATCCACACCATGCCGCATGACTGGCACCTGAAATTCCGCAAATGCTAAAATCACTACCGCATGTACATCCGCATCCGTCAACAATAGATGTTGAGTCCCAACCATTGGAGAACATCCAGAAACATTCTGAACGTCCGCAGCCGCCGCCTGATGCACACAGATTAATGTTTGATCCAGATGATGCAACTGACACATGATTTACATAACTAGGAAATCCTACAGTTCCGCAACAGTTTGGAGCACAGCAACCTGTACTGCCTGCGCAGACTCTAAATGTATCTCCGGGGTTTACAGATATTGTTCTTCTAGCGTAAGAACCACTACCGCCGCTTCGTTGAGTTTGTTGACAGCAACATGCCCCGGGGCCGTCTCCACCGCCGCCCCATACTTCAAATTTTGCCCAGTATACACCCGATGGTACTGTCCAAAGACAACACTGTCCGCCATTTTGTACAGAAGATACGTTGGTATTATAGACGAATAACTGTGTTAGTGGGCTAGAAGTACTAACTACGTTATAGTTTGAATCTGGAAATAGCGATCTTAAATTTGACATTTTCTACCCTTTATTATGCTGGCTCTGTATTTGCTTGAATCACTTCGTCAGGAGCCTGAGGAAATGGAACTTTCCATGCATCAACGCCGGCAAATGTAGATGGAAGATCTCTTAGTTTTTGTCTATATGTTTCCCATGCTGTTTTTAATTCTTGTGTGTGAGCATGAAGAATTTTAATATCAGTACCCGCTAAATTCTTATTACGAGCATCTCTCAATTGATCCCATGTTGTATGAGGCTGTTTCCATTTACCAGTAGTGTTGAATGTGCCAGTTTGCGTATCATACGTAATTTGTGTTAATTCATAGGTATGATCTGGCGGAATTGGATTTGGTGATGCATAAACACTACCATCGGGTAACACTTCTTGATCGTGTGGAAGAGTTCCGTAGTCTATTTCATTATGAATTAAACTTGCAATTAATGGATTTTGTTCAGCATCAATTTTAATCTTAATTTGACCTGCTGGTGTTGGAACTTCTTCACCATTATCTCTTTCTGTATAATGAAAAGATCCAATAATCTTTTTAGTATTTTCGTCTGCAAAAATCCACAAATATCTTGGACCAGTATAAGTCCAAGACGCTGTCTTACCAAGGCTGTCTGTTTGAGCAAGGTAGGAGTCAGCGAGTTTATAAGTGAATGTCTTTGATGTTCTTGTAATTTCAGGCATGTTTTTCCTCTTAACTCATTAATAATATGTAACCATTACTAGGCCGCCGGAACCCCAGCCTCCCCAGCAACAACCGCCGCCGCAGCCGGCGCCACCTGTGCCGCCACCGCCTGGCCATGCTGACGCTCCCATTCTATAGCAACCAGAAATTGTCATCCAGCTATAGCAAGTATCGTAGCCTTTACGTGTGGTATTTCTATATTTAGGAGCACCTGTAACAACGTCCCATGTTAAGTTATTACAGAAGTTACTGGTTACCGATGGAGATCTTAAACTAGAAATTCCAAAGTCTCCAACACCGCAGTGTGTAGAATCAACACCACAGCTTAGTTCGCAAATACCAGTACAGCTAAATCCAAACCACCAGCAACGTCCTTGACCGCCGCAACCACCGGTTGCACAAGTTACAGTTGACCCGCCGGTTACACAAGTAACATAACTTGGAAATCCGCAAGTACCGCAACAGTTCTGTTGGCAACAACCAGATCCTGCCGCGCATAATCTAAATTGACAACCTGGTGTTACAGAAATCGTTCTTCTGTTATATCCGCCAGCTCCACCATTGCTTGCTGGCCACTGACAGCAACAGCCTCCAGGGCCGTCACCACCACCACCCCATACTTCAAATGTAGCTGAGCTTACACCTGATGGTACTGTCCAAACACAGGTTGCGCCACCGTTCTGAGCACTGTCATAACTTCCGTTAAAAACAGTGAGTACCTGTTGTTCTGGTTTTGGTCCCGGTACGCCTAAAAGTTGTCTTAGATCTGCCATTTATTATCACCTTTTATCTTACAATTAACCAACCATAAGTACTACCTGTCCATACCAGTGTAATAGCAGTGTTGTTAATGTTAAGTGTCAAATCTTCTGACAAGTTTTGAATTTTGTTTCCGTTACGTGCTACTGTTACGTTACTTGAAGCAAAAACTCCAGTTGCATCAACGATCTGAATAGAATCGTCAACCATTGGAGATCCTGGTAATGTAAGCGTAAAGCCGCCAGCAGTGCAAATGATTCTATCGTTTGCGGCTACGGCAGTGCTTGAGCTTACTGTACGAGTAACGGTAGCTACAGTTCCGGTTGTAGTTAAGTATCTTCCCATAATGAGTATTCCCTTTGAATGTATTTATGCTGTAGGTGTTTCAATTCCGAACGCCACAGCACTTACATTAGCGTTGCTAGATCTTACAACCAGGAATTTTCCTGCTTGCATAACAATACCTGTACGTTCAAGTACGCCTTTGCCACCTACTTCTGCATCATATTCAATATATTCAGCATCTGTTGGGGTAGCAGAGTCACTTACAGCGATTCTCATACCGCAAGCCTGATTACCTCTATTACACAGTGATACAGAAACTACTGAAAAAGTATCTGCAGGACATGTGTATAGTGTAGTATTAGTGGCCGCCGCTAAATTTGCTGTTCCTAATCTTCCTGTTGCCATTTAAATTTCTCCATTATCCTAATAAAAAGAAGTTCAGCGCGACCGGTGTTCCATCTACGCCGCCTAAGAAGTTCATTTTACTTGGTACGTTAATTTGAACTCCGGTTGTTGTTGAAATCTCATTAGTAGCTACGTAAATAACGCCAGCTGTTAGTGTATTTACGTTCAATGAGCTTCCACCGCCACCAATTTGGCTAGCAATATATGCTTTAATTGCTCGCTGTGTTGGTACAATACTATCTGAATCTGCTGTAAAATATGGGTCTGTTGAAAACTCATTAATACTTGCACCAGTACCACCTAGTGCAACAGAACCAAGTTGTAGTTCTTGCAATCCAGAAATGTTAAACGCATCTGCGTTAAGTGTTGCTACACCAGTAGCCTGTTCAACGTTGAACAAACCACCAACTCTAAAGTTACCGTCTTGGTCTGTTGAGGTGTAGAATACACGCCCGCCACCGCCTTCAACTGTCTCGTTAGCTGGTATAGGATCTTGAGTAAACAAGTTTGGATAGTTTGTTTGTTCAAAGTTTCCTGTACCAATACTTAAGAAGTCATGACCTGTTAAACGACACTGACTGTATTTGATTCTAATTGTTACATCTTCGTCATGTTCTGGTGACTCAGCGGCCTCCATTCTAGGACTTAGTTGTAGAGTAGCAGTATAATTTCCTTCGTTACCTAGGAAGTTTGTTACTGATACTAGTTTATAGTAAACATCGTTAATTCCAGTAATCTGTACGTTAGATCCAGGAACTGGTCTTAGGTTAAGATTTCTAACACTTACATAGCTACCAGTTTGGTATCTATCCATGTAGCCGTCGCCGCTAACAGTAGCAGAAGCCGCAATATAATCAATACCTCTGTTAGTAAATGTTGGGTTAGCTAATACACCATCGCCAACACGCACTTGAGTACTAGCATCTGCTGTGTTGCTAGGATCTGTAATTGTTACTGCTGGAGCAGTTGTGTAACCTGATCCTGGTTCGATAATTCTAATCGCTGTAATGTTTCCATTTTCTGTAGCAACTACAACACGAGCCTGTGCAGTACATCCTGTTAGTACAGAGTTAGCTGTTGTACCGCTAGTTGCAACCTGCGCCCAAATTCCGTTTCTTGATGGGTTACCAAACGCAACGCCAGTCCATGCTGATATTGAACTTAATGAACGACTAGTCCAGTTAATACCGTCTTCTGAAGTATAAGCTGTTGCACTACCATTTTGTGTTACAAAATATAGGCCTTGGCCGTATGCAACTCTAGGAGCAGTTCCAACTATTGATGGTAATGTTCCTGTGCCCCATGTTGAGCCATCTTTACTGTAAGCGTAACTAGCTGAAGATTCTCCTACTGCAATGAATAAGTTATTTCCAAATGTTACACTTGTCCATGTACCTGCCGGTAGTGTTATAGCACTCCATAGAGTACCATCGTTAATACTTGTTGCACCTACAGTTGTTCCAGCGTCTCCGTTAACTGCAATTAATCTGTTTCTACCGTAGACTAAACTCTTCCATGCTGTTCCAGTTAGTGGTAATGTTCCAGCGCTGGCCCATGTTACTCCACCGTCTGTAGAGCTGGCAGTTTGGCCGCCTTCAGCAATAGCTACAAATTTGCTTCCAGTGTAGGCCACTGCAATCCAGTTAGATGCGGCTGGCATTGAACCGCCAGTAGTCCATGTAATTCCATCTGTAGAGAAAGCAGTTGTTGTGCTGCCTGTAGCAACTGCTACAAATCGTCCGCCACCGCTGGTTACTGCTGTCCAAGATGCGCTAGGTAGTGTTGAAGCTACCCATGTTTCGCCATCTTCTGAATATGCTCCAGCTGTTCCACCGGATACTGCAACGAATCGGCCACCTCGACCAACACCAGAGCTTACGCTAAATTCTGTAATAGCTCCGGTTAAGTCGTTAATATTATCAACTTTAATTTTAATATTATTAGCAACTGCGCCGCCGACTGCTGTCCCTAATATTGTCAATTCATCTCGTCGTGTGTATGCTGTACCAGCATTGTTTAATGTAACTGCATAAGCAAGACCTGTTCTAGTTACATTAAATGTTGCACTAGATCCAGTTCCTCCACTAGCAGAAACTGCTGTGTGACTCGAATTTGTATTACCGTAAGTAACAGCTGACCAAGTGCTTGATGTAGGCAATGATCTAGATGTACTTGTATAACCTGGCGAATCAAATGTAACTCTAGGTTCAATTCTATATTGTGTAGTTGCATCAAGTGCAACGGCAATTGCTGTTCCCGGAACTAGATGATCCCAGCCAGCAGTACCGGTACTTGGTTTGTATACCTGTGCAATCTTGCTTCCAGAGTTGTACGAATTTATGTATCCGTACTGTCCAACACCTGTACCAGATACAATAACAACTCTCATACCAACGTATGCTGAGCTAATTGCAGAGTCTGTTGCCGCAATAGTAATACTAGTTGTGTTGCCTGCCTGTGCAACGTTTTCAGCTACTACATAATCTAAACCGCCAGTACCGCTTGAGTCACCCGGATCAGTTAGTCTAACTTCAAATACACCACCATCTCTAAATTCGTTAGCTACAGTTGCAACGTTAGCACCTGCGCCACTGATAGTGAATGTAGCTGTATTGTAGTTGTTACCTGCGTTTAAGAATTCCATTCTGTAGACTTCTTCTCCGCTGACAATTACATTATCAACTACTGCATCAAAGGAACGATTGTCAACAGTACAAGTAATCGGTGTTTCTGTAGCATCTACACCTTCAGAAACTGTACCAAATGTACCATAAGAACTGTTACCGTTAGTAGCACGAATCTTACCGCCGTTTTCTGCTAGATATCCAATATGTCCATAGTATGAGAACACAGAAACAAGTTCTGCTCGTCCGTCATTAGTAACCCAAGCACCAATACCGTCACTTAGAACTTGTGTAAAGTCGTTAGATACGATAGACTTGTTACCGCCACTATGTAAATCACCGTCAATCTTTTGACCTACGCAGGCAGTACCAAATGTTGTTATGTTTTGAACATACGGCGACTTGTTAATAATCCATGCACGATCGTCGTCACGTCCCCAACCTGGATCAAGACTTACAAAAGACCCAGCAGTCGGTCTGCGAGTACCATATACATTCAATGGTCCTAAGTATCCTGTTAGGCCTTGTAATGTTGCATTTCTTAGACCTGTTCCGTTACGTAAGTAGAACATGTCGCTGGTAATTGATCCTTTAACAGCATTTGCATAATGTACTGCGGCTAAACGAGTTTTGTAGTTACCAGTATAAATTAAATCATATTTGATAGCATCAATATATTCTCTTACATCTCTCTTGCAAGATTCGATGCTGTAGGTGTAAGAAGGATAAGTTGTAGTGATGTATGCTGTTACTTCTTCTGCTAAGAACTCTTTGTTGAGTTCTAGTAAACGAGCAGTTGCATACAATGTTTGATCGTCAGTTGCTGTATTAGTTCCCTCATATGAACCTGAGAAAATAATATCAGTAATAACTTCCATGTTTGCATTAATTCTAGCAATTGCTGTAGCATCACTGCTAACGTTAGCTATAGCTTGTGTTCTTAGATATTCTAAGGATGCTAGATGTTGTTGCTTTTGATCTCTTAAAACAACTAACGCATCACCTCTTAGATATGCTTGGGCAGATTTAATGCTTTGGAAATTAGCATCAAACATAAAGTCGTAGCCAAGAGCATCGACTATAATGCCCACGTCTCTAGCACATGCTACTGGATCGTACTCAAAATTTTCCCATATTGAACCTGGTGTAGCTGTAGCAATCTCGTTGTCAATCCATGCAGTAACGCTTGATTGGATTGTTGCTTTGGCAGCTGACAATGCGCTAAATGCGCCCGTTAATGCACCGCTTACCCATGAAGTACTTGGTTGTGTTACTGTCGGTGATCCACCATTGATAATAGTCTTAATATCTTCGATTAGCCCGCCAACAAATGTTGCCGCACCTGCAGATCCAGGTGTTCCACTTACTTGCGGAACAGTATTCTGTAATGGAACAACAGTAGTATTAACTGCAATATTCTGTAACAGAGTTTTTAGATAGTTGTAAGCGGCAATGGTTGCGGCTCGTTCTGTAGAATCAATCTGCAGAGTAGCGTTAGAAAAATATGCATTGCCTGCGGCAACACTTTGACTATTTCCACCGTAGGTTAAGTCGTATCTAACAGCATCTATGATATAACCAATATCTCTCTTGCACTTGTCTCTGTCATAATATACTGAACTATAGTTGTCAGCAATGTACTCAATTAATTCTGCCTTAACAAAGTCTGTGTTAGCAACAATTAAATCTCTTGAATCGCCGTAGCCAATTAGATATGAAATATTATATCCTGTTGGTTCAGCAAGAGCAACAATAGGATCTATTGTGTTTAGATTAAATGCCACAGTTTGATTAATACTTCTTACAAGTTTTTCAACTGTAGCGCCGTCTGCTAAAGAGCCGTACGGTTCAACAGCAACTTGTGTTTGTGTATTAGAAGGCGTTTTAACAATGCTGGTGCCTTGCACTACGTCGCCAATAACTGCGGCGAGTCTTTCTAATCCTTCTAAACTGTAGGCAATATCGCTAGTTGCTACTAATGAACCAGCTGGACGAATATTTGTCGAACGTAGTTCGTCACCGATAATTGCAGTTTCTGCTGGAACAACAATTGGAAGTACTTCGTAGTATGTACCTGTTTTAACATTGATACTTACATTTGGTTTTACAATAGCAGGAATATTTGTTGTTTCACCTGCTGTGATAGCATCAGTTACGATTTCAACTAGGCCGTCAATGGTAGCTTGCACACCAGTTTCTTCAATAAGATCAGTGTCAATGATTTGATCAATAGTTGTTTGTAAAGGAGTAATTGTAACATTAGAAATAACATCATCCATTAATGTTAATCCATATTCAATTGCCGCTACTGTTTCCTCTTCTTGACCAGTAATATAACTTGCGCCTAATTCTGTAAAGTAAGATAATGCCGCAACTCTTGATCTAACATTGCCACCGTGTGTGATATCCCATATGATTGCATCAACGAGATAGCCCATGTCTCTCTCGCATTTTACTGCATCATATGTGAACCCAGTAGTAAACGGAGCAATGTTTCCTGCAATTTGTGCGTCAATCCATTCAATAATTTCTGCCTGGATAAACGACCTGTTTAATTCTAAAAGTTTTGCAGAGAATTGATTCTTTGCACCTCTTTCAATCTGTTCTGCGGCATAGCGAACAGTCTTCCATGGCTTGTCAAGTGTTGCACCGTAAGCTGGGAATGGTTCGTCTACACCAGTCGGAGCAACGTAATAAACATCGTTGATAACTCCAAAGTAGGCCCATGATGGTTCTGAGAATCCATTAACTCTTAAAATTTGTCCTTCACGACCAATTGGTAAACGTGTAGCTCCTGCGCCACCGTAGTATACCATATCACCCTGAGTTGTTAGTACGCTTTCTTCCGAACCTGCGGCTAATAAATTCCAGTACTGACCAGTTGTATCGTTAGTTGGCTTGTTTGGATTTGTTGCAGTATGCCCTGCTATACAAATATAGCTATTACTGTCGACACGAACAGAATCGCCTAAACGATATGTTTGACCTAATACCCATTGATTGCTCCAACGGATACCAGTGTTTAGTCTCTGCCAATACGCTGTATTAGGAGGAACTTGATTTGTATTATCAGCTGTGGCTACATAGGTATAACCGCTGACACGAACTACGTCTCCAACTTCGTAACTGTTACTTACATCCCAGTCGCCTTTAAATGCAAACCCGGTAGTAAATAGATCCCAATCATCTGAGTTTGATGTAGGAGTTTGGTTTGTATTATTAGTTTTACTAATATATGCATAACCACCGTAGGTTACTACATCACCTGGCTGATAAATTGCAGATTCGTTCCAGCTATCGTCAAACTCTAAACCTTCAACAAAAATATCCCAGTTAACTTCTGCAAATGTTGCAGAGCTTGTATGTTCAGTTGTACAAATCCATAGATCTGCACCCCACTTTACAACATCGTTGATCTTGTAGCGTACAGAGCTTCCGCTCCAATCTGACTTGTAGTCAATACCCTTATGGAAATAATCCCACTTACTTTGATCGTCTTCGAGACCTAGTGTGAAAGTAGCAGCCGATGTGTGTCCTTCGTTACAGATATAGCTAGTACCGCCATATCTAACTACGTCGTTAATTTTATAACGTACTTCAGTATCCCAGTCGCCCTTCCAATCGAATGACTCTGAGAAGATGTCCCATTTTTCTAAATCATCTTCTAAGCCTAATGTTTCAGTTAATGCTGAAGTATGACCTTCATTACATAGATATAAGTTGCCGCCAAATTTAACTATGTCGTTAACTTTATATCTAAAATTAGTTTGCCAGTCTGACTTCCAATCAAACGTTTCACCCAGTAAATCCCAGTCTGCTTGATTAAGTTCAAGACCTTCTCCAGCAGTCGTTGCCGAAGTGTGTCCATTGTTGGCAATATAGATATACCCGCCGTACTTGACTATGTCGCCTTCTTTATAGTAGAACTCGGTTGTCCAATCGCCTTTCCATTGCTGACCGTCAGCTAATTGATTCCAGCGTGGAGGATCGTTTTCAAGATCTACGTAGAAGTCAGAATCTGCTGTATGCCCTATTACGCAAACATAAGTTCTACCACCATAGACAATAATATCGTCTTTGGTATACACAGTTGAGGCAGACCAGCTGCCTTTCCAAATAAATCGGATTCTACCTAGTTTAAATTCAGCCATTAAATGCTCCGTTACACATGAAGTTATTGTATTTATTCATTCTTTAAAACTATGGTTTTTAAGACCATTAGAATCCAGAATCGTTGCCAAAGGCGTCTGCAAACATGTACATTGCTAACATAGTTCCATCAAAACCACTCTTCATCATTACTTTATTTCGCATAATAACTGACTCATTTGTAGTACTAGAGATGGATTGGAATCCTAATTTTACTGTACCTGCCGTTAACTGACCAGTAGAAGCATCTGATCCACCACCAGAAATACGTCTTGCTAGATATGCTTTAATTGCTCGTTGTGTCGGAACAATATTGTTAGAATCTGCTGTAAACGTTGCATCTGTTGAGAATTCTCTAATAACTGTACCAGAGCCTCCAACTTGAACACCGCCTAATCTTAATTCTTCAAGACCGCTAAGTTCAAAGAAATCAGCACTAATAGATACTGTACCTGTTGCCTGTTCAACTTTAAATAGTTCTCCTACACGGAAGTTACCGTCTTGGTCCGTTGAGGTGTAGAATACACGACCACCACCTCTTTCAGACACTTCATTTTCAGGAGCAAGATTAATTAAATTAGTATTAGGGTATGATGTTTGTTCAAAGTTTCCAGTACCAATTTCTAAGAAGTCATGACCTGTTAAACGAACTTGACTGTATTTTTCTCGAATAGTTAATGTAGTTCCATGAGTTGGGCTTTCGTTGCGATCTAATATTGGACTTATTTGGAACTGTGCTCTTAGATTAGGAGCAGTTCCGCCTAATTGTGTAATTCCAACAATTTTGTATAAATCTTCAATTTCGTCAATATTTAAGTTTGCACCCGGTGCTGGATATCTTGTTAAGTTTTCAACAATTAAATATTTTCCAAGTTGGAAAACATCTGCATATCCGTCACCTGTAACTGTACAGCTAGTACTTGTTGTTTGAAAACCTGTTCCTCTATTTGAGAAACTTGGTTGTGCAAGTACGCCGTCGCCTGTTCTACATTCTATTTGTGCATCACTAGTATTGTTAGGATCAGTGAAGCTAATTGTAGGAGTGGTTGTGTATCCAGATCCAGGTTCCCATAGATAAATTGCTGAAATTCTTCCAGCAGTTACCACAGGTCTTCCGCGAGCTCTACAACCTGTTTGAACTTGTACTACAGCCTGTCCATCAGGTATAATAATAAATTTTCCGGTATTGTTTGGATTTCCAAATCCCACAGCTGAGAATGATCCCGGAGGACTAATACTTCTAGCAGTCCATGTAATACCATCTTCTGAAGACGCTACTTGCCCAGCAAAACTTGCGGCTAAGAATACACCTTGGCCGTAGCCCACAGAAGTCCAATTTGATGGAGATGGCATTGAGCAAGCATACCAGGTATCGCCATCAAGGCTGTATGCGGCTTCTGAAGTATTATCATCAGCTACTGCTACAAATCTGTTGTTTCCATATTTGATGCTCTTCCATGTGTGCGAGTATGGCATAGCGCCAGATATAGTCCAGGATGTACCGTTTGATGAGTATGCCGCACCAAAGTCGCTTAATGCAACATATCTTCCTGCACCATAAGTTACAGAACTCCAATCTGTTGTATAAGGTAAAGTAATACTAGACCAAGTTACACCATCTGCAGAAAATGCACCTGTATTAATACCGCCACGTGCAACTGCTACATATCCGCCATTACCGTGTGTTACCGAATACCATGTTTGTGACGATGGTAGAGTACCTGTAGACCAAGAAGTACCGTTAGTTGAATAATATGCAGAATCACCTGTACCCACTGCAATAAATTTTCCGCCGCCGTAGGTAATAGATCTAACCGCTGTTGGTAAAGCGGTTCCTGCTGTCCAAATTACACCATCAGTTGATATGGCGGTGCTGGTCGAGTTTGATGAAACTGCAACAAATTTTCCGCCACCCCAAGCTACTGAACTCCATTGGCTACTAGCCGGTAAAGATGATTGAGTTGAAGTAAATCCTGGAGCCGTAAATGTAATTCTTGCTTCTAAACGATATTGAGAAGTAGAATCTAGTGTAGGCTCAATTGGCGTACCTTGATAGATATGGTCCCAACCTGGTGTGTCGTCGCTTTCTTTGTAAACGGTAATAACTTTGGTTATGTCGTCATATGCATAGACATATCCGTATTGTCCTACGCCTGTACCGGATACAATAGTTACTCTTAATCCTAGGTATTCTGTTTCAGTATTTTCGTCATTACTTGCAATAGTAACAGATAACGCATCACCCGATTGTACGTTATTACCTACTGAAATATATCCACCACCGCCTGCGGCTGTAGAATCTGCTGGGCCTAAAACTCTTGCTTCAAATATCGCATTATCTCTTATTTCGTCACCGACTAATACTGCGCCAGCGCCAGATCCTCTAACAGTAAATGATCCACTTGAGTAATGAACACCTGCGTTGAGGTATTCTAAAGCAATAATTTTATCACCCGTTTGCCCAGCAAAAACTTGTCCTACTTGTGCTTCTAAACTTCTATTGTTTACAGTTGCAGTAATTGGTTCTTCAGTTAGGGTAAATCCTTCTGACACGCAACCATAGGTACCATACGAACTGTTACCATTGGTAGCACGAATCTTACCACCGTCTTCTGCTAGATATCCGATGTGTCCATAGTATGAGAACACAGAAACAAGTTCTGACAATCCTTGATTAAGTACCCAAGCGCCAATGCCGTCACTTAATACCTGTGTAAAGTCGTTGGCTACAATAGATCTATTTCCGCCAGTATGTAAACTTCCGTCAACTTTTAATCCTGTACACCCAGTACCAAATGTTGTTACGTTTTGAATATATGGGGAACGTGTTGTGATCCATACAGTTGGATCAAACGGTCCCGAACCTGGATCAAGACTAACAAATGCTCCGCCAGTGGGTCTTTGAGTACCGTATGCATTTCTTGGTCCTAAAGATCCGGTAAGACCTCTTAAGGTCATATTTCTAATACCAGTACCGTTTCTTACATAAAACATATCTCTATTTGCAAAGTCAGGTAGTGGTTCAATAGTTGTGCTTCTTAATTCATCGCCTACTAGTGCAACATCTGCAGGTATACTAATAGGTAGTTGTTCTTTATAAGTACCTGTTTTAATAAAAATAGTTGCAGGTCCTGTTACATTCTGGCAAGCATATTTTACAGTTCTCCAAGGATCATTTAGCGTAGTTCCTCTAGAAATCTCGTCAACGCCATCTATTGATACATAGTATACTTTGTTAACTACACCAAATTTTTCCCAAGAAATTTGTCCTACTGCATTTGCGCGGAGTACTTCTCCGTTATTTCCAATTGGTAATCTAGAAGGTGAAAGACTGCTGTCTTCAAGAGCATCATATGTTTTTAAATCACCCTGATATTCAAGCCTATTATTGTGATCGCCTTCTATTAAAAGTGCCCAATAGTTTCCAACATTTTGTGTAATATTTAGAGCAATATCTTCGTCGGGTCTAATTCCAAGAGCAGAAGTATGTAGGGTAATACATCTGTAAGTGTTTTCTCTAAAAGTTACAACATCACCAATAGCATATTGTTGTGCCGGTAACCAATTTCCTATATACTTCTCACCTGGGATTTGTAATTCCCAATCTGCGCTAGTGTTTGGATCTTGGTTAAAATTATCTGTGCGAGCTACGTATAGTTGACCTTGTCTTCTAACTACATCACCTTGTAGATAAGTTGCACCAGCATTCCAATCAGTGCTCATCATCTTATAACCAATGGTTAATAGTTCCCAGTCATCGCTTTCTACTGACGGTGTTTGACCAATGTTATGTGTTTTAGAATAGTAAGAATAGCCGCCGTACTTAACTACATCACCGGGTTGGTAAATCTCTAAACTAATCCAATCTTCTTCGTATTGTAGTCCAGGAATATAAAAATCCCATTTTGTCTCGTCAAAGACTGTTGAAGATACGTGTTCTTCAATACAAATATGTAGGTTAGCACCGTATTTGGCCACATCGCCAACTTTATATCTAAAAGAGGAGCCAGTCCAATCAAACTTGTAGTCAATACCTCTATGAATTATTTCCCATTTATCGCTATCGTCTTCTAGACCAAGGTTAACTGAACTTGCAGATGTGTGGCCTGTGGAGCAACGATATAATGTTGCGCCATATCGAACAACATCATTTCTCTTGTATCTATAATCAACTATCCAGTCATTCTTCCACTGATGTGTTAGAGTTACAATTTCCCAACTTGCTAGATCGTCTTCTAAGCCTTCTTCTTCGGAGTCAGCTGAAGTATGCGGATTAATGCATCGATATACTATTCCGCCGTACTTGACAATATCAAACTGTTTGTAGTAAGTACCTACTTGCCAATCTTGGGTCCAGTCTTCAGTTCTTAAGAAATAAGTCCAATTTGTTGAATCTTCTTCTAAACGATCTCTAGAGGTATGACCTATATTACAAATATAAACTTGTCCACCGTATTTGACAATGTCGCCAATAATATAGACTGTGTCTTGCTGCCATTCGTCTTTCCAGCTTTTACCATCCATCATTAGTTCCCACTTAGGCGCAGGAACGTTTGGAGTTACTGTTTCGTCTATGTAATCTAAATCTTCGTAGAAATCAACATTTGCTGTATGCCCTACTAGACAAACATATACTTTAGAGTTTACAGATACTACATCATCTTTAGTGTAGGCAGTGCCGGCATCCCATGCACCTTTCCATGTAAATCTAATTCTACTAATTTTAAATTCAGACATTGTTTTAACCTCAAATTTGGCTTAGATCTTATATTTATACCCCAGTTGGGTAGGTATATTTTGTATTAACTCTCACTACTAGCTGACCATCTTCGTCTATATAGTAGTACAAACTACGATCGTCCCAACGATATTGTTCGTAGTTTAAATTATCAAAAACTAGCTCGTGATTAATATCTCTTCCTTCAAAGAAATCTACACCTATTTGGAAATCTTCATAATTTCCTTCTGCATCACCGGTGTTATTTACTGTAATAGATTCATCTCTACTAAGTTGATTTACTCTAGTAAAATACAATTCACCGTTATCTGTTCTTCTTAGAGCATAAAAATACCTAGGATCATCTCCTATTAGTGTATCTGCTGGTCTTCCAAAAAAGTAATTACTCATCATATGCTCCTATTAAACGATCTCTGCATAACTTATTGTTACATCTGCCGCGTTGTCAGTGTCGCAGGCCATGCGTAACGCACAAGTTTCTGCTAAAATTAACTTTTCACCGTTAGTTATAATTTTTGCACTAGTATAGGGAGGAATTACTACGCCTTTGGCATAGTAGCCAACTGCGCTGTCTCCGTCTTGTACCCATACGTCTACAATAATATCTTCGTCAATCTTATTTGCAACATTACAACCAATAATTGTAAATCTGTTGTTATCTACAGTTTGCAATATGTCACTTGCTGTAGTTGATAAATTTGTATGAACCTTTGTTCTAAAATACGTTGCCATGTTATTATCCTAATATCAATGCGCCTTGAATGGCGATTTCTTCTGCTTGCAGTACGTTAATAGCACCGCTTGAACCTGCAACAGACGACCACTGCAATCCGTCCCAAATTTCAGTTAGACCTAATTCAGTATTGTATCTAATCATACCAATAACAGCATAACCAGGTCTTGTTGCTGAAGTACCTGTGGGGATTACAACACCGTTAGTTCCTGCAATTCTAAAATATCCGTTGCCTGTTGAAATAAATTCAGAAACAGTACCGGCACTATTTGTAATAGTGTTATTAGTAATTCTAAAATCGTTTATTACAACTGCGCCTGTTCCGTTAGCATCAAGCTCAATGTCAGCATTAGTAGCAGTTGATCTAATTGTATTGTTGTTAATTTCTAAATCATCAACAATTAGAGAATTAACACTCATTGCAGTTGAGTCTAAAGTTGCTGCCAAATAGTTGTTAGTGTAAAAACGTATAACGTTATCATTGGCACCAACAGTTAACTCAGGTGTTATTCTAGTTTTACGATCAACTGAACTAATTCCGCCTAGCTGAATCCAATAGCTTCCATTGTATCCTTCGTAGGTATTTTGACTAGAATTAAATCTAATCATACCAGATTCTGGACTTGCAGGACGCTGAACTTCTGTTCCTTTAGGAAGTACTAAACTTTGAGTAGAGTTAATTCTAACAACACCAGTTCCACTAGGTGTTAGTACAAAATCTTGATTAGTTCCTAATGTGCTAATTTCGTTTTGATTAACACTGATATCTTCTAATATAACTGCACCGGTGCCGTTGGCTCGTAGCTCTATGTTGGCATTAGATGTAGTTGTTCTAATTAAGTTACCTGTAATTTCCAAGTCGTCTATGACAACTCGTGAAGCATAGGCATCCTCCCAATTTAATGATGACGAACCTAGATTATATGTTCCTGTTACTCTAGGAATTAAATCGCTGTTAAATCTTGCATTAAACGCAACGCTATCTGTACTAGCATTTCCAATTGTTACATTTCCATTTACACTAAAGTTTCCTGTAACGTGTGTATCACCGTCAACAGTTAAATTAGAGTTTACATTAACTTGATTATTAGCCGCTTGGATGTTAATCTCGTCTGAGATACTTGATATAGTATTACCAGTTAGACGAATGTTACCTGTTTCAATTTTTGTTGCATCAATGACTGTTTGATTTGATCCATCAGTAAATGTTACACCAGTTAATGAACTAATATTAAATGTTTCTGCAGAGAATGTAACATTACCATTCTTCTGGTCAATCATAAACAAATCACCAACGCGGAAGTCGCCGTTATGGTCTACTGATGTATAATAAATTTTAGCATTGTTAGCTTCGTAAACTTCGTTGGCCTGTATAACTTCTGTAGGATCGTTGATTGGAGATTTACCTACGCCAATGTAGGCAAAGTTATGACCAATTAAGTAAGCAACCACACCAATACCATCACCGTAGGCACCGTATGTTCCGTACACACAGGCGCTGGCAATACTACGAATCTCTGCACCAAAGTCTAGATAATCTGCAAAATCAATAATACTAGCAGTACCACCAGAGGTAGTTCTTAGATCTTGAAGTGTAACACCGTCATCTGTAAATGTTGTAGAACCGTTAGAGCCGTTGAGATGTAGTAATAAAACAGTATCGTTATCACCAGTGTATGCACTAGTAGTTGGTGTAAAATTAGCAGAATGTCGACCAACACCTTTGCTTACTCTAACTTCGTCAAAGTAGCCTGTGAAAGCAAAAGTACCAGAAGGATCAGCACCAATTCTAAATGGGCGTGTTTGATAATTGTTGGAGTCTACATAAGTTGATCCGACTTGCACACCATTAATAAATGCTCTAGTGTTGCCTGACACTCTAGAAAGTTCAATATGACTCCAGGTGTTGATAGGAACAGATCCCACAGGACCAATTCTATAGTTTCCATTAAAATAAAAGTATAGAGCATTGATATCACTGATGCCTAAAATTATTCCACCAGTGTCGCCTCCACTAGTTCTTAGATCAAATAATGTTCTATATGTGCCAGTTGTTGTTGGATATACAAATGCTTCTATGGTAAAATCACCGGTGCCAAATCCAAAATCTGGGTTACTAGAAACATCTGCATAATCTCCTGTCCCGTCTAGGTAAAGACTGGCAGTTCCAAATTTTTTCTGAGTAGTACTTAGTTGTGCATTAGCAACTGCTGATACTGTTTTTCCTTGACGATCAGTTAGTGTTTCGAAGCCTAGACTTTTTCCGTCTATGACAACATAGTCACCGTTAATGGATTCAATAACTCCGGATGCTAAAACTGTCGTTCCGTCTGTGTCGTAATAGGTCAAAGTATCTGATACCGCCCATGTTCCAGTTCTACTAGAAATTTTTACTTTTGTCTTTCCGTCACTGGCAAATCCAGTAGATCCAGAAACTGCATACAATCCTTTTGATGCATAATATGAAAAACTGTTTAGCCACTCTACGCGAACACCATTAGTCATTGTCACTGCTTCAACCCCGGGTGTTATCATAGTAACTGAGTGGAAAAGCATTGCGGCTTCGTTACTTAATGCATTAACAACACTACCGTCAATGTATGCACCTTTACCTGCATCGCCTTGATCAAATCCTAAAGGATCATCTGTAGTAGTAACAGATCCTTTAGTTAAAACTGTGATGTTTCGAATATACGGACTTCTAGTTGTTACTGTTGCACCTGGTGCAAATTTGAACGCATAACCTTTATCGTTGAGAGAATCGTAAAAGAAATCAGCAATGGTTAAATCTTCAATCGTTGTTTCACCATTTAAATAAAATACGTCTTCACTGGCGCTTGTTGAGTCTGGAACAATTTTTACAGATCTTAGTCCCATACCTTTGACTGTTACCCCTGTAGGTATTACTAATGGAAATATTTCTTCGTATGTACCAGGATAAATTAAAACAGTATCTCCGCTTTCAGCTACTTGTAGTGCTTTGTAAACTGTGGCAAAAGTATCATTTTGATGAGTACCAGAATTGTTATCATTACCGTTAGCTGAAACATAAATGATGTTTCCTTGACGATTAATTAAGTTAATTCCACCTACAAGAATTTCATCTGCGGTTACTGAACCAGCATTTAATCTGTTGACCCATACGTCGGCCCATTTTTTAGAGCTAGAACCTAGTTGATAAAAGTTATTAGCGTCTGGTACAATGTTACTGTTAATATCTGCATTAAATGTAATATTATCAGTATTAGCATCACCTAATGTTAAATTTCCATCGGCTGTAATTGTTCCGGTAGCGTGTAGGTCACCATAGACTGTAGCGTTACCATATACTTTCATTTCTCCAGAACCATTAGGTTGGATTTCAATATCAGTATTAGGCGCTGTAGTTCTAATTATATTGCCTTCTAATTCTAAATCGTCAACTACTAGACGAGCATTATACACAGCCGCATTGACTCCGCTGGCTGTGAGAGCCAGCGTAGAATTATTACTTAAAATTGTATTCCCACTAATGGTAATGTCAGCAATATTAGCAGTGTCACTAACTTCAAAGTTAACGCTTCTTGCAGTACCGTTAACTGTTAGATCGTGAGTAGGTGTTGTAGTCTTAATACCTACTCGTTGGTTAGCAACATCTAAATAAATTAGATCTGTTTCAAATGCTAGGTCAACACCGCTTCTCTCAAGGTTTTCCTTGAGCATTTGACCTGAAATTTTACCTATTGCCATTGATTTTCACCTGTTTTTATATTTATTGGTTTATCCAAGTATAAGAGCATAGACATCAGTTAATTCGCTCATAATATCGCCGGTAACTGCTTCGCCTTCACCTGTGGCAATTTGCCACGCTGTGCCGTTCCATACTTCTAAATAGCCTCTATCTGTGTTCCAGCGATGGGTTCCAACTTCAACTGCGCTAGGAAATTCTGTTCTTCCGCTATCACCGCCAGCTGGAATCTGTAGTGATTTTCCAGTAAATTTTAAGTAGCCATTGCCTGCATGACTAATAACTGTTACAGCATCGCTATTTGTGTTTTCAAATTGATTGTTACTAATTCTAAAACCTTTAACTACTACTGCTCCGGTGCCACTGGGATCAAATTCTAAGTCAGCATTGGTTGTTATAGTTTGAATTTTTCTGTTATTAATTTCTAAATCGTCAACTACAAATCTAATGGCAGTAAGTGCAGTTTCTGAAATACTAGCAGTGTTTACAGAGTTTGCATAAAATCGTAAAACATTATTGCTAGCACCAGGTGAAGATTCTGGTAGCACATAGGTATTTCTATCACTATCGTAGATAGAATAAAGACTTGATAATCCTGAAGTTGTATATCCTTCAAAAGTGTTGTAAGAAGTATTGTATCTTACTTCACCGCTTTCACTCAATACTCTATTAGCAGAAAATCCTTTTGGAAGAACTAGAGCATTAGTTCCGCTTACTTTTGTATTTCCTGTACCGTTGGGTGAAAATTTAATACTTCTATCAACTTCTAATCCTGACAATAAATTATTGCTAATTGTTCCGTTTTTAAAGTTTAAATTTTCAACAACAATAGAACCTGTTCCGTTAGCTTGTAAATCTAAATTACTATTACTTGTAGTTGTTCTAATGCTACTGCTTGATACAACAATGTCGTCTAAATTAATTTGATTGAGCCAAATAGTTTTCCATCTTAAACTATTTGAGCCTAAGTTATATGTCTTAGTAGTGATAGGAATTAAATCTTGATCTAGTCTAGGATTCCATGTTATACTACTTGACGAATTTAATCCAAACGTTGTATTTCCATCTATTGAAAGATCTTGTATTAAAGATGTGTTTAATGAAACTTCAACGTCACTGTTAACATTTAATTCTTCGTTCTGAGGACTTAACTCGATAGTACTTGTAGTACTTCTAATTGTGTTGTCAATAATTTGAATGTTGCCAACAGATGTTTGAGTAGCATCTATGCGAGTAGTTTCAGTACCGTCAATAAACTCTAAAAATGTTAGACCAGATAAATCAATACTCTGTGCGGCAAAGGTAACTTGGCCTGTTTCGCTGTCTACTCTAAATACATCTCCAACTTTAAAGATACCTGTGTGATCTACGCTTTGGAAATAAATTCTTCCTTCATCTTGTGTAAGAGTCTGCTGACTTTCAATTACTGATGATTTGTCGTTGTCTGCTGATTTACCAACTCCAATATATCCAAAATTGTGATTGATTAGATACATTAAGGTGCCGTGGCCTTCTGCTATGGCTCCAAAGTTACCGTAAACGTTAGCGCTGGCTATACTACGAATTTCCGCACCAAAATCTGAATAATCAACGTTAGACAGGTAACTAGCAGTTTCTCCAGTAGAAAATGTAATTACTTGTTGGTTGTCAGTATCTGGAGGTGCGCTACTAGTTTCCCACCCTGTAACTTTACCATCAACGGTAATATAGGTATAAGGACTGTCATAACTTATTGTTTCAATTGTTGCTGTTGTAAATGTTCCTGCTTGACTAACATTTTCTACACTAACTGTTGCACCTGCTACAACTGTTTCTGCGCTGATACCGTAGATTTTTAATCTTGTTTTTCCATTTCCAGCAAATCCTTGACTTCCTGATATTGCTCTTAGTCCTTCGTCTGCAAAATAAATGAAAGAATCTAACCACTCTACACGAACACCATTTGTCATAATCATAGCTGTTACGCCTGGTGTTATCATAGTAACCGAATGGCATAATATGCTTGCTTCTCTTGAATCGCTTTGTGCAATACTGCCGTCAAAATATCCGCCACGTCCCGCATCACCTTGGTCAAATCCTAATGGGTCGTCTGTGGTAGTAACTGATCCTTTGGTTAACACAGATATATTTCTAATATATGGGCTTCTAGAAGTTACTTTAAAATTTGGTGCAAATTTAAACGCATATCCTTTGTCATTAATCGGATCGTAATAAAAATTTGATATTGTTATATCTTCAACAGTAGTTTCACCGTTGAGATAAAATACATCTTCGTGAGCACTTGTTGAGTCCGGAACAATTTTGGTATTTCTAAGATCCATGCCTCGAACAGTAACTCCTGCTGGAACTACTAATGGAAGAATTTCATCATATGTACCTGGATAGATAAAAACAGTGTCACCGTCTTGAGCCACTTGTAGTGCTTTATATACAGTGGCAAATGCATCTTCTTGATGTGTACCTGAGAAATTGTCGTTACCATTTTGCGAAACATAGATTATATTACCCTGAGGCAATGTTAAGTTTGCATCTCCTACAACAACTTCGTTAGAAGTATATTCTGTACCATTTATCTTAATTGTATATAGATCATCCCATCTTTTAAACTCTGCACCTAGAGAATATGTATCATTAAGATTTGGTTCAATGTTGCTGGCAATGTCTGCAGAGAAACTTACGTTATCTTGATCGCTGTCTCCGAAAGTAATACTTCCGTCAAAGGTAATATCACCAGTGGCGTGTAAATCGCCAAATATCTCTGTGTTGGATCTTATGTTTAGTCGGCCTGTGCCTGTAACATGAAAGTCAACACTTTCATCTGATCTTAGAGATCCTATTTGATTTGCATCTAAGTAAAGACCATCTGTTTCAATTCGTGGAGCAGTAATTTCTCCTGATCCAGTAACTGATAAGTTTATTTCGCCGTTGGTATTAAGAATCTCATTGCCAACAATGTCTAATTCACTAGATGAAAATCTAGTGTCGGCAATGATATTTGGAACAATAGTTGTTCCGTTAACTGTTAGTGTTCTAAAAGGAGTGTCGGTGTTTATACCAACACGTTGATTATTAACGTCAAGGTATACTAGATCTGTTTCAAAGGCGAGATCTACTCCGTCTCTTTCTAGATTATTTTCAAGGACTTGCCCGGTGATTCGACCTACTGTACTAGACATTTAATGCTCCAATACAGTATTTATCGAGCGGGTTATTGATCGAAATTGTGTAGCACGTAAACTGGCTTGCCCATAGGTACAGGTGTTGAAAACACAATGTATGTACCTGATGCATAGGGTGCGTTAGGACCACTACTTGGATTTTGTACTATGGTATAATTTACGTTACCTATTTGATAAACGTTTTCAACTAGCACAACTAGATTAAGAGCCATCTGAGTAGCATCCCATGTTACTCCGCTTTGTGCAGTATAAGTAAACGGATCTGGTGTTAATATACCAAAAGTTGTTTCAACAGCATCACCTGTTCCAAGATTTTGAATTATAATATTTCCAGGTTCTTTAAATCTAAAACTACGCCATGCACCATCTTGATAGCCTTCGAACTCGTCAGTGTCGGTGTTATATCTAATCATACCATTTACATAGGTAGGACTAGTTGTGTCTGGACTACGTTGTGCTGTAGTTCCTTTTGGAACTTGCAAGCTATAAGGACGATCCATTAGAATTTCGCCGTTTAGATCAACAGACAATGATCTATCAGCTATGAGTTTTCTAGATAAACTTTGACGTCTTAGATATCTCATTAGACTTCCAATGTTGAAATTGTAGCAACAAGATTTGCTGGGCTAGCAGAGCTAGCTACTACTCGATCGTTGTTTGCTAGAATAATTTTTTCAGTGTCAAATGTAACAGTTTCACCTGCTGGCACTGGTAATTGATTGACTACTAAATTTGTAGAACTAATACCGTCTGTAGATGCAACAAAATGAAGATCAAGATAAGTTAACCCAACAGTTGGATTTAATGGATCATAAGTTGCAGTGTTACAAATCATAATAGTGGTTACAGCATTATTACCACTGCTGGTATATAATGTTGTATTTCCTGTTCCAATTGCTACACTTCGAATCGCCATAACTTATCCTTAAAATATTATACTAAAGAGCAAGGCTCTTTTTTTGCTTACTAGTTCGTCTGAATCTCTTGTATTTACAAAATACAATCCAGTATCACCTGGTCCACTGGTTGCTTTTGAGTACAACTTATTAATACCACCTGCGGCACTTGGTGTAACGGTTTGATCTGCAAAATTTAAATAACCTGACAATTGTACATTACTATTAGTTGCTGTTAATATTAAATTCTGTCCGGCATTTGTATTTGTAATTGTATTTGACAACAAACGAATATTATCAACATTTAAACCGTTTGCATTAAATTGGCCTTTCTCTACCCCGTCAACTTCAAAAGTTATTTTGCTAACTAGGTCACCTTCAGATGTGTCAAAACATTCTACTTTTGTATCACCATCGGATATGGCAAAGTCGTCAAAGAAGTATAACTGAGAAGCAACATAATCAGCTAGGGCTTGTGTGTTAGGAATAGCATCAGGGTCACTGGTTAGCAATATCGGTCCTGAGAACGTTCCCCAATCTGAATAGTCTAAAACTTGTTGTTCGTAAGCAGTAGTTCCAGTAACTGTGATAGTACCAGTGCCTTGATTAATTAGTGCAAGATCACCACCGTTGGTATTAATGCTATTAGTTCTTACGCCAACTAAGACATTAGATGTATTTTTAAAAACTACTGTACCTGCATTTGTTGTATTAGTTGCAGGATTAAAATGACTTACAGTTTCATCAAAGAAGAACTGCATGTCTGGACTTGATCCTCTATCAATCAAAATACCTGCTGTACCCAGACTAACGCCTGCGCCGGTTTCGCCTTGATTGATAACAATAATATTATCTTTTACAGTCATTGTTTCCGATTCAACAACTGTGTTATCACCGTAGACTGTTAGATTGCCAGTAACTATAACATTACCAGTTTGCCAGCCAGTATCAAGAGTGATAGTTCCGCCAGGCTGAACACCAACTTTGTAATCACCGTTATTAACTCGTACAATCTTTGACATTTAAAATCCTATATAGGGGCCGTAGCCCCTATAATTAAATTGCTGTTAGAAGAAGTCTACTTGCAGTAGAGTCGTTATCAATAGTGTACTTGTAACGAACATTGTTAAAATCTCTACAAGTTCTATTGTATAACTTTTTAATTCTAACTTGGTCGCCATCTCCAACGATGTAACCTTGAATAGACATTTCATTTGCGCCTAGTGCGCCGGCTGCTTTGTCTACTAGAGTACAGATACCTGTGTTACCTAGTCCATCTGCCGCATCGTTAACTTTAAATTTGTTAACAGATCTTTGAGAAATGATCATACCAACAGCTGATTCTGCATTTGAACCAACTTGGCAGTTGATTGTGATGTTTGTACCATCGGCTAAAACACCAAATTTTCGTTTGTTAATTGGACGTCCCATTTGTTTCTCCTTAAATAATATGAGCGTTCTAGGCTCCTACGCGGCGGGAACCGCATAAATCATCTAGACGTATTATTTATCTGTAAAAGAAAAAGGGCTCCGAAGAGCCCTTTAAACAGCCGGTAAAACTGATTACTTGAAAGATACGTTAGAGATACTAACTGTACCTAGGTAGTCAGCCGCATTACCTAGAGATGATGCTGTGTTGTTTAGTTCAACATAACCATAACGTGTCATGAATGATACGACTGGTTCGAATGTTGATGGATCTAGAACAACACCAGAGCTCATTAGAGGAATGTATGGGCAATAGAACGCTGCCGCATCACTTTCGCTTGAACCCTTGTAACCGATCAATACGTTTGTATCATCAGCCGCATATGTGTTTACATATACTTTCATTGCACTGTTCAATGTACCAACGAACTTAGTGTTTGTTGGAGCTTCGAATGTACCTTCTGTTGTTCTTGCGAACGCAGAAGTTGTAGCACTTTGAAGAATTGTCAATGCTTGTGGTGATACAACACACCAGTTACCTGCGCCACGACGTGTACGCTGAGCGATAGTGTTTGATACCTTGTTGATTAGAACAGCTAAAGCCGCGTGTTCATCACCAACGAATGTAGCAGTACCGCTTACAGCAGTTTGGTCGAATGCTTGTGTGTTACCGTTACCGCTAGCTAGTGTACCTAAAGATCCTAGAATCTCTTGGTCAATTTCAGCAGTAATTTCTTGTGCTAGAGCAGCCATGATTTCTGCTTCGATGTCAATGCCTTGTTGGGCTTGTGCATCTTGAGCAGCCTCGAATGTCCAGCGAGCTGATAGCTTACGTGTTTTAGCTTCAACAGTCTGTTTCAAGATCTGGATGCTCATGCGCTTACCAGCTACACCTTCTAAGCTAGCAGTAGCGGCAGCACCGGCAGAGCTAGAAGAAGAGTTTGCAGAATATCCCTGAGCGATCTGGTATGGGCTTAGGGCTTCTGTTCCAGCGGCAAACTCACCAGAGTCGCTGTAACGAACTCTTAGTGTATGAATTTGACCAACTGGGCCAGTCATTGGTTGTACACCGACCAACTCGTTAGCGATAACTGTTGGCATAACACGACGGATTACTGGAAGAATCACGCGGTTTAATGTTGCGACGTTGCCGGCAGAAGTAG